>JAABUN010005493.1_pt1 | contig 15681 bp, 17 predicted proteins | sample 5559311 | NCBI WGS metagenome assembly JAABUN01 (sample SAMN10711877, study PRJNA513370) | rock metagenome | isolation source: Antarctica rocks | place: Antarctica: Victoria Land, Siegfried Peak sud
GGGGACGGCGCGACCCACCTCGCCGAGAAGTACGGCAGGAGCCGCGACGAGGCGCTGGCCATGCAGCGGAGCATGACCGAGACGGCCGCCGGCGACGGCCTCGACTTCCGCTTCGATCTCGCTCGCGGCGGCAACACGTTCGACGCGCACCGCCTACTGCACCTCGCCGAGGCCCACGACCTCCAGGACTCCCTCAAGGAGCGCCTCCTGAGGGCCTACCTCACCGAGGGCGAGCTGATCGGCGATCCGGCGGTGCTATCGCGACTCGCGCTCGAGGCCGGGTTGCCGGAGGACGATGTGCGCGAGCTGCTGGCGAGCGACCGTTACTCCGACGAGGTCCGCGACGACGAGCGCACCGCCACGTCGCTCGGCATCAGCGCCGTTCCGTTCTTCGTGGCGGACCGCGCGCTCGGCGCCTCGGGGGCCCAGTCGCCGGAGGTGCTCGGCGACTTCCTTAAGCGTGCGTGGGCGGCACGACCTGCCATGCCCATGGTGGCAACGGGCGCTAGCTGCGGCCCCGACGGCTGCTGAGGGACGTCCCAAGAGTGGAGTCGCCCGCTCGTCGCAGGGAAGGCACGAACCCCCGCAGGCGCTGCGTGCGGCTGTCGACCGCGTAGCCCAGCTCCCCGGCCACCGCGTGAGCGACGGCCCGATGATCGGCGTCGCGTCGCCGCAGTGCCCGCACCGAAAGGCTCACCCCGAGACGGATCGGGATTGCCTGCGCCGGACGCTGCGTGCGCGAGAACACGTCGAGCACCCGAGTCGCGAGCTCGGGGTCCGCGGCCGCGGCGCGGTACAGCTCCACCTCCAGAGGCGACATCGGCGCCGCACGGCCCAGCGAGTTGGTCCAGGCGTAGGTCTCGATGCACTCGCGGTCACGCAGACGCTCCCACCGAACCAGGGCACGGTCGAGCTCGGCCGGGTTGTCGAGCGCCGGCGCCGCCGCCTCGGCCAGCAGCCGCCCGAAGCGTACGGCGTCGCGGATGCCCTGGGCGGTGACGGGATCCTTGAAGTGGCCAGCGTCGCCCGGAAGCGCCCAGCCGGGGCCGCTCGAGCGGCGGAAGTAGGAGGTCGTGTCGATCGCGGAGCGGACCTTTGACACGCGCGCACAGCCCTCCAGGCGCTCGCGCAGGCCCGGAATAGCAGCCACCGTTCGATCCCAGCCGCCGTCGAGGTCGGCGCGGAACTCGTCGGCACACTCGACGGGCGGCATCAGAAGGGCCAGCAGGAGCCCACCGTCGCAGGGAAATGCGGTGCCGAGGTCGCGGCCCGCGCGCCACTGGGCGGCGGTGCTGCGCCAATCGGCACGGGAGTCCTCCAGGTAGGCGTAGAAGCACGCGCGGCCGTTGGCGTTCCAGCGGTGCGGCTCCGTCGCTTCCACCAGGCGCGCGACCGTCGAGCGCCGTCCGTCGGCGCCCACCACCAGCGGCGCCCTTACCTCGCACAAGCGTTTCTGCTCGTCCTCGTAGCGCACGCCGGCCACCCGACCCTCATCCCACAGGAGCTCCGTCACACGCGCGCGCTCGCGAACCTCGGCGCCGGCGGCGCGAGCGGTCTCCACCAGCGCCGCGTCGAGCCTGACCCGACGCACGCACATCCCGTAGTCGATCCCGTCGACCGGCGTGTAGCGAGCGCGCACCGTGACCCCTTCCCCGACGAGCAGCGCCTCGGGCAGCCGCGGCGCCCCCACCGCCTCCACACGCTCGAGTGCTCCGATCCGCTCGAGCTCTGCCACGCCGCCGGCGAACAGGAGGTGCGTGGACAGCGTGTCGGATGGGAATTGCGCGCGGTCGAGAGCCACCACGCGCCGCCCGGCGCGCGCGAGCGTTGCCGCCACGGCCGCTCCGGCGGGCCGGGCGCCCACCACCACGACGTCGACGCGCTCAGGCGCGCCGGGGCCGCTCGGGTGGCTCAAGGAAGGTCGAGAACGTTTGGCTTGTCGTAGGCGTTCGGCTGCCCGTTGCGGTACAGCTCGGCGTCGGCACGTTTCTCCGCCTCGAACTCGGGTGGGTCGTAGAGCTTGTACATGGCGGGCCGCTCCGCGTTGGACCCGGACGCGTCGAGCAGGGCGGTCACCGCCGCGCGGCCAGACTCGTTGGCGCCCTCCATCGTCGCCAGGTCGATGTCGGTCTGCACGTAGTCCCCCGAGAGGAAGAGGTTCGGCACGGCCGTGCGGGCCTGCGGACGCTTGTCCCAGGTGCCGACCGTGTTCACGAGCAACGGCTCGTCGTTCGAGTTGCGCTGCCGCCGCTTCGACCACCTGATCGCCGGGTCGAGGTGCCAGGAGTGGACCATGTCGTCGGTCACCACGTCGGTGCCGTTGTCGTTGAGGTGGGCCTTGACCTGTGCGAGCACCTCGGTGGCCACCTGCTCGCGCGTGCAGCGCTTGGCGGGCTTGCCGAACACGATGCCTGGCGTATCCCAGTCGGAGATGTCGATCGAGAAGGAGTCGACCACGCTTCCGTCGCCGTAGTCGCGCCTGAAGTCGCGGTCGGCCCAGAACTGTCCCTGTGTGAGCGCGGTGAGCGCCCAGGGCGCGTCGATGAACGTCATGTGGCCGCGGACGACGTCGAGCGGCTTGCGGAGGTAGAACTGGATCCCGTTCATCCAGTCCACGAACAGCTCGTCCATCTGCTTCAGCTTCGGATCGAGTGCGAGCACGGGGGCCGACCACAGCCGCCGGGCGCGCTCGGCGGGCATCGCGGACACGAACCAGTCGGCCTCGATCGTGCGCCGCCGCCCGCGGGTGTCGCGCGCGCGGGCGGATTCGATCCGGCCCCGGCGCACGTCGAGCGCCTCGATCGTCTGCCCAATGTGGAAGCGGACACCCTGCCGGCACAACATGCGCACCCAGGGGGAGATCCAGGCCTCGTTGGTGGGCAGGTTGAGAACGCGGTCCGGTGCGCCATCGTTGCCCCGGCCCTGGAAGTTGTAGATGAACGCCTCGGCCATGTTGCCGATCGTGCGCGTGCTGGCCTTGCGCTCCTTGGCAGCCACCACCGCGCGCGTGAGGCCGCGGGCGAGCACTTTCTGGTACTCCTCCGACTTGCCCTCGGCCTGGACGAAGTCCCACCAGCTCGTGTGCTCCCACTGGCCGTAGCGCCGCTCGTCGCTGCTCGTGAGGAACACGTGTACCCGCTGCGCGAAGAACGCGACCTCGTCGGGAGGCAGGCCCTGGCCGCCGAACTGATCGATGAGGATCCGCTGCATTCCCTCCGGCGTACGCGCCTCGTTCGGATCGGGGGCGATCCCGAAGACGGTCCCGTCCGCGCGGCCGCCGGTCCGCGGCGACTTGGTCTCGTTCGCGTCCACGAGGTTGTTCCACACCCCCTGTGGGTTGTTCTCGAACGGGATGCGCCGCATCGTGTTCGGCACGTGGTGGTAGAAGCCCGGGAAGAACCGGAAGCCGTGCTCACCGGGAAGGGCTTTGCGGCCACCCTTGGCGGTTCCCGCCACCGAGATGCTGCGCGCCTTGCCTCCGAGCTCGTGGCGCTCGTACACGTGCACCTCGAACCCGCGCTCGATCAGCTCGTGGGCCGCTGCGAGGCCGGCCATCCCACCGCCGAGCACGGCGACGCGCCGGCCGGGCTTCGAGCCCGGCACGCGACGCCTCCGGCGCGCCGCCTGAGCGTCTGTCGCAAGCGCGCCGCCGACGGCGACCGCGGCGCTCGCCGCTGCCGCCTCCTGCAATAGCTGCCGTCGCGACAGTTCCCGGCTCACCGCTCTCCCCCGGTCGAAGGCCTTGTGCGGACACCCTCCCATCGCGGGCGGTGATTGTCAATGGGCGCCAACTTCGACGGACGCCGAGAATATGTGCTCGCTGATCGCGGAGCGACCGCCCGCCGATTGACGAATCGCCGTTGCGATATCGTCCCCAACGACTTAGAAGCACCAATCTCGTCGTAGAGATCCCGTGCGACTGGCACGAGCTGGCGGACTCCTCCGAGCGCGCCGTGGCCGGCGCCGCAACCACCCTGGAGGCCCGATGAACACGATCACCACCGAACGCACGCGCGACTACAAGGTCGCCGACATGGGCCTCGCGGAGTGGGGTCGCAAGGAGATCGGGCTGGCCGAGCACGAGATGCCGGGCCTGATGTCGACCCGGGCGGAGTTCAGTGAGTCCCAGCCGCTGGCGGGTGCGCGGATCACCGGGTCGCTGCATATGACGATCCAGACCGCCGTGCTGATCGAGACGCTCGTCGCGCTCGGGGCTGAGGTGCGCTGGTGCTCGTGCAACATCTTCTCCACCCAGGACCATGCCGCGGCCGCGGTCGCCGAGGCCGGGGTGCCGGTGTTCGCCTGGAAGGGCGAGTCGCTCGAGGAGTACTGGTGGTGCACCGAGCAGGCCATCAACTGGCCCGACGGCGGGGGTCCCAACATGATCCTCGACGACGGCGGTGACGCGACGATGCTCGTGCACAAGGGCGCCGAGTACGAGAAGGCGGGCGCGGTGCCAAGCCCCGCCGACGCCGAGTCCGAGGAGTTCCAGGTCTTCCTGAGCCTGCTCGAGCGCTCGCTCACCGAGGACCCGCAGCGCTACACGACGATCGGCGAGGGCGTCAAGGGCGTCACCGAGGAGACGACGACCGGCGTGCTCCGCCTCTACGAGCTGGCGCGCGACGGCGAGCTGCTCTTCCCGGCGATCAACGTAAACGACTCGGTCACGAAGTCGAAGTTCGACAACCTCTACGGCTGCCGCCACTCGCTGGTCGACGGCATCTTCCGCGCGACCGACGTGATGCTCGCCGGCAAGGTCGCGGTGGTCTGCGGCTATGGCGACGTGGGCAAGGGCTCGGCCGCGTCGCTCAAGGCGCAGGGCGCGCGGGTCGTCGTCACCGAGATCGACCCCATCTGCGCGCTGCAGGCGTGCATGGAGGGCTACGACGTGAAGACGCTCGAGGACGTCGTGGAGACCGCCGACGTGTTCATCACGACGACGGGCAACAGGGACATCATCATGGCCGACCACATGAGCCGGATGAAGCACGGCGCGATCGTCGGCAACATCGGCCACTTCGACAACGAGATAGACGTGGCTGGCCTCTCCAAGCTCGCCGAGCGGATCAACATCAAGCCGCAGGTGGACCAGTGGCGCTTCTCCGACGAGCGGGCGATCATCCTCCTGTCCGAGGGCCGGCTGCTCAACCTCGGCAACGCGACGGGCCACCCGTCGTTTGTGATGTCGAACTCGTTCACTAACCAGACGATCGCCCAGATAGAGCTGTGGACGAAGAACGACGAGTACGACAAGCAGGTCTACGTGCTGCCCAAGCACCTCGACGAGAAGGTCGCCCGGCTGCACCTGGACGCGCTCGGCGCGAAGCTCACCGAGCTGCGGCCGGTGCAGGCGGCCTACATCGGCGTGCCGGTCGAGGGGCCGTATAAGTCGGACCAGTACCGGTACTGATCCGACTGGGTCGGAGCGCCTCCCCCGGCCGCCTCCCCCGGCCCTTAGCCCGGTTGTTCACACATTGACGCGATAGGTGCGTCGAAACCTGGCTCGCTCAGGGTCTCGGAACCGCCGATGGGACCTCATCACTGGTAATGTGACCACATGCGTGAGATCGGGGTCCGTGAGCTGAAGATGTCGCTCAGCGAGACCCTGCGGGCGGTCGCTCGTGGCGAACACGTGCGTGTCACGCTCCGGGGGCGCCCGGTCGCGGACATAGTTCCCGCCGGGGCGCCTGCGGGTGACGATCGCCTGCGCGCGCTGGTGGCTGCAGGACGAATCGTTCCCCCAGCACGGGGGCGGCCGAGGCGGGCGCCAAGGCTCGTCAAGACCCGTCATACGGCGTCGTCGTTGGTACTCGCGGAGCGGGAAGCAGAGCGCTGAACCTCTATCTGGACGCCAGCGCCCTGGTCAAGCGCTACGTGGCCGAGCCGGGAAGTGACCTCGTGCGCCTCACGATGGAGAGCGCCGACGCCTGGTTCATGTGTCGCGTCGGTTTCGTCGAGACGCTGCGCGCAGTAGGCCTCGCGGCGGGCCCGAAGGCCGCGCAGGCGGTGCAGGCGGAGTGGCCGGCGCTCGGCGTGGTGGAACTCGATCAGCGCTTGGCGGAGGAAGCGGCCAGGCTGGCCATTGCCCGCGAGCTACGCAGCCTCGACGCGCTCCACCTCGCCGCGGCGCTCGTCCTTCCCGGCGACGAACTTCTGTTCACGACGTGGGACCACCGGCTTCATGCCGCGGCGATGGCCGAAGGGCTCCACCTCGTCCCCGAGACACTCGACTAAGGCGGCCCATTCGCTGTATTACGTCGGTGAAGGATGCCGCCGACGCCGGACCGAGAACCTCATGCAACCTGATCTCGGCGAGCTAGAGAAACGCCTCTGGGACGCCGCCGACGAGCTACGAGCAAACTCCGGGCTTAAGGCCTCCGAGTCAGCGCCCCGGTGAGCAAGGTGAGCTCATCGGTCTGACGATCGTCGCTGCCAACGAGATCATCGAGAGCGAGGGCGAGATCGTGATCACGCTGCCCGAGCGGGTGCGGATCAGTCCAGACGCTCTCGCCGCAGCGCTCACGCCCGTCGGTAGCGCGCCCTTACCCCCCCGCCGGCATCTCAACCCGCACCCCATCACTCGCCTGCTCAGGCCCCGAGCCATTCGGCCCGGTCGGCCCCCTCCGCGCCCCGTTCCCATTGACCGAGGCCGGCGCCGTGTCCCCACCCCGATAGGGCCCGGGCTTCGGCCGAGGCTCCCCACCCGGGAAGGCCAGCCGCAGGATCGTCCGCTGGACCGTCGCCAGCTGCTTCAGGAACGGGCCGGTGTTGTAGGGCAGGTCGTAGCGCTCGCACAGCTCCTTCACGCGCGGGGCGATCTCCGCGTAGCGCGTGCTCGGCATGTCGGGGTAGAGGTGGTGCTCCACCTGGTAGCCGAGGTTGCCGCTGATCACGTGGAACATCGGGCCGCCCTCGATGTTGGCCGCTCCCAGCAACTGGCGCACGTAGTAGGCGCCGCGCGTCTCGTCGTCGGTCTCCTGCTTGCTGAAGGTGTAGGTCTGGTCGGGGAAGTGGCCGCAGAAGATGATCGCGTAGGCCCACACGTTGCGCACGATGTTCGCGGTGAAGTCCGCGGTCACCGTCGTGCGGAACGGGCGGCGGAACGACTTGCGCTCCACGAGCTCGCCCGCGACCGCACTGGCCCGCTGCCGAGGCGACGAGCGACGCGGCCGCACGGCGCCCGCAAGGCCGTCAACAACACGCCGCGAACGCGACCTGTGCTGCTGCCCGACGCTCGCCGCATACGCCGCCTCGACGCCCAGCGACACCAGGCCACTGAGCACCGGGAACGCGATGTAGTCCTTCACGATCTGGGCGCGGGCCTTGCCGGCCATCCCCTTCAGCTCGCGCGTGACCTGCGCCTTGGTTTTCTCGCCGGACTGGATCTCGTCGTAGTTGAGGTCGTGTGCGGCCACGCCCCACTCGAAGAACGCGGCCAGGAGCAGGTTGTAGAACGGCTGCGCCAGGTAGACGGGGTTCCACTTCTGGTGCGGGTCGATCCGCATGATCTCGTAGCCGAGGTCGCGGTCCTTGCCGCGGATGTTGGTGTAGGTGTGATGGACGTAGTTGTGCGAGTGCTTCCACGCCTCGGCGGTCGACGCCGAGTCCCAGTCCCAGGTGGACGAGTTGATCTGGGGATCGTTCATCCAGTCCCACTGGCCGTGCATCACGTTGTGGCCGATCTCCATGTTCTCGAGGATCTTGGCCAGCGAGAGCATCGACGTCCCAGCGATCCAGGCCGGCCTGTAGCGCGAGCCCAGCAGGATCACCCGCGAGAGCACGAGCAGCCGGCGGTGCATCGAGATCATGCTCGTGATGTAGCGCCGGTCACGGTCCCCGAGGTCGCCGAACACCTCGTCGTGGATCGCGTCGAACTCCTTGCCGAGCTCCTCGATCTGTTCGCCGCTCAGTCGAGCCAGGGGGCTCTCGATCTCAGTCATCGTCGCCATGCGGTCCTCTCGGTCGAAGTCAAGGGGCTGCTTCACAACCAACGGTGCGTCCGGGGCGGGCCAGGACCAAGCTGGGCGACGCACGCGCGCGAAGCCGGTACTGGTAGTACCGGCGAGCGCGGGGGTGGCGATCCAGCGCCGCCTCCTGGGCGGCATCCGGGCGTGCCGGAGGTTGAGAAGCAGCCCCTCATAGTGCAATCTCCACGGGTCCCTCGGGGGCGTTCACGCACGTGCGCACCACCTCGCCGTTCTGGCCGGACACCTTGCCGGTGCGCAGGTCTCGCACCTTGCCGGAGCAAAGCTCGCCGACGCACGTGTGGCAGATGCCCATGCGGCAGCCATAGGGAAGCGCGGCGCCCGCGTCCTCGCCGGCCACGAGGATCGGCTTGGACCCGTCGCTCGTGGCCTCAAGCTCGCTCTTGATGAAGCGAATGGTGCCGCCCTCGCCCTGCTCGGCGTCGCCCTCGCCGACGATCGGTTGGAAGCGCTCCATGTGCAGGCGCTCGGGGTCGACGCCCTCCTTCTCCCAGTGCTCGATCAGCCCGTCGAGCAGGTCCGCGGGGCCGCTTGCGAACGTCTCGCGCTCGCGCCAGTCAGGGCACAGCGTGTCGAGGTCGGCTGGACCCATGCGGCCCATCTCGCCGGTGAGCTGCTCGTGGAGGCGAAAGCCGGGGTGACGGCGATTCATCTCGCGCAGGCGGTCGCCGAAGATCACGTCCTCGCGGGTGTGGGCGGAGTGAAGGATCACGACGTCGTCGAGGGCCTCGCGGCGCTCGAGGTCGCGCAGCATGCTCATGATCGGCGTGACCCCGCTGCCGGCGCTGAGAAACAGGAACTTCGCGGGCAGCGGGTCGGGGAGCACAAACGTGCCCTCCACCCCGCCGAGGCGGATGATGGCGCCGGGCTTGACCTCGCGCACCAGGTGGGGCGAGACCTTCCCGGAGTCCACCAGCTTCGGGGTGATCGTGATGCAGCCGTCGGGGCGCCCGGGGTCGGAGGTGAGCGAGTAGGCGCGCCAGTGGTGAACTCCGTCGACGGCCAAGCCGATCCGCAGGTACTGCCCGGGCTCGTGGCCCGGCCACTCCCAGCCGGGCTTGATGACCACGGTGGCGGCGTCGGAGGTCTCGCGCTCGACTCGCTCGATCCGCCCGCGAAGCTCCTGGGTGGACCACAGCGGGTTGATCAGCTCCAGGTAGTCGTCCGGCATCAGCGGCGTGAAGAACGCGCGCATCCCGCGCAGCAGCTTCTGCTGGAGGACGGGGACCTGGGGCCGCGCGCCGCGCTCAGCCATGGGTGTGCCTCGAGGCGAGCAAGGCGCGCACTGTAGCCGCGGTTGAGAACGTGTGTCAACTCTATGTTCTCAATCCGGCCGGAAACCGCTTAGGATGTCTCCGATGCCCACCGCGCACCCCACCCCCCTGCGCCAGGTACGCGAGCGGGAGTTGGTGCAGGCCACGCGTGCGCTCTTCGACGAACGCGGCGTACAGGACGCCCCGATCGAGGAGATCGCGAAGAACGTGGGCATCGCGCGCGGGCTCATCTACCGCCACTTCTCCTCCAAGGAGGAGCTCTACGTGCTCACGGTGACCGACTATCTGGCCGAGCTCGACGGCGTGCTGCGCGCGGCGATCTCCTCGCAGGAGGATCCCATCGCCCAGCTCGAGCGCACGGCCGACGCCTACGCCCGCTTCTGCCTTCGCTACCCCGCCTTCCTCGACTGCGCGCTCTCGCTGATGCGCCGCCCCGCCCGCGAGCTCCAGGACGTGGTATCGGGATCGGTGTGGCTGCGGCTGGGCCAGGGCATGGCCAACTGCGTCGACCAGCTCGCGGCACTGTTGCGCGCGGGCAACGAGGCGGGCGTGTTCGACGTCGAGGATCCCGACTTCATGGCCAGCGCCCTGTGGACCCAGATCCTCGGACTCACGCACCTGGCGCGCATCGGCGCCGGGGTGCGCCAGCGCTCGCACGGGGTGCCCGAGCTGTTCGAGATCGACTCGGAGCAGATCGTGCGCACCGGCGTGAGCAGCGCGATGGCGACGGTCGGCGTGCGCGACCGCCCGTAGGGGTCTTGATCACACGGCCACGATCGGCACCGTCCCGCCCGCGCCGCGAACCAGGCGCAGATCGGCGGTCACGAGAGGACACCCCAACTGCTGGGCCAGTGCGACGTAGCACGCGTCGTAGCTGGAGACATTGCTCCGAAGCGCCCATGCCGGGCGGAGTAGGGCCGCCGTGGGCACTCTTCGCAGCGGCGCTCGTTCCAGATCTACCAACGCGTGGGCCGCGCGAGCACGAGTAAGCATCCCGCCGGCTTCGAGCCGTCGGAGCACCGACATGGTTTCCACGTTCATGAGGTCGGGGCTCACCATCGTCGAGTGGCCCACCGCCTGCCTCACCGCGCCTGCACGCCTGCTGTTCAGGAGCAGTTCGACGAAGGCGGACGCGTCAACGACTATCGGCCGAGGCGAGGCTCTCCTCCCGCTCGACGCGCGAGCCGCTGAGCGCACTGGCCGCGTCGATCCCCTCCGCAGGCTCGCGCGACGCCAGGTCAGCGAGCCAACTGCGCTGCGTGGGAAGCGCGAGGTCCCGGCGAACCACGCCGAGGACGTACTCGCCCACGCTCATGCCCTCCTCGGCGGCGCGTCCTCGTACCGCGGCGTGCAGGTCCTTCGGGACGTTCTTGACCTGAATCGCGCTCACTCGGGTGCAGCGTAGCATGCCTAATGCATGCTTACAGCATGCGCCCAGGTCCCGCCCGCCCTGCACACTTGACCGACGCCTCCGCACCTACGCTGAAACCGTGCGCTGGCTCGTCGACGGGATGAACGTGATCGGCACGCGACCCGACGGCTGGTGGCGGGACCGCCACGGCGCGATGGTGCGCCTGGTCGACCTGCTCGAGCGCTGGGCGGCCGGTGAGACGGACGACGTGACGGTGGTCTTCGAGAAGCCGCCGTCGCCGCCGATCAAGTCATCGGTGGTGGAGGTCGGCTCCGCGCGGCGGGCGCGGGCCAACTCGGCGGACGACGAGATCGTGCGTCGTGTCGTGGCCGATCCTCAACCGCGCGAGGTCCGCGTGGTGACCTCCGATCACTGGCTCGCGGATCGGGTGCGCGCCGAAGGAGCCACGGTCGAGTCGGCCGAGTCCTTCCGCAGCCGGGTCGACCCGGCCTGAGCCACCCCTCAGGCGCGCTCCAGCACCACCACGGGAATCTCCCGCTCGGTCTTCTTCTGGTACTCGTCGTAGTCTGGCCAGGCGCCGATCATCTTCTGCCACATATCGGGCTTCTCCTCGGGCGTGGCGGTGCGCGCGCGGGCGGCGAAGCGGTCGGCTCGGACCTGCACCTCGACGTCGGGGTTAGCCGCCAGGTTGAGGTACCACGCCGGCGGCTCGTCGGCGCCGGCTTTGGAGGCCACCACTAGGTAGCTGCCGCCGTGCTCCTGGTAGATCAGCGGGTTGGGCCGCGGCTCCCCGGACTTCCGGCCCTTGGTGGTGAGGATGAGGGCGGTGGTGCCGTTCCAGTCGTGGCCCTCCTCGCCACCCGTCTCCTCGTAGCGCTGCACGTGCTCCTGGCCAAACAGCATCGGTGCTCCTCTCGGTTGCCTCAGTCGGTCGATTCTGACTCACTGACCGCCGCTTTGTCACAGATCTTCAGCCCTGCCAGGCTCTTGCGCGGGCGGGGGCCTCGGGAATACGCTACGCCGCCATGACCACCCACATCCTCGGGCCCCAGGACGGCCGGACGATCGACCTCGCCGGCGTCGGCGTCCGGTTCATGGTCGATGCCGCTCGTACCGGCGGCAGCTTCTCGCTCGTCGAACATCCGATCGCCCCGCGCACGCTGGGCTCTCCGATCCACACTCACTCGCACGAGGACGAGTACTCCTTCCTCCTCGAGGGCCGGGTCGGCTTTCTCCTCGGCGGCGACGTGCTCGAGGCCTCTCCGGGCGACCTGATCTTCAAGCCCCGCGGCGCGCCTCACGCCTTCTGGAACGCCACCGACGAGCCGGCCCGCTTTCTCGAGATCATCTCGCCTGCGGGGTTCGAGCGCTACTTCGCCGAGGCCGAGTCCCTGTTCGAGGCCGCCGCGCCCGACATGGAGGCGTTCGCGGCGCTCTGCGGGCGCTACGGCCTCGATATGGAGTTCGATTCGGTGCCGCGCCTGGCCGCCGAGTACGGCCTGGAGATGCCGCCCGAGTCCGAGCTCTCGGGCCGATAGGACCGTCCTCGCCTTACAGAACCGACGGGTCGATCCCGTCGAAGCGCCACGCGCCGTCCTCCTTTACGAGGAGCATCGCGCCGCGCAGGCGCGTGCCTGCGGAGACGATTCGTGCCGTGGCCTTCTCGCCGTCGATCTCGATCTCGTTCACCGCTGACACCGGTTCGATCTTGTCGGCCTCCTCGCCGAACGCCTGCGCGTCCTTGAGGCAGCCGTCGGCGGAGCCGGCGTAGCGCTTGGAGGCGAGCTTGCGGGCGTCCGGACCGCCAGCACTCGCCTGGGTGAAGAAGTCCTTGGCCGCTTGGCGTACCTCCCCCTGATCACCGGATCCGCAGCCCGGGAGGGCGGTGATTGCCGCCAACACGACGATGGCTCTGAGGCGGCGCTTGGCGGGCACGGGCGACACCCTACCCGCGGCTTCGGAGCCCCGCTGGTGCGGCGTTTTGCGGGGGCACTAAAGCCGCTCGGCGCTCCTGCCGATACCGGGGATGCAGATCGCCAACTCGACGCAAGTCGGGAATGTGAAGCCGCCGGGCTCACCTGACCCCGGGACCCTTAACAACTGAAGCGCGATCTAGCCAGACGGGCCGGCTTTTTGCCGGCCCGTCTGCTTTCTGTGGCGCGACCGTCGACTCGGTTACGGTCGCCGCAACCAGGTAGATCGTGCTCTCGGGATCCTCCTGTGGTGCGATCGTCGATGGACTGAGTCGCATCGAGCGATGAGTCCACCGCGCGTCACCTGTCTTACCTGTTGACCACACAGTCGACCGACTAAGCAAGGAGCAACGATGCAAATCATCCTCAGTGACTTCATGAGCCTGGACGGTGTCGTGCAGGCGCCGGGCGGGCGCGAGGAGGACACCGACGGCGGGTTCGCCCACGGCGGCTGGTCGATGAAGTACTTCGACGCCGAGGCTATGGGTCCCGACCTGGACGAGGTGATGGCCGGGACGGAGGCGCTGCTGTTCGGCCGGCGCACCTGGCAGACGATGGCCGCGGCCTGGCCGGGCCGCGCGGGGGACCCGTTCGCCGACCGCATGAACGAGATCCCCAAGTACGTGGCGTCTCGCACGCTCAGCCAGGATGACCTCACCTGGTCGGGCTCCACGTTGCTGGACGCAGACGACGCCATCGGTGCGGTGCGGGAGCTGCGGGCACGCGATGGCAAGGGACTGCAGGTCATGGGCAGCCCGTCGCTCGCCGCGCAGCTGGTCGAGGGCGACCTCGTGGACGAGTACCGGCTGATGATCGAGCCGATCCTGCTCGGCGGCGGCAAGCGGCTCTTTCCCGAGGACGGCGCCGCCCGGCCGCTCGAGCTCGTCTCCAGCACGACCGCAAGCACCGGCGTCTTGATCTGCACCTACCGACCGGCGGGCCGCTGACTCTGGCGGTGTCCGCTGGGAAGCAGGGCGCCTACTGGGACGCCGGTTCTCGGATAAGTCGCGACCGCTATCGAGGTCCGCCAGCGGCTGCCTGCGCGCCTTCGGCAATCGCGGACACGCGTGCATCCAGCGCCTCCAGCCCGAACGCCTCCGCGATCAGCTCGTACGAGCGCCGCCGCGCCTCGTGCTCGAACGTGATCGTGACCACCATCACCTCGTCGGCGCCGTACTCGCGCGCCACCTCCTCCAGGCCGGCTCGCACCGTGTCCGGTGAGCCGATCACGGCCCGGCGTCCCGCCGGTGCGGCCGTCGGGCCCTTGGCCGCGAAGTAGCGTCGCGCCGTCTCGACCGGCGGGACCGGGATCAGCCGGCCGCGGTTCATCATCGACCTGCTCATCCGGCCGCTCAGGGCGAGCTCCTCCGCCTCCTCGTCGGTGTCGGCGCAGATGGCCGCGACGCATACGGCCACGCGCGGTTCGGGCAGGCGTTGCCCGTGCTCGAAGGACTCGCGGTAGAACTGAGCGATCTCACCCTTGCCGGGGTTGATGAAGTCGGCGAACGCGTACGGAAGGCCGAGCTGCCCCGCCCAGATCGCACTTTGCAGAGAGGAGCCGAGCAGCCACGGCTCGGGTGCTGCGGGCGCGGCCGGCAGCGGTGCGAGCCCCGCGAAGCGGCGGTCGGGGGGCGGTCGGTCCTCGAGGTAGGCGAGTAGCTCGGCGAGCTGCTCGGGGAAGTCGTCGGCACCTGGCAGGCGACGCTCGCGCTGCAGTGCATAGGTGGTCATCGGGTCGGTGCCAGCGGCGCGGCCGAGCCCCAGGTCGATCCGATCGCCGTAGAGCCCGCTCAACATGCTGAAGCTCTCGGCAACCTTGCGCGGGCTGTAGTGGGGCAGCATCACGCCGCCGCTTCCGACGCGGATCCACTCGGTGGCCGACGCGATCGGCCCGATCAGGACCTCGGGACTCGCGCTCGCGAGCATCGGCGTCCCGTGGTGCTCGGCCACCCAGTAGCGGTGGTAGCCGAGCTGGTCGGCGAGGCGTGCGAGGTCGATCGTGTTGCGGAGCGCCTCGGCTCCGGTCGAGCCCTCGGAGACCGGCGACTGGTCGAGCACGCTGAGGCGCAGGGGCGGCGGGCCGGGTACGACCTGGCTCTCATCGGGTGCCGACACTCGGCGCGGGAGGGTAGACGGAGACCCGCGCGCCCCCGCTCAGGCCCGAACGGCGGTGAAGCTCAGCACCGACGCGAGTACGTCGAAGTGGCGATCGACGTGCAGCACATCCGCTCCGTGCTGCTGTGCGCAAGCCGCGATGAGGAGATCCGGGATGGGCACCCGGTGTCGCCCGCTGCCACCCAACTCTCGCTGGGCGCCGGCGGCCGTCGCAAAGGTCTCAGCATCCATGCGGAGGTCGCGGAACAGCGCGAGGTTGTCTTCGAGTGCTGCGTAGTGCGACTCGGACCGTGCGCTGAACAGCAGCTCCATCCTGGTGACCGCGCAAAGGCACAGCTCGCCCTCCACCTCCGTCGCACCCGCTCCGCGCACGTAGGCGGATTTATCGAGCAGCAGCAGCCGGCTCACCGCCAGGCCGCGTCTCCAAGCAGCGCATCGGTGTCGAGCAGCGTGCCGGCCCGCTCCAGAGCGTCTCGTTGGGCTGCCCGCCGGGCGGCACCGTCCGCTTCGTCGAGCCGCTGCTTGACGGCGTCCCTCCCCTCCCCCGCAAGCAGCAACAGGAGCTCCTTGCGCTCCGCAACGTCCGGCCACGCGCGTCGTGCGAGGTCGAGCATCTCCCTCATCTCCCCGGTGTCGGTGACCGTGTAGCGAGGGCGCGTGGTCGGCACGCGGACGAGTGTAGCACCGATCCATCTCGGTGCCACACCCACCGCTTGCGTAAGGGATCGTTTACCGGGGAGTGGAACACTCGACACCGAAGCGATGCAGCGATCCAACGTCATCCGCGTGGTCCTGGCGACCGTCGCCGCCCTCCTGCTCGCCGGTGCCGGAGAGGCGATGGCCGAGCACGAGAGCACCCCAGCGAGCACCTCCCCCCGGTCGTCCCAGGACGCCGCCCCGGTCGCCGCGAAGCGGGCGACCGTGAAGGTGATGAGCACCCGCTACGGCCGGATCCTCGCCGA
>JAABUN010005495.1_pt1 | contig 15679 bp, 15 predicted proteins | sample 5559311 | NCBI WGS metagenome assembly JAABUN01 (sample SAMN10711877, study PRJNA513370) | rock metagenome | isolation source: Antarctica rocks | place: Antarctica: Victoria Land, Siegfried Peak sud
CAAAGAAAGCATACACAGCAGCAACAACAGTTGCCAATACCTTTTCGCTATCAGAGTTATTTGATACAACCAAGTCATCAATTTCTCCAGTTTCTGGATTTGTGTCACCAAAAGCAAGGTTATAAAGATTAGGTGTACTGGTCAATTGAAATTGTATTTTCTTGCGTATAAGTCCTTTAGGACCTTCACTAATGAATTCAAAAGTTGTAAGATTACTTTCCGATTTGAGCTGATATTTTTCAACCTTCATAAGCTTATTAAATCGACCTGAAGGTAGAAGTTTTCTTTTTGTAAAGTAGTAGGGATTGTCACACGCAGGCAGCATCGCAGATAACGGAAAGTATTGCCAAAGTGCAGGAAATAGAATTTCCGTCATGCCCGGCAACTGAAGCCAATTTATATTTAAAAGTTTAGGATTTGCCCTTAGCTGAATTTATAAGGTCAAGCTGGATAGGCCACTAAATTGAAAAACAAAATGGTAATGGATAATGGAAGCTGCTTGCAAAAAAGCAGCAGGTAAATTATTTTTGTATTAGGAAAAAAAAGTCTTGCGAAGGTGAGGGATGAAGGATAAACAAAACATCATTTGTCTCTTACTTTCAAAAGAATATGAGTTTATAATAGTTCCTTCCCTAAAGACCTTTATTCATAGGATACTTTTGTTGTGCGTTCGTTTTATTCTATAACATTAAGCCTTTCTATGCGGTCAAAATGTTTTTTGTTCAAAGTGGCAAATGGTAAATTGTTCGCAATGGCAGTTGCAGCAATAAAAAGGTCAGGAATAGCAATCTGTTTTCGCTTTCTTTTTAAGTCGCTGTTGATGTCAACTGCAACTTTCGCAACCCCTTTGTCAAAAGGCAACACTTGTGTTGTTTGCAAAAAGTTATTCCAAAACTCAATTTGTCCTAATGCTGCTCCGGTATAAATTTCATATTCTGTCACAGCCGAGATACAATAAGTATAACCTTGTCTCACCAGAGCAACTAAAGTCGAGTTGGCTTTATCTGTTTTTCGAAAAAGGTCAATGAGAATGGATGTATCAACCAATATTATTTTGTCCGCCATTGGCTGATAGCTTTTCTTGTTTTAGCAATTTCGTCAAGTTGTTTCTTATTAAAAGTTGGCGCAGATAAAAGAAAGGTCTCAAGGTCTAAAACCTGATTTGCTTCAATCTTCTCCTTTTCAACTTCACTTTTCAGTTTCGTCCACTCTGTTGCAGGAAGTTGCTTAGCCAATTTTACTAATTGCGCAAACTCTATTTCAACTTGTAGTTCCATGAGTCAAAATTAAAAAGTTTTGTCTAACAGTAAGCAGTCAAAAAAGGTGACGCACAACGTTTTCGGTTTGTGAAGGTTGGGTATTTGGAAAACCGGAGCTTCACTTACCGATACTGTTGATTAATGTTTTATTGTTAGCTTAATAAATCGACCTGAAGGTAGAAGTTTTCTTTTTGTAAAGTAGTAGGGATTGTCACACGCAACATCGCAGCTAACGGAAAAGTATAGCCGAAGTGCAGGCAATAGAATTCCGTCAAGCCCGGCAACTGAAGCCAAATTTATATTTGAAAGTTGATGATTTGCCCTTAGCTGAATTAATAATGTCACGCTGGATATACAGCTAAATTGAAAAACAAAATGGTAATGCATCATAAAAACTGCTTGCAAAAAAGCAGCAGGTAAATTATTTTTGTATTAGGAAAAAAAAGTCTTGCGAAGGTGAGGGACGAAGGATAAACAAAACATTTTTTGTCTCTTACTTTCTGAAGAATATGAGTTTATCATAGTTCCTTCTCTAAAGACCTTTATTCATAGGAACCCCATGTTGTACGTTCGCCTTCGTTTGAGTGTGTCACGCTAAAGTATGTGTGCACCGAAGTTGGGTGTGTCCCATGTGTGTTAGCATGCAAGCTCTTTTGCAATTTTAGCCTTTGTGTGTCGGCTTTGTGCGAATTGCAAATGTGCTTGCATAGTGCGCTGGTGGTTCAAACAATAATGGTTGTCGTACAAAACTTTCTGCGTCAATTTCAGCATTGTTATCAAGTAAAAGAGCTTCATATTTTGGTCTAACATCCTCAAATGGTTCTTTATCTAAGAAACGCAATATAGAGGCTGATAAATATTGATGATCTAATTCAAACGATAGCCATTTCCGGTCAAGTTGTTGAGCTGTCCAGCCTGTAGTGTTAGAACCAGCGAAAATGTCAAGGACCAAATCACTTTCATCTGTCAAAAACTTGATAAAGAACTCAGGAAGTTTAGATGGAAACCTTGCTGGATGTCCTTTAATACCTAGGTCTTTACAGTATTTTAAGTACTGGGAATTGCTTTCGGTATTAGGAATTTGAAGAAGATTTGAAGGGATAGCTCCACCATTATCATTTCCGAAACTTTCACTTATATCATGTCCTGATGGTCTTTTCTTTGGTGTATAATATTTAGCACTGTCTTCAATTAATTTTTTCATCCTGTCTGAATACTCAGTCAAAACTTTTTTTACATCCGCTTTGGGAAAGTCAGATTTTGAAAGCCACCAAACCGTATTTACAGAATCTTTTGCCCTTATTTTCCTTTTATTTACCCATTCAATCGGTGAAGGAAGTTTCGCAGGGTTATACCAAAAAAATTCTTCTGCTAATTTCCAACCTTGTTCATCGCACATTCTAATTAGTAACCGAAAATTATATAGCGAACGGATTGGCGAACCTTTTTGATAAGCGCCGCCTAAATCAATTACAAAACTTCCGTCATCAGTTATAATTCTTTTTACCTCTTTTGTGAATTCTAAAATCCAATCAATGTAGTCATCTTCAACTTTATTCCCATATTCTTTCGGTCTTGAAAGCGCAAAAGGCGGAGATGTCATTACAAGATTAACTGAATTATCACGCATTGATTTCATTAATTCTAATGAATCACCAACAACGGCTTTCCCTTTTCTTGTTTTATATAAAAAGTTTGTTTCAAACATATTAATACTCTTTTAGGTCGTAAATCCAACTCGTCATTATCTTCCAGAGCAGCGTAACGGCGAAATAGACTTCGGGGTCTTTGTTTTTAATTTTCTCAAATTCAGATATATACTTTTCTTCCCCTTGAGTTCCTATAATATAAGAAATCCATTCTTTGGAATCACGGTCTTGAATGCTATTGAGTAACTGGTCAAGAGTTAATGAATCTGATTTTGAGAGCGCCCATGCCACACCTGGTCTTTCTGTTGAAGTAGCGTTTGAAAACTTTTGTAAAATATCTCCGCTAAAATCTTTTGTAAGTTTCGCTAAGGCTCTCGCAGCTTCTATTCGGATACTTTCATCAACAGAATTAAAACTTGAAACAATTGCATTTAGCGCTATCTTATTTTGCTGTTCACCTAAGCCCCAAGCTGCACCTGCTCGTATTTCAGGGTCAAATTTTTCATCAAGCAGTATACTACATAATAATTTACATGCCCTTTCAGATTTGATTTCGTTTAGGACTATTACAGACTCTAAAACGTTTTGAAGGTATTGGTCTTTAAGGCTGCTTTCAATAAATGAATAGCCTTCTTGCTCTCCCAAAATTGCTAAGCTTGCGGCTGCTTCAAGCCGGACATAGATGTGTTCTTCATGTTTTGCAACTTTTTCTTTTAGGGCTGAAATGACTTTTGTTTCATTAAAGAATCTCAGTGCTTTCGCAGCAGCATATCTTTCGCTGTGATTAAGGTTAGAAAGGTTTTGAATAAAGTAACCTGAATTGACTTTACCCTTTGGTATGTCATATTCAATAGGGACAACAGAAGCTACAATTTGGTTTTCAAAAACTTTATCTCCAACTTTTACTAATGGTTTAAGAACTATAGAAGTTCCACCTTTTTTTCTTTTTAGTCTACAAGAACTTGCTCTTCCTGTAATTGGTTTTAAAACTATTTTGTCTTCAGTTACTTCAGTAATAGTTAGCTCTTTTCCTGCAATACATGAAAGCCAAGTCACTCTAACTTCTGAACCTTCTTGAACGCCTTTAGCTTTCTCTGTAATAACTTCATTTCTTAAGAAGGATTCTCTTAATTGTTTTACTGAAATAAATTGTATGGGGCTGTTAGGAATCCAATCAACAGGTGATGTGCTTCCTTTTTTACATGCAATAAGTGCAACGTAATCCTCATTTTTTAAATCTGCATCCCAACCTCTCGCTGGGTCATTCAAAGAATGAGACATTGTAATTTCAAGCTTAGATTTTGCTCTTGATTCAATTCTTATTCCGTTGTCCACGCAAATAATATCCGGAACTCTTATTCTTTTGATTTTTATCTTTTTCCAAATTTTGTAGTTCATTGAACCTCTTTCCAACTCAATTGGTTGATGTCCTAATTTAATTAGTCTCTGAAACACCTGTTGAGTTCCAATTGCTCCCAAGGAAATTTTTTCTAAAAAGCTCTCGTCTGTTTTGAATGATGCCATTAAATACGTGTCTGTTTATTGCTCAAATTTAGGTTTTACAACTTGGTTCAAACTGAAAGTTGTCAAAGTATTATCAACAAGAGGTCTCCTGGCGGGAATAGGGTGGTCAAGGTGCGTGGGGCAAAAGTAAATGTGGTGCAATTGTGTCGGTTTGTGTGATGGCTTGCACCTCTTTTGCTTTTGCGAAGTGTGGACGGTCAGGCTCTTTGAAGTATCTGCCGGAAGTAGCAGTCTGTGTCCAAATAGGGTGACGTACAACACTTAAATATACTAACCTCCCTCTTTCCCTGCAACTTTTTTCGTTGCTGATTATCAATGCTTTTCTTTTCTTAAAAACCGATTGCCGTAACGGCAAGCCATCTTTTTCTGAAACTAAATTATCGGCCTCTGCCACTCTATTCACCTTTCTCCATAAATCATCCAACGGGCTTACTATACTTAAAGCCGTTCAAGGGGTTATCACCTACATCATGCATCCGCCGCGAGGATGATAAGCAATGAATAGATAATTACCAAACCTCACTGTTGTTGGTCGGGAGGCACAACAACGGCTATACTTTCAACTGTTGTGGTTGAAGACACAGCATCGGCTATAACTTCACCAACATAACATTCTTTCCAATAATGTTATGCATTAGCCAACGCCCTGTCTAAATGCACATAGCCTCCATCTACATGTATTAATTGACCGGTTGTATGACTTGATTTTTGCGACAATAGAAATGCCACCATGTTAGCAATTTCTTCTGTTGTAGTCATCCGGTTTTCTAAAGGTATTTTGGCAGTTATTGACTTTAATTTTTCTTCAGGGTTAGGGAGGGAACTGATCCACTTTTCGTAAAGCGGCGTCCAGGACTCTGCCACGATTACTGCGTTTACGCGTATGCCGTATTTCAATAGCTCAACTGCCCACTCTCTCGTTAATGCATTACGCCCACCGTTGGCGGCAGCATAAGCTGAGGTATCACCTTGCCCGGTTTCAGCAGTTTTAGAACTTATGTTTACGATATGTCCTTTAGCTTTTTTCAATTCAGGCAAGCAATAATGTGCCATCAGATAATAATGCACCACGTTCTTATGAAGGGAAGCAATAAATCCGTCATAGCTTCCGTTCTCCAATCCTATTCCATCGTTCACGCCCGCATTATTTACCAACCCTTCAATACGTCCGCACTTTTCAATAACTTCTTTCACAGCATGCTCACACTCTTGCGGTTTCGATAATTCAGCTACCACCTGATATGCTTTCATACCGGCTGCCTGCAAATCGTTTACTACTATGTTATTATCTTCCTCACTTCGTCCAACAATAACAGGGATAGCGCCTTCCGCAGCCAATACCCTTACAATGCCTTCACCAATACCTTTTGCGCCACCGGTTACTATAATTACTTTATCTTTTAATTGAAGATCCATATACCCCTCCTAACCTCCTAAAGGGAGGGACTTTTTAAACGAGATTATAAAATAAAATTGCATTTTTTCTAAAGAAAAGTTTCTGTTCATTAGCAGTGAATGATGAAAAATATTCTATAACAATACCCATCATCTCATTGTAAGAAGCAGCAACCAGGCACACCGGCCAGTCTGAACCAAACATGATCCTATCAGGACCAAAAGCTTCGCACACCACATCAATATAAGGAGTGAAATCTTCTTTCCTCCAGTTCTTCCAGTCTGCTTCGGTTACCATGCCCGATATTTTACAATATACATTCTCGTGCACTGCTACCGCCATCATATCTATTGTCCATTCATCAATTTGCTGCGCTTTTATATTCGGTTTTGCTATATGATCTATAACAAACTTTTGCTGCGGAAAAGCAGCAACAAATTCAGGAATATACTTTAACTGATCGGCATATATAAGAATATCATAAGTAAAATTAAATGGTTGTAATTCTGCAATGCCTCTCATAAAATCAGGCTTTAGCATCAATGCCCTGTCTTCCTCACCCTGCAGTACATGCCTGAACCCTTTCATAATGTTGAACTGTTTATAATAAGCCAGCCTGTCTTTTACATCCTCTGCACAAAGATCAACCCATCCGACTATGCCTTTTATAAAATCATTGCCTTTTGCCTGTTCTAATAAAAATGCATTGTGTTCTTCTGACTGATCGGATTGAACCAACACGCAGCCTTCTAGATCATTTTGCTCCAAAATCGGTTGCAGATCGTGTGGCAAAAAGTCCTTTTTTATAACAGACATTTTATCTGTTATCCAGCTATCCCTTACAGCATCATACTTCCAGAAGTGCTGGTGAGAATCGATACCCCCAGCCCCTAAAGAGCTAATGCCCCCTGCCCCTAAAGGGGAGTTATTAGCGCGGCTTATATTTGTTGTTTGCTCCATTATTTAACGTTGATCCCTTATCTATAAGCAACAACCTTTTGCTTTGATGTTCCTAATCCTTCAATGCCCAATTCCATTACATCGCCTTCTTTCAAATATACCTGCGGGTTCATACCCAAACCTACGCCTGCAGGTGTGCCTGTTGAAATAACATCGCCGGGTAGCAATGTCATAAACTGGCTCAGGTAAGAAACCAAAAAGGGGATTTTAAAGATGAGGTTAGCTGTGGTGCCGTCCTGCATCATTTGGTTGTTAAGCTTTAACCACAAACGAAGTTTATCAACATCAGCAATCTCATCTTTGGTTGCGAGAAAAGGACCTATTGGTGCAAATGTATCACAGCTTTTACCCTTTACCCACTGCCCGCCTCTTTCAAGCTGAAATGCTCTTTCACTTAAATCATTATGTAAACAATAACCCGCTACGTAATTTATAGCCTCGGCTTCGTTTACATACGTTGCTTTCTTACCCATTACCACCGCAAGCTCCACTTCCCAATCTGACTTGGTTGAGTTTTTTGGAATGATGACATCATCAAAAGGGCCGATGATAGCTGAAGTTGATTTAAAAAATATGATCGGCTCTTTGGGGACAGTTGCATTAGTTTCTTTTGCATGATCTGCATAGTTTAAACCAATGCAGATTATTTTAGAAGGCCTTGCAATAGGGCAATCGAGACTTACATCAGGTGAAAGCTTTGGAAGCTTATCTTTATTTTCATCAACAAACTTTTGGAAACGGCTTAAACCATTGCTCTCAAAAAATTGCTCGTTATAATCTTCCCCAAAAGACGAGGCATCATAAAACGCGTCATAAATAATTACTCCAGGTTTCACCAGATCGTTCTCTCTAAAGCGTATTAGTTTCATTGATGTTTATTTTTAAGACTTTTAGATATTTCGAATATTTGAAACCACAGAGCCACAACGGCACCAGCGTTGCACAGAGAGTAGCCCTGAGGAAAACGAACACTAAGAAAACTTACCATCATTTCCTTAACAATCCCAGCAGGCTCTGATAATATTTAGCCACAAAGCCTCGAAGGCGAGAAGCTTCGTAAAGAAGAACGCTATTTCCTCACAATCCTACAAATCCCGTAAATCCAGGTTCAGACAATCCAAATAATCCTACAAATCCTGGTTCAGACAACAATTTAAATAATCCCATTAATCGAGGTTCAGATATTTTCAGTATCAATTATTCAGCTTAATAAAACCACCGTCAATAGAATAATCATTGCCTGTAATGAACGAGGAATCATCCGAAGATAGATATAAAATTAGCTTCGCAATTTCGTCCACTGTTCCCATTCTTCCAATCGGTTGCGATTTCGAAAGTTTTTCAAACATTTCCTGCTCTTTGCCGGGATAATTCTTTGCTATAAAACCCTCTACAAACGGCGTATGAACTCTCGCAGGCGAAATCGTATTGCTGCGAATACCCGAATGTAAAAAATCTCTTGCAACCGATAAACTCATTGCATGTATTGCACCTTTGCTCATGCTATATGCAAAGCGATCAGGTATCCCAATCAACGCTGCTATGGACGATACGTTTACAATAGCACCTCCTCCATTATCTTTCATTAATGGTACAGCAGCATGCAGACAGTTGTATGCACCTTTTACATTTACTTTAAATATCCTGTCAAAATCTTCTTCAGTGGTATTTACAACATTACCAACATGTGCAATGCCGGCATTATTAACCAGTATATTAATGCCGGTTATCTTCTTAAAAACTCCATCTACCTGCTGCTGACTACTAACATCACAGGTATGAATAAAACCTTTTCCGCCTTCGGCTTCTATTTCAGTAAGCACTTGTTGAGCATTTTGCTCTGATATATCTATTATGTGTACCATTGCCCCCTGTTGAGCAAATAGTTTTAACACTGCCCTGCCTATTCCGCTTCCTCCACCGGTTATTGCTGCTATTTTTCCGTCTAATCTAAACATGACCAGGATTTATAGGATTTATGGGATTAATGGGATATTTGTCTGAACCTGGATTTATAGGATTAATGGGATTTGTGGGATCGACAATAATTTGTTCAAAAAACATATTTTTAAGCTTCATTTAGAAGCATGATCTATGTATGTAATTATAGTTCTTTAATGACTTCGGATAACAGTTTCGTAATTACAAACTCTCTTGCTTTATCTTTATCTGCATTACCCCCTGACACCAGATAAGCAATTCTGCCACTTCTATTTAGTACCAAACTGGTTGGAAAGCCATGATTTTGATTCAATCGGTAACATTCTTTATCTGTTATTGGAAACACCTTAAACAGAAGTTTAAATTTACCCTTCACTCTTTTTATTGCTTCTGCATTATCCCAGGTGAACGAGATAAATTCAAAATCTTTATTGTCTTTTAGTTTTACATATAGTTCATTTAGAGCATCAAATTCTGCAAGACAAGGGTGACAAGTTTCAAACCAAAAGTTTATTAAAACAACCTTGCCTTTCAGGCTTTTATTGTTAACTGTTTCTTTTCCGTTATTTGCTACAAACTGTGGGAACGGTCTGCCTACCGCCGCTTTTTCCCTTGCCTTTGATAAAGAGTCGTAATTCTTTAAAAAAGAATCCATATTAACTCTTTGTCCAGAAACCGAAGGCATCTGTCCAAAAGAAATGAAAGTCAGTAATAAAAATAGTCCCGACAAGAGTTTTCGCATAATAAGTTAATTGTTACAAACTTCCATATTCAAAGTTCATAATTCGTCAAATCCTCCATTTATACATTCCCACAAATCCCATTAATCCCATAAATCGCCGTTCAGGCAATCAGTCCCAAAAATCACATAAATCCCACTAATCCCCGTTCAGACCAAAAATCTGATCCATCAGCACCCACTTTTCACCTTTGGCCGCTCCGGGCAAAGGTTGCTGGTATGTCCACATTAAGTCTTCCCACTCCTGAACTTTAGCATTACCCTTATCTAATTGTTCTTTTCTTTCAAAACTAAAAGTATCATCAACTTCCATAATCATAAATAACCTGTTACTGTACCTGTAAAGCTGCATTTCGGTAATGCCGGAATCTTTAATTGACTTTATGATTTCAGGGCGGCCTTTTTTATGATGCGCTTCATATTCAGCAATCAACTCAGCATCATCTTTAAGGTCGAGTGTTAAGCAATAACGTTTCATGCTTTAGATTTTGTTTTATAACCAATAACAGCAAACAAAAACACAATAACAAAACATATCAGTGGCACAATATAAGAAAACGGGGTTGACCTGCTTTGAGCAAGTGACCCCATTACATAAGGCACTAAAGCGCCACCTGCAATAGACATTATTATAAACGAAGCCCCCCTCTTTGTATAAGCGCCGAGGTCTCTTACCCCCAAGGCAAAAATGGTTGGGAACATAATAGATTCAAAAAAGAAAATTGCCATTACTGCATATACAGATTTCATCCCCTGAAGCCAGATAGCACCCGCACAAAGTACAATATTTGCAACAGCATAAATAGCAAGCAACCTGTTAGGAGAAATGAATTTCATAATAGCTGTTCCTGCAAACCGGCCTATAGTAAATAATAAAAGGCTGCCCGAAAGCAGGTACGAAGCACGTTCATTTGTAATGCCCAATCCCTTCTCTGTACAATAATTTATAAACAGCGCCGCAATACCAACCTGCGCTGCTACATAAAAAAATTGAGCAACAATTGCCCAAACAAAATGGCTATGCTGAAACAATGTTTTATTTGAATGCCCTTGCTTATTTGTTACCAGTTCTTCTTCTTTTACTTCGGGCATAGGTGTACGATAAAATAAAAAAGCAACAATAAGCACGACTGCTGCAATAGCTATATAAACAAACTTTACCGAATCTAATTGAGAGGAACCTGCAGCCCCTTCTTCGTTACCAAAAAATAATTGTGCACCTATAATAGGACCAAGAAAGGCACCTACGCCATTAAAGCTCTGTGCAAGGTTTAAACGAAATGCAGAGGTTTCAGGGCTGCCAAGTACAGTCATATAAGGGTTTGCTGCGGTTTCTAAAAAGGTTAACCCGGAAGCAAGTATGAACAGCGATAAAAGAAAAAAAGGAAAACTTGCATTTTGTGCCGAAGGATAAAACAATAAGGCGCCTGCCGCATACAGCAGAAGTCCGGTTATAATTCCCTTCCTGTAGCCAACCCTGTTCATAAAGATGCCGGCAGGAAGAGCGATCAGAAAATAAGCGCCGAAATAAGCCGCTTGTAATAATGTAGAACGTTGCTTGGTTATATTCAGCGTTTCCTGAAAGTGCTTGTTTAAAACATCTAACAGGCCGTAAGCCAAACCCCAAAGAAAGAAGAGCGATGTGACCAAAATAAATGCCAGGCGGAGGTTTTTATTCTTTTCCATAAGGCTGAATCTAAATTGTTTTTATTTCCTAATGTAAGGAACAAATAAAAAACTTATTTGCGTTCTAATAATAAAATGAATTTACTATTCATTCAACTATTTTGACGGCTTGAAAATTTAGACAAAGATTACCTTGAAAATACCAACTCTGTACTTACTAAACCGGTATAAAAAAAAATACTTCTTCTTCAATTTCTTTTTCTTTGTAATCAGGAAACTATTATTGTATAAATACCACCACCTCCATTAAATCTGTAAACCTTTAGCTTATTACTCCACATGAAAAAATATATTGCTATTGTCGTAATCGCATTCATATCGCTGCAGCTTACTGCTCAAACCCCTAAACAAATTATACTTGAAACAAAAAATGCAGCGCTGGTTTTGTCTGTAGGAAGTAACCAGCGCGTTACACAATCTTACCTTGGCAAAAAACTTCCTGCTGCCGATTACACCCAAATGAGAGGAGGCCGTGAAGTTTATTTAACTGCCGGCATGGAAAATCCCAATGAAGCTGCTATACGAATGGTGCATAGCGATGCCAACCCTTCTCTTGAATTACAGTATGTATCGGATGCAGTAAACAAAAAAGATAACGATGTAAGCACAACAAATATCATTTTAAAGGATCCAGAATACCCGGTTGAAGTGGTTTTGCATTATACTACTTATTATAACGAAGATGTTTTTAAATGCTGGACAGAAATAAAACAGCACGAGAAAAAGCCTGTTGTACTTACTGAATATGCATCATCCATGCTTCACTTCAATGCTGATGAATACTGGCTTACACAGTTTCATGGCGATTGGGCACGCGAAGTAAATATGATAGAAGAAAAGTTAACAAATGGTATAAAAACGATTGACAGCAAGTTGGGCTCTCGTGCAAATCTTAACCAAACACAAACCTTCTTTCTTTCGCTTAATAATAAATCAACTGAAACAGAAGGAGAACTGATTGCCGGCACACTTTCCTGGACGGGTAATTTTAAATATACTTTTGAAGTTGATTCACATAATGGGCTTCGTATAATTTCAGGCATTAACCCTTATGCTTCCGAATATCACTTACAGCCTAACGAAACCTTTACAACTCCTGAATTTATTTTCACTTACTCTGCCAATGGTAAGGGACAGGCAAGTCGAAATCTTCATAAGTGGGCACGTAATTATGCTGTATTAAATGGAAACGGTCCACGCATGACGTTACTAAACAATTGGGAAGCTACCTACTTTGATTTTGATGAAAAGCGTTTGGTAGAATTGTTTGATGAAGGAAAGAAATTAGGTGTTGAATTATTTCTGCTGGATGATGGCTGGTTTGCGAACAAGTATCCCAGGAATAATGACAAAGCGGGGCTGGGCGACTGGGAAGAAAACAAAGCGAAATTACCCAATGGCATCAGCTACCTGGTAAAAGAGGCGGAAAGTAAGGGTATTAAGTTTGGTATTTGGATTGAACCTGAAATGGTAAACCCAAAAAGCGAGCTATACGAAAAGCACCCCGACTGGATACTGAAACTCCCTAACCGCAAAGAAGATTACAGCCGCAATCAATTGGTGCTTGATCTGACAAATCCCAAAGTTCAGGATTTTGTTTTTTCGGTTGTTGATAATATTATGACTAAAGCCCCCGGTGTTGCTTTCTTTAAATGGGATTGCAACCGGCCCATGACAAGTGCTTACTCACCTTATCTTAAAGATAAACAATCGCACCTGTACATTGAATATACAAGAGGTTTATATAAAGTTTTGCAACGTGTTAGAGCCAAATATCCGGCCCTGCCTATGATGTTGTGTTCAGGCGGCGGCGGACGTGCAGATTATGAAGCTTTAAAATATTTCACCGAGTTTTGGCCGAGCGATAATACCGATGCATTTGAAAGAATATTTATACAATGGGGATACTCGTACTTCTTTCCTTCAAAAACACTTTCCGCCCACATTACCACTATGGGTAAACAGTCTTTAAAATACAGAACCGATGTTGCTATGATGGGAAGAATGGGCTACGATATTCGTGTTAATAGTTTTACTCCCTTCGAGCTGCAGTTTAGCAGCGAAGCGGTAAGAACTTATAAAAGAATTAGCCCTGTTATCTGGCAGGGAGATCAGTACAGGCTCGTATCCCCGTACGAAGCAAACCGGGCTGTAGTAATGTACGTAAGTGAAGACAAAAGCAAGGCTATCGTCTTTAATTATAATATGAATACACGCCGGCAGGATATATTTAACCGCGTACAATTGCAAGGTTTGGATGCAAATAAAAAATACCGGCTTAAAGAGATAAATTTATTTCCCGATACAAGAACGAACCAGCCTGATAATGATAAAGTATTAACGGGAGAGTATTTGATGAACATTGGTTTAAACCTTTCACCAAGAGCAGCGGCTTTAACCAGTAATGTATATGAATTAACGGAAGAATAACCTCACCCCCGGTCCCTCTACTCGCAGAGGAGAGAGAGGCCAAAAATCTGCAAGTGTAATTTGAATGTCAGGGTAAGTTCAGGGCACATGAATTAAATTATTCTTTGCTCTTTTTTGCCCGTCCATAAAAACATTTTCATCTTCACAATACTTATTGCAGGTAAGCTACTGCCAAGTGCTAATGCTTGATTATGGAGCATTGTTATGCAAAAATATAATTGCAGCAAAAACAAAAAAAAGTACAATAGAAATTAATACTTATACACTTGTTTCAAGTACATCCACAATACCTTTTTCATAATATACGCAGTACGTCGTATTGGTAAGTCTTCAATTATTTCGACATTTAAAAAGTTATATCTCTAATAAGGGGTAGGTAACTAATTAGATGCAAGAGTTTATCTGATATTATAACCGAATGCATATAATTTTTTTATTTGGAGAAACTTCTATTATTGCAATCTGTTCAATAATAGATTAGAGAAAGAAGTTGATTTAAATTGTAGTCTTATAAGATTAATGTCTAAAACAAGAGGCAACAAATAAGCTTTAAGAATGTTTTATTTGCTACAAGGCTTAAAACTACATTTACTTCAATAATAAAACTTTAAAGATGAAGAAGACTTATTTATACATGCTTGCCATAGCAGCAGCGCTCTTTTCAATTGCTGCCATTAACCGGACTGCTAAAACCGGTTTTACAACTGGAACCCCTGAAATTAAATCGATCAGTTCGTTAGCTTTTGGACCTGATGGAATTTTGTTTGTCGGCGATTCTAAAAGTGCAACCGTATTTGCTGTTTATACAAAAGATACGAAGAAAAATAAAAAGCCATCCCAGTAGAGGGAGATTATGAGCGTGTTAAAGGTAAAATCCGGGTAAGTAATGAAGAAAGCAAACTTCAATTTTTCCCATCCAATAAATGGCATATTGGAGGCTACCAATTACTAATAGAACCCATTCTTGAAGACCTTGCTGGCAACAACATGAACAGGCCCTTTGATCGGGATATAAGGGTGAAGAATCTAAACGGAGACAAACAGGTATTTGAAAGAGTGGTTGAAATAAAAAATTAGAACAAACCCTATTTATGGATTACTGCAAAAAATATTAATAGCTACAATTGCTGATTAAGAAAAAATGATTTGAATACTTAATTATAACGCTTTAAACAAAACACTTATCTTCTTTTGATTAATTTAAATATTGCTATTTTTTTTACAGTAATAACTATTTACTTAACTCCTATCACCGGAAGTTTCTTTTGATAAATTAATTGGTTAAAGCGGCTTACTTCGTTTTGCATTACCTGTTTTAAAATAGCTAATTGTTTATCTGCCTCTGCGCTTAAATATCCAAAGCTTTCAAGGGCTTGCTGGCTGGGTAGGTTATTGCCGCTGGCAGCAAAATCATAAATACCCGAAATCTTATCATTCAAACGAATAGGGAAGTTTAAAACATCCTGGCCGCTTTTTGCTTTGGTTTGATACAATGCTTCTTCTACGGCTGTTATTTTTTTATTGATAGTGTCTGCCAAAGGTTTTAAATCTTTACCTGAACTGTCGGCCCTTGAGGTAAAGTCGGTTAACTGAGACCGGATTAATCGGATGTCTTTAATTGCCTTTTGAACTTCTGAAAACTTGTTGCTTATTTTCAACAAAAAGCTTACCTGCCCGTCGTATTCAGCTTCAGTCATTTTATAATTTGGATCAGCTTTTATATTGAATGGTACATCCGAAGAGTCTTTGGCATAGCGAAACCGTGCAGTATATCTTCCGGGTGCAGCTTTAGGGGAGCCAATGTTTCCATTCCATAATATCATTCCTTCAATTCGTTCTGCTGCCGGATATTGCATATTCCAAACAAACTGGTTCATTCCCGCATTAAAATCAAGCTTGTTTGTTGTATCTTTTGCATCCCTGCTAAAGGTTCTGATAATATTACCTTTCTTATCAAAAATGCTTACAGACACTTTGGAAGAGTCCGTAGCATCCTTCAGATAATAATTAAATACAACCCCATTTGGAGGATTCGTACCAATATTACGTAAAGCTGTATTTTGAAGTCCTTCTGTTCTATACCCATCATTAACTG
>JAABUN010005496.1_pt1 | contig 15679 bp, 15 predicted proteins | sample 5559311 | NCBI WGS metagenome assembly JAABUN01 (sample SAMN10711877, study PRJNA513370) | rock metagenome | isolation source: Antarctica rocks | place: Antarctica: Victoria Land, Siegfried Peak sud
AAATTTCGTAGCTCTCGCTTTTTTTGGCAAGTTCGGGGTAGCCCATATCGTGCGCCATTTGCCTGATCTCTGTTTTGTGATAATTGCCTAAAGGCAAAAGCGTACGGCCGAGCAGTTCCTGATCCAGACCCCAAAGCACATAGCTTTGATCTTTAGTGGCATCTTTTCCTTTGCTTATAACATAACGGTCATTATCGTTCAAACGCACATTTGCATAATGACCTGTAGCTATAAAATCGCAACCTAAAGCATTGGCACGTTTTAATAATGCACGCCATTTAATATGCGTGTTGCACATTACACATGGATTAGGCGTGCGACCCGCTAAATATTCATCTACGAAATTTTCAATTACAAAATCGCCGAATTCTTCTCTAATATCAAGCACGAAATGAGGAAAGCCATGATGAACAGCGGCAGCACGTGCATCGTTAAAGCTATCGAGGTTACAGCAACCGGTTTCTTTTTTGCTGCTTCCCGCACTTGCATAATCCCATGTTTTCATGGTTATACCAACCACTTGGTAACCCTGGTTATGAAGCATAAGAGCTGTAACGGTACTGTCAATACCGCCACTCATTGCTACCAAAACTTTTCCTTTACAACTCATAAAACAATTAAAAGATTCGCCGGCAAAAATACAACAACTGTTTCTAAAATAAAGGGGGAATGTTTTTATCAAAATCCGCAGCCATTAAAACTGTTCAAAGATCTACCTTAGCTTTTGGGTGTGCTTTGCAAAAAGCGATTGCATTGAGGATAAAAATTATCTTTTTAGACCATACCCATTAAATAACGATCTAATGAGTCGTTTTTGTGCCTTTAAATTTTCTTTTTGAATTAAACCTTGGCCTTACGCTGTTGGTCGTTAAGTTGTATGTTATGTAAAAATGCTTTAAGTAATCTCTTTATTCAATCAAGGGTTTGTAACAACTTCATGTGGTGAATATTTTATACACCCATTGGTTCGCTGTCTTTATCCATTTAGCATGAAGTATTATAAAATCAAATATAAACTTTTTGCAACGCATGGTAGTATTGTTGATTGCGCCTTTATTAAAGAAGAGTTGTTTTACCACTCAAACAAAGTAAAACTGATAGCGGCAAAAAACAAGTAAGCGGTGTTACCATCAAGATATAAGAATGGCAGGGGTTGCAATTAAAATCGTTGTTGAGTATGTCGAAGTTTCTTTCGTTGTCACCCCGCTGGAGCCTAATATGCGAAAATTTGAATGCACCCTTAAGTCTGTGATACCAGCAAATTTTGCAATAGTTTTAATATGTGGATTGAATTCTGCATTGGTTGGAACTCCAACGTTATTATCAATTCTATATTTTAGAATATTTAAAGCTTCATCCCTCAATGGTATTACTACCAAATGATCCGATTTGTTTTGTTTTTTGTAAAGCATGTCTCGCCTTATATCGTCTTTCATGAGTTCAGAAAAGTCAGAAAATCTAAGCCCGGTCAAACATCCAAGAACGAAATCGTTACGATAGTTAATTAAGTGGGGGCAATTGGCTAAATCGAAATTATAAATTGTATGCATTTCTTTCATTGAACGGTAAAACAGCATCAACTTATTCTTTTTCTAACACGGTTGCGCAAAAAGGTTCTGAATTGCTTAATGGTCTTTCCGATGGTATTTACCTTTAAGCCAACAATAGAATTCTTCCTTCTCCTCAGTATTTAGTTAAAAGTTAGAAAGCTATTCATAATAGTTGGGTTGGATTAATAATTCCTTAGGAAACAAGTTCAGGATATTTATCACAAAGTGTTTATATACCAGGTAGACTCTATTCCTAACATTCATTTAATGCATCCATCAGCCCTTTTATATAACCAATACCAAACAAACTTCCCTTCATTTCGTAACCCGCATGCTCATTATTTTCACCAGCCATGGTAGGTACATGATCAGAACGAAGCGGTCCTTCAAAGCCAATTTGCTTATATGCCTGCATCATACGAAACATATTGGTAGGACCATTATCATGAAAAGTTTCCCGGAACTTTGTTGGCGTGCCAACAACATCTCTTATATGCACAAAGAATATTTTCTGCTTACAACCAAACTCATGTATAAGGCTTAATACATCTTCATTCATAGTAGTAAATGTGCCTTGACAGAAGGTAAGTCCATGTGAAGGACTGTTCGAAAATGATAACGCTTTTCTTATAGCATCAGCAGAAATAAAAATTCTTCCAACACCATTAATTGGACTAATGGGCGGGTCATCAGGATGTAATGCCATCTTTACACCACTTGCTTCAGCAACAGGCAAAACTTGTTCAATAAACCAATGATAATTCTCCCATACCTTACCTTCACTTACAGGAGCGTATTTATTGACTGGTTCCTTTAATGCAGCTTCATAAGAAAATCCACTTACGAATGCTCCGCCTCTTTCCTTCAAAAACTTATGCGTACGATACCATCCTGTGTACATAAAGTTGTAACAGAGCAGCTTTATGCCCAGTCTTCCCATATTTGTCAACATCAAACAATACTGCTCTATGTCCTTCTCTCTTCCATCAAGTCCAAGTTTTATTCTCGTCATATCCATCTGGTCTCCTTCAAGACCAATTAACTCAAATCCCTGTTCTTCATAAACGGCTTTCGATTGCGCAAATGAGTTATAGTCCCACGGTGCTAATTGACCGGTTAATTCAGGTGCTAATTTGGCAATAGCATGTTCAATACCCATCTGCCGGCAGAGCTGCCATTTCTCATCGGGCTTGTTGCCGAAAAATAAAAAAGATAATTTCATTAGTTATATAATTTAGAGTGCAGCAGCAGCCAGTATTTCTATGAGATGAAGCGCCTTAACAGCAACACCGTCTTTTATTTGATGTCTGCACGATGTTCCTGCTGCTGCAACTATTACGTTATCCTTAAGCTTTCTTATTGTTGGAAACAGTACCAGTTCACCTACCTTTTGCGATACTTCATAATGTTCCTTTTCATATCCAAATGAACCCGCCATTCCGCAACATCCGCTTGGTATTTCATTAACCTTGTAATTTTCGGGAAAGCCTAAAACATATATGCTGTACTTTGAAGAAGACAATACTTTTTGATAACAATGAGCATGAAGTGAAATTTGTTTTTCATCTCTTGTAAACTGTTCTTTTTGGATATTACCTTGTTGCATCTCATGGTACAGGAATTCATCTATCATAAAAGAATGAAGTGCCAAATGTTTCGCTTTTGTTTGCAGAGAAGAATTAGCTAACTCAGGATACTCATCCCGCAACGTTAATATAGCGGAAGGCTCAACTCCTATTAAGGGTGATTGTTCTGAAACTAATGAAGCAAGGGAGTTTATATTGTGCTCTGCAATAGTTTTTGCCTTTTTTACCAACCCTTTTGATAAAAACGTTCGTCCGCTTTCCTTATGTTGTGGTATTACGACTTCATATCCCAATCTTTCCAACAGAACAATAGCTTTTTTCCCAATAGAAACATCGAGGTAATTTGTAAACTCGTCGCAGAAAAAATAAACAGTTTTTTTATTGCCTTTATTGGTCGACTTTCTCCTTTTATTAAACCAATTATTAAGAGTTTCTGTTTCCAACAAAGGCATACTCCTGTTGGGATGAAAGCCGATAAGCTTATTAATGTTTTTTCTTAAAAATCTATTTGATAGTAAACCATTATAAAGCGAAGGAGCAAGGGATGCTAATTGCATTTGCCTGGAAAAATTTCCAATAAGTCTCGAGCGAAAAGGCACTCCATTAGCCTAGTAATAATTCTGTAGAAACTCAGCTTTCATTTTAGTAATATCTACACCGGAAGGACACTCTGTTTTACAGCCTTTACAACTAAGACATAAATCCATCACCTCCTTTATCTTCTTTATGATTAAATGGCTGTGGGTCGTTGGGGTTGGTAAGAAATTGTCGTAATACATTCGCTCTTGCTCGTGTTGTATCAAACTCATTTCTCGTAGTCATATAACTCGGGCACATCATGCCGCCCGATACTGCACTTTTGCGGCAATCTCCGGAGCCTGAACACTTTTCTGCAAGGCGTATTATTCCCTCTTGGGAGGAAAAATTAAAATGCGTATCCATTATATTTTTTTTGCCACCCTGATGCATACGAAGATGGCTATCCATTGCAGGAGTATTTACAATTTTACCTGCATTGAAGACATTATAGGGGTCAAAGATGTTCTTTACGTCTTTAAAGAGGTTCATCACATCCTGGAAGCAACTACTATGCAATTTTCTCCTTTCTCATCAACGGTAATAAGCGCTACGCCTGAAGGAAGGTCGGGGTCGGTTGAAAAATGAGTGATATCAATTCGTTCGTTTGTTAGAAGAGATAAAGCTTGTGTTCCGAAGATATCGTTGCCCCTTTTTCCAACAAAATGAACGTTACCACCAAGCCTTGCCCCGGCAACAGCCTGGTTTGCTCCTTTCCCTCCGGGGTACATACCAAACTCAACCCCGATTATTGTTTCACCGGCAGCAGGTAATCTTGCCGACTTAACAACCATGTCAGTATTGGAACTTCCTATAACTGTGATTATTCGGTTCATATAAGCATCGTTAGAATTACAAAATGTATTGCTCCTTTAAATGTACACTAAAAGGGATCAATAAAACTTTTTAAAACCTCACTATTAAATCATCTTTTATTACTATTCCCTAACTCCGACTATAGAAGCAGAACTTCTATATTTCATATTAATGAATAAATATTATTTAATGTAAAATTAATAGAATTAATTCATCGTTAAAACTTTTTAAATAAATTTATTCCTACATTCACCGTAAAAAAAAATTTAATTCATTATTATTGAATTATGTACGGGTTAAACTGCTACTGTTGGTAAAAAAATTTCTTTAAAGCTGCAAAACACACTTCCACAATATGAAAAAAGTATTTTCGATCCAATTGCTTTTACTTTTTGTACTCTTCACATCAAAGCTATTTGCAACTGATTATTACGTTTCTACCGTTTCAGGCAGCAACTCCTATTCCGGCACATCATCAAATCAACCCTTTGCCACTATAAAAAAAGCGGCCGACCTCACAAACCCCGGCGATACGGTTTTCATAATGAACGGCACGTATTTGTCTTCACCAAGTGCTAGCCAAAGCATCGTAACCATAACACGTTCCGGTAACGAAGGCAACTATATCACCTATAAGCCTTACCCGGGACATATGCCGAAACTTCAGTTGCAGAGCGGCCTTAATTACCAGGTATGGAGAGCCGTTGCCATTGATGCTTCATATATAGTTTTTACCGGTATAGAAATAGAGGGTGCCAACCAAAGCTTAAACTATGCCGATGCTTACCAAACCTGGCAGGATTATGAAAACGGTATTAAGGATTGGAATAAGATCTCTGCATTTAATTGTGGTTCCATTGCCATTGGTAATGGTGCTGCAGTCCACCATGTTGTTGTCAGCAATTGTAAAATTCATGATACGGGTGGCGGGATTGGTGGTACAAAGTGCGATTACATTACCATTGAAAATAATCTTGTTTATAATACTTGCTGGTACTCAATGTATGCCGGGAGCGGTATTAGCATCCTTGACCCTACAAGCATAGATGCGGTAAACACTTACAAAATGTTTGTCCGCAATAATGTGGTTCACAACAATAAGACCCTTATTCCCTGGGAACAAACAAATAGCCTCAGTGACGGAAACGGAATCATATTAGATGTGAATATTGGTAATGGAACTACCACTTTTCCTTATATCGGCCGTTACCTTGTCGAAAACAACGTTAGCTATAATAATGGCGGAGGGGGCGTTCATGCTTATAAAGCAGCCCACGTCGATATTATTAATAATACAGCTTACAACAACGGAACAATTGTAGGCTATCCTGAAATTGATGGCATTCTTGGCTCTGATGTAAAAATCTATAACAACATCATGTATGCAAGAACAGGGGGCCCTTGTAATGCTATTGACGCAACCGCTACTTATGATTATAACATCTATTATAATGGCCCATCCTTTAAGCAGGGAGTTAATGATTTAACTGCTACCAATCCTCAATTTGTATTACCTGCATTAGATGGTACCGCAGATTTTCGCCTAAAAAACAATAGCCCTGCAATTAATACAGGAAGCAATGTTGTAGGGCAATATAGTGCAAAAGATATCTTAAGTATACCAAGACCATTAGGATCGAGACCTGATAGAGGCGCTTATGAATTTACAGGTACACCCGCAACTATACCAGCTTTTGCCCCGGGCAATATTGCTGTTTTAAGAGTTGGAAATGGAACCACAACCTTAAGTACAAATGCTGCTGCTGCAAACATTTTGGAATACACTCCAAGTGGTACTGCCGGTGCTATGAACGTTGAATTAAGTAACGCATCTTCTGCAGCCCCAAAACGCCTTGTATTTAGTGGCGACAATACCGCTTTAGAAGGTCAGCTAAATCTTTCGCAGGATGGAAGATACTTAACCGTTGCAGGTTATGAAGCTGCGGTTGATGCAGCAGTGACAACTTATAAGGCTAATGAAAAAGTATTAGCGCGGGTATCTTATGATGGCGCAGTTGATTACTCAACAAGGATATCTGCAACCACCATGAATGGAACCGTAAGAAGCACCGTAATGAATAACAGCGGAAGACTTTATGTAACAGGTACAAGCACCTCTCCTGCAACTGGAAACTCAACGAGGTTCTTAGCTTTTGGTACACCAACTACTACCACTTCAACAGCCTTCTTTGGTGGCGTAAGGTCATTAGCAATGTTTAACGGACAAGTTTACTATGCTCAAAATAACACTATCGGTTCTTTAACCCCCAACCCTGCAGCAGGCAATTATGGTACGAGTGTTCTTTTTCCCGGTGTAAATGCTTCAGGGCATATTTACCAGGCATTAGCGTTGTTAGATATGGATGCTACAGCAAGCTATCTTAGCACAGACTACGATTTATTATACTGTGCAGATGCTGCATTAGGTTTGGTAAAATATTATTGGAACGAAACAACGTGGGTGTTAGCAGGCACATTCAATCCTGCATCTGCAACTGGTGTTACCGGTGGTTTATATGCTTTAACTGCCCGACTCAACGGCGCAGGCAATCCACAAATTTTGCTGTGAAAGGTGCCACTTCTAATAACGAGGCTATGTCTTTAACGGATGCTTCTGGCTTCACCGGAAATACAACAACTACATTACCCACTGTATTTAGTGTTGCTGAAGCTGGTGCTAATTATATGTTTAGAGGAATAGCATTTGCACCTTCTCAATTAGTTACCCTTCCTATTGACTTGCTTTCGTTCAAAGCATATTTAGTTGGCAAAAATGCTTTGCTCAATTGGGCTACTTCACATGGAATAAACGCTAAAGAATTTATTATAGAAAAGAGCCTCTATGGAAGAACCTTTACGACTCTTACAAAAGTGACACCACAAAATAATCCTAACGGGAGCAGTTATTCCTTTACTGACTATGGTATACTTAATGGACAAATTTACTACCGCTTAAAATCAGTTGATAAAGATGGAATTATTAAATACAGTAAAGTAGTTACTATAAGGATTGATAAAACTGTTGACACAGATAGATTTATTCCCTAATCCTGTTACCACATATTGCTCTGTTTCTTATCCTGTTGCCACTGCTAATGCATTGTTAAGTATTTATTGGGTGGATGGTAAAAAAGTTGGAGACTATAATGTTGTCGCTGGTTCAACACAAAGAAGTATTGATGTGTCTGAATTGAAAGCTGGCAATTATTTAATGGTTTATAAAAGAGAAAATCAAAAGTTTACAAGCTCTTTTATGAAATAGTTCAAAAGTAATTATACCCGGTTATCAATTCACTTGCTGTTAGAAGGATTATAGGAAAACTACCAGTATATCAATTTTGAAGAGAGAAATTCACAAATGATAAGTTCGGCATCTGTTTCTATAAAGACAATTTTATACTTCTTTTTGTAAGGGACACATTTATACCCAAGAGATGCAGGTATAGTATCACGGCACAAAGCATAGGACTTTTTCTGATCGCGAGTTTAATAAAAATGATCATATATACTATCCGTAAACTTTTCTGCTGCAACTACTAATTCTTTTGATTCGATATACCATGCAATTGCTGCAAGGCTCTCTGCTGAACTTTGCTTTACAGTTATTTTTCTTCTGCCCACTTCCGAATCATTTTTTTCTCTGTAAGAACGTGCATCTTCAGCAGAGAGTACTTGTTCGGGTTTCGTTTTAACGCAGCTTGCTTTTGCAAAACTTTATAATCCTTTTCAGGAAGTAAAATAAATTTCTTTTTATCTATGATTATTTCAGTCATCTTGATTCTTTGCTTTTCAAATGTACAAAACCATTCAGTTATTTTACCCGTGAATGTGAAGTCAATATAACTCCATCAATCTACCCTTAAATAGCATTTACCTAATATATCACTATTGCTCATAAGTACCCCTGTCAAGTGCTGAACTCATTATACAATTCATTTAATAATGCCTGTCTCTGCGCATCCTGTTTTAAATGATTACCATAACGGATTTTGAACCAACCCTGTTGCAATGTTCAGTTCACCTTGTGGAACAGGATATAAATACATCTTAGGTTGGAATACACGCTCTTCAACCATGTTTGGCGCATACGTAAAAGTAGTTGTACCTGTTTTTGTAATATTCACCCCGCGTATAGGAGCGCCTAATGTTGACGGAGCTATCATCCACCTGCGAACATCCCATGCTCTATGATCTTCAAATGCAAATTCGACCCTTCGCTCATTTCGTATTCTTTCCCTTACTTCTGCCTGCGTAAGACCTGCAGATAAGCCAGGCATTGCAACGCCGGTTCTGCTTCTAACCCTGTCATAATTAATTCTAATATCGGCATGTCCGGGGCTGTATTCATTTAATGCTTCAGCATAGTTTAAATAGACTTCTGCTAACCTGAAATATATCCAGCTATGTACCGCAGTTTGGGCGGTTGAAAGATTAATTGTTTCATTTACATATTTGCGTAAATAATAGCCGGTTTTTGTAGCATTCGGTATTGGCTGTCCATCCCTGCCTCCCGGAAATATTTCTGCTACAGAAGGAGACCGCGCGACACCCGGAATTGAGAACGTTGCATTATTACCAATATGGTCAGGAACAAACGAGGGTCTCTTGCGGTAGCACCGGTGGTTGCATAAGGATTAGCAGCATGTGCAGGATTATTCCAGTCAAATTTTTCGCTTGTGGTTGCACTTGTTTTTACTTCATAAGCATCTACCAAATCCTGTGAAGGATTGGTACCGCTCCTGCCACCAAACCCTATAGGTAGATTAGCTGCTTTAAAAGTGTTGCTTGCTCCATTTCTGCGGGTAAAAATGATTTCGGTATTATTAAACGCCCTGAACAAAGTACTATAGTTATTAAATAAGGCGTAGCCTGTTCCCGGAAGGTCTATTACCGCCTTGGCTGCATCTGCTGCTGCTTTCCATCTTTGTGCCCTGTCGCCCGACGGTAACGAAATTAATAATGGTTGCGTGTAGCCGGCGGCCCATGAAGGGTTATTGAAAAGATCGCTTGCGGCATATAATAATGTTCTTGCTTTTAGTGCAAGGGCGGCACCTTTTGTTGCCCGGCCCAGATCAGCGGCCACCGGGTAAACAACAGGTAAGTTATTAGCTGCAGAGTCACTTTCATCAATAATGAACTGAATACACTCCTGAAGAGTATTACGTTTAAGCGATGGTATGTTTTCTTCAGAAAGAGGTGTGGTAATAATAGGAACACCACCGTAACGTTTCACTAATTCAAAATAGAATAGTACCCTTAAAAACCTTGCTTCGTACTTCCACCTTTTTATTTCTGCAAGACTTGTAATATAAACAAGTTGCTGCGATGGTGAAGGATCTAATTTGTACCTATCAAGGTTAACACTGTCAGAAGAAATAAGGAAGACATTTGCTTTACGGATTCCCCTGAAAAAACCACCCCAAACATTATTAGGGTTATTAATAGCATTCCAGCTTCCGTTATTGAACTTTTGTACAGCGCTGGTCTCATTGGTGTGTTCTGCTTCATCTGTTGCTGAAGCCATCATAGCTCCATCAACATCAAGAAAACCTTCCCTAAGTTCGGCATATACACCATTTAAGAGACTGCCTACATTCCCTTGTACGGATTCAATAAGTGATTTGTTGAAATCAGTTATAATTTCCCTGTCCAACTTTTGGCAAGCAGCCAAAAGAATAAGAAAGAATGTACTTAGAAAATAAAATTTATTTTTCATTACTCTATTTTGAAACAATTTTTATAATTGAATTCTTGCTCCTAATGTTATTGTTCTCAGTGAAGGATAACCTGTACTCAATGCCTCAGGGTCACCATACTTAATGTGGTCTATAGAAAAGAGATTGGTTCCGTTTAAAAATAAACGTGCCTGTTGCAATCTTATCCTGCTAATTAAATTTTCTGGAAGTGAGTAACCTACCTCTACACTGCGCAACTTAATAAAACTGCCATTGCGTTGATATAAGGATGAAAATCTATAATTATTAAGGTTGTTGCTATTGTTATCAACAGTAAGCCGTGGAAAGGTTGCAGTCGCGGCAGTTGCAGAAGTCCAGCGCTCTAAAGCAATTTCTCCTGCCTGTCCAAAGTTTTGAAAAGGTCTGAATTGGTTTCCGCCTAAGTAAACAGTGTTGCCACTAACTCCCTGCAAAATAAAATCAAGGTCAAAGCCTTTGTATTTAATACCAGTATGTATCCCAAGTGTCCATTCAGGTAATCCTGTATTTCCTATAGGTTGGTTATCATTCGCATCAATTATACCATCAGGCTTACCTAACGGACCACCCACATCTTCATACTTTACATCTCCAGCTCTTACAGTTACACCAATTGGTTTGGGGCTTGCAGCAGCTTCAGCATCTGTTGCAAATAGTCCTAATGCCTTTAGTCCATACGGTTGATTAATACGCCTGCCCTCTGTTACCTGTCCCGGATTTAATTGAATGGTTTGAGCGTTATTAATTATATTATTATGGGCATTGAAAATATTGGCTTCTGCAAAGAATTGCACTAACCTTTTTTCATTGTTCCGATAACGAAGCGACGCTTCAAAACCTTTATTATTTACTTTACCCTGGTTAACACTTGGCAAATCTGTATAACCCAGTATGAGTGGAATTGTACGATTAGCCGAAACCAGAATATCATCCCTGTCGTGGTTAAATACATCCAAAGAAACATCAAGGTGATTAAAGAATGTTGCATCAAGACCCGCATTGGTTTTAGTTTCTTTTTCCCATGTTACATCAGGATTTGCAAGCCTGCCTTCTGAGAGGGAAGCGGTGTTTGTTGTTCCGGTCCCGAAGAAATAACCAGAACCAAAAGGATAAGTTTGGTAGAACATAAACCTTTGCCCGCCTATCTCATCATATCCTGTTAAGCCGTAAGCTGCCCTTATTTTTAAGAAGCTCAAGGCTTTACTTTGTTTTAGAAAACCTTCGTTCGATAAAATCCATCCTACAGAACCTGCAGGAAAAGCGCCGTACCGTTTACCTGGTGCATAATTCTCTGAACCCATATAAGCCATAGAAAATTCAGCTATATACTTGTTGTTATTTACATAAGTGATACGCCCGCCGCCACCGTTGTTTTTATAAGCAAGGCTAAGATTAGCGCCACTGGTGCCTGCATAAATATCGCTTTTGTCAATAGTTGAATTATCACTATTGAACATACCCATTGCAGTAATATCATGCTTACCAAAAGTGCGATGATAATTTACAAAAGCCTGTATAGCAAAATTTCTATATTGCCCAAGATTAGGTTCGGTACCCGATAATGAAGTGGTTTGACCAAGTTTGGTATAAACAGTATCTCCGGCGGTGCCTTTAGTTGGTGTAAATGTTTGAATGCTCTTTGTTCGATTTGAGCCTGACCTGAAATAGTTGTTGAAGCTAATAGCCGCTGAGGCACTAAGACCATTCGTTATCATTCCTAAATCCTGGTTTAACCTGAAAGATGATTGTAATGTTCTTCCGTTTGATTCTGCATAACCGGTTTTTAATAAAGTGGCAACAGTATTAGAGTAAGATGTATTTGAAGCAAACGTCCCATCGGGATTATGAACAGGGAAAATATTCGGAGGAAGTAAAGACATTGGTTGAAGATATTGCCTGTTGTTAATGCATTCGGATTTGCTTTATCTTCAACAGTGCCTCCTAATAAAAGAGTGGCAGAAAGCCTCTTCGTTAAATTAACATCCACATTGGAACGAAAATTGAACCTGTTGTAAGTTGAATTCCGGCTCTCGTCATCCATATCACCAAAATTCTTATAGAGGCCCTGGCTTGATACATTGTTCAACATTACAAAATACTTAGCCGTACTATTACCTCCGCGAAAGCTTAAATTATAATTTGCTACAGGTGCAGTTTTTCTAAGTACTTCATTATACCAGTTTACATTAGGATGAAACAAAGGGTCACTACCATTTTGGTAAGCTTCCAAATCAGCAGCGGTATGCTTAGGTGCCTGACCGCTATTTGCCAAAGCTTCATTATACAATAAAGCATAATTGTACGAGTCTAAAAATTTAGGCAAACTTGTAGCTTGTGAAAAACCTTGCTGCGTACTGAAGTTAACCCGCAATGGTGCATCCTTTCCTCTTTTTGTAGTAACAAGCAATACACCGTTTGCTGCCCTGCTTCCATAAATAGCTGTTGCAGAGGCGTCTTTTAATAAAGATATTTCTTCAATCTCTTCAGGAACTAATTGTTCATAGTCGCCTATAAATCCGTCAACAATTATTAAGAGTTTATTACCGGGTCCAAATGTGTTGATACCTCTACCTCTACCGTTAATGTTAGGGCCATTGTTACCGGGTTCATTACCGGCCTGAGCTACCGTAAGCCCTGCAATTCTACCATAGAGTGTATTGCCAAGGTTGGTATTGAAAGTCTCTTGAAGGTCGCTTCCTTTTACGGTTGAAATAGCGCTTGTTACTACTCTTAGTGGCTGTTTGCCAAAACCTATATTAACCGTTGGCTCATCCTTAATGGTAAGGATAGAGGTATCAGCATTACTTTGTGCATGAGACACTTGAAAGCTTGCTGCGTAAAGCAGGAATACTGGTAAAAATTTTTTATATTTTAAATGCATTTTATTTTTCTTGAAATTATAAAATGGACAAAACGTAATATCTATTTTCAATTACACACTACCAACCCGGGTTTTGAATAAGGTTACCCTTTAATACTTCGTTCAAATCAAATGGGTGCAAATACATGTTTTTATTGAATGAACGGTTTTCTATTAAATAAGGGAGATAATTAAATGTGGTAGCATTAACCTTGGTTATTCTAATACCATACATCCCCCCTTTCATTACACCTTCATCTTCTGCAATCAACCAACGCCTGATGTCCCAAAAACGATGGTCTTCAAAAGCAAGTTCAATAGCTCTCTCATTACGTACCCTTGCTCTGAATTGGTCTGCACTAAGACCATCCGGTAACTTAGGCATGCCTGAACGAGCCCTTATCCTGTTAACTGCATCATAAGCTGAGGTAGGAATATTAGGAGGCTCTGCATTTCCGGTTGCAGATGCTGTACCAGGACCGCTAAATTCATTTATAGCTTCTGCATAATTGAGGTAAAATTCGTTTAATCTAAACATAGGAAGATAGGGGATTACACTTCCATTTGTTATGCCTTCCGGAACTGGTTTTAATATCCACTGACCACCCCAGTTTAACCGGTTATGTTTACCCCCTGCAAAAGCTTCAATCAACCACATCAATAAGTGCTACACCGGAAGTACCTGCAAAATTTAAAACTTCCATTGCTGCATCGGCTGCTAATTTCCAGCGGTTCTTATCAAAGTTTCCGTAGCATATATATTTATTATTTGCAGGGTCAGCCATGTTCATATATGGAGTAGCTGTATTGAATAAAGGGCTTGCAGCATAAAGTAACGTTCTTGATTTTAGTGCAAGCACTGACTCCTTTGTAACTCTACCCCTTTGAGCAGATGGATAAACTATTTCAAGGTCGGGGTAAGCCTCATCACAATCTTTAAGAATGGCATTTACACATTCAGCAAATGTTGACCTTGGAGTAATTGCACTCCCGAATGCGCTATCAACGTTAGTAAAACGCTTCATAACAAGCGGAAAACCTCCATATCTTTTAAGCATTTCAAAATTTTGCAATGCTCTCATAAATTTTGCCTGGGCTTTCACCTGTTTTTTATAAGGCGCATCTGCAGCAGGGTCTGTTAACTCATCCACACGCTCCAATAAAATATTAGCCATGCGTATTACTTTCCACCTTGCATAATACCGGTAATCTTCATTTGCTATAATGTTCTGATTTGTAATTGTTGCCGTATTCCAAATGTTTGAAAATTGAAAAGTGGATTCATTTTTCCCTTCATCTGTTGCCGCTGATATAGTGCCAATCTGCGTAGGAACCGAACCAGTGGTCGGGTTACTAATGATTGCAGTATTCTGCCTTACAGGGAGAATCGAAAACATTCCATACTCATAAAGCGTAGATACAAAAGCATCCATATTTACTTTTGAAGAGAAAACAGCATTTTCATTTACATCAACCCCGGGAGCCTTTTCAAGGAAATCGTTAAGGTTTTTTTTACAGGATGGCATTATGATAACCATGCTTAAGATGGTGCCGATCGCTATTATTTTTTTCATATAGTTCTTGCTTCTAAAAGTTTATATTAATACCCATATTAACTGTTCTAACAAGCGGGTATGGTTCGGTATTGGTAGAAGTAGGCGGGCTTTCGGGGTCAACACCGGGATATACTTTACTCCACGTGTACAGGTTATTAGCATTTACAAATAACCGGGCAGAATTAAGACCAACTTTTTTCAAAATTTTATTAGAGAAGGTATAACCAACTTCAATGTTCTTCAACCTTAAATAACTTGCATCAGCGGTAAAGAAGGTAGACGTTTGATAATTACTTGCAGCATTGCCGTTAGTACCCAACGAAAACCGCGGAAAGTTAATTGGTAATCCTGCATTGTATCTTTCCTGTGTCCAGCTTTCAAGGAGGTAATCAACTGCTCCGGCAGGATTTGCATCAAAGAAAGCTTGGGTAAAACGCCTTGTATAAGGTAATGATACATGGCTAACTCCCTGTAACAATGCTGATATACTAAATCCTTTGTAAGAGCCTATTAATGAAAAACCATAAGTTATTTCAGGTATCTGCGAGTATCCAATTGGCACTGCATCGTAATTATCTACTTTACCATCGCCGTTTATGTCTGCATACTTCAAATCACCCGGTTGTAACTTATTATTATTCCATTGATATACCGGTCTTTTAGGGTCGTTAGCTTCATCCATTGTAGTAAAAAAACCCTGGTCAATTAAACCAAAGATTTGTCCAAAACGTTGACCTGTTCTTGCCTGGTATGCATAGAGAGGATTAACCTCATCCTGGAATAAAATTTTGTTGCGGGCAAAAGAATAATTCGCATTTACCTGGTAAGTCAATTACCACCGCCAAAGGCGGTGGCTTGAGGGTGAAGCCCAAAGGGCTAAAAAAGTTCCAGATGGTTGACATTACTTCGGTCACCCTTCTCTGAGTTGCTCTTCTTTCTGCTATTTTCACATTTTATTCTTTATTCTTCGTTCAACATAATTGTCACACTTGTAATACTACATAGATTGTCTCTTATATTT
>JAABUN010005497.1_pt1 | contig 15678 bp, 17 predicted proteins | sample 5559311 | NCBI WGS metagenome assembly JAABUN01 (sample SAMN10711877, study PRJNA513370) | rock metagenome | isolation source: Antarctica rocks | place: Antarctica: Victoria Land, Siegfried Peak sud
TCCCGAAGAACACCCCGACCGGGGTGCGGCGGAACGAGTGCCCGACACCCATCTCGTCGGCCACCGCCTTCATCACCGTCTCGACCGTTCCGCGACAGGGATTCTCGACGACACCCAGCATTCGCGCGGCCTGCTCGTAGTACGGGGCCAGCTCGTCCGCCCAGTCGGTCACCTCGGCCCACTGCGGGTCTTCGAAGAACGCCTTCGGCGGAACGTACAAGGTGTTCGCGTAGTTCAGCGAGCCGCCGCCGACACCGGCACCGGCCAGCAGGACGACGTCCGGCAACCGGTGGACGCGCTGCACGCCGAAGCAACCCAGCCGCGGCGCCCACAGGTAGCGCCGCAGGTCCCACGAGGTCCGGGCGTGCTCTTCGTCCGCGAACCGTCGTCCGGACTCGACGACCGTGACGCCGTAACCCTTCTCGCACAGCCGAAGTGCGGCAACTGACCCACCGAAACCCGAACCGACGACCAGGACGTCGACGTCATACGTCACCGGACACCCGCTCGCTTCATCGCCTTCAGGGCGATGGTGAGGCTGCGCGCCCACTGCTCGCTGGTGAGCCCGAACGGGGCGCCGAACCCCATGAGCCGCTGCACCGTGACGTTCTGCGCCTCGGTGAACCGGGTGATGCCTTCGGCGCCGTGCCGGCGTCCGACACCACTGGAGCGCATGCCGCCCATCGGGGCGCCCACGCTCGCCCAGGCTGCGGCGTACGCCTCGTTCACGTTGACCGTGCCGGCGGTGATCCGTGCTGCGAGCCGTCGTCCACGAGCGGCGTCACGGGTCCAGATGCTGGCGTTCAGGCCGTAGTCGCCCTCGTTCGCCCGGCCCACGGCCTCCTCGTCGCCACCCACCCGGTAGACCGACACCACCGGACCGAACGTCTCGTCGGCGTAGCAGGCCATCGCCGGGGTGACGCCATCCAGCACGGTGGGCTCGTAGAACAACGGCCCGACGTCGGGGCGGGGTCGGCCACCGGCGAGCACCCGGGCACCGCGTTCGCGCGCGTCCTGGACGTGGGCGGTGACGACGTCCAGCTGACGCTGGGAGACCAGCGAGCCGCAGTCGACGCTGTAGTCCAGGGCGGTGCCGAGACGGATGGCCCGGGTGCGGGCCAGGAAGCGGTCGAGGAACGCATCGGCGATGTCGTCGTGCAGCAGCATCCGCTCGATCGAGATGCACAGCTGGCCGGCGCTCGCGAAGCAGGCCCGCACGGCCCCTTCGGCGGCGCGGTCGAGGTCGGCGTCCGCAGCGACGTAGAGTGCGTTCTTGCCGCCCAGCTCGAGGCTGGCGCCCACCAGCCGGTGGCCGGCCCGCTCGCCGACGGTGCGGCCGGTGGCCGTCGAGCCGGTGAAGCAGACGTAGTCGGTGGCGTCGACGATCGCGGTGCCGACGATCGGACCCTCACCGATGACGACCTGCACGAGCCCTTCCGGCACACCGGCTTCGGTCATCAGCTCGAGGGCGAGCAGGGCGGTGAGAGCGGTCTGGGTGTCGGGTTTGAGGACGACGGCGTTGCCGGCGATCAGGGCTGGGATCGCGTCGCTGACCGCCAGCGTCAACGGGTAGTTCCACGGCGAGATGATCCCCACCACGCCCTTGGGGTGGCGCAGCTCGTGGGTGCTCGACAGCAGCGGGAACGCACCCTGCCGCCCGCGGGGTCGCAGGTACGACGACGCGCGCCGGGCATAGTGGCGGGCCACGATGGCCACGTCGGCGACCTCTTCGAAGCTGTGTGCGCGGGCCTTGCCGGCCTCCAGCTGCACCAGGTCGAGCAGCTCGTGCTGGCGGTCGAGCACCAGGTCGTGCAGCGCCAGGAACGGGCGGGCCCGCTCGGCCAGGGGCCGCCGGGCCCACCCACGCTGGGCCGCGCGGGCGGCGTCCACGGCCACCCGCACGTCGTCCGCCGTCGAGACGGGCAACACCGCCAGCGGAGAACCGGTGAAGGGCGCGCGGGTGGTCTGCGTGGCAGCTCGCGGTCCGGCCACGACGCGGCGCACCAACCGGCGGGCCAGTGCCGGGTCGACCGCGTAGGTGGCGCTCGGGTCGGTCTCGGGATCGGCGATGGTCTCCGGCGACATGCGTCGAGACTAGGTCGCCCCGGCCCGCCCCGCTCGCCTTCAGACGGGCTGGTAGGGCGCGACGACGACCTCGACCCGCTGGAACTCCTTGAGGTCGGAGTAGCCGCAGGTGGCCATCGCCCGGCGCAGCGCGCCGATCAGGTTCGACGAGCCATCGGCCGCGCGACCCGGCCCCTCCAGGATCTCGGCGAGCGAGCCCAGGGTGCCCACGTGCACCCGCTCGCCACGCGGCAGCTGCGCGTGGTGGGCCTCGGGCCCCCAGTGCCAGCCACGTCCGGGCGCCTCGACGGCTCGGGCCAAGGCGGCGCCGAGCATCACGGCGTCCGCGCCGCAGGCGACCGCCTTGGCCAGGTCACCCGAACGGCCCATGCCCCCGTCCGCGATCACGTGCACGTAGCGGCCCCCGGACTCGTCCATGTAGTCGCGCCGGGCCGCCGCGACGTCCGCCACCGCGGTGGCCATCGGGGCGTGGATGCCCAGCGTGATGCGCGTGGTGTGCGCCGCACCACCCCCGAACCCGACCAGGACGCCGGCCGCGCCGGTGCGCATCAGGTGCAGCGCCGCCGTGTAGGTGGCGGCGCCGCCCACGATGACCGGGACGTCGAGCTCGTAGATGAACCGCTTGAGGTTCAGGGGCTCGGCGCGCCCCGACACGTGCTCGGCGCTGACGGTCGTGCCGCGGATCACGAACAGGTCGGCGCCGGCGTCCACGACGGTCTTCCAGAGCTGCTGGGTGCGTTGCGGCGTCAGGGCACCGGCGACGGTGACACCCGCCTCGCGCACCTGCCGCAGCCGCTCGGTCACCAGCTCGGGCTTGATCTCCTCGGCGTAGATCTCCTGCATCCGCCGGGTGGCGTTCGCGTCCTCGAGCGCGGCGATCTCGGCGAGCAGCGGCTCGGGGTCGTCGTAGCGGGTCCACAGGCCCTCCAGGTCGAGCACCCCGACGCCGCCGGCCCGCCCCATCGCGATCGCCGTCGCCGGTGACATCACCGAGTCCATCGGCGCCGCCATCACCGGCAGCTCGAAGCGGTAGGCGTCGATCTGCCAGGCCACCGACACCTCTTCGGGATCGCGGGTACGCCGGCTCGGCACCACCGCGATGTCGTCGAAGGAGTACGCCCGACGTCCGCGCTTGCCGCGCCCGATCTCGATCTCGCTCACCGGTGCAGGCTAGCGGGCGCGGTGCGGGTGCCTCAGGTCGACAGGTGCTGGTGCTGGTGCGCCTTGGCCCGCTCGTACGCCGCCCGCGCGGTGCGCGTGGACTCCAGCGCCGAGACCTCGGCCACCGGCACGTCCCACCAGGCTTGGCTGTCCGGCGACTCGACGAGCGGGTCGCAGTCGACGTGCACGACGGTGGTGACGGCCGAGGCGACCGCCCGCTGCAACGCCGGCCGCAGCTGCTGCGCCGTCCTCACCCGGATGACGTCGGCGCCCAGGCTCGCGGCGTTGGCGGCCAGGTCGACGGGCAGCCGATCCCCGTCCAGCCGACCGGACGCCGTCCGGTAGCGGTACGCGGTGCCGAACCGCTGCGACCCCAGCGACTGCGACAGCGCGCCGATCGAGGCGTACCCGTGGTTCTGCACCAGCACGACGACCAGCTTCACGCCCTCTTGCACCGCCGTCACCAGCTCTTGGGCCATCATCAGGTACGACCCGTCGCCGACCATGACGAACACCTCGCGGTCGGGCGAGGCCATCTTGGCCCCGAGGCCCCCGGCTATCTCATAACCCATGCAGGAGTAGCCGTACTCGACGTGGTAACCCTTGGGGTCGCGGGTGCGCCACAGCCGGTGCAGGTCACCGGGCATCGACCCGGCCGCACACAGCACGACGTCCCGTGGGCCCGACACCTCGTTGACCATGCCGATCACCTGACCCTGGGTCGGTGGCTGGTCGGGCGCACCGACGGCGTACGTCGCCGCCACCTGGGCGTCCCAGTCGGCCGCCAGCCGGGTGGCCCGCGCCCGCTGCTCGGGGTCGACCGTCCAGCCGGCAAGGGCCCGGGTCAGCTCGACCAGTGCCTCGCGGGCGTCGGCCTGCACCGCCATCCCCGACAGCTTGACCGTGTCCAGGCCGGCGACGTTGATGTTGACGAACCGGACGTCGGGGTTGGCGAACGCAGACAGCGAGGCGGTGGTGAAGTCACCCCAGCGCGTGCCCACGCCGATCACCAGGTCGGCCTCGCGGGCCAGCTCGTTGGCGGCCGCGGTCCCGGTGGCGCCGATCGCGCCCACCGACTGCGGGTGGTCGAACGCGAGGGCTCCCTTGCCGGCCTGGGTCTGCCCGACCGCGAGGCCGGTCGCCTCGACCAGCTCGCGCAGCGCCGTGGTCGCTCCTGCGTAGATGACGCCGCCACCGACGACGAGCAGCGGACGCCGGGCCCGGCGCACCAGCTCGGCAACCCGGTCGATGAGCCCCGCCTCCGGTCGCGGGCGTGCGACGTGCCACACTCGACGCTCGAACAGCTCGACCGGCCAGTCGTGGGCCTCCGCCTGCACGTCCTGCGGGAGCGCCAGCGTGACGGCGCCGGTCTCGGCCGGGTCGGTCAGCACCCGCATCGCCCCCAGCAGGGACGACGGCAGCTGCTCAGGGCGCCAGACGCGGTCGAAGTACGCCGACACCGGCCGCAACGCGTCGTTGACGGTCAGGTCGTGACCCTGCGAGGACTCCAGCTGCTGCAGCACCGTGCCCGAGGCGCGGGTCGCGAAGACGTCACCGGGGAGCAGCAGCACCGGCAGCCGGTTGACCGTCGCCAGCGCCGCACCCGTCACCAGGTTGGTGGCCCCGGGCCCGATCGACGTCGTGCAGGCCAAGGTCGACAGCCGGTTCCTCATCCGGGAGTAGGCGACTGCGGCGTGCACCATGCCCTGCTCGTTGCGGGCCTGGTGGTAGGGCAGCAGGGTGGGGTCGTCGAGCTCGGCCTCCAGCAGTGCCTGCCCGACGCCGGCGACGTTCCCGTGCCCGAAGATCCCGAAGCACCCCTGCACCAGCCGCTGCTCGACGCCGTCGCGCTCGCTGTGCTGCACGGCCAGGAAGCGCACCAGCGCCTGGGCCACGGTGAGTCGCACGGTCGTCATACCGAACCTCCTGAGCCGAACGGCAGCCGTGGGTCGACGGGCGTGCCCTGCCAGGTGCCACGCACCCAGGCGTGAGTGGGGTCGTCGCAGATCAGCCAGGCCCGTTCGTCACCCGGGCCGGCCATCACGTTGAGGTAGTACAGGTCGTAGCCGGGCGCGGCCATCGACGGCCCGTGCCAACCGTGCGGGATCAGCACGACGTCGCCGGTGCGCACCTCGGCGAGCACGTCGACCGGGCGGCTGGGTGTGCCGTACACCCGTTGGTACGCAACGCCTTCTGCCGTTGGGCCGTCCGCAACCTCGAAGTAGTAGATCTCTTCGAGCACCGACTCGCCCGGACGCTGCTCGTCGTGCTTGTGCGGCGGGTACGACGACCAGTTGCCGCCCGGGGTCAGCACCTCGCAGGCGATCAGCGCGTCGGCCTCGAACACCTCGGGGGTGCAGAAGTTGTTGACCTGCCGGCTGCTCGAGCCGGCGCCGCGCAGCTCGACCGGCACTCCGGCCACCGGGCCGTAGCGAAACGGCAACCGCCGCTTCGCCCGGGCGCCGGGCAGGGCGAACCGCCCGCCCCCAGGGCTGGCCACCGTCACCTGCGCGTCGCGCGGCAGATACGCGAAGTCCGTCGGCCCGGCGAACACGCCCGCGCGGCCGGCCAACGACAGCACCTCTCCGTCGCACTCCACGGTGCACGAACCCGACAGTGGCAGGACCAGCACCTCGTCCTCACCGGTGTCGACCGTGAACCGTTGTCCGGCAACGAGATCGAGCACCCGCAGGCTGCTGTGCCCCCAGCCCGCCGAGTCGGGCGTCACCACGGTCGAGAAGCCCTCGGACGCCGTCGTCCCGGCCGGCAGGTGCAGGTCACTCATGATCCGTGCACCAGCGCCGCAGCCGAGTCGACCGCCGAGGCCACGTCACCGTCGCCCGGGAACAGCAGCGCCCGGCCCACGACCAGGCCACGCACGCTGGGCAGCGTCAGCGCCTTGCCCCACTCGGCATACGTGTCGTCGGGGTGCCCAGAGGGATCACCGCCGAGCAGCAACGTGGGCAGCGTCGTGGCGTCCATCACCCGCACCATGTCGGCGACGACCGGCAGCTTGAGCCAGGTATAGGCGCTGGTCACCCCCAGCCCTTGGGCCACGTGCACCGAGCTGATCACCGCCTGGGTCGACAGGTCGTTGACGACCCGTCCCCCGACCCGGCGGGACACGAACGGCTCGACCATCGCGACGAGCTCGTGGGCAGCGAGATCGCTGACGGCGCGGGCGCTGGCTTCCAGCGTGCGGACGGTGCCGGCGTCCGCGAGATCGAGCCGGGTGAGCATCTTGCCCCCCTCGAACCGGGCGGCGGCGAGCGCGGCCGCGTCGTACGCCGTGAAGCGGTCGTCCAGCTCGAAGCTGGCTCCCTGCAGCCCACCGCGGTTCATCGAGCCGAAGACCACCTTGCCCTCGAGGTCACCGAGCAGCAGCAGATCCTCCAGGATGTCCGGCGTCGACAGCACGCCGTCGACGCCGGGCCGGGCCAGCGCGGTGCGCAGGCGGGCGAGCAGCTCGGTGCGGCTGCCCATCGCGCACGGCTCGTCCCGCACCCCCAGCGCACCGCGGGCGGGGTGGTCGGCGGCCACGATCAGCAGTCGCCCGTCCGCCCCGAGCAGCGGCCGTCTTGCCCGCGCGGCAGCCGCAGCCGCGACCGCCCGCGGCTCGCGCGCCCGCAGCTCGTTCAGGTCGCCGATCTGCCGGGTCACGCCGGCACCGCACTGGTGGCCCGGGCGCCGGACGCCAGCAGCGCCTCGACCTCGTCGGTGCGCGGCATCGCGGTCGAGCACTCCAGCCTGGAGGCCACGATCGCCCCGGCGACGTTGGCGAACCGCAGCACCTGGGTGAGCGGCCACCCCGCCAGCAGACCGTGGCACAGCGCACCACCGAAGGCGTCGCCCGCCCCCAGACCGTTCAGCACGTCGACCGGGTGCGGGGGCACCTCCACCCGCTCGCTGCGGGTGCGGGCCAGCACCCCCCTGGGGCCAAGCTTGACCACGGCCAGCTCGACTCCGTGGTCGAGCAGGGCGAGCGCTGCGGCGTCCGGGTCGGTCTCTGCGGTGGCCACTTCGCACTCCTCCCGGTTGCCGACCGCCACGGTGACGTGGCCCAGTGCCTCCTGCACCCGCTCGCGCGCCAGCGTGGGGTCCGGCCAGAACATCGGGCGGTAGTCCAGGTCGAGCACCGTCACCGGGGCGCGGCCGCGCGCCGTGAGTGCGGCACGGTGAGCAGCAAGGCTCGGCTCCTGGGAGAGGCCGGTGACCGTCGTCCAGAACACGCGGGCCGACCTGATCGCGTCCAGATCGAGCTCGTCGGGGTGGATCTGCAGGTCCGGCGCGGTCGGCGTGCGATAGAACCAGAGCGGAAAGTCGTCCGGCGGGAAGATCTCGCAGAACGTCACGGGGGTGGGCAGTCCGGGCACCGCAGTGACGAACCGGTCGTCGACGCCGAGGTCGGCCAGGGCGAGGTGCACGAAGCGGGCGAAGGCGTCCTCGCCGGTGCGGGTGATGACTGCTGAGCGATGCCCGTGCCGGGCCGCGGCGACCGCGACGTTCGTGGCGCTGCCGCCGAGGAACTTGCCGAACGTCTCGACCTGCTCGAGCGGCACCCCGATCTGCAACGGATAGAGGTCGACCCCCACCCGGCCCATGGTGACGATGTCGAAGCTCACGCCAGCCCCCGCAGGAACGCGACGCTGGCCCGGACGTCGGCCGGGGGCCCCGGCTGCTCGGGTGGCCCGGCGAGGATGGTGTCCTGCTCCATCACGTACCAGCCGGTGTAGCCGCGGCCCTCGAGCAGCCGGACGATCTCGGCGATGTCGACGTCGCCCCGGCCCAGTGGGCGGTACATGCCGCCGGCGACCGCCTCGGTGTAGGTGGCCTCACCGGACTGCACCCGGGCCGCCCAGGCGGCGTCGACGTCCTTGAGGTGCGTGTGGGCGATCCGGTCACCGTGCGAGCGCACCAGCTCGACCGGGTCGGTGCCGCCGATCAGCAGGTGGCCGGTGTCCAGGCACAGGGCGATCCCCGACCCAGACAGGACGCGCTCGACCTCCGAGCGCTGCTCGACCATCGTCCCGACGTGCGGGTGCAGGGTGGCCAGCACACCGCGGCCGGCGGCGAGCTCGCCGAGCCGGTCCAGGTTGGTGAGCAGCGTCGTCCAGCCGCGCTCGTCGAGCACCGGCCGCTCGTCGTAACCCTGGGCCCCGGTCGCTGCGGCCAGCACCAGGGTGCCGGCACCGGCAGCCACGAAGCCGTCCAGCGCCGCGTCGACCTCGGGAACCGGGTCGTGACCCGGGTCGTGCAGGAGCACGGGCACGAAGCCCCCGACCGCTCGCAGGCCCGCGTCGGCGAGCCGGGTCGCCTTGGCGGCCGGGTCGTTGGGTAAGAACCCGTCCGGCCCGAACTCGGTGGCGGTGATCCCCACCTCGCGCATCTGCGCCAGCACGTCGTCCGCCCCGACCTGGTGACCCCAGCCGGGCACCTCGCAGACACCCCACGAGATGGGCGCGCCGGCCAGCCGGTCGAGCAACGTCATCGCGACCTCACCTGCTCGATCGTGACCGGCCGGTGCTCACGCCGGGACAGGTCGGCCGCCTCAGCGACGTACAGCGCCTCGAGCGCCTCGTCGACGGTGCACGGGCTGGGCCACTCGCCGCGCACCATCGCCACGAACGCGGTCATCTCCGCACCGTACGCCGGAGTGAACCGTTCGAAGAAGCCCGGCCAGGCCGGCTCGTTCGGGAAGCTCACCCCCGGCTCGGCGCTGCGCAAAGGTGATCGCTCGTCCAGCCCGACCATCAGGGTGGCTAGCGTCCCGGCCACCTCCATCCGCACGTCGTAGCCGGCCCCGTTGTAGCGCGAGCCCTGCACGGTCACGAGCGTGCCGTCGTCCAGGGTCAGCAGGCAGGTGGACTCGTCGACGTCGCCCGACTCGGCGAACACCCGGTCGCCGCGGTTGACGCCGTTGGCGAAGACCTCGACCACCTCGCGCCCGGTGACCCACCGCACGATGTCGAAGTCGTGGATGTGCATGTCGCGGTAGATGCCGCCGCTGGTGGGCACGTACGACGCAGCCGGCGGTCGCGGGTCACAGGTGAGCAGGTGCGCCCGTCGCAGCCCACCCAGCTCACCAGCCGCCAGTGCAGCGCGAGCGGCCACATAGCCGGCGTCGAACCGTCGCTGGAACCCTATCTGCACCAACGCTTCCAGCTCGTGCACCCGGTCTCGGACGGCGATCGTGCCGGCGACCTCCCCGGCGACGGGTTTCTCGCAGAAGACCGGCAGGCCCGCCTCGATACCGGCGATGATCAAGCCCGCGTGGGCATCGGTCGCGGCGGCGACGACCAGGGCGTCGATGCCCGAGCCCAGCAGGCTGCTGATGCCGTCGACGCTGGCGACGCCCAGCTCGGCCGCGACGGCGTCGGCGCGGCCGGGCGCTGCGTCGGTGACGACGATCCCGTCGACATCGGGCTGCTCGTTCAGGACTCGGGCGTGCTCGATGCCGATGCGGCCCACGCCGGCCAGTCCGATGCGCATGCTGGGTGTCCTCGTCGGGTCGGGTGCGGCGGCCGTCGGGGCCGGGTCGAGCTCATGCCTGCCCTCCCAGCCCGACCCTATCAACATGTTGTCAGGACATACGGACGTGAGCACTGACATATGGCTAACATGTCTGCTGTGACCCGCTCCGTGCTGCAGTTCCTGCTCGACCGCTCGAGCCCGGTGCCGCTGTACTTCCAGCTGGCCACCCAGTTGCAGGCGGCCATCGACGACGGACGGCTCACCTCGGGCGACCCGATCGAGAACGAGGTGGCCCTGGCGCACCGCCTCGGTGTGTCCCGGCCCACGGTGCGCCGCGCGATCCAGGAGCTGGTCGCCAAGGGGCTGCTGGTGCGCCAGCGCGGCGTCGGCACCCAGGTGGCCAGCCGGATGGTCCACCGGCGGGTCGAGCTCACCAGCCTGCACGACGACCTCGACCGTGACGGACGGGCTCCACGCACGGAGGTGCTCGACCTGAAGCAGCACGTGCAGGACTCGCGCGCCGCCGCGGCCCTCGCGCTGCCGCCGGGCACACCGTTGCTGCTGATCGAGCGGCTGCGCAGCGCAGGCGACGAGCCGCTCGCCGTGATGCGCAACTGGCTGCCGCCGCGGTTTGCCGACCTGACCCGCGAGGAGCTGGAGGCGGACGGCCTCTACACCCTGCTGCGGGCGCGCGGCGGTCGCCCGCACGTGGCTCGGCAGGAGATCGGCGCGCGCACGGCCACCCCCCGCGAGGCCCGACTGCTCGGCACCCGCCGGTCGGCCCCGGTGCTGACCATGTCGCGCCGGGCGTTCGACAGCGCGGGGTCGGCCCTGGAGCTCGGGGAGCACAGCTACCGCAGCGACAGCTATGCGATCGAGGTCATGGTGGTCGAGGGATGAGCATCCGCGTCGGGGTCGTCGGCCTGGGTGTGATGGGCCGCACCCACCTGCGGCTGCTGCGTGCGATGCCGGGAGTGTCGGTGGTGGCCGTCGCTGACGTCGCGCCCGCCGCACTGCGGGCAGCAGGCCCGGTGACGACGTACGACGACCCGCTGGCCCTGGTGGGTGAAGCCCAGGTCGATGCGGTGCTGGTCGCCTCCTCGGACGCCGCGCACGCCGCGGTGTTGTTGGCGTGCCTGGCCAAAGAGCTGCCGGTGCTGTGCGAGAAGCCGCTCACCACCACGGTCGTGGATGCCCAGCGGGTGGTCGACCGGGAGGTCGCGATCGGGCGCCGGCTGGTGCAGGTCGGGTTCATGCGCCGCTTCGACCCGGCCTTTCGGGCGGTGCGCGACGCGGTGCAGGACGGCGCGGTCGGGCGGCCCGCCGTCGTACACCGTGCACCGGAACCCGGTGTCGGCGTACCCGTTCAGCCCCTCGGTCCTGGTGACCAATTCCGCGTCGCACGACGTCGACCTGGTCAGATGGACCACCGGTGACGAGATCGCCGAGGTCTCCTGCCAGCTGGCGCCTTCGCCCGACGCGCAGTTCGCCTCGGTGCTGCTGCGCCTCACGACGCGGGGCGGCGTCCTGGCCAGCATCGAGCTCACCTACGGGCCGGGGTTTCGCTACGACGTCCGCTGCGAGGTCGTGGGTCGCGGCGGGTCGGTGCAGACCCCATCGGTGCGCGACGGTCACGAAGGGGGTCACGATGGGGGTGGTGACTGGGTGGGCCGGTTCGATGACGCCTACCGGCTGCAGGACGCCGACTGGCTGTCCTTCGCCGACCCGCCCGGCGTGGGTGCCACCGCCTGGGACGGCCTGGCCAACGCCGTCGTCCTGGCGGCCGCGGGCCAGGCCCTGGCGCAGAACCGCCCGATCACCGTCGACCTACCGCCCCGCCCCACCCTGTACGCCTGACCGGGAGGGGGTCAGCGGCCGCTGTAGTTGGGGGCCTCGACGGTCATCTGGATGTCGTGCGGGTGCGACTCCTTGAGCCCGGCCGCGGTGATCCGCACGAACGTCCCGTTGCGCTGCAGCTGCTCGATGGTGGCCGCCCCGCAGTAGAACATCGACTGGCGGAGCCCTCCGACCAGCTGATGAGCCACGGCCGACAAAGGGCCGCGGTAGGGCACCTGACCCTCGATGCCCTCGGCCACGATCTTGTCCTCGCTGGCCACGTCGTTCTGGAAGTAGCGGTCCCTGGAGAACGACCGCTGCTCGCCCCGGGACTGCTGGGCGCCGAGCGAACCCATCCCCCGATAGCCCTTGAACTGCTTGCCGTTGATGAAGATCAGGTCACCGGGGCTCTCGTCACAACCGGCCAGCAGCGAGCCCAGCATCACGGTGTCGGCGCCGGCCACCAGGGCCTTGGCGATGTCGCCGGAGTACTGCAGCCCACCGTCCCCGATCACCGGGACACCGGCGGGCCCACAGGCCAGCGACGCGTCGTAGATCGCGGTGACCTGCGGGACACCGACCCCGGCGACGACCCGGGTGGTGCAGATCGAACCCGGCCCCACGCCCACCTTGACGCCGTCGGCGCCCGCGTCGACCAGCGCCTGCGCGGCCGAGCGGGTCGCCACGTTGCCCCCCACGACATCCACGCCGGCGACGGCGGAGTCGGCCTTGAGCCGGGCGATCATGTCGAGCACGGCGCGGGAGTGCGCGTGCGCCATGTCGACCACGAGCAGGTCGACCCCGGCGTCCACCAGCATCATCGCGCGCTTCCAGGCGTCGTCGAAGATGCCCACCGCGGCGCCGACCCGCAGCCGGCCCGCGTCGTCCTTGGTGGCCAGCGGGTACTTCTCGCTCTTGGTGAAGTCCTTGACCGTGACCAGGCCACGCAGCCGACCGGCGTCGTCGACCAGTGGCAGCTTCTCGACCTTGTGCCTGGCCAGCAGCGCCATCGCGTCGTCCGGTGAGGTGCCGACGGGGGCGGTGACCAACGGCATCGGGGTCATCACGTCGCGCACCAGGCGGCCGCGGTCGGTCTCGAACCGCAGGTCGCGGTTGGTGACGATGCCGAGCAACCGGCCGGCGTCGTCCACCACCGGCAGGCCCGAGACGCGGTAGCGGCCGCACACCGCGTCGACCTCACCGACCGTGGCGTCAGGGGTGGTCGTGACGGGGTGCGAGACCATGCCCGCCTCGGAACGCTTGACGACGTCGACCGCGCTGGCCTGGTCGTCCATCGACAGGTTGCGGTGCAGCACCCCCAGGCCGCCCTGGCGAGCCATCGCGATCGCCATCCGCGACTCGGTCACCGTGTCCATCGCCGAGGACAGCAAGGGCAGGCGCACGCTGATTCGCTTGGAGACCCGCGAGGTCGTGTCGACCCCCGACGGCACCACGTCGCTCTCGTGCGGCTGCAGGAGCACGTCGTCAAAGGTCAGCCCCAGGGCGGCGAACTTGGCGGGGACCTCGGACGGCGGCTGGCTCATCGATCGCCTCATCTGTGCAACGCAGCGGGGTGGGTTCTGCTGAAGTCTACCCGCGGGTCAGCGGACCATCCCCCAGCGAAACCCCACGGCGACGGCCTGAGCGCGGTCGGCGGCGCCCAGCTTGCGGAACAGCCGGCGGGCGTGGGTCTTGACGGTGTCCTCGGACAGGTACAGCCCCTTGCCGATCTCGGCGTTCGAGCGCCCTCGGCTCATCCCGCTGAGCACCTGCTGCTCGCGCTCGGTGAGGGTGGGTTGGGCGGCTCCACCGCCCGCGACCGGTGTGGTCTGGCGGCGCCACGCCGCGTCGGTGATCGCCTGCACCACCGTGGCGGCCAGCTCCTCGCGCGAGGCATCCTTGACGACGTACCCACGAGCACCGGCCCCGATCGCCCGGGCCACCCCGTCGGCGTCCTCGGCCACCGTCAGCATCAGCACGCTCGCCTGAGGGTGCAGGGCCAACAGGCGGCGGGTGGCCTCGGCGCCTCCGAGGCCGGGCATCCGCACATCCATCAGCACCAACGAAGGTCGTTCGACCGGCCACCGGGCGACAGCCTCCTCGCCACTGGCCGCAGCGAGTACCCGGGTCACCCCAGGGATCGTCGCCACCGTGCGCCGCAGCGTCTCACGCGCCAGCGGCGAGTCGTCGCAGACCATGATGGTCGCCATCCACCGTCCCCTCTCGACCAGCCGTCCCCGACCGGGATGGCTGCACCCCGAGAACATCGGCAGGGCCGGGCTCAGGCCTTAGGGCCAGCGACCCACGGGGTCACAGGACGGCGGGAGGGCCGGGTGTTGCCGGCACCTACGCGCCCTCGACGCTGGGCTCGTTCCGGCGCTCGTTCACCTTCGGTCATGTCCGTCAGCTCGACGCGGTCGCCTCCCGGTTCCTGACCGGGCTGGCCGCCCGCACGCCTGTGGTTGCCGGCCTCGATGATCCGGGCGGGTACGTGCGGGTCGATGTCGACGGCACGATCATCGAGGTCCACGGGTATGCCAAGCAGGGCTCGGGCTACGGCTACTCCGGGGTCCGCGGCCTGAACGCGCTGATCGCGACGGTGACCACCGCCCCAGGCCGCCCCGGTGATCGTCGCGCAGCGGCTGCGGAAGGGTTCGTGTTCCCGCGCGGCCAAGCGGCTGGTCGCCGACGCGTTGAGCACGGTCGCCAGGCTGCACACCGGGGCCGACGGGCCCACCGCCCTGGTCCGGATGGACTCAGCGTTCTACGGCCGCCCCGCGGTGGCAGCCGCGCTTCGAGCCGGAGCGCAGGTGTCGGTCACCGTCCGCCTGGACCCCAAGGTCAAAGCCACCCTCGCGGCGATCCCTCAGGAATCGTGGACCGCGATCGAGTACACCGACGCCGTCTTCGACGAGGCGGCCGGGCGCTGGGTGCCCCGCGCTGAGGTCGCCGAGATCGCGTTCACCGCGTTCTCCTGAACCACCGAATCCGCACGGGTGCCCGGACGACTGTGATCCGGCGGATCCCCGACCTCAACAAGGCCGCGCCCGGGCAGGACGCCCTGTTCGACACCTGGCGATTCCACGCGTTCTTCACCACCAGCTGCCTAGATACCGTGACCGCGGACAAGACCCACCGCGGCCACGCCATCATCGAACAAGTCCACGCCGACCTGAAGAACTCGGCCCTGGCGCACCTGCCGTCCGGGGTCTTCGCCGCATGTAGGTGACGTAGCTGCTCATCTTCCCCTCGCGGGGGTCGTTGCCGTCGAAGCCCTGGAACCGCAGGGCGGGCCCGTGGTCGGCCACGAGGGGGTCGTGCTCGGTGGGGTCGAGGCGCTCAAGGCCGGTCTTGATCACACTGAACATGGTCAGCACGTCGTTGACCAGCTTGCAGTCGCTTTCTGGGAGTTCCGCGTACGGGGAGAACACCAGTGGTACTCCGCGGTGAACCCCTGGGTCAGCACCTCGCCCATGCGGCGGTGGTAGTCGGCCTCACCGCCGTCGAGGTGCTCCATGCCGACGAACGTAGCGAAGACGCGACAGTCAGACTCGTGACACATTGTTTTCGTGCACGGGTTCTGCAACATAGCTCCATGCTCGTCGACGACTGCGGTGTGACTTGCAGCGGTAGTTGGCGCGGTTCTGGCAGCGCAATGTGGCCGCTCGTCCGCTGCATGGGACCCGGACCTGTCCGGTAGAGGCCCTCTGGTCGGTGCAGCGGCAACGGGCTGGCAGCCTTGCTCCATGTCCAGTGCCGCGGGGGATGGTGCACCGCTTGCCGTTCGAGCCGTCCTCAACGGCGCAGTCGCAGTCTTCAGCTACGGCACCATCGTGCACCTGGCCCAACTGATCGGCAGCGGCTTCGACCCGTACCCGCTGGCGCCCGGGTGGCTGGCCGCGTACTTCGTCTCGCTCACCTTGCTGGACCCCCTCGCCGCTGTGCTCTTATTGCAGCGCCGGAGGGCCGGATCGATCCTCGGCTGCGCGGTCCTGCTCACCGACGCCGGCGCCAACGCCTACGCCAACTACGTCCTCGACCCCCGTCCTGGCATCACTGCCGGACGGGTCGGCCAAGCAGTGATCAACCTCCTCGCGCTCACGCCGTTCGCAGCGGCTCCCCGAC
>JAABUN010005498.1_pt1 | contig 15674 bp, 11 predicted proteins | sample 5559311 | NCBI WGS metagenome assembly JAABUN01 (sample SAMN10711877, study PRJNA513370) | rock metagenome | isolation source: Antarctica rocks | place: Antarctica: Victoria Land, Siegfried Peak sud
TCGATCCCCGCGACCTCGAGCGAGCCCGCGCCCTCTATGCCAAGTACCACCTCGAGGAAGTAGGCCCGCCGCTGTAACCGGCGGGCTGAGTACCTGCGGCGTGTCTTACCGAAGTCGGCGGTGGTTGTTACACATAGCTGCACTGGCGGAAGCAGGCGGTGAGCACGTGGCGGCATCGGCGGAGGCGGCGAACGGCATGGCCCAACTCCCACCGCAGCTCGGGGACATCCTGCGAGCACCGGTTGGCCAGCTCTATGCGTTTAAGCAGGTTCCAGACGCCTTCGTCCTTCGCTCCGAAGATGCTCTAACTGCCGGGGCGGTGCTCGCCGAAGACAGCACGCAGGGCGTTGGCGACTTGACCGAGCGTCGCACCGGCCATCAAGGCATCCTTCATCACCGGCAGCAGATTGCCGGTGCCGCGTGCGGTCTCGATCACGTTCGCCAGGTGCCGGTCCACACCGGCGCGATCCTGTCGCGCCTTGTAATCGGTCACCCGAGCGACCTGACGATCGACCGCGCCCTGGTCGATGCGCTGGATCGGGACGCTGGCCGAGCTTTCGGCCGCATATTTGTTGACGCCGACCACCGTCTCCTCGCCGGACTCGCGTGCGATCTCCTTGCGGTAGGCATTCTCGGCGATCGCGTCCTGCATGAACCCAAGCTCGATCGCCATCGCCGCCCCTCCCCGCTCGTCGACCTGGTCGAGCCAGTCGCGCGCGACCGCTTCCAGTTCGTCGGTCAGGCGCTCGACGACATAGGACCCGGCAAAGGGGTCGGCGGTATCCGCCACGCCGGTCTCCTCGGCAAGAATCTGCTGGGTCCGCAGCGCGAGCGTCGCCGCCTCCGCGGTCGGCAGCGCCAGCGCCTCGTCGTAGCCATTGGTATGCAGGCTCTGCGTGCCCCCGAGTACCGCGGCGAGCGCCTGGTAGGCGACCCGGACAACATTGTTAAGCGGCTGCTGAGCCGTCAGGGTGACGCCTCCCGTCTGGGTGTGAAAGCGCATCATCTCGGAGCGGCGGTCGGCCGGTGCATAGCGCTCACGGACCAGCGTCGCCCACAGCCGCCGGGCGGCCCGGAACTTGGCGACCTCCTCCAGAAACGTCGAGTGCGCTGCGAAAAAGAAACTCATCCGGGGAGCAACGTCATCGACCGAGAGCCCTGCCGCCCGGGCAGCATCGAGGTAGGTCAGTCCATTGGCCAGGGTGAAGGCGATCTCCTGCGCGGCCGATGATCCGGCTTCCCGGATGTGATAGCCGGATACCGAGATCGTATTCCAGGCCGGGAGCGCCTTCCCGCAGTAGGCAAAGGTGTCGGTGACGAGGCGCAGCGACGGTCGCGGCGGAAAGATGTACGTGCCGCGGGCGGCATACTCCTTGAGGATGTCGTTCTGAATGGTGCCGCCGAGTTTGGTCGCATCGACACCGCGCTCCTCGGCGACGATCTGGTACATCAGCAGCAGCAAGGCTGCCGGCGCGTTGATCGTCATCGAGACGGTCACGACCGATTGATCGATGTCCTCGAAGAGCCGTCGCATGTCATCAAGGGTGCTAATCGCGACCCCGACCCGTCCGACCTCCCCCAGCGCCCGCTCGTCGTCCGAGTCGAGTCCAAGCTGGGTCGGCAGATCGAAGGCGACGCTCAGTCCGGTCGTCCCCCGTTCCATCAGCAGGCGGTAGCGTTCGTTGCTCTCCTCGGCCGAGGAGAAGCCGGCGTACTGGCGCATCGTCCAGCGCCGGCCCCGGTACATGGTGGGGTAGATCCCGCGGGTATACGGGAACTCCCCGGGGTCGGGGACGGTCAGCGGTGGGTCGGGCGCCGAGATGACGGGATCGATCGCAATCCCTGAGTCGGTCACGATCGGCCGTGGGGTGGTCGACTGGCGGGAGGTGGTCTCGCTCATCAGATCATCCGTGGCGCCTCGCCCCGTCTCCTGTCGAGGAAGATGAGACTGCGGAAGGCCACCATGCGCGAATCGGTCGAACGGGCCGGGCGCCATTCCGGGCAACCGGAGTGTAGGGCATGATGCACCCGCGTCGTCCTCGATGAACGGGGGGGTCGGCTCATGGGGTTGTCCGGTCAGCCGTTGCCAACCTCGACCAACTCGGTCAGAACGCCAGCGCACGATTCAGGATGAAGAAAAGCGATCCGCCAACCATGAAGCCCCCGCCGGGGGGCGTGGTCGATCAGGCGGACCCCGGCGGCGGCCAGTCGGTCGAGCGTGGCGGCAAGGTCGTCGACCCGGTAGGCGACGTGGTGCAGTCCCTCGCCCCGTTTTTCCAAGTAGCGGGCAATCGGCCCGTCAGGGTCGGTCGGCTGGATCAACTCGACGACACCGGGTCCAGCCCCGAAGACAGTGACCCGCACTGCTTGCTCCGGCAGATCGATTAGCTCGGCGGCAACGAAACCAAGGGGGGCATAGCGCGTCGCCGCGTCATCGAGATCGGCGACGACGATGCCAACATGATGGAGGTCGAGGCGTTGCCCTGTTGCCTTGATCGCATCACGCGTCGCATCACCAGCAATCGTCATCTCATCCCCACGTGATCACCTTCCGGGCACATCAACCGCCAGCTCACCCCTTGACTGACAACGTTCGACGATCGGACCCGAGCGGCCTGTTAGTCGACGCTCTCGACGATGACCTCGCCGGGCGTCGGGAACGCGGCGGTGTCGGCAAGCACCGGCGCATCATTCGCCGCCTTGTCCCCATCCGGGCGGAGGAGGACGCCGCGCGGGCGCTTCTTGGTCAGCTCGAAGTAGGCGCGCATCACGCGGTCGGCGACGGGCACGGCGTAGCTCGCGCCTTCGCCGCCATCCTCAAGCACGACCGCGATCGCAATCTCCGGTTTATCGAACGGACCGAAGCAGGTGAACCATGCGTGCTGGCTCTCATACTTGCCCGTCTCTTCGTCGGGCAATCCGACCTCGGCCGTCCCCGTCTTGCCGGCCAGCTTGATCTCCGGTTGGCCCTCGGGGTTGGTCAGCGGCCATTTCGTGCGGCCACGGGTCGCGTAGGCGGTCCCGTTCGGCGACCCGACGACCCGCCGCATCCCCTCACGCACCGTGGCGATGTGCTCGTTCTTGATGCCGAGCTTTCGCATGACGGCTGGCTTCGTTGAGTCGATCTTGGCGCGTTGATCGTCGAAGGTCTCGCGGACCAGGTGAGGCCGGTGGACCGTCCCGCCGTTGGCGAGTGCCGCCACGTTGAGCGCCAGCTGCAGGGGAGTCGTCAGAAAGTAACCCTGACCGATCGAGACGTTGATCGTCGCCGACACCGACCAGTTGGCGTTGGGGTCGGCTTTGCTCAGCCAGAGGGGGTCGGGCACAACGCCTGGCTCCTCGGTCGGCAGCTCGATCCCGGTCTTTTCCCCGAACCAGAACTTCGTCTCCAGCTCCTTATTGATTCGATCGATCCCCATTCCGCCGAAATAGTGCCGCTCACCGAGCTGGCCACTGTCCGGTTGGAGATCGCGGTAATGAAGAAACTCCGACTGCGGGTTGTTCTCGTCAATCGGCGCTTTTGGCGCACCGACGTTGTAGAAGAAGACGTCACAGGATCGCTCGATCGCACCCAGGACATCGAGCTCCTCATGCCCCGAGGTCAGCCAGCAAGGATGCTTCGTCCCCTTCGCCTCGTTCCAGGCGTAGGGCACTTGAATCCCACCCACGCAGACGAACTTCGTGTCGTTCTTGAGCGTTCCCTCCTCCAGCCCGGCGGCGGCCAGGAACGGCTTCAGCGTTGAGCCGGGAGGGTAGGCGCCGCGGAGGGCACGGTCGAGCAGCGGTTGGTTCCGCTCCTTGCTGATGTATTCCTTGAACTTACGGGTCGAGATCCCATCGACGAAGAGCTGGTTATCGTAGTGCGGGTAGCTGACCATCGCCAGCACTTCCCCGCTGCGAGGATCGAGCGCGACGACCGACCCGGCTCCCGATTCCTTCTTGAGCGATTTGCTTGGATCCTGCGCCTCGGCAGCCCGCCGATCGGCGTTCGAGAAGGCGATCCCGAGCCGGAGGATCTCGGCCACGGCTCGTTGAAACTCAAGATCGATCGTCAGGGTGACGTTGCGACCGGGCAGCGCCGGATCCTCCTTGATCAGACGGCGCTCGGCTCCCAGCGCGTCGACCTCGACCCAGCGCAGACCGGCCTGCCCGCGCAGCGTTGGCTCGACGACGCGCTCCAGGCCATCCTTGCCGATCGTGTCGTCGAGCTGGTAGATGGGATTCCCGGCGTTATTGAGGTTCTCTTTGGCTTTCCGTTCCGACTCCGAGATCTTGCCGGCATAGCCAAGGATATGGGACATCGACTCGCCACCAGGATAGCGGCGGACGAGGACGTTGGCGTCAAGCTCGACACCCGGCAGCTCGGCGCGGTTCGCCTCGAGCTTCAGGGCCACCTCGCGGGGAACACCAGTCTTCACGACCACCTGTTGACCAGGTGGATTGTTCGCGATCCGGTACTCCAGCTGGCTGATCACTTTGACGCCGGGCATCTCTGGCAGATGGGCTCGGAATAGCGCGGCCTGGTCGACGGTCAGCTCGTCTTCGAGCCGGACCAGCGTGCCATAGCTCGATTCCTGCTCGATATATTCAGCCCAGGAGGCCAGACCGGCCCGCCGGAGCTCGTTGGCGACATCGGCCGCGGTCAGCGTCCTGGCACTCGCGCCATCGGGGAGACGATCGATCGCCCGCTTGACCGAGCTGATGAGGTTGACGTCCTCGCAGAGCAGCACCGCCAGGACGTTCGAGGCATGGAAGAAGTGAGGTGTGCCCGCCCACTCGATCGTGGTGCCGTCGACCGGACTGCCATCTGGCCGGATTGCCGCAGCCTCAGTCGTTCGCTCGGAAGCGCTAGGATACACCCAGACGATGAGCGGCACACCGTTGACATGGATCACCTGCCCCGGCGGCGTCAACGGTGGCTGCTGGATCATCTGGTCCGTCTCGCTGACAGCTAATGTCGCCTTGCCAAGCAGCTGCGCGGTCTTGGCATACACCATCGCCTCGGCGCCTTTCGGCACGTCGTTCGGGCTCAGCACCAGCGCATCGGGAAGGTTCAACGAATTGACGAGCTGATTGATCATCGCGCCGCGCTCAGGCGAGTCCTCGGCGGGCAATTTGTCCGGGTCGAGCCGGACCTCCCAGGCGCGCTCATTCTTGGCCAGCTCTCGCCCCTGGCGATCGTAGATGAGACCGCGCGTCGGCTTGATCGTAACCGCCCGCCGGATATTGCTTCGCGCCTCGGCCTTATACGAATCCTCGCGGAGGAGCTGCATAAAGCCGAGCCGTCCGGCAAGCAGGGAGAAGGCGCCTACGATGCCGGCGCGCGCCACAAACATCCGCCGTGTCATGAAGAGCTGTTCGGCGCGAGGAATCGAACGGTGCCGGCTCTTGCCCTTACCGCGGCGCCCAGGTGGATCGTAGGGAATGCGCTTTCGGCGGACCATCAGGCCTTCTCCAGATCAGCTGACCAGCGGTTGACCCAGCCAGCCACAACGTAGAGCGGCGGAACGAGCAGGGCGTTGAGCAGCGCCTGCAAGGCGCCGATGCGAAGAATGGCTCCGGGCGGCAAAGCCACCCCCGCTTCCCCCACGCTCCGGAGGATGCTCAGCAACAGCGCATGGAGCAGGGTGGCGACAAAGACCAGCAGGAGCGGCACGAGCATTCCGCTGTGGAAGAAGCGCCGGCGCGCCGCCCCCGCCAGCAGCGCCACCGGCAAGAGCGCCAGACCATTGGTGCCAAGACGATCCATGGCCAGCACATCGAGGAGCAAGCCGACCGCGAAGACCCAGATCAACCCCTCGGGCACACCCCGCAGCGCCGCCCAGAGCAGCAGCAGGACCAGCACCAGGCTCGGCAGCACGTCCAGCGCACCCAACGCCGGGATGAGCGTCGCCTGGAGAAAGGCCGCCGTCACGATCACGATGGCAAAGAGGAGTCGAGCCATACCAACGCTCTCTGCCGTTCGCGATGGGCGACCGACCTCACGGATCCGCTTCCCGGCCGCCGGGCAGACCGCTTGACGGTGATGAGCGTGCCACAAGACACCGGCGCGGGAGTCTTAAGTCTACCACCATAGGTGGTGCCGGCCGTCGCCGTCCGGTGGCTAGCGCGTCCGGAGCGCGCGCTCCACCGCCGAGCGATGCGCGGTCTGTTCGATCGTGTCATCCAGCGGGCACAGCGCAACCGCCTCCGGGCCGAAACCATCGCGGTAGCGGTGGCGTAGCCCCCCATCGAGCAGCCAGTCAGCACAGGCCGGGTTCTTTGGCAATAACGCGCCATGGAGATAGCAGCCAACGGCATGCTTGAAGAGCACACCTTCGGTGCCATCGCGACCATTGTTGCCGCGGCCGACGCGAACCTTTCCAAGGGGCGTCGCGGTCGGGCCGAGGTGGGTCAGGCCACTGTGATTCTCGAAGCCGACCAGCTCACCGAACGGCGTATCGACGACGACGTTCCCGATGAACCGCTCCGACCCCGCGTCCGTGACGACATCAAAGAGTCCGGTGCCGGGAAGGGGGGCGCCGTCATGCGGTCGGTACTCGTGCCCGAGCAGTTGATAGCCACCGCAGACGGCCAGCAAGGCCGCACCCCGTTCGACCGCCGCGTTCAGGGCAACACCCTTGTCACCCTGGAGGTCGGCGGAAACGGCCACTTGCTCCTGGTCCTGTCCGCCGCCGAAGAAGAAGAGGTCGATCTCGTCGGAGATCGGCTCGCCCATCCCGATCTCGTGGATCTCTGGCTCGATCCCACGCCACCGCGCGCGCTGCGCCAGCGCCAGCACATTGCCGCGGTCGCCGTAGATGTTCATCTTGGCGCCATAAAGCCAGCCGATAACGAGCTTCATCCCAGGCCTCCCGGATCGCGACCGGCTACTGTCGCCAGAACGTTTCGAGCGCGCCAAGGTCGGCCAGCACCTTGCGCAGATCGAGCATCGCCGTATAGGTCGGCAGGATGTACGCGGTCTCGCCGGTGGGGACCGATTCGACAAAGGACTCTAGGGACTGACGCAGGTCAGGGCCAAGCGCCGTCAACCGTTCGACCGGCACCCCCGCGTATTTGAGCCGGTTGGCCATGTCGGCCCCGCGAATGCCGGTGGTCGCTAGCAACCCGTCACCCGCGGCGAGCATCTCGAAATCAACGTCCCAGAGCCAGGAGACATCGCGACCATCGGCGGCTAGGTCGTTGATCGCGATCAGCGTCGGCACCGATAAACCATCCGTGGCGATGGTCAGCATCCGCAGCACCTCGTTGAATCCGACCGGGTTCTTGACCAGGGCCAGGACGAGGGTGCGACCACGAAACGTGACGCGCTCGATCCGGCCGAACGCCGCGCGAAACGCTCCCAGCGCCGCGACGGTCGTCGTTGCTGGCACCGCCAGCGCGTGAGCGGCGGCGGCGGCGGCGACCACGTTGTAGACGTTGTACAGCCCCGGAACACCGACGCTCATCTCCAGCCCCTCTGCCCCGCGAATCGTCACCGTGACCCGCAGGCCCTCGACCCCGTCCAGGTGAATGTCGGACCCCCCCACATCGAGTTGTGGTCGCGCCAGTCCACAGTGCGGACAGCGCCAGTCGCCGAGATGTGAGACGTACAGCGTCTGATAGATCAGGTCATGTCCACACCGGCGGCACGTGGCGGCGTCGGCGGCGTGCGGCAACTCTGACAGGTGATAGCGGGCATCGGTCTCATCCAGACCAAAGACGAGGCGGTGGGCGGTCAGCTCCTCGGTCAGCTCCACCAGGGCGGGGTCATCGCCGTTGACCACCACGGTTGTCGTCGCCGGGAGCGCATGCAGGGCCGGGCGCCAGCGGGACGCGATGGCATTGAGCTCGCCATAGCGGTCGAGCTGATCGCGAAACAGATTGTTCAGGAGGACGATCCGGGGGGCGACCCGCCGCACGATCTCCGGGAAGGCCGCTTCATCCGTCTCGATCACCCCGACATCCGCACCGGGATCGCCGCGCCAGGAGGCCCGGGCGGCGAAGGCGGCCGCGACGCCCCGGACGAGGTTCGAGCCAGAGCGGTTATGGACCACGCGGGCGCCGTCCGCCTCCAGCAGGTCCGCGAGCATGCGGGAGACCGTCGTCTTCCCGTTGGTGCCGGCCACCACGACCGCCCCGCGCGGCAGTCGCGCCGCCATCTTGCCGAGCAGATCGGGGTCGACCCGGTCGGCGATCAGCCCCGGCGCGGCGGTGCCGCCACCCCGACCCATGCGGCGGATCGCCAGTGATGCCAGCCGGGCCGCTCCAACAGCGCCGATCAGGCGCGGATCGATCGCTCCCGATCGCGGAGACAGCCGGTTAGGAGCCATCGGCGCGCAGCACCACCGTCACCACCGACAGCTCCTCGTAGTCCACGAGGGGGAGCACCTTGATTGTTTGGGAGTCGCTCTGCGGATTCTTCGTGCCCGGCTCCTCGACGCGGCCGATCAGCAACCCGCCAGGGACGCGAGCCGTCCGCAACACCTCGCTATCGGCGGTCAGCACCAGGTCGTCCTTCTTGGTCGCGACATCCCGGTTCACGTATTCCAGCACCAGCCGTCCTCCCCGCTGCCACATCCCTTTGACGACCCCGTCGGCGCCGGACTCAAGCCGGGCGCCGACCGTCTGCGATTGGTCGATCAGCAGCATGACGCGCGCGGAGTGCTCGGTGACGTCCGTGACAAGACCCACGTAGCTGCTGCCACGAGCGACGACTGCCATCCCACGCTCGACTCCCTCGGCCCGTCCCTTGTCGATGGTGATGAACTTATTCAGGTTTGCCGGGTCGGGGTTGAGGACCCGCGCCTGAAGCAATTGCCAGTCCTGATGTTGCTGCCTGAGGCCGGCTTGCTCGCGAAGCTGGTCGATCTCCGTCTGGTTCGCCTTGAGCGCGGCGTTGTCGCGCAGCGCCGCATCGCGCTCGGCGCGTGTTTGCTCGAGCTCACGTGCCAGTTTGGAATCGCCGTCGCCGCGATTGCCGATGCGCGAGAGCGCGTCAGTGACCGGCGCCACCACTGCCTGGAGCGCGTCCTTGGCCGGATCGAGCGCCTGACGGTTATCGAGCTGAATGAAGGCGATGCTGGTCAGGACAAAGATGATGACCAGCATGAAGGTTTGCCGTGTCGTGAGGGTGGTCACGCATCAACCCCGCGGAGCGATCGGGTCCTGGAAATCGGGAGTCGGGCGTGGTGCCCGGCGGGGAGTTCAGGATAGCATGGCCGCTGTCCTGGGACAGCGTGTCAACCCTCCCGACCCCCGGTCCTGGTGACCAGCGGGCGATCAGCCCGGGCGCCGAAGCTCCGAGCCACTCGCCAGCGCCCGACCGTAGAGATGCAGGGCTTCAGCGACCCGGCCGGTGCCACGAGCCACGCAGGTCAGCGGGTCTTCCGCACGGTAGACCGGCATTTTGAGCTCGGTCTGCAGGCGACGATCGATGCCGAGCAGCAGGGCGCCGCCGCCGGCCAGGGTGATCCCCTGCTCCATGATGTCGGCAACCAGCTCGGGTGGTGTTTCCTCAATCGAGGTCTTGACCAGCTCAACGATGGTGTTGACCGGCTGCGAGATCGCATCCCGCAACTCGACCGACGAGACCTCGACCGCCTTGGGCAGCCCGGTCAGGAGGTCACGACCACGGAGCGTGACCCGGATCTCCTCTTCGAGGGGATAGGCCGATCCCGCCGCGATCTTGGCGTTCTCAGCGGTCCGCTCGCCGATGACGAGGTTATGGTCGCGACGGGCGTACTGGATGATCGCGTCGTCGATCTCATCACCCGCCACTCGGATCGAGTGGTTGATGACGATGCCGCCAAGCGAAATCACCGCGACCTCGGTGGTACCACCGCCGATGTCGACGATCATGCTGCCGACCGGCTCGTTGATCGGCAACCCGGCGCCGATCGCGGCGGCCATCGGCTCCTCGATGGTGTAGGCCTCGCGGGCGCCCGCCGAGAGAGCCGCATCCTTGGCCGCTCGCTTCTCGACCTCGGTCACGCCGCTGGGGATCCCGATCACCACACGCGGGTGCGGCGCCATCAGGCGCTGCATGTGGACTTTCCGGATGAAGTAATGGAGCATCATCTCGACGGTGTCGAAGTCGGCGATCACGCCGTCCTTGAGGGGACGGATCGCGACGATCGACTCAGGGGTCTTGCCGACCATCGCTTTCGCTTCGACACCCACGCCAAAGGCGCGCCGCGTCTTGGTGTCGATCGCCACCACCGAAGGCTCGGAGATGACGATGCCCTTGCCACGGACATAGACGAGCGTGTTAGCCGTTCCGAGGTCGATACCGAGGTCACGGCTAAAAAAGCCGAACAGCATGGAAAGGGGTCGAATCACGACCGTTAGTCCTCCGAAAGCGTTGGGCTGCTGGTCGGAGGTGAAAAGGCGATAGGCAACGACCTGATTGGAGACGTTGCCGAATGACAGGCAACCCAACAGACCGCCGGCGAAAGTGACCAGCTGCGCGGCGAGTATAGCACGGTGCGCCGGCCCAACCCGGCCGGTGGCCCGGCCCCTATACTCACGCGGTTGGTGATGACGCGATCGACGGACGACGGGGCTGACGACGATGATCGATGGAGGTCTGGCGAGGGGCCCCGATGGCGAGCTGGGGCTTCCCGAAACACCTCATGAGCTGCCGGTCGATCGGGGCCGGGTCGACGCCCTGCTCACCCGTATCCGCGATGGCGCCCGTGTCGACCTGCTGGAGGAGTTTCTGGCCGCGGTCGAGTGGATCGCCTTTCGGGGTGAGCGGGACGCCCCGCTCGCGCCGTTGGAGATCGCTCAGCTGCGCGCCTATTACCGGGAGAAGTTCGCCGATGTCGGTCCGCTCTATCTGGCAGAGCTGCTCTCGACCGAGTTCATGACCGAGCAGCGGGCGCGCGGCGATGTCGTCTTCTCCGACCGGTTGCTGGAGGTCGGGCAAACCGAGCCCGCGCTCTGGTCCGAGATCCGGCAGTTTTTCCGGCGCAAAGAGCTCGCGACCGCCCTCTTCGCGATGGCCCACCGCCCCGCCGAGACGGACCCTGGGTAACCGCCGGCGCTGGCTGTCGCGCGGACGCCTTACGCCGAAGCCCGGTGTATCCTTGGTGAGTCATCAGGTGCCGGTCGCGGGCCAGCACAAGCGCTGTGGGTATGGGAGAACTGCGTTGGCTAGGATCTGCATCGTCGGCGGCAGCGGCTACGTCGGCCTCTCCTATGCGGTGGCGCTGGCCGAGCTTGGGCACGATGTCGTCGGGTTGGACGTCGCCGCCGACCGCGTCGCCGCGCTCAATGCGGGCGAGAGCCCGCTCCACGAGCCAGGGCTCGCCGAATTACTGGAAGGCAACCTCGCCGCGGGGCGGCTGCGCTTCACCACCGAGTATGCGACCGCGATTCCCGGCGCGACCTTTGTCTTTCTCTGCGTTGGGACCCCCTCCCTCTCCAACGGCGAGGCCGATATGCGTCAGGTCCGGGCAGCGGCCGCCGCCATCGGTGTGCATCTGCCGTCCGGCTCCCGGACGATCCTGGTCAACAAGAGCACGATGCCAATCGGGTCGGCCGACCTCGTCACCCAGATCGTCGCCGAGCACGCGGCCCCAGGTGCGGACTTCCATGTCGTCAGCAATCCCGAGTTTCTGCGGGAAGGGTGCGCGATCGACGACATTTTCCATCCCGACCGGATCGTGCTGGGAGCGGAGGATCGCGATGCGGCCGCTGATGTCGCCGCCCTCTACGCTCCCCTCGACGCCCAGACGCTGATTACCGACCGCCGCTCGGCGGAGATGATCAAATACGCCGCCAACGCCTTTCTCGCGACGAAGATCTCGTTCATCAACGAAGTTGCGATGATCTGCGAGCGACTCGGCGCCGATGTGACGACGGTTGCCGAGGGAATGGGGCTCGATCCGCGGATCGGGTCACGCTTCTTGCAGGCGGGACTTGGGTTCGGTGGATCCTGCTTTCCCAAAGATGTCGGTGCGCTGACCCACATGGCGGACGCGTCGGGGTTGCACCCAGGACTCCTGCGCGCGGTGCTGGAGATCAATGCCGATGCCCGTCACCGCTTCGTGACACGCGCCGAGCGACTCGTCGGCGGCTTCGACGGGCGGACGGTCGCGGTCTGGGGACTCGCCTTCAAGCAAGACACCGACGACCTCCGGGAATCTCCCGCACTCGATATCATCGCGATGCTCCGGGAGCGCGGCGCGGCGGTGCGTGCCCATGATCCGGTCGCGATGGAGAAGGCTCAGTCCATCCTGACCGACGTCACGCTCTGTAGCGACCCGTATGAGGCGGCAACTGGAGCTGACGCGGTGCTCCTGGTCACGCCATGGCGGCAGTACTCCGGGATCGATCTGGCCCGGGTCGCCAGCGTGATGACCGGGACGGTCCTCCTCGACGGTCGCAATCTCCTCGACGACGACGCGGCGGTCGCCGCCGGGTTGCACTATGAAGGGATCGGCCGGCATATCGTTCGCGTCGACGCCGGTAGCTCCAGACCGACCCAGACCGCAGAGCCAGCGATGCCGGACGCGGCGTTGCCGTCGATGGCCAAGCAGCCGTCGATACCAGGTGATTCGCTCGCCTGAACCGCACTGCCGCGATAACGCGACGCGGTCAGCAGGGGTCAGCGGCAACAGAGGGACGCGGACGGGGGCGGCTGGAGCACCCGGTCGGTCGGGATAGGGACCCGCGGACGAAACTCGATAGACCGTCGCGACAGCTGATCGAACACATCCGGAGCATGGAGTGCCGTGGTGAGGTCGACGGAGCGAGCACTGGCCAGGGTTCCGTTCCTTGCGCCGCTCAGTGCCACCGAACGCCGCCACGTCGCGGACCGCGCCGAGCTCGCCACCTACGCCGCCGGGGCGACGATCATCGCCCGAGACGAGCCCGGCCGAACCCTCTACGTCATCCTGAAAGGGCGGGTGCGCGTCGTCCACGCGGGCAAAACGGGCACCGGGACCGCGCCGCTTGCCGAATTCGGTCCTGGCGAGTTCTTCGGCGAGATGGCTCTGCTGGAGAACGCGCCGCGCTCGGCCGATGTCATCGCCGTGACACCGACGACCTGTGCCCTACTCACCTGGGACGTGTTTCAGCGCGATCTCCTTGGCAACCCGGGCGTCGCCACCGCGCTGCTGGCGGCGCTCAGTCGCCGCCTGCGAGCCCTGTCAGAGTTGCACGAACACCCCCAGGTCGAGACCAAGGCGCCGCCGAAGGAGCGCGAGCGGCGCATCCTCCGGGAGGGCGAGGCGGCGATGGTCGCCGATATCCGGGGAACCCTGGTCGTCAAGGAACACAACCATTTCACCCTCTGTGACCGGGACGGGAACTGCCCGATCGGCAACCGCGCCGGGCTCGGTCTGTATCTCGGTGACACGCGCCACCTTTCGGGCTACGAGCTCAGCCTCGGGCGGGTGCAACCGGTCGTACTCGTCAGCACGGCCCATCTCGGTTACGCCGCCGAGCAGCAGCTGACCAACCGCGACCTGACCACTCGCGGCCGGACCGTGCGTAAGGAGACGCTGCTGATCAGCCGGGAGCGCCTTGCCCACGACAGCGGGTTTTACGAGGAGATCACCGTTCGCAACTTCAACGCATTCCCGGTCGCGGTCAACCTTCAGCTCCGCTTCGCCGCCGACTTCGCCGACATCTTCGAGGTCCGCGGCGTCGGTCGCGACCGGCGCGGCGCTCACCGGCGACCGTCGATCGCCGGCGACACGGTGACCCTGACCTACGACGGGCTCGACGGTCGCCGCTACCAAACCGCCCTGACGTTCAGCCCTCAACCTACCCGGCTCGGATCGACCACGATGGCACACCGCGCCGAGGTTGAGGCGTTCGGTGAGTGCGTCCTGCGGGTGCAAGTCGCGGCGCATGTGACGAGCAGTGGCGACAGCGAAAACCACGACCAGGGCCGGACCCCGGAGGAGACCCCGCACGCGGCAACGCAGGTGGCCCGGGCGCAGCATTCCTACGAGGAGTGGCGCTCGACGGCGACCCGAATCGTCACCGACAGCGAACTATTCAACGCCACGATCGACCGCTCCCTCGGCGACCTTCGGCTGCTCGTCAACCGGCTTGACGAGCAGCCTTACTTCGCGGCCGGGATACCGTGGTTCGCTGCCCTGTTCGGTCGCGACAGCCTGATCACCGCCCTCGAGACGCTCGCCTGGAAACCCGACCTCGCGGCCAGCACCCTCCGCCTGCTCGCTCGCTACCAGGGAACGCGCGACGACGCGTGGCGCGACGAGGAACCGGGCAAGATCCTCCATGAGCTGCGAACGGGGGAACTGGCGCGGACCGGTCGCGTGCCGCACACGCCCTACTACGGCTCGATCGACGCGACCCCACTCTTCCTCGTGCTCGCCGCCTCGTATCACGATTGGACCGGCGACGACGGCCTGATGCGCGAGCTGTTGCCGCATCTCGATGCCGCGCTCGAATGGTGTCGCGTCTGGGGCGACCGCGACGGTGACGGCTATATCGAATACGCGCGGCGCTCCGGTCAGGGACTGGCAAATCAGGGGTGGCGCGACTCCGGCGACGGTATCCTCTTCCAGGACGGTCACCTGCCCGAGCCTCCGATCGCGCTGGTGGAGGTTCAGGGCTATCTCTATGCTGCCTATCTCGGGATGGCCCGCGTGCTCCGGGCGCTTGGCAACGAGCATGCTGGGCGAGCGGAGGAGCTCGACGAGCGGGCGGCGACGCTGAAAGAGCGCTTCAACAACGACTTCTGGCTCCCCGACCTGGAGTTCTACGCCCTCGGCCTCGATGGCGGGAAGCGCCCCATCGACGCGATCACCTCCAATCCTGGCCAGGCCTTGTGGACCGGTATTGTCGACCAGGCGCGGGCACCGGCGGTGACCACCCGGTTACTCAGCGAGGACTTGTTCTCGGGATGGGGCGTCCGCACGCTGAGTCGCACCGCCGCCGCCTTCAACCCACTTGGGTATCATCTCGGTACTGTCTGGCCCCACGACAACGCACTGGTCGCGGCTGGGCTCCGCCGCTACGGCTCGGCGACAGATGCCAATCGGGTGCTCACCGGGCTTCATGAGGCCGCGCTGGAGTTCCCCGACCACCGGTTGCCGGAGCTCTTCGCGGGGATCGCCCGCAGTAGCTATGGGGCGCCAATCGGCTACCCGGTCGCCTGCTCGCCACAGGCCTGGGCGGCAGCCACCCTCCCCTTTCTGCTCGGCGATGCCCTGGGACTGCATCCGTCGCAGGGCGGGACCACGTTGCAGATCGTGCGACCGACCCTGCCCTCCTGGTTCGGGGATGTCCAGGTGCGGGGTCTGCGGGTCGGGGCGGCGCGGCTCGACCTCAACTTCCGCCAACCGACGACACCGGGCGACCCGGCGCGGGTGACGATCGAGGGCCAGCAGGGAGCGCCGCTGGAGGTGCTCATCATCACCGAGCCGGACTGCACCATCCAGACCTTACGGTAGCGTTCGCCGCGGAACCCGCGGGAGCACGCCGAACAGATAGGCACCTGAGGACAAGCGCGATCGATGTCGGGGTGCCCCTGATGGCGCATGGGGGGTGCCCTCGATATGGTCATCGTCGCGGCGACCGCGACGACTAGAGCCGCGTGCGCAAGTTCTGCCGCTATGGCAAGATCCGGCGATGGGCACCCGCCATTCCGTCGATCTCCGCGAGCGGGCTGTGGCCGCCGTCGATGCCGGCGTCCCGCGGTCTGAGATCGT
>JAABUN010005499.1_pt1 | contig 15671 bp, 10 predicted proteins | sample 5559311 | NCBI WGS metagenome assembly JAABUN01 (sample SAMN10711877, study PRJNA513370) | rock metagenome | isolation source: Antarctica rocks | place: Antarctica: Victoria Land, Siegfried Peak sud
CAGCGCCGCGCCTCGCGCGCGCGCGAAGAACGACGCGTGATCGGCGGGAACGCACCCGCGGGCCAGCCCGTTGAGGAACACCGGCACATCCAGCTCCTCGCACAGCAGGCGCAGAGCGTCTTCGCCGTGCGCCCAGTACAGCCCCGTACCGGCCATGATCACGGGCCGCTCCGCGCCCCGCAGCAACTCACAGGCGCGCTCGATCTGCCCGCCGCCCGCCGCCGGAGCATCGAGCGGAGAGGCCAGCGGGGCCAAGGCGGCGGAGGGCTCCTCCGGGGCTTCCATGAACACCTGGTCGAGGGGAAAGTCCACGAACGTCGGGCCGGTCGGGGCCTCGAGCGAAAACCTCAACGCTTCATCGACGAGGCCCGGGATCTCCGCCGTCGAACCCGCCGTGCGCGCCGACTTCACGAGCGGCGCCACGAACGGCACGTGGTCGATCTCCTGCAACGACCCCTGCCCCCACCGGAACGCCGGGGCGCGGCCGCCGAGGACGACGATCGGCGAGCTGTTCATCATCGCCGAGCCAATGGCGCTCATGCCGTTGGTCACCCCGGGGCCCGCGGTCAGGGCGCACACCCCCGGCTCGCGGGTGGCCTTGGCCCAGCCCTCGGCGGCGAAGGCGGCCGTCTGCTCGTGGCGGACGTCGACGATGTCGATGCCCTCCTCCCGGCAGCCGTCGTAGATCGAGAAGAGGTGGCCGCCCGAGAGCGTGAAGAGCTTGGTGACTCCGTGCGCGCGAAGGCGCTTGGCCACTAGACGCCCCCCGTGGAGCGACTGGGCTTCGGCGGGCGCGGCCTCCGGGGGTGGCGCCTCCGTGGACATCGGCGGCGAGACTATCCGATGCCGCCGAGGGCGGCGCCGTCCCCTTTAGGACCGGACTACAGACCCGCGGGGCTGGTGCCGTCCAGGCACCCAATCGTCGGCTGGCCCAGGCGCGAGCCGTTGCAGCGCGGCGGCGTGCCACTTGGGGCGTCGGTGAGACCCTGCCGCAGCGGCGGAACCTCGCCACGCTCGACACGCGGGAACTGCTGGCCGTCGAACGCCAGCGGCGGCGCCACGATGCACGGGCCCTCGGCGTCGTTGCCGCCGGGCTGTCCGGGGTCGCGCGCGTCGGGATTGGCTCCGGCGCCCGCCTGGTTGCAGTCGAAGGTCTCGAAGAAGCCGAACTTCTTGGCCCGGGCCAGGTAGTTCGGCGCGCTGTAGGCGTTCGCGCGCTCGAAGTTCGGGCGCTCCTGGTTGAACACGAACGAGCGGCCGTTGATGATGCCGTACTGCCTGAGGTAGTTGCGCGGCGCCGTGGCAGGTGAGCCGATGATCGAGGCGTTGATCGCCGAGGCGCCGACCTGCAGGAAGTCGGACACCTGCGGCTGGTAGAAGTTGAGGAAGCTGAGGATCGGGTTGATCTCGGGCAGGAAGGCGTTCAGGCTCTTGAACACGGGTCGCAACCCGGTGATGAAGCGCGCGGCGTCGCGCAGGTTGCCGCTCTCGCGGATCGCGGGGCGCAGGTCGGCAAAGAGCTGGTCGAGATCGGGCGCCAGCGCGCCGACGTCGCGCACCGTCGGGCCGAGGTCGTCGGCAACGGGCTTCAGGTCGTTGATGAGCGGGCGAGTGTCGTTTGCGAAGCGCTCGAGCCGTTGCACCGTGAAGCGCGACTCGTCGAGGAAGGTCGGGAATATCTCGAACGTCTCCGCCAGGGCGTCCTTCTCCGAGGCCGTTGCCTCGAAGACATCGTTGGCGTTCACGATCAGCTCGCGGAGCTCGCCGTCACGCTCGTTGAGGGCGCCGAAGACGACGCCCGTGTTCTTGATCAGCTGCTTGAGCGCCACCTTCTGCTCGTCGAGGATGCGCAGCGTGTTGGAGCCGTTGCCGGCGAATTCGGGCAGCGTGCCGAGGGCGTCGTTCAGGTCTTCGCTCGTACCACCCCGCAGAGCGAGGCCCTGCTCGCGGACAAAGGTCCCGAACGCCCGCTTGGTCGGCCCGTCGAATATCCGCAGGATCTCGTCGAGCTCCACGGTGGGCTCGACCTGAGTGGCTGAGAGCTCCTGGCCCTCGTTGAGCATGCCGCCCCGCTTGGAGCCCGGTGTGAGCTCGACGTAGGTCTCGCCGAGCAGGGTCTTCTGCCGCAGGATGGCGCGCGTGTCCTTCGGGATCGGCGCGTACTTCTCCTTGATCTCCATCTCGACGATCGTGCGTACGGCGCCCTTGTCGAGCGTCTTCTTCTTCACGCGGCCGACGTTCACCCCGGCGATGCGCACGTCGGCCTCCGCGGCGAGCGTGGCCGCTTCGGGGAAGGCGGCCTTGAAGCGGTAACCCTCGGGACGGAGCGGTATCGAGCCACCGAAGTTCAGCCACAGGAACAGCAGCAGCCCGAAGCACGACAGCGCGAACATGACCATCGTGAGGATGCGGGGGAGGCTGGGAGCGTTCTTTGGCATTACTTGGCTCCCTCGACCGGCGGTAGACCGGCAGCGTCGATGCTCTCGCTGGCCTCCGGCACCGGCGGGGTGTTGGGCTGCACCGGCGGCAGCTGGTCGAGCAGGCCGGCGCCCTCCTCGGGAGCGGGAGCCGGCTCGGCCGCCTGAGGCACGAGCGGAGCGTTCGGGTCGGCCTGCGCTCCCTTCTTCGGCAGCGCGATGGGCAGATCCGGAAGGTTCACTCCGCCCTGGCCGACCGGGCACAGGCGGCTGTCGCGCAGCAGGCTGGTCACACCGAGGATCACGTCGGCGCCGGGCTGATTGGTGGCCAGGTCGCGCAGGGTGTCGCAGCTGAGGTTCAGGAAGGTGCGCCGCAGCGGGCCGGAGGCGTCAGCCGTCGAGAACACCGAGTTACCGTTTTGCACGGTCCACGCCAGCCAGAAGAGGTAGCCCTCGTCGCGATCCTTGTTGGCGTCGCGGCTGCTGGATAGCGCTTCCCGCCCGTTGCGGTTGAACGCGGCGATGTTGAAGAAGCGGTTGAGCTCGAAGAAGGACTCGGTCAGGTCGGGCAGCGCGCGCGACAGGGAGACGGCCGCGGGGCGCAGGTCGCGAACGTAGGGGCGAGCGTCGCGGACGAAGGGGCGAATCTGATCGCGGACGATGGGCGCGGCCTCGCGCACGAAGGGCAGCACCTGGGCGTTGGTCTCGTCGAGCTGGCGGAAGGCCGGCCGCAGGGACTCGAGCGAGGGCCCGAGCACGCCGCCGAGGGTGTCGACCTTGGCGAGGGTCTCTTCGGTCTGGTTGAGCGAGGACGGCAGGCGGCGGATCGACTCGGAGATGTTGTCGTCCTCAGCGGCGAACGCTCCGAACACCGTGGCCGACGAGTCGACGAGCCGCGTGAGATCCTGATCCTGGTCGGCCAGCTCGCCGGTCAGGGAGCCGTAGTTGTGGATCAGCCGCGCGAGGCCACCGCGCCGGTCCGCGAAGGCCCCCTGGACCCGTGCGAGGTCGCGATGCAGGGGCTCGAACAGCCGGAAGACCTCGCGCAGGTCATCGCCGTTGCCCTTCAGGCCCTTGCCGAGCCCGTTCACGAGCAGCTGCAGGTAGGAGCGGGTGTCGGTGTCGAGCGCCGCAAGGATCTCGTCCGGGTCGATGTCGGGTGCCGTGTTCTGCGTGCCGATCCGGTCCTTGGTGGTCATCTGCGGAGCGGTCTGGGTGCCGGGATCGAGCTCGATGAACATGTCCTTGAGGCCGGTGCGGGGCCGCAGCAGCGCCGAGGCGTCCTTGCGGATCTTGCCGACGAACTTGGGCTGGACGTCCATGGTCACGACGGCCTTGCCGTCCTCGAGCTCCACCTTCGAGATCTTTCCGATCTCCACGCCGGCGACGCGCACGCTCTGGCCCTGCCCGGGGGTGACCGCCTGGGCGTCCGAGAACTCCGCCTTGAGCTGGATCGGCTTGTCCTCGAGGAACGGGATGCTCGGACGCGCGTCCTGGTTGATGATGATGTAGCCGGTCGCGCCGATCGCGATGGCCACGAGGGCGACGATCGCCGCGAAGTCCCCGATGTGCTTCTTGATGGCGCGGGTCATGGCTTGGCCACCTGCGGGGCGTCCGCGTTACCGATCTTGTCCTTCGGGGCGTCGCCCACGCCGTCGGCTTCCTTGGCTTCCTCGACCTTGGGATCCACCTGCTCGGGGGAGAGATTGAACTCGAACTTGCCCGCCGCGGCGTCCTTGACGTTCTGGCGACCCAGCTCGTTGAACTGCCGAAGCTGTGGAGTGCTCTTCAGCAAACCAAAGATGTTGGGGAGATCCGGCACCACGTTGACCGCCTGGTCGGGGGGGCCGAGGGGCGCGTTGAGGTCCGGGGGCTGCTGGGTCTCGCAGGGCACGCCGGGACGGAACGGCGGCTGGCCGAGAGTCCCGTCCGAGCGGCGCGCCATGTTGTCGGAGCCGAGGGTGCCCGGGCGGTCCGGGCGCACGCCCTGCTGGCCGTCGTTCTGCGAGAAGAACGTCGAGCCCTCGCTGCGGTTCATGACCGTGACCGGACCGGTGGAGATGGGGAGGCGGAACATCTGCGAGTTGGCGTCGCCGACCCGGCTCTCGCCGGCGAGGCCGACGAGCGCGCGGTTCGAGACCTTGTAGAACGGCTCGCCGCTCCCACCCTCGGCGGCGAAGTCGGGATCGGGGATCGGATCCTTGGCGAAGGGAAGCAGCACGCGGTTGGTGCAGGAGCTGAGCTGACGGTTCTGCTCGAGGAAGGGGATCGTGTCGCGGTTCAGTCGCGCCAGCGCGGGAATGGTCGGCCGGAGATCGGACACGAGGCCGCGCAACTCGGGCTGCGATACCAGGCCGCGAAGCTCGCGCACGAAGGGAATCGTCGCGTCGATGGTGGGGCCCGAGGAGCGCACCCCCGGAGTGGCGTCGCGGGCAAAGGCGCTCAGCGACGGAAGCGCGCCGTTCAGCGACGCGAGCGCCGGCTCGCCGGTGCGCAGGACGTCGCGCAGGGCCGGGATCGTGGCCTGCAGGTTGTCGTCCTCGCGGGCGAAGGCCGCAGCGGTGGTGTTGAAGTCCGACACGAAGTCCTTGAGCTTCTGAGGGTTCTCTGTCAGGGCCGCAGCCACCTTGGCCTGGCCGCGCAGCACGTCTCCAAGGTCCCCGTCCTCGGTGCCGAGGAGCGCTTGGTTGGCGAGCGCCGTGTTCTTGTACGCGGCCTCCCAGTAGGGAATGGAGCGGTTGAAGCCGCGCGCGCCCGCGCCCTTGAGGGCGCCCAGCGAGTACTCGGCGAGGAACGTCCGGAGGTCCTCCCGGGTGTCGGACTGGAGCGCCGTGAGCAGCTGTCCGAACTGCACCGGGGCGGACGTCTGGTTGATCGGGATGGTCCCGCCCGACTTCAGCTCCGGCGAGGACGGCGACCCGGGCTGCACATCGACGAAGAAGTTGCCCTCGAGGAAGATGCGCGGGCGTACCTTCAGCTCGGCGTCCTTGTGCAACGGCAGGCCGGCCTCGGTGAGCTCCATCTTCACGAGCGCCGCGCCGGATCCGTCCGGCATCGGTACGACCTCCTTGACCACGCCGACTTCCACGCCGGCTATGCGCACCGGGGACTTGGCCTTGAGGCTGTTGGCGGAGGCGAACATCGCCTCGAACTCGTAAGGGGTCGCGAACGGGTTGTACTTGGTGAACACGAAGCCGGTCACGAGCGTGACGACCACGATGCCGATGAGGCCGGCCTTGAAGGGGGACAGGAGTCCGCCTCCGCGGCGTCCCTTCTTCTTCCCGCGCCTGAACAGGGCCATGGCCTAACCGCCCCCCCGGCGACGGTGGTAGGCCCGGCCGCGGTCCACGTCGTTGAGGTTGTCGATCCCGAGCTTGCGCGAGATGTAGTTGCCTCCGGCGTTGCCCGGGGTGTCCGGGTCGCCCACCACGTGGCTCCCGCCCGCCTTGGTCTGCTGGAAGTCGCCGTCGATCTGCCCGTTGGTGTTGCCGTCGGACACCGCCGGGTAGCGGCCACCGACCGCGAGGCTGTTGATGTAGCCGGTCTGCCCGTTCTGGCAGTCGGCGTTGCCCTGTCCGTCGATCGCCGGACCGTAGGGCTGTCCGTGCAGGGCGGTCGCCGGCTGGTTGCGGGGACCGATCGTTGTCTTCTGGGGGTCCTCGTTGGCCGGCACGTCGGAGGGGCGATCGGCCTCGGAGGAGCTCGGGCGGTTGTCCTGCATGCCGTTGTCGGCGTTGTTCAACGCCCGCTGGCCGGCGCCGTTGGGCAGCACCTGGCCGAAGTGGTTGCCGAGCGTCGCGAAGAAGTAGACGACGTTGTTGCACACCGTCTGGTACGGGGCCACGTAGCTCACGAGCGGAGCGGTCACGCGCAGGGTGTCGTCGAGGTTCTTGAGGGCCATCCCCGTGTTGGGATCAGAGGCAAGCTCGTCGATCGCGCGGAAGACGCCTTCGGTGCGCCGGTTGAGGAGCACGCTGTCGCGCAGGGTCTGCCGGTTCTCGGCGCGCAGCACCCGGGTGATGCCGCCGAGCTCGGCGTCAAGCGTGCGGACCGTCGGGCGAAGCCGCCGCGAGAGGTCTGTGAAGTCGATCAGGAAGGGGGTCTGGGCCTCGAAGCTGTCGCTGGAAGCCTCGAGGGTGGGCGGTGTCTTGGCGATCGTCTGCCGCAGAGCCTCGGGGTTGGCGCTGAACGCCTCGAACGTGTCGGCCATGTTCTTGAACAGCTCGGCCTGCACGTCGGCTACCGGGGACAGCTGCTTCGAGGTCCTCCCGAGCTGGAGGAAGAACTGGTCGAGGCCGGTCTCGGGGTCGTTCAGCACCGACATGACCGAGCCGAGGTGCTCGAAGAACTCGGGCAGCTCGTCGATCCCCTGGTTGATCGATGCGCCGCGGCCGGCGAGCGCGTCGCCGAAGCCCTCGAGCGCGGTGCGCGAGTTGTCGCGCAGATCCTGGTCGAACGTGGCGAGGAAGTCGTCGAACTCCACGGGGGCGGTGGCGTTGGCGAGCGAGAGCGTGTCCCCGGCCTCCATGGTCTTGGACGACTGCCCGGGGGTCAGCTCGACGTACTTGAGTCCGAGCGCCGAACGCGGTCGAACGATCAGACGGGTGTCGGTGGGGAGTGGCTCGACCACCTTGTCGAGCTTCATGTCGAGCACCGCGATGGCACGTGACTTGCCTTTGACCTCCACGGTCCGCGTGCGAATCTTGTCGATCACGCCGACCCGGAAGCCCCCCACGCGCACCTCGTTGCCGCGTACCAGGTTGGCGGCGCCGGGCACCTCCGCACTGAGGTCGTAGGTCGGCACGAACGGCAGGCCCTGGTTGGCGTTGTAGGCGAGGAAGACCGAGACGACCACGATCAGAACCGTGACCGCTCCGACGAGGACGGGGCTCGCGACGATGGATGCTGTTCCGCGACGCTTGCTCATGGGCCGAGGAGCCACTCCATGAGCTGGGCGTCCGGCGGTACTTCCTCAGCGCCACCGGCAGGCGCGTCGCCGGGCCTGCGGCCGCCGCCCTTGCTGCCGCCGCCACCGAGAATGTCGCCGACGATGTCGGCCGGGTTGCGCGGCTGCCTGCGCAGGATGCGGCCAACGTCCTTGGGCCCGGCGGTGACCTGCGGACGCGACGGGTCGACCTGCCCGCGGTCGGCGGGTGCCTCGGGATCGCCGGCGCCACGGCGCTTGCCGCCCTTGGCGGTCGTGGCGAGGGCGGCGCCGCCGCTGCGTTCAGTCGGGTCGGGATCGACGCCGGTGGCGTCGTTGGGCTGCGGATGGGTGAGGCCCGGCTGGTAGGGGCCGGTGTAGGAGCCGCAGTCGCTCTGGAGCGCGGTGCTCGGGTCGACCGAGTACGGCGCGCACTCCTCGGGCGTCGGTCCCTCGACCACGAAGGCCCGCAGCAGGTGGCTGATGTCGTCGAAGCCGTTGATGGCCAGGGTCTGCTGGAAGATGTAGTTCCAGAAGGACTCGAAGCCTGTGTAGCCCGGACCGGCGCCACTGCGGTCCTGGCCGCTGATCCCCGTGCCCTCGACCGGCGCCTCGTCCCCGCCCGGCTGGCCTGGGATGAGGGGCGGGCCCTGCGCGGCGCGCGCGCCGCCGATTGCGGTCTTGTCCGGCGCCGGGGGAGCGAAACCCGGCTCCTTGAGCTCGGGCACGGCCTGGATGGAGCGTCGCCTGTCGTCCAGTGACTGCAACAGCTGCCGCAGGGGCTTGCCGAGCCTGGGCGCCTTGAGCGCGAGCCGCCGCAGCTGATCGATCTCGTCGGAGCTCTCGCGAATGGCCTTCCGGCCCGTGAGCGACAGCTGCCCGAGCGAGCGGAAGGCCGGACGCGAGGCCTCGGAGAACGGGCCGAGCTCGGTGAAGAACCGGTTGAGCTCGGGCGCGGCGCTCTGCAGGTCGGCCAGCAGCGGGAGTTGCTCGTCGGTGAGATCCTCGAGGCGTGCCATGTAGGGCTTGAGCTCGCCGAGGAAGCGCGGGAGCTTCTGGAACTGCGCACGCAGGTCGGGCTCGCGCGAAGCGGAGATCTCCGCGGTCTCGCCCGCCTCCTTGACGAACCGGGCAACGTCGGCCTTCTTCTTCTCGAGCTCGCCGACGACCGTGTCGGAGTCGGTGATGAAGTCCTTGATGATCTCCTTCTGATCCCCGAGGATGTCGAGGGTCTTAACGGTTTCACGGAGCCCGGGGTGAGCACGGCGGATGGTCTCCGCGAGGTCGTCGGGGCGACCGGCGAGGCCGGTGCCGAGCTCGGCGATGATCAGCCGCAGGCGCTCGCGGTAGGGGCGGCGCAGGACGTTGTTCACGAGGTCGAGCGGGATCGTGGACGTCGTCTGCTCGACCGGCACGGTGCCGGTGCCGTCGTCGGGCAAGGCCTTCCCCGTCCCGGGCTGGCAATCGACGTAGTACTCGCCGATGAGCGACTGCTGCCGGATGCTGCAGCTCGCGTCCTCGCGGAAGTCACCGAAGCCCGGTTCGGTGAGCTCGACCTCGACGGAGGCCTTGATCGGGTCGGCCTTGCTCTCGAAGAGGTTGAACTTGACGGTCTTGCCCGCCTTCACCCCGCTCACACGCAGGTCCCCGCCTTCGGTGAGCCCGAACGCATTGTCGAACACGATGTTGTAGCGCTTGCCCTTCTTCTCGTCGGACGCGCCGCCGAGCACCAGCGCGGTCGCGCAGGCGACGAGGATCACGAGCACAGAGGCGATGCGACGGATCACTGGCCGGGCTTCCTCGTGCCGGTGGCGCGGTCGAGCTCGTCGCAGTCGGGCGAGCCGTCGCCGTCGAAGTCACGCTCGTTCGGCGCAAAGAAGTTCGATCCGTCGGAGGCGGCCTCCTCCGCGGCACCCGGACACCGTCGGAACTGGTTTCGCTTCACGTTCGAGTTAGCACCGAGCAGGTTGCCGAGACCGCCGGTGCCCGGAGGCGAGGTGAAGTTGGCGATGACCTGCACGCGCGAGAGGCCGCCCAGGGCGTCGTAGTTGCCGGTGTGTGAGAAGTCGTCGAACCAGCCGAGTAGGTCCGGCGCGTACGGGCGGGCGGCGGCGAAGATCGGGGCAGAGTCGGTGAGCGCCCGAGTGGTCTCCGGGAAGGAGCCGTCGCGAACGGCCCCGTTCACCTTTCGCCGGTCGAGTGCCGCCCTGGCGAGGGCCGGGAAGGTGCGGTTCAGCTCGATGAGGTCGTTGTCGGCTCCCGGGGAGCGCACGATGGCGCTGAGGTCGCGAACCGTCGGCCGCGCGTCCCGGGCGAGAGGCCGCAGGTCAGCGAGCAGCCGTGCAAGCTTGGGTGCGACCGGCTTGGAGGCGTCGACCAGCGGATCGACGTCGTCGAGCGTCGACCTGAGGTTGACGAAGGTGGTGTTGGCCGTCCGGAAGAAGTTCGGCAGGCGGCGGATGACCTCGGCCAAGGCCACCTTCTCGTTTCCGAGGGCCTTGGTCGTGGTGTTGAGATTGGTGACCAAGTCGGTGAGGTCATCCTTGCGGTCGGCCAGCGTGGTCACGAGCTTGGCGCTCTCGACGAGGAACGCCTCGAGCACCGGCTCGTCCTTGCTCAGCTCCGTGAACACCTTGTCGCTCCTGGATAGAGCGGGGTTCAGGTACTGGAGCCCCCGGTTGGCCTGATCGCCTCGGCCCTTGAACTGACGGGCGCCACCCTTGAAGAACTCCTGGACCGCCACGCGGGCCACCGGGTCGAGCGTGTTGAACAGCTCATCGAGCTCGACGGGACTCGTGGTCTCCTCCAGGGCGATCCGCCCGCCGTCGTCGATCTCGTTCTGCTCGGTGCCCTCCGGCAGCAGCAGGTCGACGTAGCGGTTGGCGATGCCCGACTGGGAGGCCTGGCGGATGACCGCCTTGGTGCCTTGGCGAAGCGGCGCGTAGATGTCCGCCACCTCGATCTCCACCTCAGCCTGACCATCTTCGGTGATGCGGATGTCCTTGACGGTGCCGGCCTTGGTGCCGCCTACCTGGACGAGGTTCCCGGGAACGAGCTGTGAGGCATTCTGGGTCTCAACGGTGACCGTGTAGCCGCCGCCCCCCGAGCCGAACATGACGTAGCCGACCACCACGATGGCAGCGATGACCGCGCCCAGCGCAGCCACTCGTCCAATCCCGCTTACCGATCGCATCCTCCTACAGAGTCCCCCTCCACATGGGCTGCACCCTCTGGCAGCCCTGACAACGGGTCACCCTACAAGAAAGAAACGGGCCCGTGCGCCGATGGGTGTTGCTGCGACGGGAAGCCGTGTTAAGGCGGTTTTAAGCGGCGTTTAGGAAGCCTGCAGTACGGCGGGTTTTGCCGAGGCCCGGTCCGCTCTAGCGCTGGTCGGGCCGGGTATCCCCGGGCCACGAGCCGGTGACGCCGAGAAAGGCCTTTCGAAAGCCGCGATCGGCCGCGGTGCGGGTCATGCGAAAGATCGCGCCCTGCACCGCCGCGGCAACGAGCACCTTCGTCCACGACGCCTGGCGGTGCGAGGACTCCGGAGGGTCCTGATCGTCGAAGAGGCTCCACACGCGCGCGATGATGGGCTTGCTGGCCATGCCGGCCACGAGGCTCAGGGCCACGCTGAACGGGACGAAGATGATCTTCTTCACGTCGGCAACGCTACAGGCATGAGTGAAAGCGGGAGCCCCGGGTGCTCGCGTGCGGCCATCGCGGTGTGGCGAGAGCGGGTCGTATAACCCTGTAGTAGAGACTCAGTATCAGCTACGCTGGGCTTGTTGGAGTGACCGATGCCCGGGGTGGGATTCGAACCCACACGCCCCCTCGGGGCAGGGGATTTTAAGTCCCCGGTGTCTACCGTTCCACCACCCGGGCACGCGCGGCGATCGAGTCTACGCTTGCTTCTCTGAACTTTCGTGCGCGTTGGTGCGAAACTTTCCAGGCGCTCCGTTGTCCTACCCGTAGGCAGGAGCAGTCCGCGTAACCCCAATGGAAGCCTCTGCACTCCGACACCCCGCTCGAGCCCCGTCGCTGGCGGGGCTGTCTCCGTATCTGCGCCTGCAGAGCGACGAGCGTCTGGTAGCGCTCACGCGCCGCGGCTCGGGCGGGGCCTTCGAGGCACTGGTCAAGCGGTACGAGTCGCGCCTGCTCACGTTCTGCCGGCACATGCTGGCCTCCAGCGAGGACGCCGAGGACGTGCTGCAGGAGGTCTTCGCCTCGGCCTACAGCGCAATGCTCGCCGACACCCGGCCGATCAACGTCCGGCCGTGGCTCTACCGAATCGCGCGCAACCGCTCGCTCAACCACCTTCGCCGGCCGGTGCACACCGGCCAGGACTCGATGGACATCTTCGAGCGCGACGGCGGGACCACGACCGCCGACACCGTTCACCAGCGCGAGGAGTTTCGTCAGATCGTGGCCGACGTCCAGGAGCTGCCCGAGAGCCAGCGCTCCGCTCTGCTGCTCCGCGAGATCGACGCGCTGTCCTACGACCAGATCGCCGAGGCGATGGAGACGACCATCCCTAGCGTCAAGTCCCTTCTAGTGCGCGCCCGGGTATCGCTTGCCGAGGCCGCCGAGGCCCGCCTGTTGAGCTGCGAGGAGGTACGGCTCGAGCTCGGTGAGGTCGCACAGGGCCTCAAGCGGAGCACCGCTCCGGTCAGGCGTCATCTGAGGGGCTGCGAGCGCTGCCGGGTCTTCCGCGGCGAGATGCGCAGGACGAGCCGCGCACTCGTAGCCGTCTACCCGATCGGCCCGCTGGTCATCGTCAAGAACCTCCTAGCCGCCAAGCTCGGTACCGGCGCGGCGGCCGGCGGCTCGGGTCTCGCCGGCGGCTCAGGTCTCGCCGGCGGGTCGGCCGCGGCGGGTGGCACCACGCTGTTCGGCGGAGCGGCCGCGGCCGGCGGCGGTGCCGGAGGGGCCCTGTCGATGGGCATCGGCGCCATCGCCACCAAGGCGGCGGCCGGCCTGGTGGCCGCGAGCATCGTCACGGCCGGGGTCGTCGAGGTGAAGCAGCTTGGCGGGCCGCCCTCGGCGTCAGCGCCTGCGGCGCACCTCGCGCCTGCGGTCCCCGGGACCAGAGGGGGCGCGCTCGCCAGCCGAGAGCCCATCTCGGTGGTGAAGCCGGACCGGCAGTCGGCCGCTGCGCCCCAACCCGAGCCGGTCGTGGAAAAGGCAACGGCGCCGCCCCCAGCGGACGCGGTGACCACAAACTCACCGGCGGCCGCGCCCGAGGCCGACGCCCCCCCCGAGCCGGTGGAGGCCGCCGAGCCGACCGAGCACACAGACGGCGGCGGGGAGCCTGCCGCAGAGCCGCCCAACGCGGTGCCGCTCGACGGGGAGAAGCTCGACGATGACGAGGGGACCTCTCCCCCGGGTGAGTCGCCCGACGCCACTCCGGTCAGCGAACCGGCACCCGTGGTCGGCGAGCCCGAGGCCGGGCCGAATTCCCAGACGGCGCCTCATTCTTCGCCGGACCAGCCCCCCCGGCCGGGCCGTCGCTCCCCACCGTAGCGGTCACCGCCGCGCGGACGTCGGTCGAACACGTGGGCCCCGCCTTGGCCTCGATCGAAGACTTCGAGAGGCTCGACATGCGCATTGGTCGCGTTACGGCGGTCGAGCCCTTCCCCGAGGCCCGAAACCCCGCCTGGAAGCTCACCATCGACTTTGGGCCGGAAGTGGGCGTCAAGCGTTCGTCGGCGCGTCTCACGCACTACACGGCGGAGGCACTGGACGGCTCGCTCGTGGTGGCAGTCGTCAACTTCCCGCCGCGCCGGGTGGCCGGCTTCTCATCGGAGGTGCTCGTACTCGGCGGCCTCGACGGCGACCGTGGCGTCGTGCTCCTTGGCCCGGAGGGTGAATGTGCCCCCGGCAGCCGGATAGCGTGAGGCTGAAGTCCAGAGTTAGGCGAACACCACCTAGGCGCTCACCGGAGCCAGGCCGATCACCTTCAAGCGGCGTTCGAGCGCACGTACGGCGAAGGCACGTGCCTCGGTGACCGAGGATCCGAGTAGCTGCGTGTCCTCGTCCCCGTCGCTCGCCCACGGCGGCGAGAGCACCCCGTCGGCCGTCGGACCGCACTCGACCAGAGTGCGCTGGATGGCGTCCCTATAACGCACGTCGCGGGCGGCCATCTCGCGCAGAAAGCGCGCGCCGAAGGCCACGTGTCGGTGCTCGTCGCGAGCCACGTTGCCAAAGCCCTCGACGAAGGCCGGTAGCGTGCCCACCGATTCGTTGTACGAGATGATGAAGTGCTGGCCGGTGAGGGCGAGCATCCCCTCGATCACCATGTGGTAGAGGGTCACGGTTTCGACCAGGGTCTCGAGATCCTCGGGCTCCCGCGCCAGACGGTCCACCCGGCGCGCGAGCATCTCGTCGAAGAGGTGCCTGAAGTTCTCGTTGAGGTGCACACTCGTTTCCTCCAGGCGGTCCTGGAGGTTGTCCGACTCGAGCACTCCGACCTCGCTGTAGAAGCGGTCGAAGAAGGCCACGTGCCGTGCCTCGTCGGCGATCTGCGTGCACAGGAAGATGCGCATCTGCTCGTCCGGACAGGCTCGCATCATCGGCCCGAGCTCGGCGGCCACCCGCTGCTCGCCAGCGAAGAAGGATGACAGGCCGTACATGCGCTGGAAGCGCTCCTCCGGCGAGATCCGCTCGTGCCAGTCGATGCGATCCTGCGTGAAGTCGAGATCCTGGACGCGCCAGTGCTGGCGCTCCCACAGGAGATAGAGGTCGGCGTAGGAAAGGAGCTTCATCTCGCCCCGATCGGCCGACTCGAGCAGGCCGGGATCGCTGGTGGCCTGGAAGTCCTCACGGTCGGTGATCGCGTCTGTCACGGCGGCTCCTCGCTCACTGGAATGGGCTCGCCCGCGTAGGCTAGCGGGGGCTGGCTGGCCGGCCAACTGAAAGATTCACGGGCCGGGTTCGGCGGAGGCCTCGATCACAACCGTTCCGGCGTCGCCGCGGGCCACGTACCGCCGCCCCGGCGGCAGGCCGTCGAGCTCGGCGCTCACCCCCGACCGTTCGGTCGACGCCACCTCTCCATCGACCGTCAGCCGATAGTCGGCCCCGTCGGCCCCGTCGGCCGAGCGCAATACCACCCGCACCGCGATGTAGGGCGGCACCCGGACGAGGCGCGGACTGAGGTTTCCGTTGCGCCCGGTCACGAGGACCTCGGCTCGTATCGGCTCCGAGCCACCGTCCCCGCCCCCCGCCTCAGACGATGGAGCGCCGGGGCGCGAGGGCGGCCGCCCCGGCTCCTCAGGACGCGCCGGTGCCTCGGGCGAGGGCCGGGTCGACTCCGGCTCACCAGCCTGCGCACCATCACCGGGAGCCTCCCCCGCGTCCGGACGCGGGCTCGGCGTCACGGCGGCGCCTGGCTCCCGGGGCGAGGTGGACTGTTCGGGCCCGTCGTCTTCACCACCGCCGCAACCAGTCATTGCACCGATAGATGCCACCGCCAGAAAGGCCGCCAGCGAGCGCACCGCGGGTCGAGGCCGCCGCGGCTGCGGCGGCGCCTGGCCTCTGGCCGCTCGCCGGGGTTGGCGATGCCCAGGGAGCGTGTCGGCCGCCATCAACGCTGCCACCAACCAGAAGGCGGTGGCGATCCGCTCCACGTTGGCTGGATGATCGAGCATGCTGAACGCGAAGAAGCCCACGCTCGACGCCAATGCGGCGGTGGCCACCGTGCTCCCGCGCGCGGCCTCGTGGTAGCCGCGCAGGAGCAGCCAGGCGGTGATCCACAGAAACGCGAACAGGGCGGCGGGGCCGGCCTCCACCCACCACGTCAGCCACAGGTTGTGGGCGTGGCGAAAGCGGATCTGCTCGTCTCCGAGGGCGTTCATCACGTCGCCCGCCCGGGCGAGGCCGACGCCCGTGAGCGGCTGCTGCTCGACCGCCACCCGAGCGGCGAGCGACCACGCCTCCGGACGGCCGAATCCACCCACGAGGCCGCCTCCGGTCACCGCCACCCCCAGTCCCAGCAGTGCGGTCGCCAGCGCCGCGGCGGCGAGGATCCGCGGCCGCCACGCGGGGCGCCGTGCGTGGGCCACCACTCCCAGGGCCAACAGTCCCGCGCCGATCCCCGCCCGGGAGAAGGTGAGCAGGAGGCCGATGTAGGCGAGGGCCACGAGGGCGATCGCCACTACCCGCAAGCTACGGGTCGGTGCAAGCAGCGCGGCAAGCGCCCCGATCGGGGCGAACAGCAGGATGTGTGTGGCGAGGAGGTTTGGGTTGTCGAAGGAGCCGATCGCGCGCTGCAGGAGGTCTTCGCGCGGCATGGTGCTGACGACCGGCGAGAACCCATCGCGGTAGAAGCTCGTTGG
>JAABUN010005500.1_pt1 | contig 15660 bp, 14 predicted proteins | sample 5559311 | NCBI WGS metagenome assembly JAABUN01 (sample SAMN10711877, study PRJNA513370) | rock metagenome | isolation source: Antarctica rocks | place: Antarctica: Victoria Land, Siegfried Peak sud
TCGATCATGCATAACGATACCCCTCTTGCTGACGCACACCTGGCAACAGGTCCGCATGTGAAACGGTGCCGGCTCGTAGGTGCCGGAGCGTCTCCAGCGCCTCCGGATGGTTCGGGATCAGGTAGCGCCCGCTTGGCTCCAACCTGGTGCGGATCACGCCGGCGTGCAGCTTCTTGCGCAGCCACTTCTCCGGGACGGGCAGCCGTGCCGCGGCCTGCTTCACCGTGAGCCAGCCCGGCATGGGCGGCCAGCGGGTGCAACGCCAGGCAACCTTGATCCCGTGGCGGAGGCGGATCGCCTGCACCGTGCTTGTCAGTATTCTCAAGTCGAGCCGGGTGGATCGGTGCCCTTCCGCGGTCAACGTCTGCGCGATCTCCGGGTCGCGCACCCCGGCCCGGGCCAGTTCCAGCACCCGCGCTTCCATCTCGGCGCCGCGCGGCAGGGCAGCCAGCCCGTTCACTGGCAGGGCAACCTGCATCTCGCTGACCTCGCCGCCACGCCAGACGATCCGCACGCAGGTCGCGTCCCGCGCCGTCCGGCGCAGCACCACCTTGTCGATCAGGCAGCGCAGCAGCGCTTTGCGGTGCTCGCGGCTGACACCGGGATCAGCCCACAATTCCGGCAGGCGCTGGCCGACCAGCAGCGCCTGGGCACGCAGTTGCGGGTCCAACGTCGCCAGCCCTGCGGCCTGCACGGGTGCCGTGTGCTGGGCCAAGGCCGCCTCGGCGCGGCGCAGCTCGACCAGCGCCACTTCCCAGCGCCGTTCCAGCTCGGCCGCAACCAGCCGGTTGTCAGGGTCCACGCGATTGAACTGCCGCTCGGCCAGGCTGGCCTGGTAGCGCAGCCGCTCGACCTGCTGCTCCTCTGCGCGCCGCAGGGCGGTGTCGGCCTGACCCTCCACCCGGCGCGCTTCGCTCCAGGCGTCCATCTCCGCAGGCGTCACCGCCTCCAGGAATGCGCTGGCGACCTGGGCGTCGATCGCCGCCGACCGCAGGACCTGGCACTCCTGCGTCACGTGCCCGTGCTGCACCTGCAGGTGGTTGCACACATACTGGCTGCCGCCCTTGTAGCGCACCGTCATCTTGTGGCCGCACTCGCCGCACCAGGTGATGCCATGCAGCAGCGCCGCGCCGTCCCGGGGAATGCCACGGGTTTTCAGGCGGACATACTCGGCCCGGTTGTCGCGCAGCATCGCTTGGACCTTCTCGAACGTGTCCCATTCCACGTAGGCGGGATAGCGGTCCCGCACCACGAACCTCCAACCCTCGTCAGGCCGGCGCGCCTGTTTGCGCCTGCCTCCAGGTGTCACCTCGCGCATGCAGGTCCGGCCATAAACAAAGGCGCCGGCATAGGCCGGGTTCTTCAGCATGCGCGTGACCGCCACGACCGTCGGCGCCTTCCAGTGGACCTCACCACGGGCCATGCCGCGCGGCAGCGCCAGGCCTCGCTCATGCAAGGCGCGGGTGACGCGCACGGCCGAGCGCAGCCGCAGAAAGCTATCGAACACCAGGGCGACCCGCTCCTGCACCTCCAGATTTGGATCCTTGGTGACCACGCCCGAGGGATCGCGCACCAGCCCCGCCGGCAGCTGCAGGGCCAGGTCGCCGCGCTGTGCCTTGTTGACCAGACCGGCCGTAAGCCGGCCGCGGATGGTGTGCAGCTCCATCTCCGAGATCGTGCCCTTGAGGCCGAGCAGCAGCCGGCCGTCAGGCAGGGCAGGGTCGTATACTCCGTCGCGGTCGCCGATGAGGCAGCGCCGGTGGCCGCACACGTCGAGCAGCGGATACCAGTCCGAGCAGTTGCGGGCCAGGCGCGTGACCTCGATGGACAGGATCAACCCGACCTCGCCGAGGGCGACGCGCGCGACCAGGTCCTTGAAGCCCTGCCGGCCGGCAGCGGTGGCGCCGCTCAGGCCAAGGTCGGCGTCGATGACCTCGACGTCCGCCTCCCGCCAGCCCAGGTCACAGGCGCGGTGGCGCAGCGCGTATTGCAGCCGCGTGCTCTCCTGGTTGGTCAGCACCTGGTGCTGCGTGGACTGCCGGACGTAGATCACCGCGCGCCGATCCAGATGATGTTGCTTGACGAGGTCCGAGGCCATGGCTCATCTCCCGCAGCACGGCGCCGAGGTCCGACGCGGCCTGCCGGCGGAGGGCTGCGGGCAGGCGGGGCCAAACGTCGCAGGGCTCGACGGACATGCTGCCTCACGTTCACCGGCAACTAGGACCAGCGCCGCAAGCGCCTCGGGCGTGAGCTTGGTCGGCCTGGCACGCCGTGGCGGCACAGGTTCCAAACTGGTCACCGACAGCGGCAGATGCATCGTGATGCCAGGCTGGTATTCTACACGAGCGAACCCGCCAGAGTGCAACGCTCTCGTGACGGCCATTAGTCGGAACCGGCGGCCGAACAGTGGATGAGTGGGGTCAACTACCTCAACCTGCTCCTCAACAGGGCAGATGTCCGTGGGAACTAGGGCATCTCTGTGCCCTGTCGTTGGAAGGGATTGACTGGAGGCACCCGCAGCGGGCGTGGCGGCCGGAGGCAGCAGGCTGACGCGCCTGTCGTAGCGGCATAGCACAAGGGGGTACACAGCCGGCGCCGGGTGTGGTTGACTCTGCCGTGTGACGCCCGCCACCGAACCCGCACCGGACGACATCGAAGCGCTGCGCGCCGTCCTGTTGCAGGAGCGCGCGGCGCTTGCGGCCGAGCAGCTGGCGCGGCGCGAGGCCGAGGCGCGCGCGTCGGGTGCCGAGGCGATGGTGGCGCACCTGAAGCTGCTGATCGCAAAGCTCCGCCACGAGCAGTTCGGCGCCTCGTCCGAGCGCGGGCGCAAGCTGCTGGACCAGTTGGAGCTGCAGCTCGAGGAGGTGCAGGCGGCCGCGGCCGAGGACGAGGCGGCGCTCGGTCCCGGGACGGAGGGCGTGCCTGCCCGGAAGCCGATCCGCCGCAGGCCGGTGCGCGGGCCGTTGCCGGCGCATCTGCCGCGCGAGCGCGTGGTCATCCCGGGGCCGACCGCCTGCCCGTGCTGCCAGGGCCGGTTGTCCAAGCTGGGCGAGGACGTGACCGAGACGCTCGAGGTGGTGCCCCGGCACTGGAAGGTGGTTCAGACCGTGCGCGAGCGTATGGCGTGCCGGACGTGCGAGACCGTCAGCCAGCCGCCGGCGCCGTTCCACCCGATTGCCCGCGGGCGTGCCGGCCCTGAGTTGCTGGCCACCGTCCTGGAGGCGAAGTTCGGGCAGCACCTGCCGCTGAACCGGCAGAGCGAGACCTTTGCCCGCGAGGGCATCGAGCTGGACGTGTCCACGATGGCCGACTGGGTGGGCGTCTGCACGGCCACGCTCGCGCCCTTGGTGGCGCTGATCCGGGCGCACGTGCTGGCAGCCGGGCGCATCCATGGCGACGACACCACCGTGCCCGTGCTGGCGAAGAACAAGACGACGACCGGCCGGCTTTGGACCTACGTGCGCGACGACCGGCCGTTCGGCGGGCCGGCACCGCCTGCTGCGGTGTTCCACTACTCGCCCGACCGCCGGGGCGAGCATCCGCAGAAGCATTTGCTGGCCTACGCCGGCATCCTGCAAGCCGATGCCTACGCTGGGTTCAACGACCTCTACGACCCTAGGCGCAAGCCGGGGCCGGCCATCAGCGCCGGCTGCTGGGCGCACGGACGCCGCAAGCTGTTTGATCTGGCCCAGCTTGCGCGCGCGCCGCTTGCGGCCGAGGCAGTGCGGCGGATCGACGCCATCTTCGACGCCGAGCGCACCGTCAACGGCCTACCGGCCGACCAGCGCCTGGCCGTCCGCAAGGAGCTCGTGGTGCCCCTGGTCGAGGCGCTGGAAGCCTGGATGCGCAAAGAACGCGGCACGATGTCGCGGCACGCCGATGTCGGCAAAGCAATGGACTACATGCTCAAGCGCTGGGACGCGTTCAGCCGGTTCACCACCGACGGCCGCATCTGCCTGACCAACAATGCCGCCGAGCGGGCGCTGCGCTGCGTGGCACTCGGGAGAAAGTCTTGGCTGTTCTGCGGATCAGATCGCGGCGGCGACCGGGCCGCGGTCATGTACTCGCTCATCGTCACCGCCAAGCTGAACGACACCGACCCGCGCGCCTGGCTCGCCGACGTCCTGCGCCGGATCAATGACCACCCCGCATCCCGCCTGCACGAACTGCTGCCCTGGAACTGGCGCAAACCCGGCCAGCACACTGCCGCCGCAGCCTGACCGAACTCAACCGCGGCCCTCGCCGGATGGATACGACCCCCAAAGTGGCGTTGCGGAACCATCTATCTTGCGCTCTAGTTCTGCAACTGCAAACCTGGCGTATGAACAGTAGTTTAGGGCAGACCTCACCCAAGTTTCGCAACTTAGCGATATGCAACGTAGCCGGCAGCTTGGCCGTCATGGTTGCGCACCGCGGAGCGGCCGGCGCGGCTGAGTTTGTCGGGCGCGGAACCCCCTTCCGCCCAGCCTGGAGTTGCGGCGGTTCCCAGATGAACCAGGCTTCGCCGGTCGGCACGGCCCCGTGCTGATCGGCTACCTTCGAAACTCTGCCGGCGACAAGGCTCATGCCGAAGCGCAGCGCAGCGTCCTGGTCGAAGCGGGATGCGAGCAGGTCGTGGAGGGGCGGCCCGGCGCGGAGCATGGCGACGAGCAGCCCGAGCTGCGCGGTCTGCTCGCGCGCCTCCAAGCCGGCGACGTCGTGGTGGTCCCGCACCTGGACAGCCTCGGCTGCAGCCTGCCCAAGGTGGTGCAGCACGCCCAGCAGCTCGCTTCTGCCGGCATCGGGCTACGGAGCCTGACCGAGGCGCTCGACATGCCAGCACTTCGCCCAACTGCCACGATCATCGCCGTGGATGGGCAGGGTAACAGCCAGGAAGCCGGCAGCGTCCGGCGCGGCGCTGGAGGCCGCCCGCCCAAGCTGTCACCCGTAGAGCAGGCGGACGTCGTCGAGAACGTATCGTCAGGCCGGCGCACCGCCGCCGCCATGGCCAAGCACTACCGCGTCAACCCCGCCACGATCAGCCGACTGCTGGCCGCCCGGAGGGTGGATGCAGCGGCGCCGGCGCCGGCGCCGGGCGGGCCTGCGGGAAGCGACGGGGTGGTGGCGGACCGGATCATGGGCATCCTGCCCCCGTCCGGCCTGGACGAGCGCCTGGCCATTGTCGGCACTTCCGGATCGGGCAAGACCTATGCGGCCAAGGGCCTTCTCGAGCGGGTGATGGCGGGTGGCGGCAGGGTCTGCGTCGTGGACCCGCTCGGGGTCTGGTGGGGGCTGGGCAGGGGTGCGGACGGTGCCGCGCCGCCCTTCCCGGTGGCGGTGTTCGGCGGCGCCCATGCCGACGTGCCGCTGGACACCGCTATGGGCGCCGCGCTCGGCCGCCTGGTCGGCACGCAGTCGATGGCCTGCGTCGTGGACGTGTCCGACTTTGGCAGCGTTGCGGCCCGGCGCGCCTTCATGACGGCGTTCACCGAGGCGCTGTATGCCGCCAACACCGAGCCGCTGCACCTAGTGCTGGACGAAGCCGACCTTTGGGCACCGCAGCGCACCCAGCTTGACGGCTTGGAGCTTCTGGGCCGGGTGGAGGAGATCGTGCGGCGCGGCCGGGTGCGGGGCTTCGTGCCCTGGCTGATTACCCAACGGCCCGCGGTGCTGCACAAGGACGTGCTGAGCCAGGCCGATATCCTCGTATCTATGAAGCTCACGTCCAGCCAGGATCGGGGGGCCGTCGGCCGCTGGATCGAGGGCCAGGCCGACCGCGCCGAGGGACGGCGCATCCTGGGGGCGCTGCCGCAGCTCCGGCGTGGCGAGGGGTGGGTCTGGGCGCCCGGGGACGCGGTGCTGGCGCGGGTGGCCTTCCCACGCACCCTGACGCTCGACAGCTCGCAGACGCCGCGGCGACACGAGCGTGCGAGCACCCCGCGTGCGCTCGCGCCCGTGGACCTGGCCGCCATGGGGCGGGCGCTGGCCGGGCTGGAAGTGGACGACAATGGGGAGTAGAGCGCCACGTCCCTTGGGGTACAGCTGCCAGCATCGGAACAGGAGCCAAAACTCTGGGAGCCGACTTGGGGCAGGGCCGTCCGCTTTGCGCCCATCTCGGACGCTCAAAGCAGCTGCATCGCTTCTTTGAAGCGGACATTCACTAGGCCACTTTGCTCGCGTATTTGCGGCACCAAATCTGTGTTGGCGCCGGCCACCTACTCGTCGGACTCTACCCAATGAGCGCCTCGAGCGATTTCACCTCGACCAGACTGGCGATTTCGGTATGGAGATCGATGTTTTGTCCGGGTGCCGAAATCGAGATTACGAGCGCATAGCGGCCCTTGTCGGTCATCCGTCCCTGGCCGACGTGTGATTTCCACCAACCGCCGACGGGGTAGACGGCGATCGCATCGTGACCTGCAAGATCGATGGCGCGGCCGCGCCACAGGTCGCAGTGGAGCGATCCAGCCTGCACGGCTTTCGGGCCAAGCAGCCAACAGCTCGCTTCGGCCTCGGCCTCAGTGCCGTCCTTCGCCTGCGCCGAAGAGATGCGGCTGCGGAAGCGCGCATCCGTCTCGGTCCGCTTCTTCATGTCGAAGCGTAGACCATACGAGCGGTAGGTCTCGGGCCTAGTCGCCGCCTTGCCGGTCAGGTTCGGTTCGATGAAGTAAGACAGCGTAACCTTCATCGTCACGATCTCGTTTTCGAGCTGCTCCAATGCTGCTTTTGGCCAGGGCAGGCTGTAGACGTGCATCTCGTTGAAGACTGCTGTCCGGCCATCCGCGCCAACCGTGAACGGCTGTATTTCGGCCTCCGCGACCAGCGTGACGTCATTACGCGCCGACAGGATCGCACGCTCGATCGAAGGCACCCCAAAGCCAACTTCGCGCAAGACCTGCTGCTTGTCGCCCTTGGAGCCCGTCTTCCAGTGAGCACCGCGCCCGATCAGGCGCTTGCGGATCGGCTGTGGCCATCGTGCCGAATCGACGGTCAACGCTCGGTGCGTCTCCGGCCAATGTTCTGGGAGTGCCGCCTGGAGTCGACCGATGAAGTGCCCGGCCATTCCCGCGGCTGCGCTGGTTGCCCAGAAAGGGACCAGCGGCTCTCCCGCAACGTCTGAACCCGCTGCGAGCAGCGACACGGCCGGGTTCCATGCGCAGTAGCCGCTGGAGTCCGACACCATGTTGCCGGCTTCGAACAGGACCTCGGGCTTGATCGGCGTTAGGTCGTCCGGCAGCGTCTGCGATCCCAGGCTAAACGGGCTGCGATGGTTGGCGGGCACGACCGGCGTCAGCACGGGCGGCGGCCCCGGCGGCTGTTCCTTGGTCGTGAAGCCGCCGATGGTGAGCGCGTTCCAGCTCTGCGAAGGATCTTCAAGCGGCTGAGATGGCACGACATCCACCATCATGCCCCCAGGCATATTGCCGGTCGCAATGAGCATCAGACGCTTGGGCAATTGCGGCGCCGGCGTGTTGCCATCTCCGTCACCGGGCATCGACCCAGCAGCAACCTGATCGAGCGCGCCGCTCCAGCTGGACGGTCGGCTGGGCGGGAAGTCGGTCGCCGAGGTCGCGAGGCAGAAGCTGCGTACTATGTTAGCCCGCTCGATTTCGACGGCTGCTACCGCACCTTGGGTCACCACGCCGTAACTCGGTGGCTTCGTGGCCGGAAAGCCATGCGGTGGAAGCAGCTTCATCGACTCGACGCCGTGGGTCAGCACCACCTCCCGTGCATCGTTCATCAAAGGTTCGAGATCGCCGTGCAGGATGAGGCTTGCGAGCGCAGTGCCATGGCCCCCGGCTGGCACGTGGTCATCAGTTCCCCACGCAGCATCGTAGGCCCAGGCCCCGCGTAACCCTGGAGCGATCAGCGGGTGTGCGGCGCTAACGCCCGTATCGAGCGCGCACACGACAGTGTCGTCGGTCGGTGGTGGCGTGATCCGCGCCGCAAGCTCTGTCACCCAATGCTGCTGCCCGAGCCTATCATCGCCGCGGTCGAGAAACGGCTCGATCGTTCCGCTCGCGCGCCTGATTTCCGTAACGGCGCCTAGCACCCGCTCTGCAAAGGCGGCAAGCGCCGTGACCGTGGCGTGAGTGAACAATACCGTCGTGTCCGGAAACGACAAGCGGTCGGCATGGACGTCGAGATTGGCCTGCCGAGCGACCGCCGCCAGCCGGTCCGCCCGGCCTCCGGACTCTCGCACCCAGAGCTCCCACCAGACTACCTCGGGCGCATCAAAATCGACACGACCGGTGAACAAGGCGCGGACATCGACGGCTTCGAACGTCTCAACGACCTCGAAGCGTTCGACATCGGGTCGGCGTTGATTGCCGGGGTCTCGGCCATATTCGGTGATGCGCCCTCGCAGGAAGGTCCGCGCGTCGTCGGGCACAAACAGGATAGCGCTCTCAGAGCGATCGTCGCGCCGCTCCGATCGTAGAAAAACAATCTCCTGTGCCGGGAACTCCAGCGCGGAAGGAACCTTGACCGCTTTAGTCCGTGACTGGGCGGGTGGCTGGGCGGTCGAGATCTCGACAATGGTCCCGGCCTTCAGTCCCTGGACGGTGAGCCGCAGGTCAGCTCCGGCCAGCGGGACTTCCCCAAGGGCTGCCACAAGTTGACCCAAAAGCGAGTCGGCGTGCGCAGCGTAGTCCTGACGCAGCGGCTTGCGCGTCTGCTTGCGCGACGGGAAGGAATAATTGGCTGATTCGCGAAAGGCGTTGATTGAGAGATGTGCGCGGTCTCGCGCGTCGAAGTCTGCAGGCCCCGCCATGATATCCTACTTGAGCAAGAGTTGTCCCATCTGTCCGATTAGTCAGAGCATCTAACGACTGGACTGGCGACGGAACTTGCCCCTGAGTAGTTGCCGGTTCTGAAGCGCGTCGCGCAGGGCATCCGGCGCGATTTTCGTGGCTCCCTCTAGGATCGCGTCCTTCACGACGGCGTCGGCCGCGCGGACGAGTTCGGCCTGGCTCAGGCCCTCAAGCGCTGCCTCGACCAAAGACCAGCTTCGCGGCGGCAGCTTGCACTTACCAATCCTCCGCTCAAGAATAGCGCGAGCCGCCACCGGGTCAGGCAGCGCGTATTCGACCACCTCATCGAACCGACGTGCGAGCGCCTCATCGAGGATCTCAACGTGGTTTGTCGCCGCCAGCACCAGGCTGTCGGTCGTGTTCGGCTCTTCCATAAACGCGAGTACGGAGTTCAGGACGCGCCGGATTTCCCCTACGTCGTTCGGGTCCCCCCGACGGGCGCCGATCGCGTCGAACTCATCAAGAAGATAAACGCCGCGCGTCTGAGCGATCTGGTCGAACAATAACCTGAGCTTGCCCGCCGTTTCGCCGAAGAACCTACTGAATAGCGCCTCAAGCCTAACCGTAAACAGCGGCAAGTGCAGCTCGCCCGCCAGGGCCGAAGCAGTCATTGTCTTGCCCGTACCTGGTGGCCCGACGAGCAGCATGTGGGTCGTCGGAACATGACCGTGGTCGCGGAGCGCGGTACGCTCCTGCTGTTGCCGAACGATCCGCGCGAGCCGCGTGCGCACTTCGTCCGCCAACACCATGCTGGACAGGCCGATCTTGGGATAAACGCTTTCAACAAGGCCTTGCAGCTCACTCCGTGGGCGGGCGAGCGGGATCGGTGTCTGTCCGCCTGCTGGCCGACCCGTCCGCTGCTGCTCTCGCGCCTTCTGCACGAGGCGCTTCAGCTTGTCGGCCTCTTCCGAACGCCCCTCGCGCGCCTCTTGGGCTGCAGCTTGCAACGCGATCGAGAGGAAGCGCTCCTCGTCACCCTCAATATGCGAGCTCAGGAGGGCGTGGAGATGTTTTATAGCCATATCCGCCTCCTTCCCTTACCTCTGCAGGAACCAACTGTGGCCCAGCGTACCTTAGATACCGTTCACGGTCTTCAGTCGTAGCCGCATCTCCCAAGCCGCGCCACGCTTTCGTACAGGCGCAGCCTCGAGACCATCCATGCCGCGTGCGAGACGGACTCCATCGCTACACTAAAGAACATAGCATGCACATGGGCTTATAGCGCGGATGTCGTGGTGAGCATCACAATAGTCCGGTTCAGTGTCCGCTTACCGCAGATCTTCTCTCCATTGCGGCCAGTCCGCTGTCGGCCAGTTCCGGCCGTCCGGTCAAGCTTGGGTTGCCCTATGACGACGCAACCAGGGCGGCACCACGGAGGAACCTTGGCGCATTCGCTCGATCCTGAGATAGCTGCTCCCTTGTCGGCGCTGAACGCTGCGTTCGGCGACGCGGCCTTGCCGGAGCGCGGCGACTGGCAAGGGTGCCGCGCGATGTCCAATGCCTTCCTTGCGGCAGTGGGCAGCGCGAAGGCGCAGGTCGGCGGCGTCACCGTCACCCGGCACGGCACGGTGGCCCCCGATGGCGCGCCAGTCGAACTGCGCTGGTACAGCCGCGGCGGCGAGACGCCCGGTTCTGCCGCTGTCTACCTGCATGGGGGCGGCATGATCGGCGGCAGCCTGGATTTGTACGAGCCGTTCATACGGTCCTATGTCGCCGCGTCAGGCGTTCCCATGCCGGGCGTCGGTACCGCCTGGCCTTCGAGCATCCCCATCCCGTACCGGTCGAGGATGCCTATGCCGGCCTGCGCTGGCTGGCCGACCACTCGCAGGAGATGGGCGTCGAGCCCTCGCGCATCGCCGTGATGGGCGACAGTGCAGGCGGCGGCATCGCCGCAGGCGTGGCCCTATTGGCAAGGGGCCGAGGCCTCCTCTTTGCGCGCCAGATCCTGATCTATCCGATGCTCGACGACCGCAACACGGTGCCTGACCCGGCGCTTGCGCCATTCGTGACCTGGTCCCACGACGAAAACCACACCGGCTGGAGCGCCCTACTGGGACAACGCACCGGCGCCGAGGCGGTGCCGCCGATTGCGGCTCCCTCGCGTGAAACGGACCTGGGCGGCGTGGCGCCGGCCTACTTGGAGGCCGGGGAGCTGGACATCTTACGGGACAAGGACATCGACTATGCCCGCCGGCTCGCGCGGGCGGGCGTTCCCATCGAGTTGCACGTGCATCCCGGGGTGCCGCATGGCTTCGACCTGATCGCCCCCGAGGCCGACGTGACGAAGCGGGCCTTCGCTGATCGCATCCGGGTGCTGCGCGCGCTCTGCCTCCGGCCGAAACTTGCTCGGCCGCTCTCCCGCCCTTGCGCGGAGGACGGCAACGCGGCAATCGGGGGGCGGCAGGTATATCACGTTCGCCCGCACCGAAATGACCTGCTCCCCTCCAAGTGGGCCGCCGGAGACAGGACCTCGGTAGCGTGACAAAAGGGAGGCGAACATCGCACGACAGGAGAGATCGATGGAGCGCGACCCTGAGTTGGTGCAGTCAGGCTACTCGGGACCGGTGACCCGGCAAGGGATCACCGTGCGGCTGGAGATCTACCACCTGGACGGTGATCGGCACTGGGTGCTCGAAGTGGTCAACGAGAATGGGACTTCGACGGTCTGGGACGAGGCGTTCGACACGGACCGTGCCGCTTACGACGCGTTCCAGTCGGTCGTGGAGGAGGAGGGCATGAGCACGTTCCTCGACGAGGTGAACGTGGCGACCCTCCCCGCCCTGCACTGAGGTCACGGCTCAGGCGCATCCGGCACGTCGGCCGGCATGGAACGGCCTCAGCTCTCACCCTTTCGCCGCGCCTCATGTGAACGGCGTCTCATACCTGCTGCAAGCCTGTGAGCCGGCATCCTGGTTCCGGCCACGTGCCACCGTTGGCGGCGTCGTTCGGCCAGAGGTCGTGGAACCAGACTTGAAGACTGCAGGTCCTACGCGTCCGCGTCGGTTCAGGCCAGGTGCCGACGGAGAAAAGCGACCGTCCGGTCCCATGCCAGCTTCGCCGCCGCCTCGTGGTAGCGCGGCGTCGAGTTGGTGTGGAAGCCGTGCTGGGTGCCCGGGTAGACGTGCATCTCATGCGGCACCTCCCTCGCCTTCAATGCCACTTCGAAGGCCGCCCACATGGCGTTGACGCGCTCGTCGTGCTCGGCGTAGTGGACCAGCAGCGGCGCCCTGATCGCGGCCACCCCGGCGGTGTCGGGCGCGGCACCGTAGAACGGCACGGCGGCCTTGAGCTGCGCGCCGAGGGTGATCGCCAAGGCATTGGTCGTGCTGCCGCCCCAGCAGAAGCCGGTGACCCCGAGGCTGCCGGACGAGAGCGGATGGCCTTTCACGTGGAGGGCGCTGTTGGCCATGTCGGTCCGCAGCTTGCCCTGGTCGAGCCGCGCCTGGAGGTCGCGGCCGTCGTCGTCGTTCCCTGGATAGCCTCCGACTGGCGCGAGCCCGTCGGGCGCGAGGGCGAGGAAACCCTCCACCGCGAGCCGTCGCGCGACGTCCTCGACGTAGGGGTTCAGGCCGCGGTTCTCGTGGATGACGAGGGCGGCCGGGAACGGGCCCGTGCCGTTCGGCCGCACGAGGTAGCCGCGCATGGTGCCGGAAGTGCCGCCGGGTGAGGGATAGCTGACGTAGCGCGCCTTGATCCGCTCGTCGGTGAAGGAAACGGTCTGCGCCTGGGCGTAGCGGGGCAGCAGCGCCTGGGCCATCGCCAGCCCGCCGGCCGTGACCGCCGCGGCCCGCTGCAGGAAGCTGCGGCGGTCCATCCGGCCGTGGCAGTACTCGTCGTATAGGTCGAAAACGCGCTGGTCCATCGCAGCCTGCGTCAGGACTGGGTGGGGCGGCGCCGTCAGCTCCTGGGCTTCAGGCATCGGGCGGTCCCCTTCTGGCATCCGGTGTCTCGCTGCGCTGGATCCGCTTCCCGGCACCCGGGGGAGCGTGCGGCCGGGGGCGGACCTCACCCGCCAGCCTAGCCCGTGGCCGCGCTTTCTGGCAGGGCCTGGTTGGAGACGTGGACGTTCGCCCACCGCCTGCGCGTCAGGTCTCCGACCCTGGCCTGCCCCCTTCTGGCCTGTCCTACTTCAGGTGCGCCGCCAGGTGCTTGTTCATCTCGAACATGGTCACCCGGTCCTTGCCGAACACGCGCCTCAGCTTGTCGTCGGCCACGATCTCGCGCCCGTCCTCCGGGTTCTGCAGCTTGTGCGCCTTGATGTACTCCCACACCTTGCTCACCACCGCGCCGCGCGCCATCGTCCCCTCCCCCACGACGGCGGCCAGGTCTGGCGAGGGCTGCAACGGCTGCTGCAGGGCGTTCGGCTTCTGGCCGGCGCGGGGCTTCTCGACCGGGGTGCCGTGCGGGGGCGCCTCGTCCTTCGCGGCGCCGGTCTTCGCGGTTTTGGTCTTCGCGGCCTTTGTCGTCTTGGAGGCTGTCGTCATGGGAGCTTTGGTCATCGGGGCACCTCGGGGCTGGTTGTGGCCGTGCGTGGAAGGCAGAACGCCGGGAGGGCAGCAATGTGTCACGACGGGTGGAGCAAAGTGGACAGCTCGGCAGGAGGTGTCGCCCGGCTGCAACAGGCTACCATGCGCGGCGAGGGACAGCCATGGATCGGCAGCGGGCCTGCCCCGGACGGCGCGTGCGCCCAGAGTTCCACCTGGCAAGGCGGCTGGCCCAACATGCTAGAGCATGCCTCATGATCACATCTGACCCGCCCGCCCCCTCCGGCGTCTTCACGCCTGCCGAGCGCGACTACATACGCCGCGAGCTCGACATGTTCTTCTCGACGCTGCCCAGCGTCGCCGAGGGCTTCTACCTCAAGACGTGGCGGGGCGGCCCGCAGGCGGGCCAGCCCAAGGTACCGCAGGCTGCGGCGGGCCTGCTCGAACGCGGGCTGTTGCGCCTGGATGCGACCGGGCGGCAGCCGCGGCTGTTCTTCACCGACGCAGGTCTCGCGGCGCTGCGGGCGATGATGGCCGACGCGCGCCTGGCCGACCCGGCCAAGTTCGCGCACGTCCGCCAGGAACTCGGCCTCGACCCAGCGCCGCCACATGCCGGGCAGCCGTGACACGGGCGCCCCCGGGAGAACAGCCCCTCCTGCAGCAGATTGGTTCTCATCATCCTGTTGATGCCGTATCAGGACGGTCCTGAACCATAAGGATTGCACATGGCTCGCAAGCCGAAGGCCGCCAGCAGCAATGAATTCGCCGCCTCCCCCGAGGAGGTCTTGGCCGCCCTGGGCGTCGCCCCTGCTCCGGCGCGCCAGGGACGCAAGCCGAAGGCGGCTGCCTCGCCCAGGCCGCTGGGCATGATGGACAGCGACGATGCCGCAGGCGGCACTGCCGACGCGGACGGCACCATCGCCGACCCGGTTGCGGCGCCCGTGCGCAAGCGGCCCAGCCCCAAGCCGAAGCAGCGGGCTGGCGGGGACGCGGCGGTGAGCCAGCCACGCCGGAAGCCAACTCCGCCTCGACCGCAAGCGACGCAGCATCGCCTGGCTCCAGCCAGGACGTGGCGGCCCCGGCTTGGCCTGCGGCCCAATGGGACCGGGTCACCGACACGGTTCGGTTCGACTGGGCCGAGATCGAGCGCACGGCGTCGCAGGACGGCCCCAACCAGGTCATGGCCAAGCTGCTGGTGGCCGCCCGTGCGGAGGGCGCCAACTCACGCTGGCCGCTCTGACAAGCGCCTGTCGGGCCTCTTCGGTCCTGCCGGCCAACGCTCCCCTTCTCTGTTCCTGACCGCCAGGGTGGCCAGCTGCGCATCCTGAACAGGCTTGGCACCCTGGTCGGGTACGGTTAGGTTCCGCCCCGTTTACGTCAGAGAGCAGCGGGCATGGCGAGCGGATCAGTCAAGTGGTTCAACCCTGACAAGGGCTTCGGCTTCATTCAGCCGCAGGACGGCAGCAAGGACGTGTTCGTGCACATCACTGCCCTACAGGCAGCTGGGATCAGCAGCCTGAACGACGGCCAGAAGGTCAGCTATGACGTGGTAACCGAGCGCGGCAAGCAGGCCGCATCCAATTTGAAGCTCGGCTGATTTCCGATGCTGCGCCGCCTGGCCCAGCATCCGGCGCCTACATCCGCCCCTATCGCAAGGGGGCACTCGCGTTTCCGGCTTCGGGTCTGCCTCAAGGGAGGCGGCGTGCGGCCATATGGCTGGGAAGTCTACGACGAGGAGGACGGCAGGAGCGTGCGGCAATCGTCGAGGCGGTTCCGCACGTCGGCCGAAGCGTGGGAAGCAGGCACGGCAATGTTGGATAGCCAGGAATAAAGGCTGTAGCTCCAACGCGCCCGGTGCTGGTCGGAGACTGCCGGGGTTACTTGGTTCTCTGATCAGGTACCGCGTCCTGCGTGACGATCCAATGCTTGGCGGGGCGCTCAATGCCACTTGCAGGCTTACAGCCTGAGCGTTTGCTGGCGGTCAGTCCGGCGCTTCGCATGGTGAAAGCCATCAGCCAATCGACTGACACAAGCAATTCATGGCGTCTGTTTCCGTGACGATGGGCCTTGCGGCTTGGTGAGATCAAGGAACACCTCCTCAAGGTCTGGCTGGTCCGTGGCAAGGTCACCCACCTGCAGTCTGGAGGTATGTATCGCTTCGAGTATCCGATGAGCGGCATCGGTTCCACGCTTGTAGCGGAAGGCCAGCCGTTGTGGTCCGGCTACGGTCGGGCAGAAGGGGCGGAGCGCATCAGGAACCGCCTCGAAAGGCGACGCCAGCTCGATTGTCAGCACCCTGTCCTCCACGCGCTGGAGCAGGGCCTCGGTCGTGTCCTCCACGCGGATCTCGCCATCGGCGAGGACAGCGATGCGATCGCACAAAG
>JAABUN010005501.1_pt1 | contig 15652 bp, 23 predicted proteins | sample 5559311 | NCBI WGS metagenome assembly JAABUN01 (sample SAMN10711877, study PRJNA513370) | rock metagenome | isolation source: Antarctica rocks | place: Antarctica: Victoria Land, Siegfried Peak sud
ACTGCAGAATGCTTTTCTCGCCACGATTGTGCTCCTTCTCTAACGTCTACTTGATCTCCGACGGCGCGCCTCAGGCTTCGGCTAACTAACCCCTCGGCGGATACTTGTCCGCCTTGCGCGGCAGCGTGCCTTTAGTGGACGCCGATTGCCCCCAGAGGCAAAGCTGAAGTCGAGGTTCACTAATCTTGTAAGCGAGGGCGAGGGTTTGGCGGGTATTCTCACTCATCAAGCACCTTGGGCCATTTCCTCGATCAGGGCCCAACGAAGCCCGTGCATCTCCAATAGCCGTGTGGTCGCCACCTGGCGGCTTCTGGTTGCGGTAGCCTCCCCTCTTTGATCTCTCACCCACGTAACTCCCTCGCGCACGTTCGCTACGCCTCGACCGGCGAGGTAAGCCCCCGCAGCACCCACCCCTTCGAGCAGCGCGGGCGTCTCTTCGCCCCAAGGTATTTGGACGCCTTCGTCTATCCTTTCGACGATCTCGCGTCAGGCGGCGCGGTTACTTGGGGGCGGCGACCGCTCCGATGCCGAGGCTCTCGGCGACGAGGGTTCTGAGATCAGGGTCGACCTGGCTCCAGTACTCCACGACCCGCTCCTTCACGTCCGGCTGGACGTCGTCATCGCCCGCATGACCGCCGATGTTCCTTTGACATGGAGAAGGCTCCGAACGCCCGCGGGTACTTCGTAGGGGACTACGAGGGCCTTGCGAGCGATGGCGCGGACTTCACGCCGTTCTTCTCACAGTCTCACGGCACGGACCCAGCCAGCATCTTCTTTAGGAGAATCGGCCCGTAAGCGACACCAGCGGACACTACGGCGGAGGACCAGGCAAAGTCCTGGCCCTCCATCTCTACTAAACTCATCATGCCGAGCTGAGAACACTCAAGCTAGAGGAGCATACAAGCCGCATCCGGTACCGTCCTCAAGCTCTACAAGAGGCGCTATTGTCTTACCTGAATGCTCTCTAATTCTGTGATGGCCGCTGCCGACCCGCTTCATAGACATCGGAAGCTATGATCTTGCTGATCTGCTCATCTGTAAGCCGCAACTCGGAGTGGGCTTGATCTACATGGATATGGAGCTGATCGAAAAGCTCTTGCTCATCAACGCCTTCCACATGGTATCCACAATAGTTACAGTCCACCGCTTTTATCTCATCCTCCAGGTCGAGGGCCGGATTAAGACTTGCCCTGCGTTTGGACATAAGCCGCATGAGAAGTAGAGGACCTTTCAATCCTACGCCAACTGCTAGGAAGATCAGTAAAAATAGAGTACCGTGGTGGATCACTTCCACTCTCTCCTGAAAGAACTTTCACTCGGAATTCTACAACCCCAAGCCTACTCGCGCGGAAGGGCCAGAGTGTAACATCCTGGCCCACCGAACTTCTCTGATACTAAAGGGCAAGACTTGCCTGATTATTGCTCGTCTTCACCCTGCTCGTTTACATCATCGATGCCGTCGCCGTCGCCGTCGCCGTCGGCGTCGCCGTCTTCGAGACCGTCGTCCACGCCGTCGCCGTCTTCGTCCTCATCGCCGTCATCCACGCCGTCGTTATCCGAGTCGGCGTCCGTCGGATCGTCGCCGTCCTGGAACTCGCCTTCGTCGTTGAGGCCATCCCCATCCTCGTCCTCGTTGCCATCAACGATGCCGTCGTTGTCGGTGTCGGCGTCCGCCGGGTTGTCGTGCAGCTTGAGATCCTGCACGTTGGTCAGACCGTCATGGTCCTTGTCCTCATTGCCATCCTTGACACCGTTGTTATTGGAGTCAGCGTCGAGAGGATTGTAGCCGAGCTTTACCTCCACTACGTTTTTGAGGCCGTCGTGGTCGGGGTTCTCCTGGCCGTCCTTGATGCCGTTACCGTTACTGTCGGCCTTGTAGGGATTGGTGTGGGTGATGTTCTTCTCCTGGCCGTTGGTCAGGCCATCGTGGTCGGAGTCCACCGTGGCGGCGTGAGCCGTACCCATCGATCCGATCATCAGGGCCGTCGCGACCGCTCCCACGGCCAGAAACTTCTTTATGTCCCGCTCTGCATTCATCGTAAGCTGCATATATCTCTCTTTCAGTTCGGTAACCGGGCTGTCTCAATGAGACCCCTGGCTTTGCGTACCCGCCTCGCGACGGGGTTGCGTTTTCGCTGTCGATAGAGTTATCGGCACACTCGCATATAAACTTTAGCGTTTTTGGGGATTTTTAGAGAAATTCTCTAAGAAACGTCTGAAGGCGTTGCAGTGAAGCGTACTTGCCGAGTTGCACGCTCGGGACAACCATCTTCGAGATAGGACGGAATTCTCCGTCAACGCTGGGACACACCGGCGTCAGGAACTCAAAGCCCAGGTATACTCCGACAGTTCGCAATTCAGCCTGTTGCAAAGCGCCCTGCAAAAGCCAGAATCTAGCGGTCTTCGAGGCGCGCGGTGCTCCTAACGGGTAGCATGGGCGTCAGCATCTTTCAGGTGAGGATGCGACCGAGGATGAGCTTGCTCTCATGCCCGGACGCTGGCCTCGTATGTCGTGGGCGCTAGGGGCCCAGCGAGAAAACTTGACAGCATGCTCATCTGCCCGATGTACGAGGGGTTGGCTTCACCTGCCTCCGCGTCGGCCTCCGTCTCCCAAAAAGAGACGATGATACTCTGGCCCGCGTTCGGATCGGTCAGCACCTGAAGGCCGTTGAATCCCCGCTGCTCCTTCAAGACCGGTTCCAAGCCCCGAGCAGCACTGGTTACCTCCGCTTTCATCCTCGGTGGGAACTGGATGTTCGTTACCCTCGCGTACACGATTTTCTCCTTTCGCTCCCCGGATAAGGAGGTGACCTCTTTGCATACCGGGCATTAGATCCAGACGTCCGAGATAATGTCCTCCCTCGGGGTAGCACATCTCGTGGGTCCGGGTGGGACCGGAGGCTTGAAAAAGGTGAGAGGATTGACCGGGCCTAATAGCTGCCTGAACCTTGCCCGCCAGAGTCTTTGCCTACCGTGATCTTCCCCTCCATGCCTTTCTCTTTATGGCCGTCTACCGGACAGTAAATTTCGTACTTGCCCGGCTTGAGGGTTACTTTGAGCGCGGCGTTCTTACCGGGGTTGAGGTTTTTGGTCTCCTTTTCGATGCCTTTGCTCTCGATCTCCAGAGCGTGTGTGGTGCTGCCGGAGTTAACAGCCCTGAGTACATAAGTTCCGGCTTTCTTCAGGTTGATGTTGGCCGGTTTTAACTTGTACTCGGTCTCTTTCACCTCGATGGTTTTGACGACCGAACCCTTGACGGCATCCGCTGACTTTTCGGTACTCTTAGATTGGCCGCCTCCGCCACTGGCCCCGCCACTGGCCCCGCCACTGGCCCCGCCACTGGCCCCGCCACTGGCCCCGCCTCTGGTCCCGCAGGCGGCCAGAGTTGCTAGAAAGAAGATCAAGCAGGCACAACCCATAACGACTTGTTTGAATCTCATGTAATATCCCCTTTTGATCCCGGGCGCATACGCTCCCTGAACGTTTCCTATACTCTCTTCTACTTATACGCATCAGAAGGCGCAGTTGGTTGTGTTTGACGTTTGGTTTATTGATGTTCTAGACCTAAAAGATGGCAGAAAACCCAGACCTGGATGCTCCTATGTTTATCGACAAATCGACCCTTTCTCGAGTACTTATCGAGGGTAGTGACAGATTTCTCTCTCTACTTTACAGTGGACTCTTTTCGCCTCGCTCTCCGTCACCTCTCGATCGTTGGCAAAGTGCGATGGTTCTTTACCGAAAGAATAGGGAGATCATGAAGAAACTACATCTCGCTCTGCTGGTTACCTGCCTCCTCGCCTCCGGGTGCGCCTTTCAGACGAACGAAGCCTCCCAACCAAAGGCAACGAGCCGGACAGTTCGGCGGACGTCTGTGCTCCGCCAGGTTGGGACAACCCAACTTCCAGGTGTTGCGGGCAGGATCGACCACCTGGCGATAGACACCAAGGACAGGCGGCTCTTCGTCGCCGCCCTGGAGAACAACACCATCGAGGTCATCGACCTGAGAACGAACAAGAGGGTCGGCGAGATCCAAGGTCTCCAGGAGCCGCAGGGAGTAGTTTACGTTCCCGAGACCGGGAGGCTCATCGTCACCAACGGCGGTGGAACATCGGTTGGCATTTACGATAGCCACTCGCTCCGGCTCCTCGATGAGGTGAGGCTCGGGGAGGACCCGGACAACGCCCATTATGATCCCGCTACAAACCGCGCGTACGTCGGCTACGGCAACGGCGCAGACTCGGCGCTGGGGGTGATCGACCCCAAGACGGACAAAAAGGTGGCGTCCATCCGGTTGAACGGACACCCCGAGTCATTCCAGTTAGAGAAGAACGGCGATAGGATCTTCGTCAACATCCCCATCTCGGGTGCCATAGCGGTCGTGAACCGCAAAAAGGGTTCAGTGGTCAGACCGACCCATAAACCCGTAGACACATGGCTGTCACACAGAGGCTCTCCCCAGCTTCTGGTGATCGGGATGCGTGTAAACAACCACAGTTCCTCGCCTGAATATTTGTGAATAGACTGGAAGTGGCGGAAGAATCGTTCAGGAGGCAAACACCTTCCGGCTATCGAGTTTTGAACCATTTGCGCGCCGCGCAAATCGAGGAGCGGGAGCATCTCTTGTCTCCGGTACACTTTCTTTGGTCGCTAGCACTCAAGGAAGGGAGAACCGCTTGCCCGAGGAAGTAATCCCCATACTCAGGGTTGAGAACGCTGCCAAAGCCGTCGTGTGGTACGAACGGCTGTGGTTCATCGAGGAGTGGGAGCATCGCTTCGAGCCGGGTCTGCCCGCGTTCGTATCGGTGGCGCGCGGCGCAGTGCGGCTTTTCCTCTCCGAGCACGAAGGCGACGCCCGACCCGATACGCTTGTGTACCTTCGAGTCCTTGATGTAGACGTCGTGGCGGCCAAGTTCGGTGCGACGGTGGAAGATGCCCCTTGGGCGCGGGAGATCGAACTCAGTGACCCGGACGGCAACAGGCTACGAGTCGCGACTCCCAAGGATCGACGGTAGGCCCGCCATTCACGCAGCGTACAGTGCCCGCAGTCTCAACAGATCGAACTTCGCCCGCCCATACATCTGGCGCTTGATCGCTTTTAACTTCGTTACCTGACCCTCTGTTTGCCCGTTCGACCATTCGAGTGTACAGCCTGCTCGCACCGCGGCTTCGTCCTGGCGGACCTTGTGTGCGAAGCGCCGGATCTCTCTAACCTCACTAGCTTCTGCGTCCAGTAGCCACTGTTCAACTTCGGCGCCACGTCGTTCTCGGACTATCGTGGCGAACCTCTCGGTGAAGGCCAGGGTCGTACCGACATCCGAATGAACATCCCGCAACTGGGCAAGCGCTGTGCGATCGGCATCACTCAAACGCTCAGGCTTGCGGAGCACCAGCGTTGAAGCCTTACGAGGTGTCAGCGGCTCTCCGACAGTAGGAGCAGATTGCGGCTTTCCTTCGTTCTCCTCGCGTCTGAGCCCGGCGACGAACACGGCTACCGGGGTGCGAACTCCTGGGAAACCGTGGGCAACGATCTCGCGGTAGAGCTGTTTGCCGTTCTTACAACCTTCTGCCCATCGAGCCTTCAGGTACGGCTCGTAGGGTTCGAGCATCCTGGGGCGTTTGGGCATGGGTTTGCGGGTGGGGCATTCTTCGGAGAGGGCGTACTTGCGGGCGGTCCGGTAGGTAATGCCGAGATCCGTGGATATGGTCTTCAGATACTCGCCCTTGGCGTATCTCTCCCGGATCACATCGTAGCGTGCCTGTCTCTCCGCCTGGGCGCGAGCGCGCTCTCTCCGCCTGGGCGCGAGCGCGCTTTTCCTCCAGAGACTTGCGAGAGCGGTTAACACTCTTGGCGGGCAGCACGGCAGCAGCGGGTTTGTCTTCAGGTTCCGGTTTCGGCAGGATCACCTGCTTGACCCGACTGCGATGACGGTCGAAGACGCGCTCGGTGGCTTCGCGCCAGTTGGAGAGCAGGTGCCAGCGGTCGGCCACATGTACCGCTTCCGGAGCGCCCTGGCGGCCGCCGACGGCATACCTCTCGCTGCGGTCGCGGGAGATCACCTCGGTTCCGGGATTCGCCTTCAGCCAGCGGGAGAGCGTCTCTGCCTCCCGATCGGGCAGCAGCTCGATGAGCCGATGCCTTTCGAGGTCAACGAGCGCGGTGCCGTAGCTCCTGCCTTTACGCTTGGCCCAGTCGTCCACCCCGAGAACGCGCGCGGGATACGGCTCCGGCAGCGGCGTCCGCCGGATCATCGAGATGAGCGTCGCCGGGCTGGTCGCAAGCCCAATGCGCTTTGCCAGCCGCGCTCCGGCCTCTCCGCCGAGGGCGAAGGCGACCGCCTGGAGCAGCACGGTGAGTCTCTCGGTGGTGCGCGCCCGCGGAGCTACGACCCCGGCCAGGCGCTCGGTGAAGACGCGACGTTCGCAGGAGTGCGCCTTGCAGAAGAATTTGCGGACCCGCAGGATGAGCTTGACGGGATGACCTCCCCAGGGTAGATCGGCTGGAGTACGTCGATAGTGACTGTGGATGCTGGTAGAAGCCGACCCGCACAACGGGCAGGATGCCGCGGGTGCCGTAGATCGGAGGATGGCGACCATCTCGTGGTCCGCGACGTAGGCATCTTCGAGTTCCAGTCCGGGAACATCCGGTAGTAGAGTGCGCGGGAAAGACGGGTGTGTGGAGTTCATTTCCGTAGGATAAACCCGCCGATACTCACGCTACCCTGATTCACCAGAAGCTGGGGAGAGCCTCTGTGTGACAGCCTTGTGTCTACGGGTTTATGGGTCGGTCTGGCCCATAGCGCCATCCAAGTCAGCAAGATCAAGGTGAGGGCCAACTACAAAGGCGTACAAAGGCTCAAGGTGGGACACATAAAGGGAGATGGCCGTATAACAACCATCCTCGTGGACGGTTATCTACCGACGTATGTAGAGGAAGTTTTGGGAGCCAAAGAGGTGTATAAGGTGTTCACACGCCCGCTGAAGTATCTGGAAGAACGGGATATAGAGGTGTGTTCGGTGTGGGAAGACTCTTACGAGCTTGATACAGGATACTGGAGCCATTCTACTGAACACCAGACAAAGAAGCTTACTATGAAAATAGTGTTCCATCGCCATAGGACGTGCAAAGACGTAAGGGGCACCATATCCTACGCTGGCGAGGTGCATGAACATTGGCGCAGAATATATCCTTGAATGGCATTGGTAACATTTACGGGGTCCCTCGGTTCGTCGCACGAAGTGTGAGGTAACAAAGCCGAGACGAGGACGCCACTCAGGCAACTGCAGCGTCCTCATCCTTTGTTAAAGAAAGGCTCTACGGCCCTCCTCCTGTGTCAATTCGCCCTGGGCAAACTTCTGCGAATGAGTAGCCCCTCGCCCCCGTAAAAACTTCCATCGTCTGGGTTGGACGCAAGGTTGGGCCTTCACGCTCCGGCCCTTGCCAAGTAACAATCAATACTTTTACTGTCCTTTTGAACGATGCCGTTAGCACCAAGGATGAAGTAGAGTATTCGCAAAGGCCGGTGGTATTTGGGAACACATGGGTTCTGCCACCAGGCCTCTCGGGTAAGGACTGGTGCGCCCCCTCCATAGCACCAGTCCTTTGCTCCCCCGCTTCGGTCTTCGGTTTGATAAGAGGAGCGGCTGGGTGATCTGCCACCCTTACGGGCCGACTCTATTTTCCTGGCGTGCGCCACCGCTATTACGGCTCACGCGTTTGCCCGGTTTCACGGCCGGCCACCTTATCACCCACCACGGCGCCGGCCTTTTTCGTGCTCGCCCGGTCCGCTGCCATAGGACCCCTCGGACGGAGGAGAAGCTATCTTCCGCATAATACTTTGCGCCCTATATTATGCTCCTCAACGGCGTAGGCCGATCGGGCCGGGGCTATGCGGAAGCCCCGGCCCTCTAGCCCGTTTTCTCGAAAGGGAGGCGCGAACGTTACTCGTAGGTTTGCTCCTCCTGTACCTCTAACCCATCTTCCTTGTAGATAAGGATCTGGCTCGGTGCCTGGCCTCTCGCCAGCTCCTTACCGGCAGCCACCGCCTCGGCCTTCGTCTGGTGCACGCTTGTAGCCCGGTCGGCCCCCTCGACCTGGACCTTCCACCCCCCGTCTGCGTGGGGCGCCACAAGGTAACTCTTCAGCTCGCTTTTCCTCCGCAACGCCCGCCCCTCGGCCTCCAGGCTCTCGTCGCCGCTTACCCCCCCTGCAGCTTCGCCTAGCCGTCCTACGGCCTTGTCCAGCGCGTCTTCTGGGCTTCCCTGGTTCTTGTGGGCCATCGTGGTCCCTTGCCTCCTCGTGCCGTCTATCTCCATGATGAGGTTTTTCCGGTTTTTGTTGCGCAGCTCGTAGTTGCGCACTCGCATGAGCTCGGCTTCGGAGAGGCCGTCCAACCGCGAGGTGACCTCCTCTACGTTCATCTCGTCGTAGCCCTCGATCGGCGGTTGCCCGGCTGCTGCCTCCGCCGTGGATCGCGTCGCGTCCGCCGTGGTATCCGCCATGGCGCCAGCAGCCCCAGTTGCGGTGCCTATCAGGCCCGCGGTCGTCTCGGAGAGGGTGCGTGCCCCCTCCTGGGCGCTTCCTGCGGCCCGTTGGGTGCTCCCCCGATACTGGGAGAAAGCGGTGTCTAGGAAGTCCATGTAGGCCTTAGCCGACTCCTGCGCGACCGCCCGCCCGGCCTCCTGTTGCCTCCTCGATTGGTCGACAAGCTTCTCGGAGGCGGCGCGCCCGCTTTCGGCCTGCTCTTTGAGGTGGTTCATCACCCGCTCTGAGAAGTCCTGGGCTAGGCGCCCCTGGCGCTCTCGAGCTTCGGCGGCCTGCTCATAGACGATCCTGTATGACTCGGCGAGAGTGTCGGCGAACCTTGCTGCCGCCTCGTCTACAGCCTGCTCCCGTCTTCGATCCACCATGTTCTAGGCTCCTTTCCTTGGAGTGTTCCGCTGGTGGCTCTTTACCCCGGGCGTTAGACAGGTACACGTGACTGGTCGCGGACTGGGGCTATGCGGGTGTATCCTGTGGCGCATGCTATCTAATCTCCGCTAACCGAAGCGGCGCATGACCTTCGCGGCTTCAGTTCGATTCTTTACGCCAAGGATCTTGTAGGCGTGGCGCAGGTGCTGCTTGATGGTGGATTCGGCCAAGAAGAGGCGTCCATTTATTTGTGCGTTAGTGCACCCTTCCGCGACGATCTCCAGGATCTCTCGCTGCCGGGCAGAGAGGGCATCAAGATCCACCAAGCTGCTTTTGTCTGAGATTAGGAACTCTAGAAGTCCCCGAGGGGCGACTATCTCTCCTTTTGAGGCTACCGAGAGGGCACGCAGTATCTGCTCGGGCCTCATCATGGCATGGATGAAACCGCGGGCGCCGCCACGTAAGGAGGCCTCGGCCATCTTTGAGTCATTTTGCGGAGCGAAGACCAAGATCGGGCACTCGACATTCGTCGCATCCGTACTCGCTTTGCGAATATTCTCTATAGCCTCGGTAAGATGCTCCGTGTCTTGCGCACAGAGCACTATGCAGTCTGAAAAAATTCCAGGTGGAGGCTTGCTCCCGTGTTGAATCCCGGCCTTCTTCAGAGCGTAGTCGAGACCGGCAATCGCCGCTGAGTAATAGGGATATACCACCCGAACGAAGCCCAAGTTTACCGCTGCGCTGTCTACAAGGCGTGTCGCAGGCAGACGCTCAGTCGCAACTTTGTGTCCATTGCTGTGCCCAACGCCATTCACCATCACCATCTTCTTCGCCTCCTCCTTCGCACCTTGGGAGACGTTTCCGCCACCGAGACTTCCACTGAATATGAACGTCTTGGTATGGTTATCGACACAACCGTCACGAACCTTTAATGGTGCCCGCATGGGTAGTGGCATGGAGAAAGCCTAGATCTCTGAAGGAAGCCGACTTGTTAGAGGCCGTGGCGAGTGGTGAGTGGAAGGCCCTCCTTCTGATATTTGGGTTCCCCGAGGAATCTCACAAAAGCAGTGATAGAGTATCCGGCCACCTGCAACTTTATTCAGGGCCACAAGATGTAGTGTTGACTACCATGCGTCACAATGTCATGAGAGCCTATTCTGAGGACCTACGCACCAGGATCGTCGCTGCCGTCGAAGACGGCCTTTCCAAATCCGAGGCTGCTCGCCTGTTCAACGTCAGCCTCTCCTCCGTGAAACGGTATTTGAGAATCTCCGAGCGAGGAGGGTCTCTTGAGCCGAGGAAGGGTGGCGGCAGACCCCCGAAGGCGAACGCCGCCCTCGCGAGAATGCTCGAAGAGGACGTGAATAGTCGTCCATATGACGCCGTCTGGGAGCGAGCAGCCTTCCTGAGGAGCGTGAGCGGTGTGGATCAAACTAGGCCAATAATAGCGCAACGCAGGGCTGCAGCCAGAGCTGGCAGCAAAGGAGAAATTCTCGGCTGTGTGCATGCCCGCCAAATATGAGCGCCGGTGAGAGATTAGACGCTCAGCGTTGCTATCGGTGGCACACGTAAGTAACTGCGCTTCCGCTCTAGCAACTCGATGACTTTCCACACGCGCCGCTTCGGAGAGCCCACTTGACCTAAGCCGTAGGCATCCTAGGCGCTGGCCAGCCGGCGAGATTAGTGGTGAAAGTCACTCGTTGTTGGATTATAAATGTCACATCAAGCAATCAAGTTGCTTAAAGGGAGGCTCACCATGGCCAAGCTGATCTACTCGACGATCATCTCGCTCGACGGCTACATAGCGGACGAGGACGGCAACTTCGACTGGGCTGCGCCGGACGAGGAGGTGCATACCTTCGTCAATGACCTCGAGCGGCCGGTTGGCACCTACCTCTACGGGCGCCGGATGTACGAGACGATGGTCTACTGGGAGAGCGCGCACACCGTGGCGGACCAACCGCCCTTCGTTCAGGACTTCACGGAGATCTGGCAGGCGTCCGAGAAGGTCGTGTACTCCAAGACGCTGAAGACGCCATAGCGCCTCGGCGTTGACCTTCTCCAGACGTCTGAGCCTGAATCTCCGCAGGCCGTGACGGTCCTTGGCCTCGGCGAACAGGGGCTCCACCCACACTCGCCTCTTGCGCAGCGCCTTCTCGTAGGGGAAGGTCCCGCGGTAGGCCCTGACCCGGTCGACGTAGGCCTCATCGAAGTAGCGGAGCACTTGGCGTCCCGTCTTGTTGTCCGTGCATTTCGGCCTCAGTTCGCACGCTTCGCACGTGCCGGCCTTAGCCTTGTAGACGCTCAGGCGCCTGGCCTTATTCTTCGTGCGCGGCAATAAAGTCTCTCCGACCGGGCATCGGTAGAGGTCACGCTCGGGGTCGTAGGCGAACTCTTCCTTGCTGAAGAAGGGACGGGCTTTTCCGGCTCCGGTCAGGGGCACGTACGCTCGGATGCCGGCCCGCTCGACGGTTGCGATGTTCTCCGTGGTGCCGTAGGCCATGTCGCCGGTTACTTGGGCGGGCCGCAGCCTCCAACGGAAGATGCTCCTCCAAAGCAGGTCGAGCATGGGCGCATTCTCGCTCACCTCGAAAGGGCTCACCAGGGCGTTCACGATGATCCGCGCCTTGCCGACGTCTACGGCGTAGTGCGCGTAGTAGCCCAGGTGCGACCCTTTGTTCTCGCGTCGCTTCATGGGCGAGGAGTCGGGATCGGTCTTGCTCGCCAGGAAGCCCGCGGTGCGCTTGTACCAGACGCCCTTGACCTCCCGCCTCTGGCGCCCGTTCCGTGCGATCCAGTCTTCCCGGGCCGCGTTCTCTGCCAGCAGGTCCTCGTCGTGGGCGGCGGGTAACGCCCGCAGCCCGTCGACAGGTTCCCGCGCGCCGTCGGTCACCGCACCCGCCAACTCGCGCTCGAAAAGGGTGCCCAGGTGTTCCTCGATGGCGAAGCGGGGCGCGATAGAGTCCAGGGACGCGTCCCTGCATCGACCTTGGTGGCATCGAAGTACAGATCCTCCCCTCGCACCAGCCCCGCCTCGACGCACATCTCCACGATCTCTTCGAAGAAGCGCCTGAAGACGCAGAGGCCGAAGCGCTCGCGGGTGCGGGTGAGGTTGGAATGGTCGGGCAGAGGCTCGTGAAGGTTGTATCCGAGGTACCAGCGCACCGAGAGGCGGTCTGCCGCCACACGCATGAGCTCGCGCTCTGAACGCAAGCCCTCGAAGAAAAGCACGATCCGCAGCTTGAAGAAGACCACCGGGTCCACAGAAGGTTTGCCGCCCCTCGCGTAGAGCGGGCGCACCAGCTCTCTCACGAACGAGAGGTCGAGAAGCTCCTCCAGGCGGCGATAGAAGCCGTCCGCAGGAAACCAACTCTTCCAGCGAGACATCGCGTGGAAGTGGGGCGAAACTGCGTTCCTTCGTGCCCATCATGTTCGTCGCGCCTCCTGCCGGGGTTTGCCATGGGGAGACCATGCTACCGGGGCCCGGAGTTCCGCGCTGCCTAAGGGTCTTGGTCATTGGAAGTTCCGGAGGCCTTCTCCGCCCACAGGTAAGCCGATGCCTGGCGCCTCGTGCGCCGCCCCGCTTCCACCAGCATGACGCTCCTGCCTGGCTACCAACTGGCAGGCCGGGGAATATGAGATGTTTCCGACAGAGGCTCCAAATCGGACGCCGACGGGTTTCGGACGCCCGTGTCGTAAAGTGATTTTGTAGCGCACCTTATTTCTTGGTAAGCACTTCTCCACGCTAACCCGAGCATTTATACTGAATTGTGTATAGTTCGTCACGGTTAGTAAAAGACGTGCAGATGGGAAAGGGTATTTGATGTTAGAAGAAGCCGGGGTCAACTTCAAGCAGGGTTGGGAGAAGGTTAAGAGTGGCCATGGAGACAGCCGCTACGTACAGGCGATGTTTCTCCTCGGGCTGGTGGTGCTTATGATGGTTGCCGGTGGCTGCACCGGTGGCGGGAAAGATCAATCTGGTAGCGCTACTCCAAAAAAGAGTACGCAGCAAGCCCAGCAGCCCACTAAGAAGACTACAGTGGAGACTACAGCAGCCGGAAATGGAGCCTCTTCGTCCGGACCAGAGACCACCGGCCCGGCCAAGACCGGTACGATCGCCGGCCGCGTCACCGACGAGGGTAGTGGCAAACCACTCTCAAATGTCTACATCACGGTCGGCTGGGAAGACCTCCAGCGGGCTGCGCTCACCGACTCCGACGGACGCTACACCGTCAAGAACGTACCCGCTGGTCAGTCTGCTCCAGTATTCGCCTTCCACGAAGGTCTGTATCGCTACCATAACAGCGCCTACGACGACCACCTGGACATCGTAGCCAAGCCCGGCAAGACTTACACCTACAACTTCGCACTCAAGAAAATCGATCCCAATGGCAAACCAGAGGTCAGCAAACCGTCGATCACCCCAAGAAACGCCGCACCCGGAAAGAATGTCACCATCGAACTGAACGCGCGTGGCGGTAAGGGCGGCCTCTCCGAAGAGGTTTTCGCCGCGATACCGAAGCTCGGGAGGTTGGTGCTTCTGAAGCCAGCGGGCGGGGACAAGTTCAGCGCCAAGTTCACTATTCCCTCAAGCGCCGAGCCTGGCGAGTATCCGGTTACATTCTTTACCGCCAGCAACGCATGCTATGTTCCCAAGGTCTTTCCGCAGTTGACTCTAAGCTTGAAGAGCTAATGGTGGAGCTAAACAGCGCTGAGATGTCAACCACCTTCGGGATAGCGCACTCCGGTATCGTACAATCAGATCCTCTAGGATCGCAACGGATGGTGGTCGCATCGCGGCCGTTGGATACCCTCGCGTGAAGACGCTTGTGCTCGACAAGACCGGCACCATAACCCACCCTGAGCCGACCGTCGCGGCGGACTACGCTAACACGAAGAAATCTCGGAAGAAGCAGGCCCGAAAGTGAGCGAACCATACGTGCTTGCGCTGGCCTTCGGACTGGGGCTCTTGGGCTTCGTAGAGCCCTGCTCGGTTGGCGCCAACGGGATCTTCCTCTCGTACCTTCGCGAGAAAGACCGTGCCACGCGACTCCGGGAGACCGCCAAGTTCACCCTCAGCCGCTCCGTGGTCTTGGGTGTGTTCGGTATCGGAGTGGCCGTTATGGGTAGCCTCGTCTTCTCAGCCCAGAAGGGGCTCTGGCTGTTCCTGGGGCTCCTGTACCTGGCTCTAGGCGCCGCTGTAATCCTCGACGCCTGCTTCGGCCTGGGTCTCTTCGAGCGCCTCCGTTTCGACTGGCTGCTCCCGAAACATGGTGACCGCTCCCTGGGACTGGGGGTGCTGTTCGGTTTGAATCTCCCCGCCTGTGCCTATCCCCTCACGTAAGCGCCCTTCTGGCCGAACGCGGCATCCTCGGGGAAGGGATAGTCGTGGCGGTAAACGGCGATGTGATACAGCGAGGCGAATGGGACGGCCACGTCGTAAAAAGCGGCGATGAGGTCGAGATAGTGCACGCCGTCGCCGGAGGGAGTGGCGAAGACGAGTTGGAGATAGCGGGCGAGGTCTTCTCCTCGCGGCTCTTCCTCGGCACGGGCAAATACTCTGACGCGGAGACCATGAACGCAGCGCTCGCGGCGTCGGAGACCGGAATGGTGACGGTGGCGATCCGGTACATGGACCTCTCCGGCGACGGGGCGTCTTCGATCCTGGATCAGATCGACCTCTCACGCTACCGGCTGCTGCCGAACACCGCCGGGGCGACGACCGCGGAGCAGGCGATCAGAATGGCCCGGCTGGCGCGGGAGGCCACGGGCACGAACTGGCTCAAACTGGAAGTAATAGGTGACAAGGACACCCTGTGGCCCGACGTCGCCGCAACCGTTGAGGCGAAGAAGGTTCTGGTTGACGAAGGTTTCGTCGTTCTGCCGTACACCAGTCCCGATATAGTCGCCGCCGTCCGGCTGGAGGAAGCCGGCGCCGCGACCGTAATGCCGCTCGCCTCTCCCCTAGGCTCCGGGCAGGGCATGGTCGACTGGGCGGGCATCCAGCGCGTAGTCGAGCGTATCTCCATCCCCGTCGTGGTGGACGCAGGTATAGGCGTACCCTCCGACGCCGCGACGGCGATGGAGCTCGGCGCAGAAGCTGTGCTCGTCAACACCGCCATAGCCCGCGCTGGCGACCCGGTCCGCATGGCGGAGGCGATGAAGCTCGGTACGCGGGCAGGCAGGCATGCATACCTCGCGGGCCGGATGCCCGTCAGCGTAACGGCCCATCCGTCGAGCCCGACCCGGGGCGTACCGGCGGTAAGTGCCTCCTGACATGAAAGCCTGCGTGGACGTGGCTGTCATCGGCGGCGGAGACATTGGGTGCTCCGTCGCCTAACATGCCGCTTGGCGCGGCGGTGAGGCTCGTACCGGAGATCTCGACCGCGCCGTTCGCCAGCGCGTGGGGCGGTCTGAGACCCGGCACGCCCGATGGCCTTCCGGTGCTCGGCCTGGTATGGTGGTCATCGGTGGGGGGATAGCGGGCAGCGCCGCCGCGCTTGCCGCCGCCCGTAAAGGAGCGGAGGTGTTACTCCTTACGAAGCTCCCGGACCCTGAGGAAACGAACACCCGCCACGCTCAGGGCGGCATCATCTACTCTGGTCCTGGCGACTCACCGGAGCTACTCGTGAACGACATCCTAGAAGTGGGGGACGGGGTGGGTGATACGGACGCCGCCCGTCTGCTCGCCACGGAGGGGCCACCGCTGGTTCGAAGGCTCCTGATCGAGGAGCTAGGGGT
>JAABUN010005502.1_pt1 | contig 15651 bp, 11 predicted proteins | sample 5559311 | NCBI WGS metagenome assembly JAABUN01 (sample SAMN10711877, study PRJNA513370) | rock metagenome | isolation source: Antarctica rocks | place: Antarctica: Victoria Land, Siegfried Peak sud
CGAGTGCGGCCATGACGACGAACCCGATCTCGCTCACCGCAATGTGGGCAGCATAAAACCAGAATGACCATCACTCCAGTTTAGAAGATCACACTCCTTGGGAAAAGATACCGTTGCCTTCAGTTAGAACTGGAAGGCTGCGATCCGCTAATCATCGAAAGCATGGAGCCTAACATTCTTGGAGTTCATTACCGTGTCGAGAGTATATGGGGTGACGTTGAGGAAGGCTCCGCCATGACCTTCTTCACCGGTCATGGCCAGTGGGTGCCGATGATGTTTTCTCCCTTGGATGCCAAGTATCGCGAAAGTTGCCGTGTTACTAATAGGGAATGTAGCGATGTCATAATGATTGACCCCCAAACTCATACGGATTTAGTTGCGTTCTGTGAGAAATGGGCGGATGAACTCCAAGCACAAGGCTGGTTGGAAAACGCGCGAGAGTGGATGCCAGATTGATATTCCACCCGTTAACTTGAGCGCTTTTGGTCTTCATTTTCATCTGCAATCTACTCCCTACAAACTGCCTGCGCTCTGCTGTGAAACGTGCGGCAAAGCATAGGCAGCTTTTCGAGTTTAGGCCCCCTGAGTGAGTTAGCCCCCTGCGTGTAGCTTGAAGATTGGTAGGGTGCCTCCCCCAAGATTTGGATGAAGAAAGTAAAAGCAGATTCATACAAATAATCAGGTTCGTCGTTGGACGCAAGAACGCCAATTTGAGCGTGAAATGGGGCAAATTCAAGCCGGAATATCAATTAGGCTTACTCTACCTTTTGATTGGGGTCAAAATGTGATGATTTTCGCTTTTTAAGCGGTTGCTTTTCTGTGGCCAGAGCATAAAAAAACCCGCGTTCATCACGAAGTGAACACGGGCAGAGATGAGGCAAATCGTTATGAATTGCCGTTAGAGTTAGTGGCATTCTGCCTCTGCAACTGGGCTTTTTCGCGCTCTTCGCGCTGAAGTTCCAGCAGCCATCGAGCAGCCTGCCGTTGCGTTAAATGCTCCAAATTGGAACACCCAAAGTGAGAAGTTAAGCGTTCCGTCACCTGCTCTTCACTCCATCTCGCATAGGAGAGAAGCGCGTTCAGGGCAACCCTCTGACCGGAAGTTGAAGGTTCTACCTCTTCTGGCATCGCCTCTTTTGAAGAAGATGAATTTGAAGATGTGACAGATGAGGTATCCGGCTTTAAAGCGGAATCCTCTTGCTGGGCGCTCGGAGCCACGTCCTCCGCCGATACTGTTGTCTTGGAGTCACGGATGCACTTCCAGGCTTGACGATGTGCTTTGGCGACTTCCGTCGCTTTCTCCTCAACTACCTGCATCAAGTCGGTGTCTTCGCGCTCCAGTTGGTAGCAGAGCGACACGGCGACTTCCTGAGACTGGTAGTTGAGGCTCACTTTGTTGCCGGTCGAGATGGTTAGTTGGATGGCGTAGGCGATGTGGCACCTCCTTCACCCATTCCTTCCGCTTGGCACAGTTCGCGGAAGTCACACCAACGGCACCAGTAACCCGGCTTGGGGGCAAAGCTCTCACTTTCAACACCATTGGCGATATAAGGCACGATCTCATCCACGAGCCAGGCGAAATCGTCCTTGTCGCGGGTGCTGACTAAATCAACACCATCGCGCAACCAGTGGCAGATGACCTTTTCGACGGGCAGCCCGAACATCTGCTGCATTCCGAAAGCGTAGATCGTGAGTTGCAGGTCGGCTTCAACATCGCGCGCCGTAGGTTTGCGGGAGCCGGTTTTGTAATCCATGACGACCAGACCCGTCTCGCCCTCATCCAATCGGTCGAAGATGCCGACGAGCGTGTGCTCGCCGATAGCGACCTCGAAGGGAAACTCCAGTAGCAGCGGAATAGGAGCCTTGCGACTGACCTTGAGGTGAATGGCCAGCATCTGCCGCGCCATCGCCTCATAATCCTGCGACGCCATGCCCGGTTTGAAGACCGGAGCCTGCGCTTGCAGCAGATCGTTCCACCGCCGTTGAAAGTCCTCGGTCGCTTGCTCGATGCTGGCCAGAGCGCCGTTTTCCATGCGGCACTCGTGCAGCCAGCGCAGCGTCTCGTGCATCGCCGAGCCGAACAACAGCGGAGTCGTCGGCACGCGCGGCAGTTCATCCACGTAGATGTAGCGGAATTGCCGGGGGCAGGTCAGATACGTCTTGATGCGAGTGGCGCTGAGTTTCATCGGCCCGCCTCCACCATCTTACGATGAGGAACGACGTTCATGACTTCGGCATCGAACATCTCGCGTGCGGCTTCCACCGCCGACCAGGGAGTTTCCTCATCGTCATCGTGTCCGTCATGATCGTCAGGAATCACGCTCGCTTGGCGGTTACGGCCTTTTGAGCCGTCCCCATCAAGTCCATGCAACCCTGATTCGACCAACCGCCCGGCCAGAACTTCCAAACTGTAACGCTCTTCGTCTGGCAACGCTTGTGCGGCGCGGGTGAGGCCGTTGACCAATCCGTAAACCGTATGCTGCTGATCGGCCCGCTCGCCCAAGATGGACTGTTTCGCCGCATCTTGCACGCTCTGGGGAAGACCGAAGCGGATGCCCAGCTTTTCCAGCGCCTTTTCTACGTCAGGCACCGGTTGCTTGGTGGCAGTCTTCATCCCTTGCACGAACTCGTGCGAGGTTTGCACCGCCTGAGCGACCGCTTCTTCGAGTGCGACCTCGAAGCGCGGCGTCGAGATGTGGATGTGGCGCTGCCGCAGGAGTGACTTGCCTTTGACGAGGCGAATCAATCCGTTGGCACACACCAGCCTCCACACCAACGCATCTACCACCACGCTTCGCGCGCCCACTTCAGAGTTGCTGATGTGGACGCCGGCACTGAGCGCGTCGTCTTTCAGCACTTCCTGTGTCAGTCGCGGATCGACCACTCGCAGATGCAGCGACTCTTCGCTCAGGCCGAACCAATCCACTTGGTAGTAGCCGTTTAGAACCGGGCGCAGGCTGTCGAGCAACTGCGTGTCATCCATCGAGGTGTAGTGCTCCGACAGCACGCCGCGCAGAGTTTCACCTTTGGCGCGCAGCAGCCACCGTTCGCGCTTGGGAGCGTTAGGGTGTCCGTTGCTTCCATTGGTCTTTCCAACCATCTTGGTGTGGCCGTGTTGCAGCCAGTGGTTGGCTTGTGCGTCGCGCAGATCGGGCGGGCACTTGCGGTAGTAAGCGGTCGGGATACCGAGCCGCTGGCACATCTGCATCGTCGCCCAGGGCGAGAGCGACAGTTCGTCCGACCCGCCACCCTGAGGGCGGTTCGGCAGCAGCATTCGTCCGTCGTGGACGATCAGTTGGTCTTTGGGAACGAAAGCGTCCCACTTGCCGAGCGCATCGGCTTTGACCTTGTCGTGAACTTCATCGAGGCTCAACTTTTCGCGGTTCATCGCGCGTCCTTGCTTCACGCAGAACAAATGTTTTTCTAAGAAAATCATCTTTTCAACGTGCGAAGAGGGTTGATTTGAAGCGAACGCTTTGGCGCTCACTTCACTCTTCCTTCGCACCATAAAGGCGACGCCTTTGATGTGCGAACCAGGTTGCACCCATGCAACGAGTAATGAAAGGAACGAGAAGCGCCTTCTTTTGCCAAGAGGAGAGTGCGATAATCTGATTGTCGCAAACTCGTTGCTTAGTCCATCAATCTTCCTCACTTCACACCAAGGCAACAACCTGATGTGGATTACAATGCTGGACGGCCCCGCTTGAACCATACAATTCCGAGTTCTTATGGTCACAGTTCGACAACTATCGCTCTTTTTAGCATCGCCTCAGGATTGTAGTGCCGAGCGCGCCGTCGTGCGCCAAGTGGTGGACGAATATAACGCCTCGTTTGGCAAAATGCACGATATACGCGTTGAAGTCGTGGGTTGGGACACGCACGCGCGGCCTGCGGCGGGCAAAGATGGTCAGGCACTCATCAACCAGCAAATCGCCGATATGAAGCAACACGCGCTGTTCGTGGGCCTTTTGTGGAATCGCTTCGGCACGCCCACGCCGCGCGCCGCATCGGGGACAAAAGAAGAATTCGACTTGGCCGTCAAAGCGCGAGGCCGTCGCGCCAATGAAAGTCCTGAGATCATGTTCTATTTCAATGAAGCGCCGTCCAACCTATCGACTCAGAAGGAACTTGACCAAAAATCTCAGGTATTGGGCTTCAAGACCAACCTCAAAAAGACGCTTTACTGGACGTTCGATGGCCCGAGAGATTTTGAAACGCTGTTTCGCCGTCACTACGGCAACTGGCTTTCTGAAATCATCAACACTCTGCCACCAAAGCCCGAATCTGTTTTGGCCCAAAAGGACAATGTCCCGAAGCGACCAGAAGAAACGCCTCTACCCACATTGGCGCTTCATAATTTCTATTACTACCCGGAAGATGTATTTGGCGAACCTCGCACTGGGCCTTTCTATCCCAAAGCGTTACGAAAAGCGATTGCAACTACCATTGCTTTCACCATCGCCTGTTCAAGCTCTCAACCGATTCGCCTCCAGAACGTTTACATCCGCGTGCTTGAAGCCACTCCATTGAGACAGGCGACATTTCCAGCTTATGAAAGAGGTGGGAACGGAATCACGCCGGTGCTTGGATGGACGGAGTTGGAACCAAACCCCAATCCGTATCAAATTATGACGAACGTCAAGTGGAACGTTGGCAAAGGCTTAGACCCTGCCGACTTTCACATTCGGGCGTTTTGCCGCGCCGGAAGCGAGTTCAAGATCTGTGTAGAAGTCGAGTGGATGGACTTAAGCGATCAAAAACAAACGCATCGCTACACTTTCGCGGACGAACTGATGGTGGCGATGCCTGAGTTGGTGCAATGGAAAAAGGTGGTAACTCAAGCAAAGAAGCTGAGGATACTTGTTTCTTCGCAGGATGCTCTCTTTCTTCTTGAGGATTTGCAGAGCATGAAGGTTGAGGCTGATACAACTATTTTAGCCCCAATGTCTGAAGATCCCGATCAAACAGACTTTGCACCAAGAGAACCAGATGAACTGAGAAATATGTGGAATCAAAGTGTGGTTCTAACACCAGAAAGCGAGACGCGACGATTGACCGATTTGGTCGGAACTTACGGAACAAGCATTGAAGAAGGTGCGACCCGAAACTTCATCATCGCTGATAATGATTTGATGATGATAGAGAACGCGGATAGAGACGAGTTGGCCGAAATAGTAGAAGACGGAAGCCACATCAACAAGGTAATCGATGCTTTCGATGATCTGGTGCGACGTTTCTCTGCTCCCAAGTAATTCCTGATTTGCTATGGCAACGACACAAATATCTTCTCGACACGGGATGAACCGTTAGCCAAGCGTAAATTGTCCTTGATCCCATTCGCTGAGCGCCCGATTGCCGTCGCCCGAAAATTCGCGCAACAAGCGGCCAAACAGCTTGACGCATCGTTTTTTGACTTCGGACGGCGTCAACGGCGAGTTGTAAACGTTGAGAACCGCGCGAACCAGTGGATCACCGCCGTGACCCTCAAAGGTGCTACGCCGCTTGACCGGGGTTTGAAGCAACTGTTCCACGAGATCAAGGGTGGCCGCCTTGTGAGACTTGCCGTGTTCCCAAATGTAGTTGGCGAGGCCATCGAAAGCTTCGGAAAGCGCCGGGGCCGCGATTATCGCTTGCAAAAACGGCTGCCAAGCGTTCCACGAGCTGGCTTTGAGGTTGCGCACCACTCGATTCAAACGGCGTTGCACCCACTCATCCTCGTCGTTGACCAGCGATTTCAAGCCGTCGTGACACCATGTCAGTTGTTGCGGCGTGGAATTGGTTGCAAAGACCCGCGAAGACCACACTTTAGCCACACCGCGCCGCCACGCCGGACGGCCTTGCAGCAGAAATTCGATGCGCGAGTCGTGGCCGTGCCAAGCGGCGATGGTGGCTAAGAATGCGCCGCGTTGTGCGATGGCCGCTTGTTCGGCGTTTAGAAGCTTTTCGATGTGAGGATTGACACGCGGGTAGAACCACACGATGCCGTGGCGAAGCACTTCCATCGAGTAGAACATCGACAGCAGTTCGAGCCGATTTTCGACCAATTTTTCGTAAAGCACAAAGGTCCGTTGTCGCTCGGTGTCGAAGAGATCCAGCAGATAAATCAAGCCACCGCAACGCACAGCATCGGCGGGATGTTCGGCTGTCCAGGCGATCCAATCCCACCGCCGTTGTCGATAATTCCGTGCGGCTTCTTCATCTTTGACCTTCGCTTTCGCTTCATTGGCTGCCAACCCTTTCATCAAAGCCTCGAAGATGTGATGGTGAGGCCAATCGTTCAGGTAGTCGATAAGCGGCCCCATGTTGAGCCAACTGTTTTCGTCGATCTCATCTTCTTCCGTTGGGGTTTCTGACTCGGCGTTGTTCGTCGGAGTGCGCCGGTTGCTTCGTGTTCGTCTTTGATTGCTTCTCGATGAGAAACTTGCTGGGGTTGAAAATTCCATCGCTTGAAGATGGCGTTCGAGGAGTTCTAAAATGTCATCGGGAACACCCTCATCTTTGCGCGCTTCGACCAAATCCGCGACGCTTTGCCAGAACGCGGCGCTAACAACAAAGGGAGCTACGGCAAGTTTAAAGTGCCGCACAACTTCAAACGCACTGGCGGAAGATGCGTTTGACTCCTTCAGCCCTTCGATGAACGCGCAGGCGAATTGTGAATCTGTTTCGTTTGGAAGACGTTCGGTAGCGAGACGCGCGAAACGGTCGGGTTCGGCGACGATCTCTTGTTTGAGTTTTCCCTTTGCCAGTTGCCACGCATCGTTGGGCAACCCCAAATCGAGGTCTTCATCGTCGGCGTCATCAATCGCGAGTTCACTGAGTTGCACCTCTATCACAGGTGTTTTACGAAGCAGTCGGCTCTCGATGCGTTGTCGCCGAACCGTGTGGCGGTTGATGACGCGCACCCAATTGTCATCGGAAATCTTTTTGGAACGCGTCGAAGCGGGAGCGAGCGATGTTAAATCCGCATTCCCAATGCGGGTGCTCCCAGCGATGTTTTCCGTTTCGAGAGGCTGATAACCCTGCATTTCTGGGAATTTACGTTCGAGTTGTTGCAAAAATCTTTGTGCCGGTGGACTGAGCAATTCGCGCGAAATGGGTAACAGCAAGCGCAGTTGGCTCATGCCGCGAAAGTGGCGCAAATCCTTGTCACTGGTGTCAGAATCGCGCCAATATTTCGTGATTTCGAACTGCTTGATGGTCGCTTCGAGGCGCCGCCGGTTGGCTTTGTTGAGAAAAGGAAATATAGCCGCGATCAAAGCTGCTGAATTCGCTTGAGAAGCGAAACCAAGATATAAACGGCGCACGTCTTCGCACAGAAAATCAACGGCCTCCTCCGCAAACTGTTCGGGGTTATGGCGATACAACGCCGCGACATACGTTTGAGGCGAAGCGAAACGCAGCCGTTGCAAACGCTCGATGGAAGGACGCAATTTCTCCGGTTGACCCGCTAAAGCCTTACCCGCGATGAGAAGCCCGTCATGCAACAAGCACTCGACCGAGCGGTGGATGTGGCCACCAACATCGTGACGAAAAGTTGCGAAGAGAGGATCGTGCTTAAAGCCAAACCGAGGCTTGGAGTGCGTCCAATTGACCACACGTTCGGCGACGAAAACCACCAATTCGAGAAACTCTTCTGGCGCTCGCTCGGCAACTCCGTCGAACACCTCGTCTATTATGTAATGGGCGTTTTGTTCGTCAAAAGCATGAAGCGGATCGGGAGTCGAAGGCGAAAGGTGATCCAGCGTCTGTTGCAAATGCCGGTCGAATTCTTCCGCATCCATCGCCTCCAGTTCTGCGTGCGTCGGTTCGGGAGGCGAGACGTAGGTTTGGCCATGTTGCGCCCCATAGCGATCAAGCTCCACAGAAAACCAAAATCGCAGAATCCGGCAGATGACGACGGGCGCATTGGCACACGGAGACTTGGCGATGCGAGGCAACGCTTCGAGCAGCGAATACTGGCCCAGAAGTTTGCCTTCCAGCCAACGCGAACACACCTCCTCGAATAGAGCGACCGCAGCCTCGCTGTGCCAATGATGGATCAGAGAGAGCAGATGCGCCAAGCGTTCATTCCATCGCTCGCTGGCATCGAGATAAGGCTCCAAAAAGCGCGTGGCTTGCTCTTGCCCTGTCTCGAAATTGAGCATGGCCCGCAGATAGTTGAGTCCATCCGCTTCCTCGTCGCTGTTTTGCGTTTGGAACAAATCGGTCAAAATGTCGGAGCGCAACCACGAGAACCAGCCGTTTCCCACACTGGCGCGTTCCAGGAATTGCCGTCTCGTTTCCGGTGCTTCCAGCTGAGTTTGAGCGACTTCCCATTCATGTTCAGACGGGTTTTGCAGTCCGGCAAACCAGCGGATCAACAAATCTCGCAGATGATCTTCTAAATCGGGAGATTCGAGCAGTTGCGACAGAGCTTCGAGATAACGCCGCTCATCTTTGGCTCGCAAATACGCCAAGATCTGGATCATGCGCGGACGCTGCGGCAATCCCTGATCGCTGCTCAAAATGCTCTGGGCGAGCGATTCGTCGCCTTCGAGAAAACGGCGGGCGGCGCAGTAATCGTTAAAGGTCTGGTGCCAGAATCGCCAGCCGGTTTTGTCTTCGACTAAAATTCCGGCTCCGGCCAGGGCTTGAGCCGTTTTGCTCAAAGAAACGTGCGCGGTTTGAGTCCAGAAGGATTTGGGCACCGAAGTTTTTTGCGTTTCCTGCATCCGGTCAACGAGCAGAGAGATCGCCTCGCTGCGTTGAGCGATTTGCTCTGGCGTCAAATACGGATTTTCGACCACCGCATCCCACAGCAACTCATGAAGGTCTTGCAAAGTCGCAACTCCACCCAGAACAGGCGCGTTTTCGGTGCTTTGCAGTTGATCGGGACGATTTTCGATGGCGAGAGCCAACAGATCGAGATGAAGCGGGACACGAAGCAATTCTTTGGTGCCGCGCGACAAAATCGATGAGTCGATTCCGAGGCGGTTGAGAGCGATTTCTGTTTCTTCCGGAGAAAATGGCTCCAAAGGGAACTCGATTTTGCGCGGCAATGACTTGAGCGCAGGGTCTGTGTTGAGGTCGAAGGTGCGGCAAGACAGCAGCACTCGCACTCGAGGCATTGCGCGGAGTTGCGTCACCAACTTGACGACTTCTTCGAGCGCGAACTGGTGGCTGGCGAGGGACAGCGAAAGCGCGTCTAACTGGTCGATAATCACAACGACGCCTTGCCTGGTTTGCAAACGGCTGAGGCGTTCAACCACGCGCTCAATGCTGTCCGGCAGATTCAAACACTTCTCGATGGAGTAACCGCGCGAAAGCTGTCTCAGTTGGCTGTCAGTTTTGATGGCGAGAGTCGGCACGCCGCGCGCTTCAAGAGCGGCCAACGCGTCGTGGAGCACAACTGTTTTTCCCATTCCCGCGATGGTATGAAGGAGGGCGACGTTGTCCACCGAAAGAGATTCTTCCTCTTTTGGAAGAGGGCCTTCCGTTGTCCAGTCGCGGCAAAGCCAATCAACGATGGTTTGGGTGATGGCTCGCGGCTGGTGTTCACCCTTTTGCCCTATGGTATTCCGGCTGCTTTTGAGGGCCAAATTGCACTTGGCTACTGCTGTTTTGATCTTTTGGATGGAAGCCGAAACCTTGAATTCGATGCCGTGTCGCTTCTTCAAATCCGCCCGTAGCGTGGCCGCGTCGAACTGTTTGCGCTTGCGGGCGTTGCGGCCTGCCTCTGTCACCAGCAAATCGAACAGCGTGGCAGGCGCAACACTGCAAGCAGGCATTCGGCGCGGAGCGAGGTGTTTTTCGAGGTAATCGAGCGAGCTGAATTCAACATCGACGTGCTTGAGCAGAGCGAACATCGAGTCAGGGTTTTGATGTTCAGGATGAAGCAGTGGCTGAATTTTCTTTCTCACTAACGTCTGCTGCGCTTTGGGCAGACCATCGAACCACTCCGTCGAGTTGTTGGCTCCATCGGCGGAAAAGCAAAGCTCGTTCAGGAGATAAAGAGGATTGGTTTGGCTCCCGACGTAAAGCAGCAGGCGGTCGCTATTTCGCTCTTCGCTTTCCAACTCGAACTTGGAGTTGAAAAACTGAGCTTCAAAGTCACGCCATAGCTTGACCCACGCGGGTGGTTTCTTTTTCGCGAGCGATTCGACTTCCTCTGATTCCTCTTCAACGTTTTCGTCCTGCGACGGTGTTTCGAGTTTGGACAGTTGGATCGTCAAACGCTCTTTGGCTTGAATATAAACGAGGTGGCCATCGGCGTAGGTGACAACGGTGTCGTCCACATGAGTCGGAGATTCGACGCGAACGGAGACAACGCGCTCGGAGTTTGAACGATCTTCTTCCCCAGCCAAATCGCCAAGGTAGAGCGAGGCCACAAAATTTTGAAAGAGAATTCCCGATTCTGTTGTCGGGCCGCCAGCTTGTGCCATGAGAAGTAGTTTGGCAACAATTAAAGCCAATTTGTGATTTAGTCACGAAGCACGCCTTGAGAAGACATAAGTGAGTGTGTCTTGCAGGTTCTGGTGGGCAATAAAGGAAAGTCAACCACCTTCGGGATGTTGTCCGCCTTCTCCCCCAACCTACACATGAGCGTTATAGACCAAAAAACCGCGCATCGAGTGATGCACGGCGAAAAATCGAAATTTGAACGTCCGTTCGTCCAGTTGGGAGAAGGGACTGAGATAATGGGAGAGCTTTTCCGTCTTCTCCTGAATCTTCAGTTGTAACCCAATCGACTATTCATCTTCAGAGTAATCGTCGGGCCAGTCCTGTCCATCTTGCTCTGAATCCAAGTCCTCCACTTCAATTGCTGTTCGGATGCCTTCCTCCTCATTTGAGCGAGGATCGGCGTCCGCGCGGGGGCTGACTTCCAGTTCAGGCTGAACCACTTCTCCTGTTCCCAGTAGGAAGGTCAGGCGAGGCGTCTCGCCGCCGTAACGCACTGCCATGCGCGCTTCGTCTGCTAAAAGCAGGGCTGAAACGAACAAAAGTAGCTGGTGAGGAGTGGGTGCTTGAAACGTCTCCTCAATGACTTGCGGTTCTTCATCGGGATCATCGTTCTTAAAAGCGAGGGCATTTTCCAGAGAAGAGAGTGTGCTTGACTCGTCGTAAGTCGAGATCAACTCTTCCCACGGCAAGGTGACACCGAGTTCCCTCGCCACGTCGCGCGCCAGGGTTTCCCATGCGTCGCTGCTTCCGTAACGAGCGCCACTTCGGAGAACAAGAGCGCAAAGTAGAACCGGCAGCTTGCGCCACTGCTCTGCTTCCATCTCGCTCTGCAAAACGCTAACAGCGCGTTGCCAGTCCTGGGTGTAGCGCCGCTTGCGTGCTTGCTCATGCGCCTGTCGCTCCGCTTCTCGTAGCGTCTTCAACCGCTCTGGGTCGAGGCACACCAACACCGTTTTAGTCGCGTCATGCGGGTCAGACACCTGCTTGCGGCAGGGGCATGAGCCGGTGCAACCTTGAGGAAGTTCGACGTGTGTGAGGTCGCGGTAGGAGCCAGATGGCAACTGAGCGACATCCACTTGACCGCCTTGTTCTTGCTGGCGCACTTCTTCGCGCATCCGATCCATTGCCTGTGCCGCTTCGTCTCTCTGCCGATTGATGGCCGCTTCCTGCTTTTTGTGCCACTCAGGTGGTTTGAGGCAGAAGCTCGCGTAGCCGCTGGCGACATACGCTTTGTGTGGACAGGTTTTGCACTCCTCGCGCCAGTCGAACTTGGTGCGATAGTCCAACTCTTGCAGTAGCCCTTTTCGTTTTAGCTCCTGATGGTTGGGCAGAAGCGCTTGCGAAAGCGAAACCGCAGTGACGGCATTGGTCGCCGCGTGATGTGCGACGAGCGTGCAAACCTGCTCGTGTGAGGCGAGCGGCAGAAGAGCGTGCCCGTGTGCAGCAGTCAGCTTGCGGTAGGCCAGCAACTGCTGCACGGCTTCGGGCAAAGCCAACAGCTTCATCGTCGCCTGGATAGTGGCGACGCTCTTGCCGACCTTCTTGGCGATGCGTTCCTCCTTCATACGAAAGCGGAGCATCAGCTGCTTGTAGCCGCGCGCCTCTTCGATGACGGAGAGGTTGCTGCGCTGCACGTTCTCCAGAAGCGCAATCTCGGCGGCTTGAGCGTCGGAAAGATCGTCGCGCACGATGGCGGGGACGTGTCTGCGTCCCGCTTCGCGGCAGGCGCGCAGGCGACGTTCGCCCGCGACCAGTTCGTAGGGCGGCACGCCTTTCAACGTGCCGTTTTTGGCGTGGCCGTTCTTGCTGCCGTTTGCCTCGTTTTCGGGTTTGCGGGTGCGAACCAGAATCGGCTGCTGAACGCCATGTTCTTTTACGCTTGCCACCAGTTCCAGCATCTCTTCAGCGTCGAAGAGGAGCCGGGGCTGGTAGGGACTGGGCGCGATTGCTTCAACGGGCAGCAGCACGACCTGCCACGACGGTTTGCCGTGTGCGACTTTGGGCCGCGTGGCCTTTTGCTCCGGCACAGGTAGGGCCGAAGCGGTTGCAGTGGATTGGGACATCCTTTCTCCTTGTCAAAGAGCACAAGATTTGTCGAAGCGATGCTTCAACGCTCTTTGTCCCACCACCGTAAGTCGTTGTTTCAATCATCTCAACGAGCGTCGCGCCCTCGCAACACCTAAACCAAAGAACCGCAGGCGTCACCGCCTACGGTTCTCTTTTGTCCACATTTTATCCACAACCTTAGCGAGGTCGCAGCAGGTCGGCCATCACGGGATTGCGAATCAGCGTCGCATACTCCGAGGGCGTATAGCCACGGATGTTCTGCGCCCGAAGGTTCGCACCCAGCGACTTGAGCAGCTTCGCCATTTTCAAGTTGTCGCGTCTCACAGCTACAAAGATCGCGGTATCCTCGTCGCCGTTTTTGGCTTCGAGGCTGGCCCCGAAACTGACTAACAATCGCACGAACTCTTCCTCGCCCCCATAAACGCTGGACAAGAGGAAAGAGTTGAGGCTCCGACGGGAAGCACCTCGCTGTAATATGAGCCGGGCCATCTCCACGCGTTGGAAGTGCATGGCGGCGCCCAGTGCCGTGAATCGTCCTTCATTGAAGGAGCCGTATTTGATTTTTCCCGACGCGTTGGCCAGCGAACGGTCTTGGCCAAGCATCCGCCGCACGTCAGACATACGGTTGTCCCGAATCGCTTCCAGAAACGCCACAGGATCGCCGGGCTTGATGGGGGGAGGCTCTGGCAGAGGCTGGCTCAGCGCCACCGCGCGCGGTTTGGCCGAGGCCTTCGAGTATTGCTTCCACCGCATCTGCCACGTCGGGCTACTCGATCTCACACCGACCCAACGGCTTCCACTGTTGAGATCGGGGATGAAGAGGTCGCCGCCCGCGTAGTCTGCCCGCAGCACCGTGCCTATGACGCCGCCCAGCGTAGCTTTGGGCATTAAAACGTAGTAAGCGAACTCGAAGCGCGGGCCGGGGCCGGCGGGCGTGTGCACCCAGCGAGAAGAGCCGACTCGCGTCAACCAACTGCCTCCTTTGGGATCGTCCGTCGTGCCATCGGGAGGCAGCCATATGGAGGCGGGCACAACACGCTTGGCCTGAACCTGAGCAGAAGTGGCGCTACTCAGCGCGAACACTGTAGCGGCTGAGAACAGCCATCGCAAAGGAAGATGTTTTTTCATATCAAATTTACCTCACTGGTTGAGGCCAGAGGTAGTCGCTCCGATTAAGAGGGTTGGGATCATCTTGAGGCACCGAGGGCAACGTCTCGACTTGCATGAGCTTGATGTGACTGTCCTGGTGAAGCGATAGATAGTCGTCATAATTCTGATGTCGTGGATAAACGGTCAAAACGTGCGTCCTACGGTCTGAATCCCCAAGCGTGAAAATCCGGCCTTTCTCGATCCCATCAATGAGAAGCGGCTGAACCTGGGTTACCAGCCAGTCGGAACCAATCAGATATCCCGCTTGATCAACGGGCGTGTCTTGCACAGCAGGCGTAGTGGAAGCGCCAACTTCAGGCTTTGCTACAGATTTGACATCTGGCTTCGACTGCGTGAGCTTGCCCACAGAGAAAGCCGCGACAAGCGCCAGAGGCGCCACAGCGAACCAAACTTTTTTGTTCATAATGCCTCCACTTCCAGCGAATCGGCGCACGTTCAACATCTGCCGCGTTCAGTCGGGCTTGCCCTTGAACACACCCCAGGCGATGAGGCCCGCGCCAGAGAAGAAAAGAAACGGGTGAATCCAAGCGAAGAGGATCGAGCCGATGCCCCAGCCGATGAAACCCCAGTGCGGCTTCTTGGACGGCCCCGCGACGGCGACTCCACCGCTTCCCGAGGACGCCGACGCGGGGGGTGCCCCCTGCATCCGACCGTCGGGATCGAGGCGACCGATCTCCTTGCGCGCCTTGAGGCTTAGCTCCGGGTCGCTCGACTGTTCCGCCTGATGGAACGCTTCGAGCGCCGAGGACTTGCGCTTGAGAATCTTGTAGACCAGGCCGAGATTGAAATACGCTTCTGCGTCAGGAGCTTCGTTGATCGACTTCTGAAAGGCTTCCGCCGCCTTGTTGAGCCACTTGGTTTGATCGCCCGTCTCCGGGCCGCCCGAAGTGGCAACGGCGTAAGCGAGCAGTCCCTCTTTGAAGAACACCATCGAGCGGGCCGGTTTGACCTCCACGCTCTGAGTCGCTAACTTGTCGAGTTCGCGGTGCGCCAGCGAGAGATCGCCCTTCTGAATCTCCTGCGCGGCCTGGGCACGGATCAGCACGTTGTCGGTTTCCGACTTGACGCGCCGCTCGATCTGTCCGTCGATGTCGTCCAGATAGGACAGCGCAATCTGAAGCTCTCTTGGCATATCTGCCGTGTCATCCATAATCATCCTCCTGTTGTTGGTGTGTCGCGCTCAAAGCGCGACTTTGTATTCCGCCTGGATGGGGCCAGAGCGCACCCGCTCCTGTCCGTTGACCGAGACCGAAACCTGAGATGAGGCGTCCAAGTCAGGCTCGAACTCGGCCACGCCGTCGTTGTTGGTGTATTTCTCCGGCAGTGGGCCGGACGCCAAGACCTGCGAGACATGGAGGACGACTTTGGCGTAGTAGGCGGGCTTACCGCCGGAGTCCACCACCCGAACTGAGATGTAGCGTTTCAATTGTTGATCTCCAAAAATAACTCGCCGCGCGTTGACTCAAGACATCACGCAACGCGGAGTGGATATACGTTTTCTGTATCAGTGAGGGTTTATACGGTTTTTGTATCAACGTCAAGCGGCTCTAACCTGCTCATAGGGTGGAGCCATCGACAAGTCCGTTTTTACTGAGGAATACGAGATATTTCTGCGTCTTTTGCGTGAAGTGAGACAACAGGCTCACCTCACGCAACGGGACGTTGCGGCGCGACTGGAACATCATCAAGCGTTCGTCAGCCGCAGTGAAACGGGGGAAAGGCGGCTTGATGTTATTGAGTTGCGCGCTGTTTGCCGCGCCCTTGGCATGCCGCTTCGGGAGTTCATCGACTCTCTGGAAAAGGAATTAGAGGCGCGTGAGGCGACCGAATAAGAAGCCCGCACTCTTAGAGCCTATCCCAATAGGCAGCGAATAAATTCGCCGCAAAGAAGAGCAAAACCTGCCTTCGCAGGTTGTTATAGCGGTTAAAGGAAAGTAGGCTACATTTGGCGAGCGAATGAATTCGCAGCCAGAA
>JAABUN010005503.1_pt1 | contig 15649 bp, 15 predicted proteins | sample 5559311 | NCBI WGS metagenome assembly JAABUN01 (sample SAMN10711877, study PRJNA513370) | rock metagenome | isolation source: Antarctica rocks | place: Antarctica: Victoria Land, Siegfried Peak sud
ACCCGCGATAGCGGCCAGCCGCGCCCTCTCGGTCGTATCGAGGATGATGCAGACAGTCTGAGCCATGGCCCAGACTCGCATGCCTCATGCTGCGCGTGAATCCTTCCACAGCGTCAGTGCACTAGGCCTGCCGAGAACCGAGAGTGACGATGGCCGAACCTGGAACAGGCGAGGCCGTGAAGCCCTCCCTGCCGACATCGAAACAATGTAGCCGGTACCCCGCGATTTGAAGCGGCACCGGCAGGGGGATTGAGACACCGTGCTAACGCGCAGAGCATTCTCCACGCTGTCCGTGCTTGCGCTGAACGAGCTGGCGTTCGCCTCATCGGACGGGTTGACCTTTGGTCGGCCCGAAGCCTTCTCGTTCGAGACCCTCACGGAGCTGGCCAGGACGAGGGCGGCCCAACCCTATAATTCGCCCGCTGAGCCGTCTTCCCATGTCCTCGACCGGCTGGACTACGACCAACTCGGATCCATTCAGCACCCTTTGCGAACCGCCCTTCATGCCGGCACGCGATACCCAGCCTCCTTCTTCCATTTAGGGGGACTTTTCCGAAAGCCGGTCCGAATTTTCGCTCTCGACGGAGCCAGTGCCCGCGAGGTGATCTATCGAAAGACGCTGTTCGACAGTCCGGCCGACAGCCCAGCCCGCGACATGCCGGAGGGAGCGGGTTTTGCCGGGTTCAGATTGCACGACGCACAATTGCCGGAGTCCGAACGGCAAACCTCCGATTGGGCCGCGTTCCTGGGAGCCTCCTACTTCCGCACCTCTGGCGACGAAGGGCAATATGGGATCTCTGCCCGCGGCATTGCCATCAACACGGCTCATCCCGAAGCTCAAGGTGAGGAGTTCCCCGAATTCTCGCGATTCTACATAGCTCCTGCTCACAATGGGGCAGTTTCCGTTTTTTCGCTCCTCGACGGCCCGAGTATCACCGGCGCCTACCGTTTCAGCATCCGAAAGCACCCTACCTCGGTTATGGAGGTGAATTGCCGTCTGTTTTTCAGGACCGACGTGAGGCAAATAGGTATCGCTCCGGCTACATCAATGTTTTTCTATTCAGAGACCTACCGCTATGCTGGACAGGATTATCGGCCTGAGGTCCACGACTCGGACGGACTGGCCTTGTGGACGGACGATGGGGAGCAAATCTGGCGGCCCCTCAACAATCCTGCGCACGGTACCCTCAGTTCGTTCTCGGCCGACGGGCTGAAGGGGTTCGGGCTCCTCCAGCGGGACCGAGCGTTCGCAAGTTATCGAGATCCTGTGAACTACCAAAGAAGACCACACCTTTGGATCGAGCCTCTGGGAAACTGGGGCAAAGGATCAGTCCAGCTTTTGGAGCTACCCACCGCAGGTGAGTATCACGACAACGTCGTTGCGTTCTGGGCGCCGGCGCAGGCCGTTACGTCCGGCGACGCTCGTGAGTTTAGCTATCGGCTTCACTGGGGAGCGACGGACCCGGTTCCGAGTGGTATTGCCCGCTGTGTCGCGACGCGGCTCGACAAAGGCTTCGTTGGCTCGCGAAACGGACGCCAAGTCTGCGACCGTCAGTTCCTGGTCGAGTTCGACGGTCAGGCACTCGCCGGCCGAAATGCCCGAGACGCCAAACCGGTTCTGACCATCAGTCGAGGCGAGCACGACGGGCTGAGCGTCTGGCCCGAGGCTGACGGGAGCCCGAGGCCCTGGCGGGTTTCGTTCAGGGTTTCCGTCGAAGGCGAGGAACCCGTCGAGATGAGACTCTTCGTGAACTACGGGACGGATACCGTTTCCGAGACCTGGGCCTTTCAGTACCACCCCCGGCTTTGGGCCTGAGGTCTCCTCACCCCCTCCTCCCGGTACGTTGCCCAAAGGCCGGCTCCGCGACGGGTGTCTCAGCGCCGCACGAACCACGTGCCGCTTGGCGCCATATCGGGCTCTTTATCGGCATCTACCGGGTTGAGAAAGTCGGGCGTTCGGCGCCATAGGTCCGCCGGGGTCGGAGAACCGGGATGAGCGCCGCGGCGCCGATAAGCGCCTGCGAGGGCAATGGGGTCATCGTCAGCATCAACCCGGCGGACGGATCGGTCGCCGGATCGGTCCAGGCCACGACCATTGCCGAGCTGGACGCGATTGTCGCGCGCGCCTGGACTGCATTCCGATCCTCCGGCTGGCCGTTGCTGCTGCCGCACCGCCGAGCGCTGGTGCTCCAGGCCATCGCCGACGGCCTGGCTGCCGAGAAGGAACAGCTCGCCCGCCTGCAGATGGTCGACAACGGCAAGCCGCTCAGCGAGTGCCGCGGCATGGTTGACTCGGCCATAGGCACCTTCCGCTATTACGCCGGGGTCTGCGAGACGCTCGAGACCGCCGTGACGCCTCGGCGGGGCGATTACGTTTCCTTCACAATCCTCGAGCCGTTCGGCGTCATCGCGGCGATCACGCCCTGGAACTCACCCATCATGAACGACGCCACCAAGGTGGCGCCGGCGCTGGCCGCCGGGAATGCAGTGATCCTCAAGCCTTCGGAGGACTCGCCGCTGCTCGCGCCGGAGCTGGCCCGCATCGCTCTTCGGGCCGGCCTGCCGGAGGGCATGCTGCAGGTGGTTCAGGGCCGGGGCGCGGATATCGGCGCGGCCTTGGTCGGCCATCCAGGCGTCCGGATGATCTCTTTCACGGGCGGCACCGCGACCGGCCGCGAGATTGGCCGGGTGGCCGGCGCGCGGCTCATTTCGGCGGCGCTGGAACTCGGGGGCAAGTCACCGCATGTCGTGTTTGTGGATGCGGATATCGCGCACGCCGTCGCGGCCGTTGTCGCCCGGATCTTCGGCTCCGCCGGGCAATCCTGCGTCGCCGGCTCGCGCCTGTTCATCGAGGCCCCGATCTACGACGACGTGCTGCGTCGGGTGGTCGATCGGGCGAAGAGCCTTCGCGTGGCCCCGCCCGACGTACCTGACGTCGAAATGGGTCCGCTCGCGTCCTTCCATCACCGCGACCGCGTCACCCGCTTCGTCGACCGTGCCCGCGCCGAGGGCGGCCGCGTCCTCTGCGGCGGCGGTGCGCCGACCGGCCCCGAGTTCGATGCTGGCGCCTTCTATCTGCCAACAATCATCGATGGGCTGGGGCCCGACACCCTCACCTGCCAGAAGGAGGCGTTCGGCCCGGTTCTGGTCGCTCTGCCCTTCCAGGATGAGCCCGACCTGATCGATCAGGCGAACGGGACCGCTTTCGGCCTGGCCTGCGGCATCTGGACGGAGAGTTTTAAACGTGGATGGCGGGTGGGTCGAGCCCTAGAGGCGGGCTCGGTCTGGATCAACACCTACAAGCAATCGGTGACCAGCACGCCTTTCGGTGGCTTCAAGAGCAGCGGACACGGCCGGGAAAAGGGCATCGACGGGCTGCACCTCTACGCTCAGGTGAAGAGCATGTATTTCGGTCTGCACGAACAGCCGCTGGCAGTGGCACGGTGAGCGCCGTGAAACGCCGCCCGGAAGCCGCCGCCCGGATCGAGGGTGGCCGCTTCATGATCATCGGCGGCGCGAGCCTTGTCGGCTCCGCAACCTGCGAGGAATTGCTCGCGAGGGGGGCGGCCGAGATCCGCCTGTTCGACAATTTCTCCTTCGGATCGGGGGAAGCGATCGCGCATCTGAAGGAGGATCCGCGCGTCACCGTCGTTCAGGGTGACATCCTGCGCCTCAACCAGCTGCTGCCTGCCACCGAAAGGCTGGACGGTGTCATTCACCTCGCCGCCTTCATGACCCTCTCCATGGACCGCGATCCCTGGGCCGGCATCGACGTGAACATACGAGGGGTGCAAAACGTGCTCGAGGCCTGCCGGGCCAACAAGGTGCGAAAGCTCGTCTTCGCCTCCTCGAACGCGGTCTATGGCTATGGTCCCGGGGTGAAAGGCACCCTGCTGGAGGAGACCCCGTTCCATTCGGTCGGGGCGCCCCCTGCAGCCATCCTGTACGGCGCGAGCAAGATCGCCGGGGAGCAGCTCTGCCGCGACGCTCATCGCCGTCACGGGCAGGACTACGTCGTCCTGCGGTACTCGACCGTCTATGGCGAGCGGCAGCACTATCGCGCGGCAAACGCGCTCTACATCGTCGAGACCCATGATGCCGTGAAGCGCGGCGAGCGGCCCCGGGTGATTGGAGACGGGTCGGAGACGAAGCATTTCGTCTATGTCGGCGACATTGCGCGCGCGAACCGGATGGCGCTGGAATCGGACGCCACGGACGTTGCCGTGAACACGTCGGGACCGCACCCCGTGACCACCCGAGAGCTTGTCACCATGGTGGCCGAGCTCTCGGGCCGGCCGGACCTGAAGGCCGAACTGGTCGAGCCGGACCCCGGCAAGGTGCGCCTGACCTCTGGCGGCGCTTTCATGATCGACCACACGGCTGCCAGTACGGCGATCGGCTGGCAGCCGGAGATTGGCATGCGCGAGGGCCTGAAGCGCCTTCTTGCATGGCGCGACGGTCAGGCTTCAGGCGCCTAGAGCGACCGACAAGGGGGCTTCTGCCATGGAATCCACGATGAATCGCCGAGACCTTATCGTCGCCGGGCTTGCCGGCGGTGCGGCGCTCTCCAGTCCCGCGCTTCTCCGGGCAGATGACCGCTACCCGAGCCGCCCCATTGAGCTCGTGGTCGGCTTCGCGGCGGGCGGCGGGACGGATACGACCGCCCGCACCTTAGCCCGCTATCTCGAGGCCGAACTCGGAGGGCCGGTCATTGTGGCGAACCGGCCCGGCGCCTCAGGCGAACTTGCCCTTTCCGGCATCGCCCGCGCGGCCCCCGACGGCTACACGCTCGGCATCACCAACTACCCGGGCCTGCTCTCCATACCGATCGAACGCAAGGTGCCGTTCAGGCTCGAGGATTTCGAACTCCTCGCCAATATCGTGTCCGACCCGTCCGCTTTCAGCGTGGCCGCCGCCGGGAACATCAACACGATCGACGAGCTCGTGGCGCGCGCGAAGGCGCAGCCGAACGCCGTGACGTTCGGCTCGACCGGCGTCGGAACCGACGAGCACCTCGCCCTGTCGCTCTTCGAGCAGTTCTCGGGCGCCAAGCTGAGCCATGTGCCCTATCGCGCAGGGCCGCTCGGAACCGACCTCCTCGGCCGTCACATCGAGGTTGCCGGCCTCAATGTCGGTGAAGCGGTGCCGCTGGGCGACAAGATCAAGATCCTCGTCCAGGGCGGGCGCGAAGCGATCGCGGTTCGTGCCAGATGCGCCGACCTTCCGGGAGGCGGGCTTCCCCTTCGAGATGCGGTCCGAGCGAGGCGTTATCGCGCCGCGCGGCCTGCCCGAGGCAGTGTTGCGACGCCTGGCGGGGGCGATCGCAGCCGTGGCGACGAAGCCCGATTTCGTGCGTCAGATCGAGAGCCAATTTACGGAGCTCTTCTATCTTCCGGGTGCGCCGTGGGGAGAACACCTCCGACGGGAGGACGAGCTGTTGCGCCGGCTCTGGAGGGACCGGCCCTGGTCCAGCACCTGACGTCCAGAAGGAAGACGCACGAGCTTCTATGGACGGGGTCGCTCGCGGCGTGTTCGGATTACGCGAAGCGCGGAGAGCAAGAACCGGGCTCGCTCGCTGCGCCACGGACAAACAAAGACAAAAGGGAGGATGACCAGTGAACGTTCAGCGCCGCACATTCATGAAGCTGGGCGGCATTGCCCTAACTGCATTATGCAGCCGAATGGCCTGGGGGCAGAGCTTTCCGACGCGCAGCGTGAGCCTGGTTGTGCCCTATCCGGCCGGAGGCGCAACCGACGTGATCGCCCGGCTCATCGCCGAGAAGCTCCGTGCCAAATGGGGCCAGGCGGTCTTGGTTGAGAACAGGGCCGGCGCGGGAACCGCGATCGGAGCGCAATACGTCGCCCGTTCGGAGCCGGACGGCTACACCCTGTTCGAGACGACCTCGGCCCACACGATCAGCGCGAGCCTCTACAAGAAGCTCACCTATGACCCCATCCGTGACTTCTCGGCCATTACGCTGACGGCGACCATTCCTCTGGTGCTCGTGACAGCGAAAGAAGTGCCGGCGACCACCCTGCCTGAGTTCGTGGCCTGGGCTAAGATGCAGACGGGCGTTCTCGTCGCCGCATCCACCGGGATCGGGACGGCGCAGCATCTCACGTCCGAGCTCTTCAAGGGCCGCACCGGCGTCCCATCGCAGCATGTGCCCTACCGGGGCGACACGCCCATGATCACGGAGCTCTTGGCGGGACGCGCGCATTTCGCCTTCGCGACCTTGTCCGCCGTGCTGTCCCACATTCAGTCCGGCGATCTCCGCGGGATCGCGCTCGCGCATCCGAGACGCGTCCAGGCTGCGTCGTCTATCCTGACCTTCGCTGAGGCGGGAATGGCCGATTTCGAGGCCGCCACCTGGTTCGGCACCTTCGCACCGGCGGGGCTGCCGGCTGCCCTCCGCGAGCGCATCTATGCCGATATCTCGGCGATCGTGGCGGAGCCTGCCATGACGCAGCGGCTTTTTGAGTTGGGGGCCGAGGTCAACAACCTCCCCCCGGCTCAATTCGACGGGTTCATCCAAAAGGAGACGCTCAGGGGGGCCGAGGCCGTCAAGCTCTCAGGCGCAAGCGTCGATTGAAGCCTCGAAAGACACATCATGCCGAGCATCGATGAGATCCTCCTCGCGCGCTGCGCCCCCGATCGCAGTGAGCAGCTGGTCCGATGCGCTCGACGAGCTCGGGAGCGAGGGCGTCATGCAGGGGATCACGCCACGCAGCGGATCAGGCCGGATGTGCGGCTTCGCGGTCACGGCCAAGCAGGTGCCCGGTCGGTTTGGCGATTACGATAGATCCGATTTCGCCGTCGCCGACTGGTCGCCGCGACCGGCCCGGGAACCGTTCTCGTGATCGATTTCGCCCGCCACCCCCAACCCGACTTGTGTTCAACATACGGGCGTGAGCGCGGGTAGAACGGCATCGTAGTGAGCCCGACCGTCCACTCCCGCTCCCGGATCCCACGACCTCCTGCGATCCGTACCGGGCCGCGTAACCCTCCCAGCTCATGCTGTTTCGTTCCCGGGAGCTTGCCAATTCAACCCTGAGCGGGGTAACCATTTCACGCAAGAGAACAAGCGTTCTGTACAAAAGAACGCGTGAGACCGGGAGGGGGCATGTCGCCGGGTGATGCTGTCTCGGAAACGAACGATGCCAGAATTCTCGAGCGGCTGAAGGCGCTGCCGGCGCTCGCGCGGGCGGCACGGCCCCAGGGTGCAATGGACCGCTTCGTCGACGTGGATTGCCTCGTTGGAACATTCCGGTCCGGCATTCATCTGGCGATCCGGTCGGGGGAGATCGTCGACGCGCAGCCCGGCCCCATCTTGATGAAGTCCTGGCGATTTGCTTACCGGGCGACTCCAGAAGCATGGGAAGAGCACTGGCAAAGCCTTCCGCGCGCGGGCTTCCACGACATCCTCGCGATGACGAAGCGCGGCGCCGCGACGATCGAGGGGGACCTCCAACCGTTTCTGGCCAATCTGCAGTTCTTCAAGGACGTGCTCGCGTTGCCACGGGCTGGCCGGTCCGGAGGTGCCGGGTGAGCCCGGATTTCGAGCCAATCATCGGCCGCTATCTCCGGTGCGAGATCGAGGGTGTTTCTCACCGAGTCTATGTCGAGGAGGCCGGATCGGGGATTCCGCTCGTTTGCCTGCACACGGCCGGTTCGGACGGGCGACAATGGCGGCACCTCCTCAACGACGGGGAGATCACGCGCGACTACCGCGTGATCGCCTTCGACCTCCCTTTTCACGGGAAGTCGAACCCGCCCGAAACCTGGACGGGTGAGGAATATCGGCTGACCACACGCTCCTACACCGAGGCGATCCGGTCGGTGTGCCGAGCGCTGAACCTCGATCGGCCGGTCGTGATGGGTTGCTCCATCGGCGGCCGGATCGTCTTGAACCTGGCTATCGAGCATGCCCGCGAGTTCCGTGTCCTCATCGGGCTCGAGGCTGCCGATTTTCAGTCGCCCTGGTACGACACGTCCTGGCTGCATCGGCCGGATGTCCATGGGGGCGAGGTCTGCGCCGCGCTCGTCTCCGGCCTGATCGCACCGGGTGGCCCTGAGCCGCGCCGCCGGGAGACGCTCTGGCACTACATGCAGGGCGGCCCGGGCGTCTTCAAAGGGGACCTGTACTTCTACCGCGTCGATGGCGATCTGAGACCTCGCACCGGCGAAATCGATACCTCCGTCTGCCCGCTCTTTCTGCTTACGGGCGAATATGACTTCTCCTGCTCGCCCGAGGACACACTGCGAACGGCCGGCTCGATCCCGGGCGCAGAGGTGCAGGTGATGGAGCGCCTCGGACATTTTCCAATGTCCGAGAACCCGGAGCAGTTCCGAAGCTACATCCTGCCGATTCTCGAGAAGATCAAAGCACAGAACACAGGGAGAGAAACATGAGACTCGGAGTTCTTAAGGCAGCAGCGCTCGCCTGTGCGATCCTCGGATGTGGACATGCCGCGCAGGCGGCCGGTGACGTCATCCGAATCGGCGTGCTGAACGACCAATCCGGCGTCTTCGCGGATAACGGGGGTGTCGGGTCCATCGTCGCGGCACGGCTCGCGGCGGAGGATTTTGGAAACTCGATCTTGGGCAAGCGGATCGAGATCATTGCCGCCGATCACCAGAACAAGCCGGATACCGCCTCGAGCATCGCCCGCGAGTGGTTCGACCGGCTGGGAGTGGATCTGATCGCCGACGGCGCGGCTTCCTCCGCCGGCTTCGCGATCCTCGGGGTTGTGAACGAGAAGGGCAAGATCTTCGTCGTGTCGGGGCCCGGCGCCTCCGATTTCACCGGCAAGGCCTGCTCGCCCCAGAGTTTCCACTTCAACTACGACACCTACGCCCTGTCGAAGATCACTAGCAAGGCGATCACGGAGGCAGGCGGGAAGAACTGGTTCTTCGTGACGGCCGATTACGCCTTCGGGCATGCGCTGGAGCGCGACTCGGCCAAGTTCATCCAGGCCGCCGGCGGCAGGGTGGTCGGTTCAGCGCGGCACCCACTAAACACGATGGATTTCTCGTCCTTTCTCCTCCAGGCCCAGGCCTCGAAGGCGGACGTCGTCGGGCTCGCGACGTCCGGCAAGGACGTCCAGACCGCCATCAAGCAGGCGGGCGAGTTCGGCCTGGTCCAGGGTGGACAACAGCTTGCGGGGCTCCTTGTCTTCATCACGGACGTACACGCGCTCGGGCTGAAGACGGCGCACGGCTTGCAGATCACGACGTCGTTCTATTGGGACGTCAACGATCAGACCCGCGCCTGGACGAAGCGCTTCACAGCGGCGCACGGCGGCCGTGTGCCGAGCATGATCCATGCGGGCACCTACAGCGGTGTCCGGCATTATCTCGCGGCCATGAAGGCTGCCGGCACCGACGACCCGAAGGTCGTTGCTGCCAAGATGCGCGAGATGCCCGTCGACGACATGTACAACCAGGCGACGAAGATCCGGCCGGACGGCCGGGTGCTGCACGACATGTACCTCGTGCAGGTCAAAGAGCCGAGCGACTCCAAATACCAGTACGACTACTACAAGGTGGTGACTAAGGTCCCGGGCGAAGAGGCGTTCCGGCCGCTGTCCGAGAGCGAATGCTCGCTCGTCAAGAAGTAGGATCGGATGCAATGGATCCCGTGCCCCTTCTCGTCGGCGACGAGCGCCTCCAAGGTTCTGCCGGTACGTTCGCCTCAGGGTACGAGGACGGCCGCCTTGGCCGGGAGAAGGTGATCAGCGGCATGCGCCTCCATCTTCGGGCGAAGAGCCTCGATCTGGTGCTGAGCGGCGGACCGGCCGCCGAGGCCAGGCATTGAGCGCCGCCATGTCCGGAAGAGCGGGTTCGAAGGTCGGCTTCATCGGCCTTGGGGTCATGGGCGAGCCCATGTGCCAGAACCTCGCCCGAAAGAGCGGCCGTGACATCCTGGGCTATGACCGTGCCGCGGCGCCGCTCAAGCGTTTGCGCGAGTTCGGCGTATCGGCGGCCAGCACTGTCGCAGATGTAGCGCGGGAGGCTGGGGTCGTCTTCATGGCCCTTCCGAGCGGACGGCACGTGGAGACCGTCTGCCTTGGCCCGGACGGCCTCCTCGCGGCAATCCGGCCCGGCACGCTCGTCGTCGACCTCGGCACCTCGCCGGTGGATCTCACCCGCGACCTCATGGCCCGATTTCGCGAACGAGGCGCGCGCTATGCCGACGCGCCGATCGCGCGCACCCGTCAAGCCGCCAAGGAGGGAACGCTCAGCATCATGGTCGGGGCGGAACCCGCGGATTTCGAGGAACTCCAGCCCCTGCTGGCCATGCTCGCCACCGATCTCACCCATTGCGGGCCGGTCGGCTCGGGCCAGATCGTCAAGATCCTAAACAACATGGTCCTGGTCGAGACGGTGGTCGCATTGTCCGAGGCGATCGGGGTCGCGCGGCGGGCCGGGCTGGATGGCCAGGTCCTCTTCGAGACATTGCAGAAGGGCTCCGCCGACAGCTTCGCCCTGCGCAATCATGGCATGAAGGCGGTGCTGCCAGGCGTCTTTCCGGAACGAGCGTTCTCCACCGATTATGCCCGCAAGGATCTGTCCTACGCCCTCGCGCTCGGGACCGAGCTCGGCATCGAGCTGCGCGGCGCCAAGACCGCGGATGACCTGTTGCGGCAGGCTTCCGAAGCCGGATACGGCGACCTGTATTGGCCCGTGGTCAGCCGGATCCTGGGTCCGAAGCCGCACGAGGGCGGGCCCGGAGCTTGATGTGACCGAGAGGCTGCAGCCGGGCGGCGCCCCGGATGGGGTAGCGGCCGTGGATCGCGCCTTTGCGATCCTCAGGGCGCTCGCCAACGAGCCGGAGCCGAGCACCCTCGCCGAGCTTGCGCTTCGGACCGGGTTCTACAAATCTACCATTCTGCGGCTCGTGGCGTCTATCGAGGCGGCCGGCTACGTCACCCGCCTGCGCGACGGCCGCTACGGTTTAGGGCCCTCCGCCTTTCGCCTCGGTCTCGCCTATGAGGATCAAAACCCGCTTCGGCTGCATGTCGTCCCGGTCTTAAGCGATCTCGTCGAGCGCGGAACGGAGAGCGCCTCGTTCCACGTTCCGCATGGGCCCGGTGCCCGACTCTGCTTGTTTCGCGTGAACTCCCACCATTCGACGCTCGATCGAGTTGACGCGGGCGACATTCTTCCCCTCGACCGCGGTGCGGCCGGGCGCGTGCTCATCGCCTACTCGCCGGAGGGCAGGCTGGAGCAGGAGCCCTTGCGCCGCGCGGGCTATGCTCTCTCCCGCGGGGAGCGCGATCCGAGCTGCGCGGGCCTCGCGGCCCCGGTGTTCGGGCCGGGCGGCGACCTCTCCGGTGCGCTATCGCTATCCGGTCCGGGCGAGCGGTTCACGGATAAGGCCGTGGCCTCGATGCGCATGCTTCTCCTAGAAGCCGCTGAAGCCCTGAGCCGCTCGCTCGGCGCCGACCGGCGATCTCGAACCCGAGCGGCCCGATGATCGCCGGACAGCGGGATCACAGGATTCACGCACCGTGACGGATCAGTCCTACGACGTCCTCGTGATCGGGGGCGGGAATGCTGCCTTGTGCGCCGCGATAAGCGCCGGGCGCGAGGGTGCGCGCGTGCTGGTGCTGGAATGCGCCGACGCGTTCTGGCGCGGCGGCAACACCCGCCACACGCGCAACATGCGCTGCGCCCACGACAGCGCGACGGAGATCCTCACGGGCCCCTACACGGAGGAGGAGTTCTTCGACGACCTGCTGCGCGTGACCGGCGGACAGACGGACGAGGACCTCGCCCGTCACATGATCCACGAGTCCAAGGAGATGCTGACCTGGATCGAGGACCAGGGCGTTCGCTGGCAGCCTTCGCTCGGCGGCACGCTCTCGCTCGGGCGAACGAACTCATTCTTCCTCGGCGGCGGACGGGCGATGCTGAACGCGCTCTACCGCACGGCCGAGCGGCTCGGAGTCGAGATCCGCTACCTCGCCGAGGTGACGGATCTCGCGATCGAGGACGGCATGTTCCTGTCCGCCACGATCGGGGGCGAGCGGCCGGTCCGGGTCACGGCGCGCGCACTGGTGGCGGCGGCCGGCGGCTTCGAGTCGAATATCGAGTGGCTCAAGCGATACTGGGGCGATGCCGCGGACAACTTCCTCATCCGGGGGACCCGCAACAACAACGGGACCATCCTTCGCCTGCTGCTCGATCGCGGCGTGCAGGAAGTGGGCGACCCGACGCAATGTCACGCGGTCGCGATCGACGCGCGGGCGCCGAAATACGACGGTGGCATCATCACCCGGCTGGATTGCGTCGTCTTCGGCATCGTCGTGAACAAGCACGCCCAGCGCTTTTACGACGAAGGCGAGGATATCTGGCCGAAGCGCTATGCGATTTGGGGCCGGCTCGTCGCCGCGCAGCCCGACCAGATCGCCTACATCGTCTTCGACGCTTCCTCGCTCGAGCTCTTCATGCCCTCGCTCTTCCCGCCCCTACAGGCGGACACGATCGGGGAGCTTGCGACGAAGCTGGGGCTCGATCCCGCGGCGCTCGGCGCCACCGTGGAGACCTTCAACGCCGCCGTTCGGCCCGGCACCTTCGACGACAAGGTCCTGGACAATTGCCGGACGGAAGGCCTTGATCCGCCGAAGACCCATTGGGCGCGCAGGATCGAGGCGGCGCCGTTCTACGCCTACCCGGTCAGGCCGGGCATCACCTTCACCTATCTCGGCACCCGGGTGAACCGGGATGCCCGCATCATCATGGCGGACGGGCGGCCCGCCGCGAACATGTTCGCGGCCGGGGAGATCATGGCCGGCAACGTGCTCGGGCGCGGCTACGCGGCCGGAATCGGAATGACCATCGGGGCCGTGTTCGGCCGGATCGCCGGCAGGGAGGCCGCGCGCAATGCTCGCAACTAGCACGGCGACGGCAGGTTCGGTCGCCATTCACGCGAGCCCGGCGCTCGCCGAGGCGGACCGGCTGATGACGGTCTGCAACTCCTGCCGCTACTGCGAGGGGCTTTGTGCCGTCTTCCCGGCCATGGAGATGCGCCGCTCCTTCGCGGATGGCGACCTCAACTACCTCGCCAATCTCTGCCACGCGTGCGGCGCCTGCTACTACGATTGCCAGTTCTCGCCGCCGCACGAGTTCGACGTGAACGTGCCCAAGGTGATGGCGAAGGTCAGGGCGGAGTCCTACGCGCATTATGCCTGGCCGGGCTTCCTGTCCGGCGCCTTCGCGCGCAACGGGCTCGTGATCGCGCTCATTGCCGCGTTCGGGGTCGCAGCCTTCATCGGCGGATTCGTGGCCTGGCATGACCCCGCCGTGCTCTTCGGGACCCATACCGGACAGGGCGCCTTCTACCGACTGATGCCGCACAACACGATGGCCATTCTGTTCGGGGTAGTGTTTCTCTACGCCATCCTGGCGATCGGCTTCGGAATCCGGAAGTTCTGGCGCGACATTGGAGCCCCGCCCGGCACGCGCAACGATCCGAAGAGCATCCTCCAGGCGATCCGGGATGCGGGGCGGCTGCGCTACCTCGACGGCGGGGGCGCCGGCTGCATGAACGAGGACGAAAAGCCGGACGACAGTCGGCGGCTCTACCACCACCTCACCTTCTACGGCTTCATGTTGTGCTTCGCGTCGACCTCTGTCGCGACGCTCTACCACTACTTCCTCGGCCGGGTTGCACCCTATCCCTGGTGGGACCTACCCGTCGTGCTTGGTACCGTCGGCGGTGTAGGGCTCGTTGTCGGGCCGATGGGTCTTCTCGCGGCGAAATGGCAGCGCGACCCGATGATGCTCGACGAGACCCGCTACGGGATGGATGTCGCGTTCATCCTCATGCTGCTTCTCACCAGCGTGACGGGGCTAGCGCTGCTCGTGCTGCGCGCGACACCCGCCATGGGGATCCTCCTCGCCGTGCATCTCGGGGTCGTGTTCGCACTCTTCCTGACGCTGCCCTATTCGAAGTTCGTGCACGGCATCTATCGCTACCTCGCGCTCGTCCGCTACGCGCACGAGCGCTTCCACCACTTCGGCGAGCCCACGGCGAAGCTCGTCCAGGCCCCGGCCACCACCGGCCAGGGCGGACAGAGGAAGTAGGCCCTACTCCGCGAGCTTGATCCCGGCCTCTTTCAGGACCTTCGACCACTTCGCCGCATCCTGCGCGATGTCGGTGGCATATTCCTCTGGGCTGCTCGGAAGCGGCTCTGCCCCTTCGAAGGCGAGCCGCTTCTGCACCTCCGGTGTGGCGATGGCGTCGCCCAGCACCTTGTTCAGCTTGTCGACAATCGGCTTCGGCGTGCCGGCCGGCGCGAGAAGGCCGTATTGCAGCACCGCCTCGTAGCCGGGCAGCCCCGTCTCGGCCACCGTCGGCACCTCAGGCATCAAGGGGGACCGCTTTAGGCTGGTCACCGCCAAAGCCTTGAGCGCCCCGCCCTGCACCTGCCCGTGCACGGCCGGGATCGGCGTGAAGGACATCGGGATGTGCCCGCCGACCAGATCGTTCATCATGGGTCCCGAGCCCCGATAGGGCACGTGGGTCAGCTTGATGCCCGCCATGGAGGTGAAGAGCTCGCCGGCGATGTGCGTCGCCGTGCCGACGCCGGCCGAGCCGTAATCGATGGTGCCTGGCTTCTCCTTCGCACGCTGGATGAGCTCTGCGACGGAGCTCACGCCGAAGCTCGGATGAACCGCGAGAACCGCCGGGGCCGAGCCTATGAGCCCAACCGGCGCGAAATCCTTGAGCGGGTCGAACCCGGCATTGGGGTAGAGGGTCGGCCCGATCGCGATCGTGCCCGAATAGCCGAGGAATAGGGTGTACCCGTCGGGCGTGGCGCGCGTGAAAGCCTTGGCGGCGATCGTGCCGCCCGCCCCGGGGCGATTGTCGACGATCATGTTGTGGCCGAGCATCTCGCCCATCTTTTCGGCGATGATGCGCGCCATTACACTCGTGCTGCCGCCCGGCGGGAACGGAACGATCAGCGTGACCGGCCGGGCGGGATATTCTTCGGCGTGCGTCAAGCCGGCGAGCAGGCCGGCAGCGAGGGCAAGGCAGGCGGCAGCAGATCGCAAATGGGTTCTCAAGGCGCTTTCTCCCATTTGCGCCAGTGTCTCATATCGCATTGAGTGTCCACGGCGCTAGGCAGGTCGAAGCGCACGGAGGGTGCTGACGTCGCGTCGGCTCACGCCCGTATCGGTTCTTAAAGCGATTGAGCGGGGCGTCTTCGCCGCTTCCCTCGGTGCTGACGCTCGGCCTTTCAGGCGTGGGTTGCTTTTGGCTCATTGCCGGTTATCGGGAAGGTGCTTCAGATGTTCGCGAAGCATCTAGTTCTACTGCGTCACAAGCGCATTCGGAAGGCTGGATTGCGAGACGCGGTCTGGCAACAGGGGCATCTCGCGAGGGTTCTGGCGAGAGCGACGGTGAGCCGTCTTTGCAGCGTCGCGATCGAGTTTTCCACATGGCGCTCGGGCCGGATCGGCGGACGGGCGGGATCGGAGACCGCCGGATAGGCCAGGTGGCGCGCGAGACGGGGAGGCTGAGGGGGGAATCGCGGCCCGCTCGCAGACCAGGAACCCGTAGGCGGCGATGCACAGCGTGGCGTGGTGGTGGAAGCCACGCCATCCTCGGCCTTCGTAGTGGCCGAGCCCGAGTTCTCC
>JAABUN010005504.1_pt1 | contig 15645 bp, 17 predicted proteins | sample 5559311 | NCBI WGS metagenome assembly JAABUN01 (sample SAMN10711877, study PRJNA513370) | rock metagenome | isolation source: Antarctica rocks | place: Antarctica: Victoria Land, Siegfried Peak sud
GACGCCCGCTCGCGGAGCAGCTCGCGGACCTCGAGGCCAGTGCCGGCCGATGGCGAGACGCTGCTGCCACCCTGGGTGACGAGCACGCGGACGTCCGCGTCGAGACGAGAGGCGGTTCGACGGCGCAAGCCGGCTATCTCCCGTTCATGCGGCTGCGGGAAGTCGTCTTCCATCACGTCGACCTCGAAGCTGGGTTCTCCTTCGTCGACCTCGACGGCGAGCTGCTCACCGCCTTCCTCGACGACGAGCTGCGCCGCCTGAACCGCAACCCCGCGACGCCAGGCATGACCATCCGCACCGACGAGGGCGATGCATGGTCGGTCGGTGACGGCCAGCCGACGGTCTCGGGCTCTCGCCCGGCTGTCCTCGGCTGGCTGGCCCGAGGGCTCACCCAGGGGGTCGTCGGCGACCTTCCGACGCTGCCGCGCGGCACCTGACATGTATGCCGGGAAGGTCACCCCCGGGGGTCCCAGCGATGTCCGCGAGCTGGACGCCCTGACGATCCGCAAGTGCAGCGTGTCGGACATGGACAACAACGCCTACCTGCTGACCTGCCCGGCGACCGGGGCGCAGCTGCTGATCGACGCGGCGGACGATGCTCCTCGCCTGCTTCGGCTCGTCGCCGAGGGCACCGGATCGCTCGACGTCATCGTCACCACGCATCAGCACTGGGACCACGTGCGGGCGCTCCCGGAGCTGGTCGCGGCCACCGGCGCACAGACCATGTGCGGTGCGGAGGACGCCGACGCGTTGCCGGTGCCGGTCGACCGGCGGCTGCAGCAGGGCGACCAGGTCCGGTTCGGCGACGTGACGCTCGACGTCGTGGTCCTTCGTGGGCACACTCCCGGCTCGGTCGCCGTGACGTACCGCAACCCCGGCGGCCACACCCAACTGTGGACCGGGGACGCACTCTTTCCCGGCGGGGTGGGCGGCACCTCACGGCCCGGACAGAGCTTCGAGTCGCTGTTCGCCGACGTCACCGAGCGGATCTTCGACGTCTACGACGACGACACGTGGGTTTACCCCGGACATGGCGCCGACACGACGTTGGGCGCCGAGCGGCCGCACCTCGACGAGTGGCGTGCCCGCGGCTGGTAAAGCGGAGGCTGGCGAAGCGTGACGCTGACATCACCTCCTCGCCGGATCCGTCCCTCTACTCGGTGCCCTGGGCGACCCAAGCCGCCATCTGCCGGACGTAGTCCGCGTAGTCGCGTCGCGCCGAGACGACGGCAGCGACGACGATTTCCAGGTCGACCTCGACGTACTCGTGGGTCAACACGTTGCGCAACCCCACCGAAGGCTGGAGTCGTCTCACCAGCTCAGGTTGGATCGCCCCAGACTCCTGCGCCAGGTCGAACGAGCTGCGGTAGTCCTTCGGTGCCCGGCCGAGGAGTGTCGCGCCGAGGTGCCCGTTGACCGACACCGCGAGCTCGACGACCTTGGCCAGCACGCGCTCGACGCCGTGGCGAAGCATCCGGTCCTGCTCCAGGCGGTCCCTCATGATCTGACCCACGGACTCGAGGTCGTCCAGCAGTCCACGGATGAGAGCGAGCCGGGACTGCACCACACCGGCGTCGAACTCCCGAGGACTCACGACGACATCAGCTCCAGCTGGAGCCGTCTGAAGTGGTCGGTATCGAGTCGCTCCATGATCGCTGCGATCTGGGCGTTCGCGAAGTCCCCGGGGCCGAGCTGGAACAGCGGCACGCCCGTGGTCAAGGCCCGCTCGCGGGCAAGCGGATCGGCGTGGTTGAGCACCATCACGTCGATGTCCTCGCTGCCGGTCAGCCGGTAGAGGTCGTCAAGCAGGCTGAGGAGGCGATGGGGCGGTTCGCCGCGCGCGTACCGGACCGCCACGTCCAGGTCCCCGGGACCGTCCTCGTCGAGCTGCACCCGCAGGACGCTGCCGAAAACCACCAGCAGTTCCAGCCCATGGCGGCGACACAGATCCGCAAGTGCTCCGTGACCGGCGGCGTCGCGCAGCCGGGCATAGGCGGCGCGCACGGACTCACTCAGGTCGGTGAGCCTAGTCACGCCGACGCCGCACAGGGGGATGACAAGCGCGACGTCCTTGCGTGACGGATGAGCGCGGTTCGGCTGCAGCTGCTGCAGCTGGGGGTGAGCGGCGTTCTTTACTTCGGTTGCTGGGGCAAAGACGAGCGACTGGCGCTGCACTGGTTGGCCGAGCAAGCCACCGGCTCATCTGGGTTGGTCTACGTCCCTTTGCGGGACACCGAGGCCGCTCCGGTTGACTGCTCAGGGCTATCCATCTGAGCCGACTTCGCTTTGTCAGGGCGTATCGCGCCAGGGTCCTCTGGCGCGGGGGCGGTCCAAGCTAGGCGAGTGGCCTCGGTTTCCGGGAGGGGCCGGCTGGACCGTCTTCGGCTTGGACGCGCAATGAGCTGCTGGTAACGGACTGGGTCGTGGCCGATGGCCAGTTGGAGCACCCGGTAGAAGACCAGACCGCGGCTGCGTGAGCGGCGACGGCGTCCGACGTCGGTCGAACAGCGTGCCCGCCGTCACCGCCGTCTGGGCCTTGCATCTGGTGCACTTGAAGCTGCCGTCCGAGACCCGCCAACCCCCGACATTTTCACATCGTGGGCAGACGAACCCGTCCGGCCAGCGCAGCCACTCCAGATAGTCCAAGCAGTCCGCGTCCGTGGCGAACCATGACTGGAACTCGCCCAGCGAACGCGGGTACTGAGCACCACCATGCGAGTCGCGGTACTGCATCACACCACTGTAGTCGGCTCAGATGGATAGCCCTGTGACTGCTTATGGCGCAGCTGCTCTGGCTCGTTTCGGCCCAGACGGGCCGCGATTTCGGCAAGGGTTCGGCGCGTGGCGTCGAGGGCTGCCGCGTCTAGGCCGACCGCGCTGCGCCGCGCCCACTCAGCCTGCGCGGTCTGGATGGTGCGGAGCGCTTGCAACCCCGCCGGTGTGAGCTCGGCCAGCTTCGCCCGCTGGTGCGCCGGGTTGTCGACGTAACGGACGAGTCCGTCCACCGCGAGGGCGTCGGCGACGCGTTGCACACTTTGCCGAGTGAGCGCCAGAAGGCGCGCAACCGCAGCGACCGTCGCCGGCTCGTCCTCGACGGCGGCGAGCACCTGCCAACGCGCCGCGCTCTGGCCCGCTGGCCGGGCAAGGTCGTTTCCTGCGGCCTCGAGCGCGCCGGCGAGCTGCAGCACTTGCACAACGAGTCCGCTGAACGCCTCGGCCGCCGCACCGCGCGCTTTGACAGCAGGCTGTCGTTTCCTTAGGATGTCCGGCATGGATAACATCCTGTCAAAGCGCGGCGTTCCGGACGGCTACTCCCGCGTCGACCCGTGGATCATCTCGGCGGACACCGACGCCGAGATCCGCTTTGTCCAAGAGGTGTTCGGCGCCCAGGAACGACCTCATTCACGTGTGCTCAACGCCGACGGCAGCATCGGTCACGTCGAGGTCGCCATCGACGGGTCGGTGCTGATGATGTTCGATCGGCAGGCGGGATGGCCGGCGACGCCCGCGCACCTGCGGGTCTACGTCGACGACGCACAGGCAACGGTCGACCGGGCCGTCGGGCTGGGCGCTCGCGAGGTCACCCGCGCCACCGATCTGGCCTTCGGCGAACGGGTCGCCCGGGTGCGCGACCCCCAGGGACACCTGTGGTGGCTGCACCAGTACCTCGAGACGGTGGACCCAACGGAGATGGCTACCCGTTTCTCCCAACCCTCTTTTCAGGCTGGCATGAGCTACGTGCAGGAGTCTTTGGCCCAAGAACTTGCCTCCACCGCCTGACGCGACCGGGCCCGGCGGGTCACGCACTTGCCCCGCTGGGCAAGCAAACGGCCGTCCTGCAAGCGGAACGCTGACCGGGACGGTCACGGCAGCCGATCCTCACGCGCCAGGGCCCGTTGGTGTGGCAGGGTTTTAGATCGTGGGGGGTGAGGAGTCCAGGTGGCCGTCGGTGCTGGTCTTGCTGGCGCATCCCCGACCGGGCAGTTTCAACCACGCCCTCACCGACCGCGTCGTCACCACACTGCGCCGGCGGCCCTGGCATGTCATCGTCCATGACCTGTACGCCGAGAGCTTCGATCCCGTGCTCCGAGCCGACGAGGCTTACACGAGCGGGCAGGACGCAGCCGAGGTTCTCGCCGCCAGTGATGACCCACTGCTCCTGCAGCACCGACGCGAGTTGAGCGAGGCATCAGCCCTGGTGGCCATCCACCCCAACTGGTGGGGCAAGCCACCAGCAATCATGGCCGGCTGGATGGACCGGGTCTTGGTGCCCGGGGTGGCCTACCGGTTGGACGAGGCTGGCGGCGCACCTGTCCCGTTGTTGTCGCTGCGGCAGGTCTTGGTGGTCAACACCTCCGACACCACCTCCGAGCGCGAGGCAGAACTGTTCGGGGACCCGCTGGAGTCCATCTGGGTTCGTTGCCTGGTGCCATACCTGGGCGAGCCCCACGTCGAGCGGATCGTCCTGCGGGTGGTCGCCGACGCCGACGCCGTCCAGCGCCAGCACTGGCTGCAGCTGATTGAAGATCGCGCCGCTCAACTGCTAGCCGCTGACGGCCATCCAGCGTCGTAGTGAGCCGCCGAGTGGCCGCCGCACGTCTCGGCAGTCGATCGTTGAGGGGGACAGCAGTGCAATGTCAGGCCCTTGTGGGAAGCGGCGAACCCGAGTCGCTCGTCGAAGCGGTGCGCATCGGCTCGCAATCCTTCAGTCGTCAGCGGCACCGGGGCGCAGCCTCGACGTCGTGCCTCAGTAACTGCCCACACGAGCAGGGCCGCCCCCAGTCTGGGGGGGCGGTAGTCCGCCCGGACGCGCCCCGCCTCGAGGCGAGCACCTAAGGCAGCTCGCCGGGCAAGCCCGGGCAGCATGCTCAGCTGCATCGCGGCGATGACGTCGCCATCATCGACGGCCACGAGGGGCAGGTGCGCGAGATAGGCCTCGACGCGAAACGTCTGCAGCGAAGGACTGTAAGTCGTCCTCGCCGGTGGCGCCGCCGCGGATAGCGTCACGCTCGCTTGGCACCCTCCGCACATGCGACTGAGGCACAGTTCATAGACGAGGTAATGCGACGAGACCTCGTCGTGACACGGGTACTCGCCGCCCCCATCGCGGCAGTTTGGCGGATGTGGACGGACCCGAACATGGTCAAGACCTGGTGGGGACCCGAGGGCTACACCGCGCCCCGCGGCGAGATCGACCTGCGGATCGGAGGGCGGTACTTGTTCGGGATGCGCGCCCCCGAGGACCAGAGGTCAGGACTACTACAGCGTGGGCACCTACAGCCGGATCGATCCGCAGGAGCGCCTGGAGTTCAACCAGAGCTTCTCCGACGCCGACGGCAATGTGCTCCCGGGGGCGACCTTCGACATGCCCGACATGCCCGACGAGGTCCGGACGGTGGTGACCTTCGGCAGCGTCGACGAGACCACGACGAGCATCACCATCACGCAGTACGAGCAGCCCGCCGACCAGGCCGTCGAGTACGCCGTCGCGGGCTGGAACCAGTCCTTCGACAAGATGGTCCGCGCCCTGCAGCCCGGTCGTACAGCGGACGTCGAGTCGTGAAGGCGAGCATCGCCACTGGAGCGGGCCGCTCCCGCACCAACCGGCAAGGGCTCGGCCGCAGCGCTGCCGCCCTGGTTGCAGGTCTGCTGGTGGCGACGGCTGTCGCCTATGCCCTCGATGCGCTGGCCATCGCCGGCGGCTACCTGGCCCAGGACAGGGCCCTCCGAGCTCGCAGTCGCTCGTCGATCTCGACGGCGGTGGCGATGCGGCCGTCGTCGCCGACCAGACTGGCCAGCCGTTCGGACTCGGCGACGTCCCGCCGGCCCGCACGACCCAGGCGTCGCGAGCGTCGCGCGTCGCGCGTCGCGCGTCCGCTTACGTGAGCCGATCGCCGTCCGGAAGAACCCGCCCACGTCCCCGCCGGCCGCCACTTGACCGTAGATACCCAGCGGTAGCCCGGCGGCTGCAACTGCTGATGCCATCCTGGAGACGGATCCGCTTGCTGGAGCCGCCGAGCCGAACCGCGGAACCCGGCCGAGCTCGCACGTGGGTGTGGCCTGCGGGCCTACTTGTGGAATGCGGTCCCGCTGTTCGTTGCGCTCCGTCTCAGCGGGCTCGCGAGTGCGCGGGCTTGCGCTGAGCGAGGTAGCGGGTGGCGGGTTCGAGCCAGGAGGCAAGGGCCGCGTTACTACGCAGTGCCTTGGCCTCGACTCGGATCCACCCTTCGCCCATTGAACGACCTGCTCCCATCTCCGCGCGGGATGCCTCCGGGTTTTCGAGCAGCCGAGCGTCCTCGGCTGGGTCGACGCGGACGGGAAGGCTGCCGTCCTTATGCGCGGCTACCGCCATGGCGCCGTCCGCCATCAGGGCGAGCACACCGAACATGCGTACTTCCCGCAACTGCTGATCTGGCAGGGACAAACTGACCCGGTCGAGCAGAGCGGGTGTCGACTCGCCGGGGGGCCCGGTGTCATGCGGGCTGCTGTTCCTGTGGGACGTAGCCAAGGCGGTCGAAGGCGAGACGGATCTCGACGATCTGCCCGTCTCGCACCGTGAACAGCTCACTCGCCAACGTCGTTGTTGTTACCGCCGTCTGAGGGAAGTACCAGAGCGCCACCCGATCGCCGTCCGTCATTCGGGTGTGCTCAGGTGCCCCTGTCAGCATCGGCACGAAGCTGGCGAGATAGTGCTGCCAGTCGTTCTTCGTGGTGACGTTCTCGTCGGGGGCGAAACAGTGAACGTCGTCCGAGACGTAGGTCAGGGCTCGCTCGACGTCGCCGCTGATCCAGGCTTGGTGATAAGCCTCCACGGTCGACAGCGCATCATCATTAACGTTCGGCATAGCGGCTCCTTCGGATGGTCGGTGCTCAGGCCAGGGTGCGGGTGTCCAGGTATCGGGTGGGAGTTGCTCGCCGGCGACGGCTCGTATGAGGCGGGGCAGGAAGTGGTTCCATCCCGCTATGTGACCGGGAACGTCGCCCTCAGGCAGATCAGTGTGGACGACGTCGATCCGGGTTCCGGCGTTGATCGGCGTCAGCTCGAACGACACCGTCGACGCGCCTGGAGGCAGGCCCTCGCTGCCCGCGAACCCCCACGAAACCGTCACGCGCCGAGGTGGATCAACCTCGAGAAACACGCCCCGCGCGCAGTAGCCGGCGATGTCTACCGCGAACTGGCCGCCGGGCACCGGGTCCAGCGATGCCCACTGCCCCATCCATGAAGTCATTCCGGCGTCCGTCACCAGGAAGTCGAACACGCGCTCCGGTGTCGCCTCGATGTCGATCGACTCCCGGTGCTCAGCCATCACGACTCCGAGCCGACGACTCCACCGCACGCTTGAGCGCGCTCAGCCGCTCGGGCCAGAAGTCGTCGAAGAACCCTTTGCCGACGGCAAGGCCTTCCACCCGGACGGCGAAGAGATGACGAGTGCCGGACCGCGAACCGGTCACCAGCCCAGCTGCCCGCAGCACCTTCAGGTGATGAGACACGATCTGCTGCGACAGCCCCAGCGCGTCCGCGATCTCGCCGACCGCGCAACGCTGATCGCGAACCGTCGACAGAATGGCGCGACGGTTTGGGTCGGCCAACGCTTGAAACGTTCGATCCAGCTCGGCTACCCCATCGTTCATCAAGAACCTCCCGACCTGACACTACCACAAACGTACGTTTGTACAAACGACTCTTCGGCAAAGTCTCAGGCGACGCTTCGGACCTTGCGCATGCCAGGCCCAGTCGGATGGGTGACAGGTCCCGCAAGTGGACTGCCAACCGGCGCGAGCCGGTTGGCGGTCCACTCGTCCTGTGGCAAAGTCCCACTGCCTGCGCCCAAGCTGGAACAGCTCCGTGCGGATCACGCCCAAGCGATCCTGGTCCTTGAACGAGACAACCCCGATCCTCCGATCGTGGCGACGAGTTCTTCGACCACTTCACTGAGCGGTACCGGGATCTGCTCAGCGAGCAAGAGGCAGGCACTATTGCCTTCTACGTCCTCGTCGACGACGGCGAAGTAGTCGGCCGGTTCAACCTCTTCGACCTCGAGGACGGTGCCGCGAGTGTGGGCTACCAGGTCGCGCAGCATGTCGCCGGCCACGGCGCGGCGACCGCGGCTGTCGACGAGCTGTGCTCAATTGCGACGAGCTTGGGCTGCACACCCTCACCGCCGCTACCGCTCACGAGGGAGACTTCGCCCTCGACCGCCTCGCGCAGCACCACCGTCGAGCCGGCCACTGCGAGGGCGCCGAGCAGAGGCGAGTTGCTGAACACGCGCTCAGCCTCCCACGCCCTGCGCTCGACAGCTGCTCGCAAGCCGCCCCGCAAGCAGAAGGTCAGCGGAACGGCCACGGTCGTTCGAGCGATGCCACCGCGACAGCGTCCAGGTTTGCATCAGCCGGACGGGTCAAGACCCGACAAGCTCACCTACGTGGCGCTCCACCCACCCAATCTCACCTTCCAACTCACCAGGGACACCGCGTCGGGCCAGCCGAACCTCCCACTCCGAACGCGCAGCGGCGAGTTTCGAGAGGTGGTCCAGAAACTGCCGCATGCGGGCGATCGCCGTACGCACGAAGGCCATGTCCGGCTCAATGCCATAGGCATCGAGCAGCAAGCGGAGCCGGCGCGCCTTCTCCGCCGCACCCGGTGGTAGACCCGCCGCTCGACACCTCTCCTCGGACAAGAACGGCACCCACCGCCAAGCGGCGAATCCGAGGTCCCAAGCTCGCGGCCCAGGCTCCGCTGCCTCCCAGTCGATCACGCCACGGGAATCCCGGCCCGGAGACCACGTTCGGCGGCGCCAGGTCGTTGTGGCAGACCGTCTCCACCGGTTGCCGAACCTCCACCTGCCACTCGCGGCCAGCCCACGGGAACGTCGCCGCAGCATCGTGATACTCGCGCACGAGCACACCGAGATGCACGAGCACGTCGTCGCGCCAGATCCAGTGATCGGCATCCTGGACCGGCCCGGCGTCCGCGTCAGGGAGATCAACACCGACGCTGCCGTCGACATAGGTCAGGACCTCTCGTGCCCGCTCGTCAAAGCCCAGACCCCGCGGCGCACCACCATAGCCCTCACGCTCAACGTGCTGAAGCAGATCGAGGACGCTCGAAGACCAGGGGTGAGCCACCCGGCGAACCGTCCGACCTACTCGAACCGCTTGCGCCTGGGAGCCTCCGTCAAGAGGGACCTCCGGCTCACCCACGTCGCCGAGTGCCGGGCTGGCTGCTTGTTCCAACAGGACTCCCGTTCACAACGTTGAATCTAGCGGCAGAAACACCTCCGAGAGGTGAGCCGCAAGCCCACGCGGCGGCGAACTGGTCGAGCATTTGGCGAAGCGAACGGACTCCAACGACGAGATCCCCGAACACGGTGTAGGTGCCGGGGGGTTGTCGAAGACCCGGCTGACGTGGGCCTGGGGGCGAGCGCTTCGGATGCTTCGGCGGCATCAGCCAGTGGGTCGTGGAACGTGGGCATCATGGGTTTCTCCTGACGCGGCGTGTCAGCCAGCTGCGCTCGGTGCGCCCCGGAGTGTCGGTGCCGGATGCGATGGTCAATGTGGACGCGTATCGGAGCGAACGGAGGAAACCATGCTTGGAGCGATCAAAGCCATCCCGGAGACGATCAAGAACTGGCGAGACAATCGGGACCTGCTGTATCAGCTCGTTACGGCACTCTCCGCAGCGCTAGTCGTGACCGCGATAGCGAGCGCCAGGCGACCGTCCGATTCCCTCGCATCGGTCGCGCACGGGCTCGGGGCGACCCCCGTCGCGAACTGGTTCGGGACGAATGCGCCACCGGTGCTTGCAGTGAGCATCCCATCTGTGCAGTCCATCGCGTTGTCCGCAGTCTTGCTCCTCCTGGCAGGGATGGTCGCTGTCCCATTCTGGGGTGGCCGTCACGACAGCCAGATGTTTGGCTACGAGCCGTTCCGCCTAATCGGTTCACCTGCCGCGTCGACCATCTGGATCTTGTTGCTCATCGCAACGCAGCAAGGTGACATCGCTTCCACGCTCCAGCGATGGGAACACACGGCGCTTTCGGTGGGAGCCTGGACGATCGGTGGGTTGCTCGCGACTGGCGTGCTGTGCCTCATCGTCAACCGTTCCGGGTTCGGCGAACTGCTCAAGCTGCTGTTCGGGTCCGTCGCAGTCTTCGTCTATCGGATTGGCCTCAGAGTCTGTGCAGCTCTGTTCGCGATCGCTCTAGCGGCCATCTCACTGCCTCTCTCAATCATCAGTTGGATGAGCGCTCCGGAGTCCGACCACGCACGAAATCTCCGGCACGAGATCGAGATGGAATGAGCGGAACGAGCCTCACAGCCCACCGGGGCATCCGTCGTACCAATCCGAGTCGCGTAAAGCTCACACCCTCCGGCACAGCGGCAACGCGGCCGCGGTGAACGCGGCGACCGGCTGTCCGACCAGGAGCCGGGCCCGGCAGGAGGCTTGGATGGGGGCTGCTCGACCGCGGCCACGGCAGCGTCGAGTTTATCCAGTGTCGGGGCGGAGACGGAGGCAATGCCGGTAGCGGAGCACCCCGTGGCCGGCGGTCAGGTCGGCTTCCTGCTGTAGGACGTCGTGGTACTCGGCGGTCTGGACGGCGTCGTCGATCTGCCCGATCTTGGCGCGTTGGGCTTGGTCGGAGATGTGTCCGGCCTTCGGGTGGACCCCAACCCGCCGCGCAGCACTGGTTCGTCGTCTATACCGACCCGTCCGGTCATCCCTTCTGCCTGTGCTGGTGAGCTAGAGCACGGTCGCGGCCAGCTCACCGATCGCCGCGAGGCTCGGCAGGACCGCGGTGCCCCGGTCGATCGGTCCGGTCGCCAGGTCGGTGGCCGCCACGGCCACTGCCACCCACCGGGGTCCGCGCTCCAGCAGCGCCACCTCGACTCGCACTCCGAAGAGCTCGCCCGTCTTCGAGGCGACCGACATGTCCTCGGGCAGGTAGGCCGGCAGGCCTTCGCGGAACTGCTGCGTCCGCATGATGGCGAGCGCCGTCTCTGAACGAGGGCCGTCCAGCAAGCGCCCCTCGCGCAGCGCGACGACGATCTCGACGAGGTCGGCGGCGCAGGTCTCGTTCTGCAGACCCCGCTCGATGGCCGCGAAGTCCATCAGCCGCCGCTCCAGCCGGGTATGCCGGGTGGGCACCTTCCGCAGCAGCTCACCGACCACCTCCGTGCCGACGAGGTCGAGAACGGCGTTGGTCGCGTCGTTGTCGCTCAACGCGATCATCAGGGTGAGTACCTCACCGAGCGGCAGGCGGGTGACGGACGGCAGCAGGGAGAGGGGACCGGACCCCCCGACCCGACCGGCAGGGATCTGCACCACGGTCGTCAGCTCGAGGTCACCACCCTCGACGCACGCCAGGACGGCAAGGAGCACCGGAACCTTGATGGTGCTCGCCGCCGATACCACGCGCTCGGCGTCGTGCTGCCAGCTCCACCCGTCGGACGTCGTCAGCGCAGCGCTGACCCGGCCGGGCGCCGAGGCGACGACGCTGTCGAGGCGCGCCGCGACGTCCCGGCGCAACTTGGAGCTCATCGTCGCAGTATGTCCCACCGCGGGGGGTTCTACCGCCCGCCTGCTGAGACACCCGCTTGCGTCCCAGGTTGTGGTCGCCCCCGCTGCCGAAATCTCGGACGTTGGACGACATGGCAGGCATGCCAGGATGGCGTCGTGGAGCCGATGCGAGTCAACGTCCCCGTCGCGACGCTGTGGGCGGCCCCCGACAAGCCGCGCCTCGTCGACGCGCCAGCGATCGCCGACTCCCCGGACATGGACGCCTGGCTGGCGGCTCTGGACGAGCATCGAGGCGATGCCGAGGACGGCAACGGTCGCCTGGGCCTGCACGGGCGGGTGCACACCCAGCTCCTGGCCGGCGAGCCGGTCGTCGTCGCCGCCGAGCGCCCCGGCGAGCCCGGCTGGGTCCAGGTCGTCTGTCCGTGGCAGCCGAGCGAGCTCGACCCGCGCGGCTATCCCGGGTGGCTTCGCCGGGCGCATCTGATCAGCGACGACACGCAGTCGTTCAGCGAGGGCCCAGAGGACGAGTCGTGGGCGCTCACGGCTCAGCAGAGGGAGCAACCGGTCGTCGCGCTCGCCCGCCAACACCTCGGGCTGGCCTACCTCTGGGGCGGGATGTCCCCGCTCGGGCTCGACTGCTCGGGGCTCGTGCACCTGGTCCACCGCGAGCTGGGCGTGGTCGTGCCCCGGGACGCACATACCCAGGAGACGGCCGCCACCCCGGTCGCCCTCGACGAGGCGCAGCCGGGTGACCTGTACTTCTTCGCCCACCCCGGTAAGACCACCCACCACGTCGGCATCGTGACCCAACCCGGCTCGATGATCCATGCCCCGGGGACCGGCCAGGGCATCGTGGAGGAACCGTTGGACGACGGGCGGCGGGCGACGCTCACCGGCGCAGGCCGGGTCGGGCGGACGTGGCGCTGATCCCGTCGTGACACCGGTGGGTCGCTCGCGCAGGCCGGGTCGGGCGGACGTGGCGCTGATCCCGTCGTGACGCCGGTGGGTCGCTCGCGCGGACCGGTTCGCGGTGTGCGATGCTTGAGCCGAATTCGGAGGGGAGTATCCCCGACACGCGGTGTCCTCGTCATCACGGCACTTCGGCCCACGGGCCGGTGAGCCCGGGGAGCCGGTCCGCCCAGGGCGGGAGAGACCTCCGGCCACTGCTTCATGCACTGTGACCGGAAGGCCTTGAACCGTGGACGTTTTGCCCTGGGTCTGGTGGACCACCGTTGGTCTTCTCACCCTGTTCCTGCTCATCGACATCGTCGTCATCGGGCGCCGCCCGCACGTCCCGACCCTGCGTGAGTGCGCGATCAACCTCGCTGTCTACGTGGGTCTCGCGGTGCTGTTCGGGCTCGGCGTCTGGCGGTTCTCGGGCGGCCAGTATGCCGGTGAGTACTTCGCCGGCTGGCTGACGGAGTACTCCCTGTCGATCGACAACCTCTTCGTGTTCCTCCTGATCATGGCGAAGTTCCGCGTCCCCGAACGGCTCCAGCAGTCGGCGCTGCTCATCGGCATCGTCATCGCGATCATCCTGCGCGGCATCTTCATCGCCGCCGGCGCGGCCGTGATCAATCAGTACGCGTGGGTGTTCTACCTCTTCGGTGCCTTTCTCATCTACACCGCCGTCCGGCTCACCCGGGAGGGCAACGACGACGAGGAGGATGAGTTCGAGGAGAACCGGTTCCTCAAGTGGGTCGAGCGACGGCTGCCGGCCACGAAGGACTATCGCGGGGCGCATCTCACGACGATGCAGCACGGCAAGCGGCTGATCACGCCGATGTTCATCGTGATCCTGGCCTTGGGGACCACCGACCTGCTCTTCGCCCTCGACTCGATCCCCGCCATCTACGGCCTGACCAAGGAGCCGTACCTCGTCCTCACAGCGAACATCTTCGCGCTGATGGGGCTGCGTCAGCTGTACTTCCTCATCGGTGGCCTGCTCAAGAGGCTGGTCTACCTCAGCATCGGCCTGGCTGTCCTCCTGGGCTTCATCGGCGTCAAGCTGATCCTCCACGCCCTCCACGAGAACAACCTGCCGTTCATCAACGGTGGTCGGCCCCTGAACGTCTACGACGTCCCGATCTCCGTCTCCCTCGGGGCGATCGTCGGGATTCTCACCGTGACGACCGTGGCCAGCCTGGTCAAGAGCACTCACGACAGGAGGAACGCCGCCGAGCAGGAACAGACCGAGCAGGAACAGATGGTGACCCCCGGAGAGCCGGACAAGCCCTTCCTCTGAGCCGTGCTCGCTCTACGCCGGCTCGGCCGGGGTGTCGGCGTCGGCTCGACGCAACGGCGACAGCCAGCCGAATGCCACGGCCGCGACCGCAGCACAGACCATCGTCACCATCGCGGCCCTGACCCCGACCGCGTGGGCAAGAAGGCCGGCGATCGCGGCGCCGACGGTCCAGCCCAGCCCCCAGGAGAGCATCCGGGCGGCGGTGTTGACCCGGCCGAGCAGGTGCTCCGGGGTCACCTGCTGGCGGTAGTGCAGCGCATTGATGATGACGAGCTGGTAGGCCAGTCCCCACAGCACCATGAGCGCGCTCGCCATCGCCCAGTGGGTGGACGCGGCCACCGCGATCCCGGCCGCCGCGGACACCGGCATCGCGAGCAACGTCAGGCGCGCGGGGCCCACGCGGCGCAGCAGCCGAGGAGTCCACGCCGAGGCGGCGATGCCCCCGACGCCCCAGACGCTGTAGAGCACGCCGAACCTCCAGCCTGACGTCCCGATCCGGAGGACCCGGTCCGCCCAAGGGACAAGCAGCGCCATGAACCCCGCCCCCGCGACCGACTGCAGAGCACCGATGATGGTGTTTGACCGCACCCCCGTGTGCGCCCAAAGGAACCGCGTCCCCTCCAGCACGTCATCCCATATCGCTCGGGGGCGTAGTGGCGGCCGGGACTGGTCTCGGGCCAACGAGAGCGCCCGGCCGATCGACCGGACGAGCAGCGCCGACACGGCATAGCTGAAGGCGTCGACGACGAGCAGGTCGGCGGGGTGGACGACCGCGAGCAGTGCACCGGCCTCCGCCGGCAGCAGGAGGTCGAGCACTCCCCCGAACCCCCAGATCGCGGCGTTCGCCTCCCCGACCCGGGCGCGCCCGACCAGCACCGGCAGGGCCCCGAAGTTCGCGCCGTCGAAGAAGGTGAACAACAGCTGGGCCCCGAACGCCGCCACGAGCACGTGCGGGATGGTGAGGACGCCCAGCCACCAGGCGACGGGGACGGAGCCGATGACGGCGACGTTGAGCAGGTCCGCGAGGACCATGACTCGCTTGCGGTCGAGTCGATCGGCCAGCGCGCCGGCGAGCAGCCCCACGAGGAGGTAGGGCAGCGCCTCCAGCGTGGTGGTCAGGGCCGTCAAGCCGGGCGAGGCGGTCAGCCGGTAGACCAGGACCGGCATCGCCACGGCCGTGACGATGGATCCCGACAGCGAGGCGATCCGAGCGGCCCAGTAGCGGCGGAAGTCAACGTCGTCACGCAGGCGACCGGTCACGGTGGTCATCACGACACCCTCACAGCTGAGGTGCGGTTGAGGTCAACCCAGTCACGTGCTGGAGGCGGCAAGGGGGTCGGTGGAAGGACGACCGCCCAGGACGAGGGCGCTGGCGCAGACGACGAGCGCCATGCCGAGCAGCTGCCAGGGGCCCAGCCGCTGGTGCAGGATGAGCAGTCCCGCGAGTGCCGCGACGGCCGGCTCGAGGCTGAGCAGGATGCCGAAGACCTTGGCGCTGAGCCGCCGGAGGGCGAGCAGCTCGAGGGAGTAGGGCAGCACCGACGACAGGACGGCGATGCCGAGCCCCTTGAGCAGCACCTGCCCCGTCCACTCCCACGCCGACGTGGCGCCGAAGGGCAGGACGACCACAGTCGCGACGACCATCGCCAGGGCCAGCCCGTCGAGCTGCGTGAACGCCGCTCCGGTGCGGGCCGACAGGACGATGTATGCCGCCCAGCCGGCCCCCGCGGCGAGCGCCAGGCCCAGCCCGAGGAAGTCGAGGTCGGCGAGGTCGGTGGTCAGGGCCTCCGAGATGAGGACCACGCCGGCAGCCGCAGCAAGGACGGCGGCCACGTCCTTGGGCCGCCGTGACAGGGCCGCGGTGAGCGTCAGCGGACCGAGG
>JAABUN010005505.1_pt1 | contig 15640 bp, 14 predicted proteins | sample 5559311 | NCBI WGS metagenome assembly JAABUN01 (sample SAMN10711877, study PRJNA513370) | rock metagenome | isolation source: Antarctica rocks | place: Antarctica: Victoria Land, Siegfried Peak sud
CCGGCGGGTTCAGCGAGGGTGCTCCCAGCGCCGCGTCCCGGCCTTCCCGCCAGGCCCGCAGCGCCCACTGCACCGAGGGAAAGGCGATCTCCCCCCATGGGATTTCCTCCCAGCCGAACAGCCGGACGTCCAGGCTTTCCGGCCCGGCCTCGAACCCCGGCTCGGCCAGGCGCGCCCGGAAGATCACCTGCACCTGACCGAGCCGGGCGATGGAATAGACCGCCAGCACCCCCTCGAGCGCGATGCGGGCGCGGGCCTCCTCCCAGGCTTCGCGGCAGGCGCCCTCCGTCACGGTCTCACGCATTTCCAGGTAGCCGGCAGGCAGCGTCCAGAAGCCACGCCGCGGTTCTATCGCCCGGCGGCACAGCAGCACGCGGCCCTGCTGCACCACCACGCTGCCGACCACGACCTTGGGATTCTCATACGCGACATAGCCGCAATCGGCGCAGACCGAACGTTCGTGGTCGTCACCTTCCGGAATGCGGCGGACAAAGCTCGGCATGGCCCAACCATGCGCGGCGCCCGGTTACCACGCAAGCGCCGGCGGAGGAACGATCCGGAAGTCGCCCGGCCACGCCCTTCCCGGCGCAGCTGGCGCCTATACCCGCAGGTCGAGCAGCGAGCCGCGCGGCGTCGGCCGGCTCGGCTGCGGCGGCACCGCCTCCAGCGGACGCTGCGTCGTGGCGGAAACCTGGTTGGCGCCAAGGTCCCGCAGCGGCTGGACCCCGCGAACCGGGCGGGTGGATTCACTCCGGTCGATCGCCGGCGTGAAGGCAGTGAGGCTGCTGGTACTGATCATGGCCAGGATCATCGCACCAAGCAATGAAGCCCCGGTTAACCGGACCTGCCGCGCCAGCGCAATTCTGCGGCGAGGGTCGATGGAATGACTGAGGGGTTGAACAGGCCGGATGTGCATGAAAGCACGGTGCACCACCGGCCGGTTAACCCTCCAGCAATCGGTGGTTGCAAATTATGTAACCTGAAGCTGTCGCCCCCAGGCCGGCTCTACGCCTCGCCCGCCTCCAGCGCCGCCACCCCAGGCAGGGTCTTGCCCTCCAGCCATTCCAGGAAGGCCCCGCCCGCCGCCGAAACATAGGTCAGCCGTTCGGACACCCCGGCGTGTTTCAGCGCCGCCACCGTGTCGCCGCCGCCGCCGATCGACTTCAATCCGGCCGATTGCGTCAGCCCCGCAACCGACTGTGCCACCGCCACCGTCGCCGCATCGAAGGGCGGCGTCTCGAAGGCGCCCAGCGGGCCGTTCCACACCAGCGTCCCCGCCTGCCGCAGCCGCGCCTCGATCGCCGCCACGGTGTCCGGCCCGACATCCAGCGCTATCATCTCCGCCGGCACGGCATCGACGCCGACCGTGCGCGTCGGCACCTCCGCGGCGAGGCTGGCCGCCACCACCAGGTCGGTCGGCAGCAGCACCTCGCACTGCGCCGCCGCGGCTTCCTCGAGGATGCGCCGCGCGGTGCCGTGCATCGCCGCCTCCTGCAGGGACCGGCCGACGCCGTGCCCCTGCGCCGCCAGGAAGGTGTTCGCCATGGCGCCGCCGATCACCAGCACGTTCACCCGCCGCGACAGGTTGCCCAGCAGTTCCAGCTTGGTGCTCACCTTGGCGCCGCCGACGATCGCCACCAGCGGCCGGTTCGGGTTGCCGAGCGCCGCGTCCAGCGCTTCCAATTCCGCCTGCATCAGCCGCCCGGCATAGGCCGGCAGCAGCCGCGCCACGCCCTCGGTGCTGGCATGGGCCCGGTGCGCCGCCGAGAACGCGTCGTTCACGTAGACGTCCGCCAGCCGCGCCAGGCCGGCGGCCAGCGCCGGATCGTTCGCTTCCTCGCCGGGGTGGAAGCGGGTGTTCTCCAGCAGCAGCACGTCGCCGTCGCGCAGCGCCGCCACCGCCGCCTCGGCCAGCGGCCCCACGCAATCCTCGGCGAAGGCCACCGGCCGGTCCAGCGCCGCGGCCAGCGCCGCCGCCATCGGCCGCAGCGACATCGACGGCACGGGCTTGCCCTTCGGCCGGTCGAAATGGCTGCACACCACCACCCGGCCGCCCTTGTCCGCAATCTCGCGGATGGTGGGGCACAGCCGGTCGATCCGCGTGCGGTCGGTGATCACGCCGTTCGCCACGGGCAGGTTCAAATCCGCCCGCAGCAGCACCCACCGGCCCGCCGGGGCCAGCGCATCGAGCGTGCGGAACTTTGCCACGGCTGCGCTCCTACAGCGTGCCGAGCAGCGCCGCGGTGTCCGACATCCGGTTGGAGAAGCCCCACTCGTTGTCGTACCAGGCCATCACCCGCACCAGCGCGCCGTCCACCACCTGCGTTTGCGTGGCGTCGAAGGTGGAGGAATGCGGGTCGTGGTTGAAGTCGATGCTCACCAGCGGCGCGGTGTTGTAGCCGAGGATGCCGCGCAGCTCGCCCTCGCTGGCCGTCTTCATCGCGGCGTTCACCATTTCCTTGGTGACGCCCTCGGCCTTCAGGTTCACGTCCAGCGAGACCAGGGAAACGTTCGGCACCGGGATGCGGATGGCGGTGCCGTCCAGCTTCCCCGCCAGTTCCGGCAGCACGAGGCCCAATGCCTTCGCTGCCCCGGTGCTGGTCGGGATGGCCGAGACCGCCGCCGCCCGCGCCCGGTGCAAATCCTTGTGCAGCGTGTCCACGGTGTTCTGGTCGCCGGTGTAGGCGTGGATGGTCAGCATGTAGCCGCGCAGGATGCCGAAGCTGTCGTGCAGCACCTTGGCCACCGGCGCCAGGCAGTTGGTGGTGCAGGAGGCGTTGGAAACGATCCGGTGTTCCGACGTGAGTATCTTGTGGTTCACGCCGTAGACGATGGTCGCCTGCGCCGAGCCGTCGGCAGCGGCCTCCGCCCAGGTCACCGGCGCCGAGACCAGCACCTTCCGCGCGCCCGATTGCAGCAGCAGCGCCGCCTTGTCGCTGCTGGTGAAGATGCCGGTGCACTCGGCCGCGACATCGACGCCCTGCCAGGGCAGCTTGGTCGGGTCGCGCTCCGCCGTCACCTTGATGGGGGCGTAGGCACGGCCGTGGGCGCGGATGAGCAGGCTGCTGCCCTCCACCTGGACCTCGCCGGGGAAGCGGCCGTGGACGCTGTCGTAGCGGAACATGTGGGCGTTCGCCTCGACGCTGCCGAGGTCGTTGATGGCGACCACTTCGATGTCGTCGCGCCCGCTCTCGATCGCCGCGCGCAGCACCAGCCGGCCGATGCGCCCGAACCCGTTGATCGCAACCTTCACGGTCATGCCCGTCCGTTCCTTATCCAAAGTGTCCAGGTTCCAAAGTGCCCAGGCCGCGCGCCTGCCGACCTCAGTCCAACCGCTTGCGGACCGCCGCCGCCACGGCCTCCGGCGTGATGCCGAAGTGCCGGAACAACTCCTCGGCCGGCGCGCTGGCGCCGAACCCCGTCATGCCGATGAACACGCCATCGGGTCCCAGCCAGCGTTCCCAGCCAAAGCCCACCGCGGCCTCGACGCCGACGCGCAACGCGTCGCCCAGCACCTGCTCGCGGTAGCCGGCATCCTGTCCCGCGAACAACTCCCAGCAGGGCAGCGACACCACGGCGGTGGCGATGCTCTGTTCCTCCAGCGTGGCGCGGGCCGCCAGTGCCACCGCCATCTCGGAGCCGCTGGCGATCAGCGTCGCCCGGCGCGGCCCGCTGGCCTCCTCGACCACGTAGCCGCCGCGGGCGCAGCGGTTCTCGCCGGCCTCCGCGCGGAACGCCGGCAGGGCTTGGCGGGACAGTGCCAGCAGCGACGGCCCATCGGCCCGTTTCACCGCCAGTTCCCAGCACTCGGCGGTTTCCATCGCGTCGCCCGGGCGGAACACCGCCACGTTCGGCATCGCCCGGAAGCTCGCCAGGTGCTCCACCGGCTGATGCGTCGGCCCGTCCTCGCCGAGGCCGATGCTGTCATGCGTCAGCACGTGCACCACCCGCAGCCGCATCAGCGCCGCCAGCCGGATCGCTGGGCGCATGTAGTCGGAGAAGACCAGGAAGGTGCCGGAATAGGGAATGATGCCGCCATGCAGGGCCATGCCGTTCATGGCCGCCGCCATGCCGTGTTCGCGTACCCCATAATGAACGTAGCGCCCGGCGAAATTGCCCTGCGCGATCGCGGCAACACCCTTCACATTGGTGTTGTTCGACCCCGTGAGGTCGGCCGACCCCCCCACCAGTTCCGCCACCGCCGGCACCAGCGCCTCAAGCGCCCGCTGGCTGGCGATGCGGGTAGCGATCTTCGGGCGTTCCTCGGCGAGCGTGGCCCGCAGCACCGCCAGCCCCTCGTGCCAGGCCTCCGGCAGGCGGCCGGCCATGGCGCGTTCGAATTCGTCGTGCATCGGGTGCTTCGCCAGGCGCTTCAGCCACGACCGCCGGGTGCCGGCGCCGCGCCGGCCGGCCGCCTGCCACAGCTCGCGGATGCCGTCCGGCACCTCGAAGGGCGGGTGGTTCCAGCCCATGGCGGACTTCGCCGCCGCCGCCTCGGTGGCGCCGAGCGGGCTGCCATGCGCCGCCGCCGTGCCGGCCTTGGTCGGTGCGGCGAAGCCGATGATGGTGCGGCAGGCCAGCAGGGTCGGCCGGCGCGACCGCCCCGCCCAGGCCAGCGCGGCGGCGACCTCGGCCGCGTCGTGCCCGTCGATCCGCCGCACCGCCCAGCCATAGGCGGCGAAGCGGCGCAGCGCGTCGTCCGACAGGGCCAGCGCGGTGTCGCCGTCGATTGAGATGCCGTTGTCGTCGTACAGCACCGTCAGCTTCTCAAGCCCGAGATGCCCGGCAAGCGACCCCGCCTCGTGGCTGATCCCCTCCATCAGGTCGCCATCCGAGGCGACCACCCAGGTGCGGTGGTCGACCAGCGACTTGCCGAAGCGCGCCGCCAGGATACGCTCGGCCAGCGCCATGCCGACCGCGGTGGCGAGGCCCTGGCCGAGCGGCCCGGTGGTGGTCTCGATGGCCGGATGCTCGGCGTGCTCCGGGTGGCCGGCGGCGGGCGAGTGCAACTGGCGGAAGCGCCGCAATTCCTCGGTGCCCATGCCGGCATGGCCGGTCAGGTGCAGCAGCGAATACAGCAGCATGGAGCCATGCCCGGCCGACAGCACGAAGCGGTCGCGGTCGGCCCAGCGCGGGTCGGCGGCGTCGTATTTCAGCGGCCCGGCGAACAGCGCCGTCGCCACGTCGGCCATGCCCATCGGCAGGCCGGGATGGCCGGACTTCGCGGCCTCGACCGCGTCGATCGCCAGCGCCCGGATGGCGTCGGCCATGCGCCGGGCCGGAGTGGAGGGGCGGGCCAGCAGCGCTGCCTGGGCGGCCAGCGCAGGGTTCGGGGGCGCAGCCGGCTGGGTGTCGGGCTCGCTGGTAGCCAAGCTGTCTCGTCCCCCTTTGCCGGCCCGATGCCGCGACGCTCTCATAGAAGGGGCCATGGAGGCCGGCAACTGGCATGGCCGGGTGGCATCCTTGGCGGCGGCACCCGGTGCGGTGCGCTTCAGAAGCCCAGCGGCGATCTGCGCCAGTCGTCCCAGGCAATCTCGCAGTGGTCCTGCACGACCTCCAGCGCTTCCGGCCCGGCCGGCTCGCAGAACACCACGAGACTGGCATGATCGGAGCGTGCGCTCGGCACGAGCATGCCGTCGCGGCCGTGGAAATGCGCGGCTTCGGCGATCTCCTGCGTGCGCGGATACTCCTGCTGGCGCTCATGATAGGAGAGTTGCCCGAAGACCGCGGCCTTCGCCCCAAGCAACGCAAGTTGCGCAACCGACGCAATGCATACGCAGTGGCTCGAGCTGGCCTGGAGCTTGTACAGCCGATAGCGGACCAATGACGGGATGACAGGTTGCCCGCGCGCCAGGTGGAAGAACATCTCGCCGATCGCGCCGTCGGCTTTTGTCGACGTGTAGAGGACATCGAACGTCCGATCGTCCCAACGGCCGCCGACCGCGCTGCACTGAAGCGGGTCACGCCCCGCACGCACGACCCGCCAGACGATGCCGGAAAACATCTCGGATGGCAGGGCCTCGACGGCATCGAGCAGCGCGCTGTCCCGCGCAGTCCGCACCACGGCCATCGGCTACAGGTAGACGTCCGAATCAAGCCGGTTGAGGATGCGCAGCACGTCCTCGGACCGGTGCTGATTGATGAGGTCGATCGCGCGCGCGCCATCGAGCTGTGGATGCCTGGCATATAGCCAAGTCCGGAACTCGTCGGCGCTGTAGTATTCGCGCAGGCGGCCGACCACGAAGTAAAGGTCCGACAGCACGAGCTGGGCGCACGGCTGCGGCTTCACCGTTCCGCTTTTCCAGCGAGAGACGGTTGCCTTGGACACGTCGGCGATGTTGGCGATGTCGGTAAAGGCCACAAACCTCGTTCAGTTCCTCGATATAGCGCGGCATGGCGCCTGATCGCGCATTCGTGGCCGGCCTTCTTTCGCCTTCATCCCTGCCGCCTTCTCGGTCCAGCGGCGCGGCACCGCGGCCCCTCGTGCAAGCACTGGCAGATGCCCAACTGCGTGGAGGTCGGCGAACTTCCATACGCTTCTTCAATTCGGACAAAGGAGGCGATTGGGAAGGCCACGGCGACCGCTGGCTTGACGAAAGCCAAAATCAGGGCGGCCACAATGGCCTCTGCATATCTGTTTCTTGGTCGTATAGCCGTTGAAACAGATATGTGTCAAGTGAGTCGCATGGTTCCCGCCCCGGCTGGCCTACGGCACCACCGTCAGGAACAGGAAGGTGGCGAACACCACCAGGTGCACCACGCCCGGCAGCACCGTGGTCCGCCCGGTGGTCGCCAGGGTCAGCACCGACAACACGATGGTCAGCGCCAGCAGCACCTGCTCCTTCGCCGCCAGCCCGAGGGTCAGCGGCAGGTCCAGCTCCAGGCACAGCGCCGCCACCGCCGGGATGGTCAGCCCGATGGTGCACAGCGCCGAGCCCAGCGCCAGGTTCAGCGCGGTCTGCAGCCGGTCCTGCCGGGCGGCGTTCAGCGCCGCCAGCCCTTCCGGCAGCAGCACCAGCAGCGCGATCACCACGCCGACCGTCGCCAGCGGCGCCCCGGCGGCGGCCACCGCCCCCTGCACCGCCGGCGAGACCGCCTTGGCCAGCAGCACCACCGCGACCAGGCAGGGCAGCAGCAGCCCGAAGGACGCCCAGGCAATTCCGGCGGGCGGCGGGTCGGCGTGCACGTCCTCCGGGAGCGGCTCGACCGGCAGGAAGTAGTCCCGGTGGCGGATGGTCTGGACGAACAGGAAGGTGCCGTACAGCAGCAGCGAGACCAGCGCCACGAACACCAGCTGCGCCGAGTTGTAGCGCGGCCCGGCGATCGAGGTGGTATGGGCCGGCAGCACCAGCGTCAGCGTCGTCAGCGCCACCAGCACCGCCAGCAGCGATGCGGTGCCGGACAGGTTGTAGCCCTGCTCGCGGTGCCGGGCGCCGCCGGCCAGTAGGCACAGGCCGACGATGCCGTTGCCGACGATCATCACCGCGGCGAACACCGTGTCCCGCGCCAGTTCCGGCTTGTCGGCGCCGGGCGCCAGCATGAGCGAGACGATCAGCGCCACCTCGATCACCGTGACCGCCAGCGCCAGCACCAGCGTGCCGTAGGGTTCGCCGAGGCGGTGCGCCACGACCTCGGCGTGGTGGACCGCGGCAAAGACGGTCGCCGCCAGGGCCAGGCCGATCGGCACCAGCACCCATCCGGCGGCCGGCGCCAGCAGCAGCCCGGGCGCCACCAGCGGCGCCGCCCAGGACCAGGCCGGTATCCGGTGTCGCGCTGCCGCCATGCCGAGGCTCCTGCCAGGTTGCGAGGCGGCGCATCGCACGGCCCGCGCCGGCTGGCCAGCCGTTCCGGTGCGACGGCCTTGCCCGGTCGCCGTCGCCGCGCCTTGCCACTGGCCGCGCCGGCCCGGCGAACCGCGCCCGGCGAACCGCGCCCGGCCCCGCGCGATGACGCCCCAAGCGCAGCCGCGCGATGACGCCCCACGCGCAGCAAGGAGATCCGGCTTGGCCGCAAGTCCGTATTGGTGCATCCAGGACCGGTGCATCCAGGCCATCGCCGCCCTGCTGGCCTTGGCCTTGGCGCCCCGCTCCGCCACGGCGCAGACCCGCAACATCGGACCCGGCATCCCCGACCGCCCCGCCACCGCCTGGCCGCGCGGCGGCGAGGACGCCTTCCAGACCGGCGCCGTCCTGCAGACCAAGCTGGAACTCGACCTGTTCGGCCGCCGTCCCGGCGCAGATCCTGGCCGCCGTCCCGGCGCAGATCCTGGCCGCCGTCCCGGCGCAGATCCTGGCCGCCGTCCCGGCGCAGATCCTGGCCGCCGTCCCGGCGACGACCGAACCCGCAGCGCCTTCGCCACCGGCTCCAACGAAACCCTGGTCGCCGGCTGGGTGCTGCTGCCCTACGGCTTCGCGCTGCACGGCGTGGCCCGCCTGGAGCCGCCGCCGCGCGCCGAAGCCACCGTCAACGCCGGCCTCCGCGACCACGCCGCCTGGCTGGACGAACTCTACCTCTCCTGGTCGCGTGGCTCGATCGATGTCTTCGGCGGCCGCATCCACCCCCGCTTCGGCTTCGCCTGGGACCGCGGCCCCGGCCTGTTCGGCGCCGACTTCGGCAGGGACTACGAACTGCGCGAGAAGCTTGGTGCCGGCGCTCGGCTGTGGCTTTCGGACCTCGCCGGGGTCTCGGGCGCGATCGGCCAGCATACCCTGCAGCTCGAGACCTTCCAGGCCGACACCGGCACCCTTTCGGGCAGCCTGTTCGCCCGCCGCTGGACCGGCATCGAGCCCGGCGCCGAGCCGGTCACCGCCACCAGCGGCCAGGACGACCCGTCGACCGGCCGGCCCGCCGGCACCGGCCGGCTGTTCTGGCGCAACCGCCGCGCCTTCGGCGGTCCGGACAATGCCCGGGGCCTCGCCGGCACCGTGGTCTCGCTTGGCGGCTTCGACGTGCCGACCCCGATCGGCCGGCTCGGCTACGGCCTGGCCTGGTCGCGCCGCGAGGCCGGCGAGGACGCCCGCGAGGCCGGCCGCGCCACCCCCGAGCACGGCCTCGCCGCCGGAGTGTTCATGACCGTGCCGCTGCCGGTGGCCGGTGCCGTCCTCGCCCCCATCGCCGAATACGTCCGCCAGACCGCGGCAGGCGGCTTCCGCGGCCGCCGTGCCGAATGGCTCACCGCCGGCTTCGCGCTGCGCCGCCCGCCCTGGACCCTCGCCTATGCCTGGATGGGCTCCAGCGAGGCCGAACCGGGCGCCGGCCGCGACAACCGCACCCAGCGCACCGCCAGCCTCACCCTCGATCTCGGTATCCTGGCGCCGGCGGCGGACCTGCTGCAGGGCCTGTCGCTGACCCTCGGCTGGCGGCAGCCGCGCGACGCCACCGGCCAGGTCGATGATTTCGGCCTCGCTCTGGCCTGGGGCTACCAGTTCTGAACACCTGGAAGCTTGGCCCGCCCATCGGGCAATGTGCCCCGGCCAAGCCGGCCGGCCGCTCGCAACCGGGCGGAAGTGCGCTAACTTAGCCTGCATGGACCAGCCCACGCCCGCCCCCTACCGCGAAGGCCTGCCGCCGCAGCCCCCCGGCCCACCCGAGGGCGAGCAGCACTTCACCGCCTCGCTCACCGTGCGCGACCTGGTGATCGGCATGGCCGACGGCCTGACCGTGCCCTTCGCCCTGGCCGCCGGGCTGTCGGGGGCGGTCGCCGCCAACCCGCTGATCGTCACCGCGGGAATGGCCGAGATCGCCGCCGGCTGCGTCGCCATGGGCCTCGGCGGCTACCTTGCCACCCGCACCGACGCGCAGCACTACGGGGCCGAGCGCGCCCGCGAGGAGCAGGAAACCCACGACTACCCGGACCGCGAGAAGTGGGAGGTCTCGGCCATCCTGCACCGCTACGGCCTGCGCGGCGAGACCCTCTCCCGCGCCACTGAGGCGGTGGCCAGCGACCGCCGCCGCTGGGTCGACTTCATGATGCGCTTCGAGCTGGAACTTACCGAACCGCCGCCCGGCCGCGCCGCGCAGAGCGCCGCCACCATCGGCGGCGCCTACGTGGTGGGCGGGCTGATTCCGCTCGCGCCCTACATGCTGCTGGCCGAGACCCGCCCGGCCCTGGCGATCTCGGCCGGGTTGACCGGCTTGGCGCTGCTGGGCTTCGGCTGGCTGAAGGCCCGCGCCACCGGCCTGCCGCCGTTGCGGGGGGCGCTGCAGACGTTCGGCATCGGCGGCCTGGCGGCGGCGGTTGCCTACCTGGTGGCGCGCTGGATCGGCGGCTGAAGGCTGGCCGGACCCGCCATCGACACGGCGAGGCCCGCGGCACCGGTGTCCGGGGCGCCCGAGCCGGCGTCCTGATTTGTCGCAAACTGGAACAACCGGCTTCCGTCAACGATCTGTTCAGCAAACCGAACGACCATGGCCGCGACCACCTAGGCCAACCCCATGTTCCGCGCCGACCCACGCCGCCTGATCCTCCTGTTCGCCGCCGCCATCCTGTGCGGCGGAACCGGCCTGCTGGCGCGGGCCGATGCCTGGCCCGCGGTGATCGCGCCCTGGCTGGTCGGCACCGGCCTGCTGCTGGCGGCGGCAGCGCCGGCGGCACTGTCCCGCCGGGCCAGCCGGCCGCAAGCCGGCATTCCGCCGCTGCCGCCGCACGTTTCCTGGACCCCGAACTGGCCGCGACGGCTGCGGCCGGACGGCGCCGCGGTCCTGCCGGCGCGGCCACCGTCCAGCGATGCCGTGCGGTCGCCGGACAATTCCGCGACTGATTCTCGGGGGGAACCGGCCCAGGTCGCCGCAGCCGCGGCCCATCCCGACCAGACCGGAGATTCCGGCTCTGGCCTGGCCCCGGCGGCGCCGGCAACCGCCGCCCGTGCCGCCACGCCGCAGCGTTTCCTGCTTGAAAACTCGGCCCTCGGCATCTGGCAGCTTGACCGCGCCGGCCGCACCCTGTTCGGCAACGCCCCGCTGGCGGCGCTGTTCGGCGGCACGGTGCCGGCCTCGCTGGCCGCCGGCGGCCTCCGCCTTGCCGGCCCGGCGGACCCGGCCGGCCCGCTGGGGTTTCCCGCCGGCCGCCAGGTGGAGGCGACCCTCGCCGGCCCCGGCCGCCGCCGCACGGTCAGCGTCTCCGCCTCCACCTGGCTGGCCGCCGAGGCGGGCGGAGTGGAATCCTGCCTGCTCACCCTGGTCGACATCACCCCCCTCAAGGCGGCCCAGGCCCGGGTCGAGCATCTGGCCGAGCACGACCCGCTGACCGGCCTCGCCAACCGGGCGCAGTTCCGCGGCGGCCTGCTGGCGCTGACCCAGGCCCCCGCGGGCGGTGCCCTGCTGCTGCTGAACCTCGACAAGTTCAAGGCCGCCAACGATCGCCATGGCCACGCCGCCGGCGACGCCGTGCTCTGCGCCGTCGCCGAGCGGATACGTGCCGTGGTCCGCCCCTCCGATATGGTCTGCCGCCTTGGCGCCGACGAGTTCGCCGTGCTTGCCTTCGACATCGCCCTCGAGGCCGCCACCGTCATCGCCGACCGGCTGCGGGCCGCCCTGGCCGCGCCGGTGCGCTGGGGCGGCGCCGAACTGACCGCCAGCGCCAGCATCGGCATCGCCGCCGCGCCGGACCACGCCCCGGCGGGGGGCGGGCCAGCGGGAGGCAGGCCAACGGGATGCGGCAATAGCGCGGACATGCTGCTGCGCGCCGCCGGCCTCGCCCTGCGCCAGGCCAAGGACCGCAGCGGCAACGCCAGCTGCGCCTTCCACCCGGCGCTGGGAATGGCCACCGAAGCGCGGGAGGCGCTGCGCGAGGCCCTGGCCACGGCGCTGGCGGACAATGAATTCCACCTGGCCTACCAGCCGCAGCGGGACATGCAGACCGGCCGCCTCGCCGGCGCCGAGGCCCTGCTGCGCTGGACCAGCCCGCGGCTCGGCCGGATCGTCAGCCCGGCCGAGTTGTTTCCCGTGGCCCAGGAAGCCGGGCTGATGCCGGGCATCGACGCCTGGGTGCTGCAGGCCGGCCTGGCCCAGCTCGCCGCCTGGACCGGCCAGCCGGACGCGCCGCCGGTGCTCGCCATCAACATCTCGGGCCTGACGCTGCGCGATGCCGGCTTCGCCGATTGCGTGGCGCGCGGCCTGCTGCGCCAGGGCATCGATCCGGCGCGGCTGGAGATCGAGATCCCCGAGGACATCGCGGTGCGCGACCTGCCTGGCATCGCCGCCACCCTGCGGGCGCTGCACGGGCTTGGCGTGCGGCTGGCGCTGGATGATTTCGGCGGCGGCAATTCCAGCCTGCCGCATGTGGTGCAGCTGCCGGTGCACCGCCTCAAGCTGGACCGCTCGATCGTCGCCGGCCTGCCGGACGAGCCGAAGGACCGCGCGGTGCTGCACGCCACCATGGCGCTGGCCCGCGGCATGGGGATCGAGGTGCTCGGCGAGGGGGTGGAGACCGAGGGCCAGGCCTTCGCGCTGCGCCGCGCCGGCTGCACCGTGCTGCAGGGCTTCCTGATCGGCCGGCCGATGCTGGTCGATCAATTGGCGGAAAGGGCAAGGGCCTGAGCGGCGCGACCCGGATGTCCGCACCAACCGGATCGCCTCGTCGGCGCGCGAAACCGGGCCGGGCGAAACCGGGCTGGGCAACCCGGCCGGGGCCGCCTCCGCTGCCGTTGCCGGCGGCGACGGGAGGCTTTGCCCGAAGCACCGCCCGCGCCTCGGATGGCCGCCTGGATGGGCCATGCCGCCTCAGCCGCCCACCGCAAAGCCCGCGGCCCGGAACCGCGCGGCGCCGTCTGGCCCGGTCAGGTGCCGCAGCAGCGCCGCCGCGCCGCCAGGGTCCGCGGCCCGGACTGCCACGGCGCCGACATAGGCCGTCACCAGGTTCACCGCCTCCGGCAGCGGGCCGACCAGCGTGAGGCCGGGCACCACCACCAACTCGCTGATCTGCGTCATCACCAGCGCCGCCCGCCCCTCGGCCACCGCCTGGGCCGCCTGCAGCCCCTGCGCGAACAGCAGGGTCCGCGGCCGCAGCGCCTCGGCGATGCCCCATTCGGCCAATAGCCGGTCGATGTGCCGGCCGGTCGTGGCGCCGCGGGTGCCGTCCGAATAGGCGATGGCCGGCGCCGCCAGGATCGCCGCCCGGAGCGCCTCGGGCGAGCCGATCTCCGGCGCCGCCGCGCCCTGCCGCACCGCCAGGCCGATCCGCATCCGGCCCAGCTCCCGCCGCCCGTCGCCCGCGACCAGGCCGTCCTGCGCCAGCGCCGCGATCTGCGCCGCGCTGTTGAGCACCAGGTCCCACGGCTCGCCGCCACGCAGCCGGGCCGCAACTGCGCCGGCATTGCCGGTCGCGTGCTCCACGGCGCGGCCGGTGAGTTGGGTGAAGCCCGGAAGCAGGTCGTGCACCGGGTGCTCCACCGCGCCGGTGCCGAGCACGCGGAGCGCCGGCGATGGCGACGGCTGGGCGTTGCCTGGGGCATTCCCCTGGGCATCCCCTCGGGTCGCCCCTTGGCTCGCCGCCAGCAGCAGGGCCGCCCGCCGGGAAACCATTGCCGTCATGGCCGCCATCAAAGGAGGTCCCACAACCCTGGCGTCGCCAGTTCCAGCAAATGCCCGTCCGGGTCGCGGAAATAGATGTTGACGCTGCGCCGGCCGTGCCGGGCCGGCCACTCCGTCCGCCCTTCCTCGGCCACGCCATGCGCCGCCAGCCGGGCCTGCCAGGCCGGCAGGTCGGCCGCCGCCACCGCCAGCGCGCAGTGGAGCGGCCCGGCGCCGTCATGCGGCGGGATGGTGCCGCCCGGCAGGTGCGCGGTGGCGGTCGCGGCGCCGCGGCGGAACAGCAGCAGCGCGCTGCGGCCGCCCACCGGATAGGCGGTCAGCCGGTCGTCCCGGAACATCGGCGAGAGGTTCAGCACGCCCTCGTAGAAGGCGCGGGCACGGTCCATGTCGTCGACATAAAGCGCGGTTTCCAGCACGCCGGCCAAAGCGGGAGCCAGCGGCGGGGGGCCATGATCCTGCATCGCCCGATCCTCCGCCAGCGGGCCGGGTTGCCGCAAGCCCCGAGGCGTTCCCTGGGCGAGGGGTCCTGGGAGACGGCGTATCCGGGCGGCGGTCCTGGGCGAGGTCCCTCGGCAACGTCCGGCGCGGCGGACCTTGGCAACGTCTCCGACCGACGTTCTTTGAATGATGCTCCCTGGGCGGCCTCCCTCGGCAACGTTCAGGCGGCCATCCCCTGGCGACACCCCGTGGGCGCCCTCCCCTTGCATTCCCCCTGGCGCCATCGCAGCCGGCTGCCGATATGCAAGTCATGCGAAGCTGCCTCGTGCTGGTTCTGCTTGCGGCAATCCTGGTCTGCTTGGACGGCCCGCATCCGCTCATGGCCCAGCCAGCGGGTGCGACGACCCACGGGGCAACGGATCCGGCCTCGCGGCAGCGCCAGTTGGACGGCTGGTGGGCACGCCAGCGGGACAAGGAGGCCGCCGATCGCTTCTGGAACGGCCCGCGCGAGCAGCGCCGCGCCCTGACCCGCGACCAGATCGAGCTTTGGGAACGCCAACGCGACCGCCGCCTGGGCCGCCTGCCCTATCCGTTCTGACCGCCCGGCCATCGGCTTGTCTGACCACCCGGCCATCGGCTTGCCAACGCGGCCGTGGTGCCGGCGGTCCGCGCTGGCCTGCTCGGCCCTGCCCCGTCTTGCTGCCCCCATCTTGCCACTGCGCCCACCGCCTGCGATGCCTGGACGCCTACCGGAAACCATCGCCATGGCCCTGGCCCACAACCCGCCCGCCGCACCGCCGCTGCTGCGCAACTCCGATCTCGACGGCGCCGCCGTGCGGCAGGCCCGCATCGACCTTGCCGCCTGCTTCCGCATGGCCGCCCGGCTCGGCCTGCACGAGGGCATCTGCAACCACCTGTCCTGCGTCGTCCCCGGCCGCGACGACTTGTTCCTGGTCAACCCGCATGGCTGGGGGTTCAGCGAGATTACCGCCTCGCGCCTGCTGATCTGCGACTTCGAGGGCCGCGTGGTGGCCGGCGACGGCGTGCCGGAGGCCACCGCCTTCTTCATCCATGCCCGGCTCCACCGCAACGTGCCGCGCGCCCGCGCCGCCTTCCACACCCACATGCCGAACGCCACCGCGCTGGCGATGCTGGAAGGCCCGCCACTGGCGTGGGCTGGCCAATCGGCGCTGAAATTCTATGGCCGCACGCTGGTCGACGAACATTATGGCGGCCTGGCACTGGACGATGCCGAGGGCGACCGCATCGCCGCCAGCCTCGGCGACGCCGACGTCGTCTTCCTGAAAAACCACGGCATCCTGGTGGTCGGCGCCAGCATCGCCGAAGCCTGGGACGACCTGTACTACCTGGAGCGCGCCTGCGAGGCGCAGCGCCTGGCGATGGCCACCGGCCGGCCGCTGAAGCCGGTGCCGCCGGCGATGGCAGCCCGGACCTATGCCCAGATGCGCCAGGGCGACCGCGAGAACGCGCGGCTGCACCTGGAAAGCGTCAAGCGCATCCTGACCCGCGAGGCGCCGGACTTCCTGGACTGAGAGCCTGGAAATGAATCGGTCTGTGCTCGGGCGATCGGTGGTTTGGGCGTCTGTCGATGCGGGCCAGCGTCGGGCTGGTTGTCGGAGTTGCGGCCCGGGTGGGCGACGTGCGGCGCCGA
>JAABUN010005506.1_pt1 | contig 15633 bp, 13 predicted proteins | sample 5559311 | NCBI WGS metagenome assembly JAABUN01 (sample SAMN10711877, study PRJNA513370) | rock metagenome | isolation source: Antarctica rocks | place: Antarctica: Victoria Land, Siegfried Peak sud
GCCGCCCCCCCCTGCATCGCCAGCGTCTTGCTGATCGCCGCCGTCAACGTCGTCTTCCCGTGGTCGACGTGCCCGATCGTCCCGATATTCACATGCGGCTTCGTCCGCTCAAACATCTTCTTCGCCATGTAAACCCTCCAAAATATGAAGAACCGCGACATCGCGGAATACGTACGAAACAAAGAGGCCCTGTTAAGGAGCCTCTCGCATCGCTGAACAAGCTGGAGCCCACGCCCGGACTTGAACCGGGGACCTCGTCCTTACCAAGGACGCGCTCTACCAACTGAGCTACGTGGGCCCGAACCCTAACCACCCGCGTGGTCGCCTGTTCGGTGGGCAGGGACGGATTCGAACCGCCGTAGGTTTCCCACCTGGTTTACAGCCAGGCCCATTTAACCACTCTGGCACCTGCCCGGATGATCTGGAGCCATCTCCATATCGGCGGAGCCGACGATGGGACTCGAACCCGCAACCTGCTGTTTACAAAACAGCTGCTCTGCCAATTGAGCTACGTCGGCACAGCGTGGCTCCGGTCCACCGGCCGCAGGGAAGTATAGGGGCGTTGCTTTTCTTCCGTCAAGGCTGGACGACGGTCGGACCGCAACTTGCTCACACTACCTCTTCGCATTCTCGATCGGATTGCAGTTCGAAACGAAATGCCACCATCCGGCGACCTTGGCCATCAGCACTGCGATAAAAAACGCAGTGCCGATGAGAGCCGATGCGAATCAACCGACGCTCAAGTCGGAGAGCAGACGCACCACCCTCGGTGAGAAAAGGTCGAGCGGTCTTACAGGTCCGCTTACAGCCGGGCGATGATCGCGTCTGCCATTCCCGAGGTCGACGCCGCTTTGGCGGGATCTCGATCTGCTCGCAGGTCATACGTCACGCTGGTGCCTTCGCCGATCACTGCGGCCACCGCTCCTTCGACCGCCTCGGCCGCACCGATCTCGCCGAGATGCCGGAGCATCAACGCTCCCGACAGTAGCATCGCCACCGGATTGGCTTCGTTCTTCCCGGCGTGAGTCGGCGCCGAACCGTGGATCGGCTCGAACACGGCGGCGTCCTTGCCAATGTTGCCTCCCGGCGCCACGCCGAGACCGCCGATCATCCCGGATACAAGATCGCTGACGATATCGCCGTAGAGATTCGGCATGACGAGCACGTCGTACAGTTGTGGCTTCTGCATCAACTGCATGCACATGTTGTCGACAATCCGGTCGTTGAACTCGATGTCCGGATATTCGGCGGCAACCTCCTGCGCCACGCTCAGGAAGAGCCCGTCTGTGTATTTCATGATGTTCGCCTTGTGGACGGCCGTCACAAGTTTCCGATTGTTCTTGCGAGCGAATTCGAAGGCGTATCGCACGATCCGGCGCGACCCCTCCGGAGTGATCATCTTGATCGTGATCGCGGCGTCGGACGCTATCTGCTTCTTGCTCAGCCGGTTGATCGTGGCAATGACTTCCGCCGCGTCCTCGGTCCCTGTATCGAATTCCACACCAGCATAGGTGTCTTCCAGATTCTCGCGCACGATCACGAGATCGATGTCGGTGAACGCTGCCTGTACCCCTTTGATCGTCTTCCCTGGGCGAAGATTGGCGTACAACTGGAGAGCCTGCCGGAGACCGACATTGACGCTGCGAAACCCGCCGCCGATCGGGGTCGTGATCGGTCCCTTGAGGCCAATCCCGTTCTTGCGAATAGAGTCAAGCGTGGCCTGCGGCAACACGTCTCCGTGCTTCTCCAACGCGTCGATCCCCGCGTCGCAGTAATCCCAATCGAACTCGATGCCGGTGGCCTCGAGGACGCGCCGCGTCGCCTCGGTCACTTCCGGCCCAATGCCATCTCCGGGGAGAAGAGAAACCTGATACCTTGCCATGGATACTCCTCATGAGGGTCTTCGTCACGTCGCTGTTTTGTACGATCATTGTCGCATGAGCGTTGCTGGCACGCACAATCTCGCACCATGAAGCCGCATCTCATGGCGCGCAGGACGTCCGACCGGGTGGTGCGTTACCGAGGAGATTCCTTCACATGATCCTACACAAAAAACCGGTCCTGCTTGCCATTCTCGACGGATGGGGAATTGGTCGCGATGAGCCAGGCAACGCCGTGCTTGCAGCGAAAACGCCAGTTCTCGATCGACTCATGGCGACCTATCCTCACGCCACGTTGAGTTGTTCCGGTGAAGACGTCGGATTGCCCCACGGACAGATGGGCAATTCCGAGGTGGGCCATCTCAATCTGGGAGCCGGATTTGTCGTTTACCAATGGATCAGCCGTATCGACAAGTCGATCGTAGAAGGGGAATTGGCATCCAATCAGGTGCTTCAGGCCGCCTTTTCCCACGCCACGAACAACGGCGGCGCCGTTCATTTTCTCGGCCTCATCGGACACGGCGGCGTCCACAGTCACTCGCGCCACCTCATCGCACTGCTCGATGCCGCCGACGCAGCAGGTGTCAAAGAGACGCTCGTTCACGCCTTCACCGACGGTCGCGATACATCACCAACCAGCGGCGAGGCGTATCTCAAGGAAATTGAGAACAAGCTGGCTGCGCTAGGAACTGGCCGTATCGCGACGGTTTCCGGCCGCTATTTCGCAATGGATCGCGATCACCGCTGGGATCGAACCAGAAAGGCATTCGACGCGATCGTTCATGCTGAGGGTCCGACCACACTTTCCGCCGCGGAACTGGTCCATGAAGCCTATGTCGCAGGGACGACCGACGAGTTCATCGAGCCGACCGTCATACTCGATGCGCAGGGTATCCCCCATCACCTCGACGCCAGGGACAGCGTGATCGCGTTCAATTTCAGGTCGGATCGAGGCAGGCAGCTGACAGAGGCTCTTTCACTCCCGGCTTTCAGCGGATTCGATCGCGGCACGTTCAAGGCAGATCTTTCGATCTCGACGCTTACGACCTACGAGGAATCGTTGCCGGTACATGTGATCTTCCCACCGCATGATGTCAGGGATCCGCTCGCCAAAGTGATCAGTGACGCCGGCAAGACCCAATTCCATTCGGCAGAAACCGAGAAGTATCCCCACGTCACGTTCTTTCTGAACGGTGGTCGTGAAGAACCGTTTCCTGGCGAGGACCGGTACATGGTGCCGTCACCGAAGGTCGCGACGTACGATCTGCAACCGGAGATGAGCGCCTTTGAATTGAAAGACGGCGTCGTCGCGGCCATCAGGTCTGGCACCTATGACTTCATCATCGTGAACTTCGCGAACGACGACATGGTCGGTCATACGGGTTCGATCCCGGCGGTCATCGCTGCGATCGAGACCGTCGACACGTGCGTCGGCGAGGTGGTGGACGCGCTGTTGGAGGCCGGCGGTGTCGGAATCATCACGGCCGACCATGGCAATGCCGAGGAGATGATCAACCGCACAACAGGCGGACCGATGACGGCGCATACAACCAATCCGGTCCCCGTCATCCTCGTCACGCCCGAGAACGACCGATTACGCCACGTGACCCTCCGCACGGATGGGGTCCTGAGCGCGGTAACGACGACGATCCTCGACGCGATGGGCCTCCCTCCCGGACCTGACATGACGCAACCGAGCCTGATCGTGAGATAGCACCGAACAACATCGGACGACCAACTCTTGGGACACCCCGCCGGGTCTCCACCTGACCCGGAGTTTATGCAACCCCGCTTAAAGCAGGTTGCAGACGTTGTGCCTGCCAGATATCAGCCCAGCGGGCTGAACCACCGCTTTGCGGTGGCGGGTCCGCCGCGCTGCAAACACGGGGGACCACTTCGCAGCGCGGCGGCACCCCTACGAAACGGGCACAATTTCCGAGAATTGCTCTAAGCGGCTTCGCAGAAGGTCCTGACCAGGTGGAGACCTGGTGGGTCGTCGGTATGGAAGGTATGGAAGCGGGCTTGCAGCTGATCCAGTAGGGTTCCGGCCGCCGTCTCCAGCCCCACGACATCGGCCCAGAACCGGTGACAGGCCAGCTGCTGTTTGAGCAAGCGCCAGACCCGCTCCATGAGGGTGAGGTTTGGAGTGGAGACCGGCAGCCAGAACGGGGTGATGCGGCCCGCCTGCGGTGCCCACCACGCCCGGACCACCGGGGAACGGTGATAGCTCACATTCTCCATCACCACCACCAGGTGATCGTCCGACGGGGGTGGAGGTCGCACGCATCCACGTCGACCAACCGGAAGCCAGCCCCGCCAACAGCCCCCTTTTTTTGGAGTTCGGCCAGGACGCGCTTGGCACTGGCGACGGCTTCGGCGTCCTGACGATGCGTGAGGTCGTGCCGCGGCCGCCGGAAGCGATCGTCCATCGCTTGCAGGGCCCGGTAGACGGTGGCGGGATGGACATGCCAGCCCTGCCGTCCGCGCAGATCAGTCAGATCGTCCCGGGGTAGTCATCGTCCAGCGGTGACCGGCCGAGGGCCGTTTCGAGCCGGTCCCGGACATCGCCCCCGATCCGCCAGCCCGTCCCGACCCTCGGCCAGAAAGCGGGTCGCCCCTGTGCGCAGGCTGGTGCGGGCACAGCCGAAGGCATGGGCCGCCTCGGTCAGCGACATGCCCCCGGCCACCAGCACGAGGCCGTCGGCCCGATGCCGGACGCGGGGATCGGGGGCGATGCGGGTCAGGTCACGGAGCGTCGCGTGATGCGGGGCGAGGTCCATGAATCCACTCCTGAATCCGCCCAGCATCCTCCTGCGCAACGACTTTTGTCAATCCGCTTAGCAACGGGTTCAAGGAGTGAGACGTTCGGGTTACGCATCGCACCGGTTGTCTTGTTGCAGACGAGCCGTTGACGCTGGTCAATGCCGCCACGATCACGAGGCGGCCACGCTCGAAGGGTCTCGACCCCTTTGGATTCGCATTCCCGGGCGGTCGCTGTCCGGACAAATCACATTCCATCAAGAACATGTATGGATCGCAATGAAGAGGGGCTGGAATGAATTTCAACCCCTCATTTCTCCGGAGCTTGACCGTTGACTGGCAAAGCGGCGGGATTTGCATCCCGCCTGCTTTCGAAAAGTTCATGCACGAAAGGCGCTGCGGCCCGGATAGATTGCCGCGTCGCCGAGTTCTTCTTCGATGCGCAACAGCTGGTTGTATTTCGAGACTCGGTCGACTCTCGAAGGTGCCCCAGTCTTGATCTGTCCCGCGTTCGTGGCGACGGCCAGATCCGCGATGAACGTATCCGAGGTTTCACCCGAGCGATGCGAGATCACAACCCGGAAGCCGGACTTGTGTGCCAGTTCGATCGCCTCCAGCGTTTCGGTCAATGTCCCGATCTGGTTGAGTTTCACCAGAATCGCGTTACCGGCTTTCTCGTCGATTCCACGCTGCAGGCGTTCCGTATTCGTCACGTAGAGGTCGTCACCAACCAGCTGCACGATGTGCCCGATCGCGGCCGTAAGTTTTCGCCAGGTCGTCCAGTCGTCCTCGGCCAGCCCGTCCTCGATCGAGATGATCGGGTACTTCTCGGTCCACTGGGCGAGGAAGGTGGCCATCTCGTCGCCGGTCAACGTCGTTCCTTCACCAGGAAGCACGTAGTTGCCGTCGTGATAGAGTTCCGTCGCCGCTGGATCGATGGCGATCGCGAGATCGGCACCGGGTGTGTATCCGGCGCGCTCGATGGCTTCGACGACAACCTTGAGCGCTTCCTCGTTCGATCCGAGGCTGGGCGCATAGCCTCCCTCGTCACCGACACTGGTGTTGAGTCCGCGTTCGCTGAGCACCTTCTTCAGTGCGTGGAAGACCTCGGTTCCCCACCTCAGTCCATCCGAGAAGCTCTCCGCGCCAACCGGCATCACCATGAACTCCTGCATGTCGACGCTGGAGCCCTCTGCGTGCTTGCCGCCGTTGAGAATGTTCATCATCGGCACTGGGAGGACTCGCGAATTCGGACCGCCAAGATAACGATACAACGGCAGCCCAACCTCCTCGGCAGCCGCCCGCGCAACGGCGAGTGACACCCCAAGCAACGCGTTGGCACCAAGACGTGCCTTGTTCGGCGTACCGTCGATCTCCCGCATGATGGTGTCGACACCGATCTGATCGAGCGCATCCATCCCGACCACGACTTCAGCAATTTCCTCGTTGACGTTGGAAACCGCCTTTTGCACGCCCTTGCCACCGAATCGGGCCTTGTCATCGTCACGAAGCTCAACCACCTCGTAGGCACCTGTCGACGCCCCGGATGGAACGGCCGCTCGCCCGACCGTGCCGCTCGAAAGATAGACTTCGACTTCGACAGTCGGATTGCCACGGGAGTCGAGTATTTCGCGTCCATGAATAGCCTCGATGATGCTCTCGAACATGATTCCCCTCTTCATACCTGCCTGTCCTGCAGCCTCATCCTATTGATACGACTTCCGTGAGTATACGGCGATCCTATCCCGCCAATGGTTGTCAAACCATGATCCGGGCACCCACCCCAAAATGGGAAGACGACTGCCGCCAATACGATCGAAGCAGCTATAATCGCCCGTAAAGAATAGAAGCGGCGCCAGCGAAAGACGGACAACCAATGTCGTACAGACATTCGACGGCTCGGCATGCCGAGAGGCGGCTGCATCCGGAGCACGTGGTGGCGCGAATGGGAAAACGTTTGTGGTTCCTTGTTCGTGAGCGACGTCGCTCCGCCTAGCCCTTGTCCTCGGAATCGATCGCACCGATCCCTTCCAGGCCTGGCCAGGCAGGTGGATATCCAATCGCCCCCTATCACATCAGGGGGCTCCTGTTTGCCGGGAACACAAAGATCCGTTTCAAGTCACCACAATCGTTAGCAAAACTACCATTGCCAGGGGATTTCATTGGACCTCACCGAACTGAAACTCGAAGCCCAGACACGTTTGAACTCGCTCATGAATGCCTCCGGTGCGAACGAGTGGGAGCGTGAATATCTTGGCGCCAAGGGCAAGATCACTGCCCTTCTGCGCGGCCTCGGGGCACTCCCGAAAGAGGACCGCCCCGAGGCCGGCAAGTCCATTCAGGCGCTCAAGATCGAGCTGACCGACGCATTCGCTCCTGTTCGGGACCGACTCTCCATGGAGGCGCTTGGGTTGCAACTGAGCGCGGACGCGATCGATGTCACCCTCCCTGGCCGCCAGCCAATAATCGGCGGTGCGCACCCGATCTCGACGATGATCGATGAACTCGTCGAGATCTATGCACATCTCGGTTTTCAGGCGGTCTTCGGTCCCGAGGTGGAAACCGGACACTACAATTTCGACCTGCTCAACATCCCATCCGATCATCCCGCTCGCGACGTCTGGGACACGATGATCATTGACGCGCCCAGCGCAGAGATCGTGATGCGAACACATACATCACCGATGCAGGCACGCACGATGGAAAAAACGTCTCCTCCCGTCCGGGTCATCATGCCTGGGCGCACCTACCGATACGAGGCGCAGGACGCCTCGCACGAATGGATGTTCACGCAACTCGAAGGTCTCATGGTCGATACCCATGTCACCATGGCCGATCTCAAGGGAACACTGCAGGAGATGGCGAGACAGCTCTTCGGTACCGACCGACATATTCGCTTTCGTTGCGACTTCTTCCCGTTCGTCGAGCCAGGAGTTGATTTCTCGGTGGATTGTTCCGTGTGTGGCGGGAGAGGTTGCAGGGTCTGCAAGTACACAGGGTGGCTGGAGATGGGGGGCGCGGGGATGGTGCATCCGAATGTTCTGCGCGGTGTCGGCTACGACCCCGAGAAAGTCACCGGCTTCGCCTTCGGCTTGGGTATCGAACGCCTGATCATGATGAAGTACGGCGTCGATGACATCCGGGCATTCGCGGGAAGCGACATCCGGTTTCTTCGCAAGTTCTCGTTGCTGAGCATCTAGGTGCCCAGTGTTCCTTCGATAGCCCCTGATCCACATATTCCATTCTGCCGAGAGAGACTTGAACGCATGAACGTTCCCTACAAATGGCTGCAGGAATTCGTCCCGACGACGTTGAGTCCCCGGGAACTCGCTCACCGGATGACGATGGCGGGGCTGGAAGCCGAGAAGATCGAGATCATCGGTTCGGGCTGGGACAACATCTATGTGGGAGAAGTGCTCAGTGTCGAGCAGCATCCTGATGCTGACCGGCTCGTCCTCGCCGATGTTGATGCGGGCGAGCATCGCTTGCTGGTCGTGACCGGGGCGCCCAACATCGCCACCGGCCAGAAGGTCGCGCTTGCCCTGGCAGGTGCCCGCCTGATCGACGCGTATTCCGTGGAGCCAAAGTTGAAGACGCTGAAGCCCGGCGTCATTCGCGGGATCAAATCCGAGGGGATGGTCTGTTCGGAGAAGGAGCTCGGGATGTCCGAGGAGCATGAAGGAATCCTGGTCCTGGATCCCGAGGCGCCGAAGGGCCTCCCACTTGCTGACTGGCTCGGCGACTCGGTCATCGAGTTCGAGATCACGCCGAATCTCGTGCATGCCTTTTCTGTTCGCGGCATCGCCCGCGAGGCCGGTGCAATCACAGGTCTTCCCGTTCGCGAACCCGACGTGCTTCAACTCTCGGCGCATCTCGAACGATCGGACATCGTCGAGGTCAGGGCCCCCGAATTCTGCAAGCGGTACTCCGCGATGGTGATCGATGGCGTCCAGATTGCGGCGTCGCCCGGCTGGCTCGCTCGTCGACTCTCGGCTGCCGGCATTCGTCCCATCAGCAATATCGTAGACGTGACCAATTATGTCATGCTAGAGCTCGGCCAGCCGCTCCATGCCTTCGACCTATCGACGATCACGACCGGGAAAATCGTCGTGCGCTCGGCAACGGATGGAGAAACTCTCGAAACCCTCGACCACCAGACTCGCAAGCTCGCCGAAGGCGTCTTGCTGATTACGGACGGCGGACGCCCTGTAGGCCTCGCTGGTGTGATGGGAGGTGTCAACTCGGAAATCACTACGGATACGACATCTATCGTGGTTGAGTCGGCGAACTTCGACATGAAGAACATTCGGCAGACGTCCCGGCTGCTCAAATTGCGAACCGATGCTTCGGCCCGCTTCGAGCGCGGCCTCGATCCGGAACTTTCCGGTATGGCGAACGAACGTGCTGCGAAACTCATTCTCGATCTCTGTCCGGGTGCCACGATTCGTGGTTGGCAGGACGTCTATCCAGATCCCGCACCGGTGCGAACGGTCTCGATGGCTTTTTCACGAATCGAGTATCTGCTCGGCATGCCCGTGTCTGAAACCCATGCTCTCGACGTACTCGAACGTCTGTCGTTTGCACCGGAATTGAAAACCGAGACCGGAATGCTGACCGTTCAGGTTCCATCCTGGCGTCCTGACGTCACCATCCAGGAAGATGTGATCGAGGAAGTTGCCCGCATCGTGGGGTACGACCGGCTCCCCGCAACACTCCCCACCGGCACGATGCCTCCAGTCGAACGCGACGCAGGGTTCCTGCTCGAGCGCCATATACGCGAGACGCTGGTCGCCGCCGGTGGTTTCGAGGCCCGCACCTACGTCACCTCTTCCGATGCCGACGTGAAGCGCTGGTCATCGATCGATTCAGGAGGGATGTTGCATTCGATTGCAGAGACCCAGACGTTGCATCTGAAGAACCCTATCCAGGCGGACAAAGCGATCCTTCGGACATCCATCATCCCCGGCCTTGTCGCTGCTGTTGCGGCGAACATCAAGCACGAGCGGTCGATTCGCCTCTTCGAGATCGGACATGTTTTCATCGGCACCGCACTGGATCAATTACCAGATGAACCGGCGATACTCGCAGTTGCATTTGCAGGGTTGCGCGACCCGTTTGATCGCTTCAACGCACATCCAGGCGACGCTGACAGGATGGACTATTTCGATATGAAGGGGGCTGTGGATTCCCTCCTGGCACGTCACGATCACGAGCCGCTCACCTGGGCGAGAATCGAGCACTCGGCGCTGCATCCGGGGCGAGCGGCGATAGCCACATTGCCGGACGGCCAACGGCTGGTAGTTGTGGGTGAAGTACGACCCGATCTCGCTTCCGAGCTCGGTGTCGAGGGCGTAAGACTTGTCGTTGCCGAGGTGAATCTTCAATTGCTGCTCCAGCAGCAATCCGCGCTGCCAACCGGACAGATCGGAGTCGACAGGTTTCTGCCAGTGGAGCAGGACTTCGCGGTTGTAGTCGCCGCTGACGTGACCGGAGCCGATGTCGAGCATGCGCTACTGGAAGGTGCGGGACCGCTTGTGACCGGGGTCACCCTCTTCGATGTGTTCGAAGGGGAACAGTTGGGCGAGAACAGGAAGAGTTTGGCGTTCAGAGTCACGTTCACCGCTCCGGACCGGGCTCTGACCGATGCCGAACTCGGAAAGGTTCGCAAGCGAATCGAGCGAACACTTCAGCAGCGCGTCGATGGAAGCTTGAGGACGTAGAGATGACCAGGGAACGTGTGTCGATCCGAGTGGTCGAGGGTGTGAATACGGGGCGCTCACTTCTCGAACGGCGGGGGGATTTCTCCGAGCCTGAGATGGCGCCACACGTCGCAGCGAAGTGCGAGGAGGTGTTCGGTGAACGACTGAGCGCGCGCGACGTCGTTGACCGGATCGTGACCGCTGTGCGCGATCGCGGTGATGAGGCGGTGCGCGAGTTTACCCTGGCGTTCGATGGCAGGGTGCCGGAAGCGTGGGAAGTCTCCCCCGCTGAAATCGACGCTGCCTGGAATTCGACCTCGATCGAGCTTCAGCAATCGCTTCGAGTCGCGGCAGATCGCATCCGATTGTTTCACGAACAACAGAGACGATCGTCCTGGATCACGACTGAAGATCTGGGTACGTATGGGCAACTGGTCCGCCCGCTTTCGCGCGTTGGCGTGTATGCACCAGCGGGGACCGCACCACTTCCATCAACGCTGTTGATGACCGCCATCCCGGCGAGGGTCGCAGGTGTTGAGGAAATCATCGTGTGTTCTCCTCCCAGTTCGGGGGGCGCGGTGCATTCGATCGTCCTGGCGGCTGCGAAAGTGGCGAAAGTTGACCGTGTATTCGCGATTGGGGGGGCGCAGGCGATCGCGGCGATGGCCTATGGCACGGCATCGGTTCCCCATGTCGACAAGGTGCTCGGTCCGGGCAACACGTTCGTCGCGTTGGCAAAGCAGCGCGTATTCGGCGCCGTCGATATCGACCAGATCGCGGGACCGACGGAAACGCTGATCGTGGCCGACGAGACCGCCGATCCCGTGCTCGTCGCAGCCGATATGCTGGCCCAATCGGAACACGGCATTGACTCCTCAGCGACGCTGATCGTAACATCGCGCGATCTCGCCGACCTGGTGATGGCCCAGCTTGCGATCCAGCTGCCCGAACTCGATCGCGAGAAAATCGCCGCGGAATCGCTTCGGGTCCACGGGATGATCGTGATTGTCGAAACCCTGCAGGAGGCGATCGACCTCTCGAACGCCTACGCGCCGGAGCATCTTTGCCTGTCGGTCGCAACGCCTTGGGACTTGGTTCCACTGGTGAAGAACGCGGGAGGAATCTTTCTCGGCGAGGAGAGTGCCGAAGCACTGGGTGACTACACCGCAGGACCGAGCCACGTGATGCCAACCGGTGGCACGGCCAGATTTTCCTCGCCGATCAACCTCGGCGATTTCCAGAAAGTCATCTCCCTGATCGGTGCCAACGCCAAGGCACTGGAAGTACTTGGCACGGCCACCACCGCATTGGCCCGCGCGGAGGGCCTGACTGGACATGCGCTCGCCGTGGAGCGACGACTGAGCAGGAAGTCCCGGACCGGGATTTAGGACCCGATAACCCTGAGCGCGGCGACGATCCGTTCTTCGATCGTGCCATCGGCCGCGTCACTTGTCCGGATGACCGCGTCGCGAGCCTCGTTGGTCGTGTATCCCAACGATTGCAGCGCTTCCACCACTTCTGCCTCGGGGCCACCCACGCGGGAAACTGATGTCCCGGATGGCCCGGAGAGGACGGACGGAATCTTGCCGCGGAGGTCAAGCAGGATCCTTGAGGCCGTTCGCTTGCCGATCCCCGGCACCGTTGAGAGCAAGGTAACTTCCTCGCTTTCGATGGCCACGAACAGCTCTTCACTCGTAAATCTGGTGAGCATTGCGCATGCGAGCCGCGGGCCAACCCCGCTGACATTGATGAGCGTCTCGAACCATTGGAGCTCGGCGCGGGTGAGAAAGCCGTAGAGTGTCTGAGCATCGTCACGAACGATCAGCCGTGTCTGAACGGTGATCTTTGCCCCTGCTTCACCGGCGTCGGCGATCGTTCGTCCGCTCGTCATCACTTGGTAAACAACGCCCTGAACATCCACAAGAACGGCGTCTCCGCGGACCTCATGGACGCGTCCGATAAGCGCTGCTATCACAAACCACCCCCCGCGATGTCATTCGATTTCTCGACCTTGTAGACCCTGCGTGCGTTTCCATGGAACACATCTTCCATCGACTCCCGCGCCAAATCCGAATCGATAACGCGTCGCACGAACTGCTTCTGCCGTAAAACGGGGTAGTCCGATCCGAACAGGATACGCCGTGCCCCAACCAGTCGTTCCACAACCGGGAAGATATTGGCGTTGTACAGGTAGGTCGAGGCAGCCGTGTCGTACACCACATTTCTCGTGACCTTCGCGATTTCCGGCATCAGTTCGTAAAACGGAAGTCCGCCGCCCCAATGAGCGGCCACGACGCGAAGTTCCGGGAATACGGAAAGGAACCCAACAAGCTTGTCGGGTGAGGCATGGCCCTTTCCCGGATACAGATGCCCGATCGGTTCCGATGCATGGAGCAGGACCGGCACACCGAGCGACACGCATGCGTCCACACAAGGCGCCAGCGGTTGTGGCGACTGCCACTGGAAGCCTTGGCCATCGGCGTTCAATTCACCTACTCCGACCGCCCCCAACGATACGCACCGTTCAACTTCCTGTGCCGAATCCGCATCTGCAGGATTCACGATCGCAAGCCACGAGATGCGATTCGAATGCTGTCTCGCGACGTGCGCAAGGTAGTCGTTGTGCATGCGACACATCGACGGATCTCGCCACGGCCAGCCACAAACGATTGAGCGAGCGATACTACCCTCGTCCATGCTGGCGATCAGGTCAGCGATCTCGGCTGTCCGCGCGGCCGGATGACCGAACGCTTGGGCGAACCAGGGATCGCGATCGAGAAAATACTGCCGATTGCTTACAACCTCGGGCGGAAAGAGATGGGTATGGGCATCGATAACCATGGGCCTGGGAACCAAAGCTGAAGCTGAAGATGATTCAATCGTCCCGGTACGTTCCATTTCACCCTACATCAGGTAGAAGAAGACACCGGCAGCAATCGCCACGATCACGATCAGCAATACAAGTGACGGCAACAGAATGGCTCCGACGCGGCTCTCTTGCTGCTCAGCTAGGTCGTTGCCGATGATTGTCCGCTGGATCGTGGCGAGCGACGGACTGACGGTGAGCACGATCGCCGAAACGTTGTCAGTCGTCCCCCGCTCCTGCGCCAACGCGGTCAAGTGCCGGGCGGAGTCGCTTGAATCAGATAAGCCGAGGATCTTGACATAGTCCTCCGATTGCATGACGTCGTAGAAACCGTCGCTGCACAACAGGAGACGGTCCTCTGGCAACAGTGTCAACTCGTAGATGCTCGGCAGCTTTCGATCGAGCTGAGGTGTACTGCCCAGCGCGTGCGTCAGGATGTTGCGTTGAGGGCTCGAGCGAGCATCTTCCTCGCTCAACTGGCCCTGAACGACCTGATCGGCGACGAGCGAATGATCCTGCGTGATCTGGGTCATCTGGTTCGCCCGCATCAGGTAGGCTCGACTGTCACCGACGTTTGCGATTGTCACATAACGCCCGTGCACGATTGCCGAGACGAGTGTTGTACCGAGTTGACCCTGCTCCGGCGCATCTGAAAACTGCTGGTAAATGGCATCGTTCGCACGTCGGTACGCCTGCTTCAATGCAAGCGCGAAATCAGCCGGCCGCTCGCGTGCAAAAAGATCACCGAGCAACTCGATGGCGAGCTTGCTGGCGACTTCGCCCCGTTCCAGCCCTCCCATGCCATCTGCGACGGCCAGCAGGAAGCCCTTCTCGGTCGAGTCGGCGATTGCTGGCAACGGCGCCACCAGGATCGCATCCTCGTTATTGGGACGACCAGCGGCCTCGGACGTGCTACTGATTACCAGTTCAAGTTCTGTCGGGACCAGGCTCAAATTCACACTCCGAGATGGTTGGCGCCGTGAAACGCGCTCATTGATGGATCTCGCCGGTTGTCCACCCAAGTGTGGCGCAATGCGAGCGACGCTGCGCGCAGGAGATGACACGTCATTATGATCGTAGGCGGCGTCGAGTAACAATCGATTGCGATTGTCTTCACGATGAGTTGAAGAATTGCCGAAAGAATCGGCCATTCTTGCTGATAGACTTTGGACGCGCCCGATCAGTTACGCAGCGCCTCTCCCAGCTTCCTCGCTAACACTGATGTCAACCACCGCAATGAGACAGGATCAACGCCATGAGGTTGAAATTTACCCCGCTCGTATCACTTCTCGCCGTGTTCACGCTGATGCAAGCGGCTCTTGGGACAGCGTCCGTCGCGGCTCAAAGTGACAAGGACGCGAAGGACATTGTCACGAATGCCAGCTCGACGATTGCATCCTCGACCTCGATTCATTTCAAGCTCCAGGTGGAGGGCGATTCCTTCGTCGATCCAGCTGGCACGATTCGCCTGATAAGCGCTGAGGGCGACCTTGTACGGCCTGACAAGGTGAACGTGGAGTTCCAGGTCCAGATCCTGGGAACGGCCAACGTGACGATCAAGATGGTCACGATCGGTGCGAAGTCCTGGACGACCGATATCCTGACCGGGAACTGGGGACCAGCACCTGTCGAATTTGGGTATGACCCGACCGTTCTGTTCGACACCAACAACGGACTCGGACCAGTCATCAGCAAGCTCAGTGGATTGAAGGTCGAAGGCACAGAAAAAATCGATGGAAGGTCTGCCTATCGGATAAGCGGTATCGGCTCGAAGGAGGATATCGCCTTGCTGACAGCTGAAACGATGACCGGCTCATCATACAAGGTCAACATCTGGATCGATCGGGAGAACTCCCACCTTCTCAAGATCACGTTGGCGGAGCCATCCGACAATGGAAAGAAGAATCCGGCCACCTGGACCATGAACATCTCCAACTATGACGCCGATGTCACAGTGGAGGCGCCGGTATAGCATCGTGACCGAACAATCCAGATCCCGATCCGTTCTCTCATCTCCAACTCTCAACGCTGCCTTGCTCTGCGTCTTTCTGGGTGCGGTCGATCTGACCGTGATCGCTGCGATTCTGCCGAGGATGATCGCCGATCTCGGGGTCAACACCTCCGATATCGATCGATACATCTGGATTGTCAGCGGCTACCTGATCGCGTACATCGTCGCAATACCGATCGTCGGCCGTGTTTCAGATATGGCGGGCCGCAGGAACACCTTCCTCGCCTGTCTGGCAATTTTCATGGCGGGCTCGATAGTTTGTGGACTGTCGGACACGATGAACGGCCTGATCGTCGGCCGCAGCATCCAGGGATTTGGTGCAGGTGGATTGTTGCCGGTAGCGCTGGCGCTTACGAGCGACACACTTCCCCGGGGCAAACGCTTCGCCGGCATCGGACTCGTGAGCGCTGTAGACAC
>JAABUN010005507.1_pt1 | contig 15632 bp, 12 predicted proteins | sample 5559311 | NCBI WGS metagenome assembly JAABUN01 (sample SAMN10711877, study PRJNA513370) | rock metagenome | isolation source: Antarctica rocks | place: Antarctica: Victoria Land, Siegfried Peak sud
TGGCGCGAAGGGCCACCACAGGGTGATCATCGCCGCCGGTCGGGTCGGCATCGTCGCCTCCTCCTGCACGAGTGGCGACGAGCATACCCTATCGCTCTACCAGCCCCAAAAGGCCAAAGTCGAGCTATCAAGGGGTCAAACAACGCCACTCCCGATGCGCGGGCTCGGCCGCTTCGGGTCCGCCGCGCGCTGCTGCGTCGGCTTCGAGGAACAGCGCCAGCACCTCCGCGCCCAGGCCAACTCGGGGGAGTCCGTCTCGCTGGCGGCGCGCTGTCGTCGATTCCAGGAGCGTTGGGCGACGGTGATGGGCGAGATGGCCGCCGCCTGATCGACGGCGGGGGCTGGTCTCGTGCTGACCTGGACACCCCTCGGCAACCGCACTCGTCTCAATTCTGACGCAGCCATTTTGGCCACCACCACGCAGCGCAAGACAACCGTTCATCGCGCGAGGGCCGCCACAGTCGCGACGGCATCCACCCCGAGTTGGGCGCACAGGTCGGGCAGGTCGAGATAATGGAGCTGGATGCTTGGCTGTTGGCAGAGCGTGGCGACTCGGGCGGCAATGGTCGCGCGGGTGGACGCGTGTGCCGGGCCGGTCGCTCGAGCCAGGGCGGTCGCGTCCGGGAAGATCGCCGCGCGAAAGGGCTGTGGGGTGCTGTTGCGTTGTGCAGTGGCGGACGAGGCGCAGGGAGCGCAGGGCACACGTGGCCCGGGAGTAGCTGGCCATATGCCGCTGTCACCGAGCCGCCAGGGCGGTCGTGAGCGCGGCCCCTGTATGGAGCAGCGCCGACGCCGACAGGGCCTGCGCCGCCGTGGCGGGCCGCCCACGCGCGTAGCAGCCGCCACGCAGGTTGCGCAGGAAACCGTGCGCCCGACGAAACACCCGCGCCCCCGCGAGCGTCTTGAAGCTGCGCATCCCGCGCACGCGCCCTTTAAGGTGTCGGTGGTCCCGCTCGATCCGCTGCTGGACCTGCTCGCCCGCCTCGTGCCTGGCCGTCGGGAGGACCGCGTCCAGGGCCGACGGAGAGGCAGGCGCGCGGTCGGTGGTTGCCACGGCCGGGGCCACGCCGGTGGCTCCGATCGCGCGGCGGGAGCATGTCGCCGCCTCAGCGCTGGCGCGCCGGTCGCTGCCGTACACGTCGACAACCGGCCCGTGGTCGTCGATAGCGCGGTAGACGTAGGCCCACGCCCCCGCGACCTTGACCTACGTCTCATCCACGCTCCAGCGCTCGCCGACGGTACGGCGGAAGACCCGCGCGGCCGCTTCGTCGAGTGGGGTGCATCCCTGGACCCAGGCGTGGACGCTCGACGGGTCGACGCGCACGCCGCGCTCGGCCAGCCACGCCGCCACGTCGGCGTCGCGCAGGCGATACCGGCGGGACCACCGTACGGCCAGCGCGATGCCGTCGGGCGGGAACCGGTACCCGGAGAACGGCGTCATACTCCGCGCCGTGAAGCGGCGCCGACACGCCCCGCAGCGGTCGATCTGCCGATCCTGGCGGTCACGCCCGTCTTTCCGCGACGCGACGGCACCGCACGTTGGGCACATCGTCTTGCTGTCGATCATGCCCCGCCCCTCGCAGTCATCCGCCACGATGGCCGAGGATAGCACACCACCGCACAACTCAGGAGAACCATGTGAATCGGTATTTCTGCTGCGAACATAGGGTTGTCTGGATTATGACACCCTACGGGGCGGCTTCCAGGGAGGGCATCGGCACGCCCCAGACGACGCGGCCCCACCTGGCCGCTGTCCCCCTGCCTGCCAGATTCGCGCCAACGCACCGTAAGGGCGGGAGAGCCAAAGCGGGTCAATCCCAATTCTACATTAATCCACTTTGCGGTTCTCTTCGTAATAGCTGACAGGACCGAGTGGCGCAACTCGTTCGTCCTCGCATGGCGGGAGCAGTGGCACGAGTCATGCATCTATTCTCCTCGCGTCCCACTCGAGGCTGTATGGCAGGAGACAGGTGGTCGATTACCGACTGACTGAAGCACAGAGTGGAGGTAACCTTTAGGAAATCTGGTAGGACAAGCAATTCGATGCCTCGGCGCATTGGATTGAGACTGTGCAGTATCTATCCTCTCTGGTCGCTCCCACTTCTTCCTACAATAAAATGGCGGCAATGACGCGCGGATCGTACTTGGGCACCTAGATCCGCGCTAAGCCAGTGGTGCAACCGGCCATACTTCTGTATTGGCCGGTTTTTGGCGTTCGTCGCCAGGATGCTCGTTGCATCGCAACAGTGTCGGATAGGAGGCAATCGAGTACGCGCGACAATCGCCTTGTGAGGGCGGTTCTCACCATCAGGAGGTATGTATGCCGGACAGTGAACGCGCCCAGTTCGGGCCTTTTGGGGCAACCAAGGCAACAACAATGCATCCAGATGCCGCCCATAGTGGTGTGACGGCTGAATTTGATGAGAATACATCGCCGCAGGACACGATCGCCTCGCCCGCCGCGGCGAGGCAAGATCCGCGACCATTGTTCGAGAGCGCACGGCAACGCCCGGTCCAGCCGCGCCGTGCGGGAAAGCTATTGGCGACGATGTTCGTCGGCGCATTACTGATCGCCCTGGTAGTCGGCGGACTTGGTCGCGGTTTCGCGGTGCCAATAATCGCGACGGGCAATGCTGAGACGAACGGCACGCAGGTGCCGGTGGTGATCGCTGGGGGTAGTCGCAGCGATGTCGGTGCCATTGTGGACGCGACGAAGCTCACCCCGACCATGCCTGTCCCAATCGCTCCTGTCCCAACCGTTCATCCCACAGCAGCCCCTGTAGATCTCATGGCGCTCAGACAGCGGATCACTTCTTCCGAGGCCACGCTCCATACCGGCCAATTTGCAACGACTATCGAGTACGGCAACGGTAGCTCCGCATCCTCGGTGATACGCTTTACCTTGGCCGATAGCGCAAAGCTGTCCCAACTCGAACTACACAGCACTTACAAGGCGAGTACCGGTTCGCAAACGACCGAGCGGATCATCGGTGGCGGCACCGTCTGGGAACGACGGGTCGGCGCGCAATGGCGGACCTACGAAGCGCGGCAGGATCCACGCGCCGAGATCGCGAGCCTTCTTCCCGCGATCGGTTCGATTCCCGAGACGGCGATCAGTCGCGAGGGATCGACAACGCTCCGCTGGCACGATCCGCAGCGCGGCACCGCTATGACGCTCACCGTCGATCCGAATACCGGGGTGCCGCTGACCCTGCGGCAGGAATATGACGCGACAGGGCAAGTCGTGAGTATCGCCTATCAGGGCTGGAATACCCCGATCGCGATCGCGCTGCCCTGAATCGCTCGGATAAGATGAAGCCGCCCGACTGAGACGATCCTCGATGGTAGCTCTGAAACGGAGGGATTGATGTCATTCTCGAAAAGAACCGTCTTGGCTGTTGCTCTCGCTCTCGCGGTGTTCGCGCTGCGCGTACCCGCGCCCAGCAGTGCCGCCGGATCGGCGATGCTGCGCGTCGTCCATGCCTCCCCAGATACGCCGGCGATCGAGGTGCTAATCGATGGGCAGAAAACCCTATCGGCCCTGCAATTCACCGAGGCGACGGCGTACATCTCCGTCCCTTCCGGACGCCATCAGCTCGTGGTCCTGTCGGCCACCGCCGGGAGCGGCGGCAAAGCGTTCATCGACACGAGCGTCGATCTGCAAGATGGCCAGGCATACACCGTCGTGGCGGCCGATCGCTTGGCGAATATCGAGCCCGTCGTCCTGGTCGATGATCTGACTCGACTCGCCGCAACCCAGGCGTATGTGCGACTCGTCCACGCCTCGCCCGATGCTCCCCCCGTAGCCGATGTCGCGGTCTCCAATGGTGGCCCGACCGTCTTCCGCAGCGTCCCCTTCAAAGGCGCGACCGAGTATCTCGCCGTGGCACCGGGCAGCTATCGCTTCGACCTCCGGCCGGCCGGCTCCAGTCAGTGGCTGGCGACAACGAACGCGATCGCCCTGGACGCTGGCCGTAGTTATACGGTCTTTGCCATGGGGCAGCTCGGCAACAACACCTTCCAGGCGATCATCGTGCCGGATAACGCGCGAATCGGCGGGGTGAGCGGTGTGCCGAGCACCGGGGGCGGGGGTGCCAGCGGTGGGACGGATGGTTCCAGATTTCTCGGACTCATGGCCGCATGTTGCGTCGCCCTCGTCCTGCTCAGCATCCGGCGGCGGCGCCTCTCGCTCGCCCGCGTTCGAGCCGGGTCGAGTGGCGCGACCAACCAGCGCCTGCGGTGATCTGATGATGGAGCTAATGAACGCCGACCCCTTCGGAAAGAGTGACGCCTACGCGCGTCGAGGAGCCGCCGGGTGGATCTGATCTACATCGTCCTCGCGTATGGTTCGATACTGCTCACGTTGCAGTCGGCCTATTCCACGCTGCTGATGCTCTACGCCTGGGAAGATGAGGAGCGTCAGGAGCGCAATCGCGCGCCGGTGACCTTCGATGCCCCCTGCAAGAGCTTCACCTTATTGCTCCCGGCGCGGCACGAGGAAGCGGTGATCCGGGGGACGATCCGCAGGGTAGCAAACCTCAACTATCCCCGTGAGCTCGTGCAGGTGCTCATCGTCATCGAGGACGGGGATCACGGGACGATCGCGAAGGTTAACGAGGAGCTAGACGCCCTGCGCGCAGACGGGATCGAGAACGCGCGCCTGATCACCTTCGCCGACCCTCCAATCAACAAACCGCACGGCCTCAACGTGGGACTGCGGGCCGCGACCGGTGATGTGGTCACCATCTTCGATGCGGAGGACGAACCCCACGCCGATATCCTTCGTGTCGTCGACACGATCATGACCCGCGAATCTGCGCCGGTGGTGCAGTGCGGCGTGCAGCTAATGAATTACGGCTCGCGCTGGTTCTCCGCCCTGAATGTGCTGGAATATTTCTTCTGGTTCAAGAGCCGGATGCACTACCACGCTGCAGTCGGCATGGTGCCGCTGGGGGGCAATACCGTCTTCATTCGTCGGAGCATGCTGGAAGACTTCGGGGGCTGGGACGAAAAGTGTCTGACGGAAGATGCGGATGTTGGGCTGCGCCTCAGCGCGGCGCGGGTGCCGATCCGCGTTCTCTACGACGACGCCTACGTGACGCGCGAAGAGACACCCCCTACGGTGGTCCAGTTCATCAAGCAGCGCACGCGCTGGAATCAGGGCTTCATGCAAGTGCTTGGCAAGGGCACATGGTTCCGCCTGCCGACATGGGGTCAGCGCATACTCGCGTTCTACACGCTGGTCTTCCCCGTCCTGCAAGCATTGACCGTCCTCTACGTGCCCCTGAGCCTGTGGCTGATCGCCTATGCCAAAGTCCCGGTCGGCCTGGCGATGCTGAGCAGTTTGCCCCTCTACGTCCTGATCATCCAGGCGATCATCAGCGCGATCGGGCTCCACGAGTTCACCCGGATCCACGGGCGACGAGCATCGGCACGCGCGATAGTGCTCCTGTTGGTGTCCTACCTGCCATATCAGTGGCTGCTCGGCTATGCCGCGCTACGGGCGATCTGGCGCCAGCTACTCGGTCGGAACTCCTGGGAGAAAACGACCCATATCGGTGCCCACCGCGAGGCAGAGCACCAAGCGGGCACCCCCGTCGCGACGGTGCGGGCCGCAACGTTCGAAGTGGAGCATGGCGCGCATGACTGACTCGACATTCCGCAGGCCGCGCACCCGCTCGCAGGAGCTCCCGGCGCGCGTGCGCGCTCGTGAGTGGGTTGCGAGCCTCCCAGTAGAGGCGCTGCTCGTGGCGGTGCTCGCACTCGTCGCATTGGTCGCGCAGGGGTGGAACATGTTCCGCTACCCGGCGTTCACGCTCACCGACGATGAGGGCATCTATGCGTCCCAGGCCTGGGCGATCCTACGCGAGGGGCGGCTAACGCCGTACACGTATGTCTATGACCATGCACCCGGAGGGTGGATTCTGCTCGCGGGGTGGCTCGGGATAACCGGTGGTCCCGCCACTTTCGGGGGGGCAATCAATGGCGGGCGCGTGCTCATGCTCCTGCTCCATCTGGCGATGGTCCCGCTGCTCTACCAGATCGCGCGTAAGCTCGGCTGCGGCCCGGCGACCGCCGGCTTCGCCACCCTGGTCTTCTCCCTGTCGCCGCTCGCGGTCTTCTATCAGCGCCTGGTCCTCCTCGATACGATCATGCTCTTCTGGTTGCTGCTCAGCCTGAACCTGTTGCTCGATGGCTGGGGGCGTCTCAGTCGCATCGCGTTGAGCGGTATCTGCTTCGGCCTGGCCCTACTGAGCAAGGAGACAGCGATTTTCCTGGCCCCCGCCCTCCTCTTCATCGCTTGGCACCAGCGTCGGCGGCACCACGCCAGTTTCGGCATCGGCTCGTGGCTGCTCGCCACGGTGGCGATCGTCAGCTTCTATCCGCTGTACGCCGCGCTGAAAGGGGAGTTGCTGCCGACGTTCCAATTCAATAGCGAAGCGATCAGCGGTTATGCCAGCGACGGTGTGTCGCTCACGGACGCGCTCCTCTGGCAGCTCCTGCGTGGTGGTGGCGGCCCGTTCAACCTCAGCAATACGTTCTGGACGCTGGTGCGGACCGATTGGCTGCGACGTGACGGCTTTCTCCTCATCGGCGGGGCGGTCGCGACGCTCACCAATCTGCTACGCGGTATCGGCCTGCGCGGGCTGCGCCGTGCGGGCCTCGCCGACCGTCACGCCATGGCGACCGGCCTGCTCGGTCTGCTGCCCTTGCTCTACCTGGCGCGCGGCGGTGTGGTCTTCAATTACTACATCCTCTTCGCGATCCCGTTCTTCTGCTTGAACGGGGCCGTGCTCTTGTCCGCCCTTGCCCGCCGCCTTCCCCGTGTCCCAAGCGCCGTCGCCATCGCGGTGCTGCCGCTCTTCGCGCTCGGGTTGCTCGGGGCCTACTGGTCGAGCGGCGCCAGCGCCCCGCTCTACCGAGAGCAGGCGGACCAGCCGGGGCGGGAAGCGCTCGCCTGGATCAAGGGCACAATCGCACCCCAGAGCCGGATCGTCACGCGGGACGACTTCTGGGTAGCCCTACGTGAGTCCGACGCCCAGGGGCCAGCCTTCCCGAATGCCCACAGCCACTGGAAAGTTGGGGCCGACCCGGATATCCGCGACAATGTATTCGGAAACGACTGGCGCACCGTCGACTACCTGATCATGTCACCCGGCCTGGGTGAGACCTTCCGTGCGGCGAACAATACGCTGGCGCTCGATGCGCTCGCGCACGCCCACCTCGTCAAGCGCTGGACCGCACCGGCGGGCGATGAAGCGCTGCAAGGGCAGCAGGTCGTCGAGTTGTGGAAGGTCGACAAGGCGGGGCCGACGGACAGCGCTATGCAGACGAGTGCCGGGCGCTACCTGACGCAACACTTCGAGCGGGACGGTGCGTATCCGGATGCAACCGGCGTGGTGACCTCGGAGGCGCAATCATACGCGCTGCTCCGGGCGGTGTGGTCGGGCGACCGGGGCACATTCGACCGGGTCTGGGGCTGGACCCAGACCAATCTCCAACGGCCCGACGGGCTGCTCTTCTGGCAATGGCGTGCCGGTGCTGTGCTCGACACGAATACTGCCACCGACGCCGATACGGACACCGCCCTCGCGCTCCTGATGGCGGGGAAGCGCTGGTCGGATCAGTCGCTGATCGATGAAGGGACGCGAATTACGCGCGCGGTGTGGGCGAGCGACGTCTCCATCGTGCAAGGGGGTCCCTACCTCACCGCAGGCAATTGGGCGGCAGGCGAGGCGGTGGTCGCCTTAAATCCGAGCTACTTCTCGCCCTATGCCTATCGGGTCTTCGCCGAGGTCGATCCGGGGCACGACTGGTCGGCGGTGATCGACTCCAGCTACCGCGTGCTCTTCGAGGCGTCGTCGAATACCTTCGGGGGGGCGCGCTCGGCTGGCCTACCCCCCGATTGGATCGGCCTCGATCGTCCGACCGGGCAACTCACCTCGCTCCGTTTCCAGCAGGACGACCCGTCGCGCTACACCCGCTATGGCTACGATGCGCCGCGGACCTTCTGGCGTATCGCGCTCGACGGGCGGTGGGCGGGCGATGGGCGGGCCGCCGCATATCTGAAGCAGGCGGGGTTCCTGCGCGACGAGGTCGATCACCTCTTCGCCGATGGCGTCACCAGGAAGAATCGGGTCGGCGCGGTGTACGCCCACGACGGGACGGTCATCGAGGAGGGATCGAGCATTGTCGGCCTGACCGGGGCGCTGGGGGCACTCCTGATCCTCGATCCTGGGGGGGCGAATGCCCTGTATGCCCAGCAGTTCGCGGGCCAGGCCACCCCGACGAGCGGCGGCACGTACTGGGGTAACCCGGACGATCTCTACAGCCAGGAATGGTCCTGGTTCGGGTTGGCGCTGTACACCGGATCGCTGCCCGACCTGTGGCATGCGACGACACCCTAGCCGTTGTGCCGCGTGCAACGGATGCTGAATGGCTCTCAGAGGCTGGAGAACTACCCATGCTGGTACTTGACAAGCGCAGCGAACTCACCGCCCAGGCGACACCCCGACCGCGGTCGCCATTATCCCCAGGCCCCGCGATAGTAGTCGGTATCGCGCTGGGAGCCTTCATCTTGCGCGCGCTGTTCATCGAACAACAAAGCGCATACATGGACGAGAACACCAATATCCTGATCGGACGCTACCTGATCGAGCGTCACGCCGTCTATGCCGACGCGTTGAACTGGAGCTATGGCTCGTATCTCTGGGCACTGCTCGCCGGGGCGGCGGATATGCTCGGCGGCCTTACCCTTGTTCGCACCGTCACGGCGCTCCTCGGGGCGATCATGACGCTGGCAACGGGAATCGCCGCTGCGGCACTCACGTCGGCGATAGTGGGCCCGACCCGACGCTGGATCGTCGGGGGACTCGCCGCCCTGATCATGGCGATCTACCCGACCGCGATCGGTGTGGGGCGCTTCGCGAGCTACGATGCGCTCGCCGGGGCCGCATTCATGCTCGGTATCGCCATACTCCTGATCGCGCGGCAGCGGGGGAATTGGTGGCTGCTGCCGCTGGCGGCGCTGGGCTTGTTCATCGCGTTCCTCGCGAAGTATGTCGTGGCGATCTTCTTCCCCTTCGTCTGCCTCTACCTGCTGCTGTCGCCCCGCACGCGCACGGATCTCATGCGCAACCTCGCCGGGTTCGTGCTCCCGCTGACCGCGGCGTGCGCCCTCTATTTCCTGTTTTTTCGTGAGCAGCTCACGATCTTGTTGTCCTTCTCCACCGAATATGTGGACCTGACGAGCGCGACCCCGCTGCACGAGTACGTCTCGCAACGTCCGGAAGTGTGGGTTCTAGCGGCGCTGGCGGCATTCGGCTGGCGTAAGGCGGCATGGGTGACCCGCATTTCCACCGGCGGCGGGACCGCAGTCATCGCCGCATTCCAGCTGTACTCCCGCGCCGATTTCGACTTCTGGAAACACTCCATCTACGTCATCTTCTTCCTGGCACCATTGGCCGCCATGACCCTGCTGCCGCTCGCGGAGCGCGTCTTTGCGCTCGGGGTGCTATGGCTGGGTCCGGCGAGCCGACATCCGTTCGTGGTCGCCCTCGCCACCATGGTCCTCGGTGCGCTCGTAGGAACGGCCCTGATCATGGGCGGCGGGGCGGTGAAGGCGCGCGGCGAACTCGACACGGTTATCCGACGAGCGTCGTTTGCGCTCGTGGTGATCGCCATTGTCGCCCTGGTCCTGGCCCCGGTGCTCGAAATGCGCCAGATCGGGGTCGGGAATCGTCAACGATTGCAGACACTACTGGCGCTACTGCTCGCAATTCTCATGGTGAGCGTGGTCGTGGCACCGGCACTGGCAGAATCGAGCCGACTCGTCACCTTCTACCCGAATCTCAATCCGTCCCTCGCCGCTATCACACACTATACAGCGCAGGCACACACTGTCCTTACCGATGATAGCGCCGTCCGCTATTACCTGTATCCGCACCTGGCTGCCGATCAGGTCACCGATCCGTTCTTCATCGACTACAAAGGGCGGCAAGGTGATGTCGGCTATCGCCTGGCCATCGGCGAGCGCTACTTCGATCGGATCGTCCTTACCGGCGGCATTGGCCCGACCGGGGGCGAACTCAAAAATCGGTATGGCCAGTTGATCGCGGACAATTACGAGCAGATCTACAGCAACGCTTCGCGGAACGGCGCGCCGGTCCGTATCTTCAAGCCGCGTGAGATCGATCTGACGCCGCCAGATCCGCGCTCGACAGTCTTCCACTTCGATGCCGATGCGCAAGGGTGGGGGGCGCGGACGGACAGCGCCGGGCTGCGACCTGGGGCCGACGTCACGGTCGATCGCAACCGGATATGGAACGGGCATGCGACGCTGCGCTTCACTCCCGCCGCCGACGTCTCCGCCATCGGGGTACGCCCGATAGGCCCGGTGAGCAAGGTGGTCGCCTGGGTCTATGTCGAGGGTGATTTACTCACCGTGCCCGACACGCGCATCGGGATGACCGGATTCGATGCGGCGTGGCAGTGGCACGACGATGCTTTCCGGCAGACGATACCCGCCGGGCGTTGGTCCCGGATCACCTGGAACCTATCCGCCCCCGGACAATACAACGGAATTGGTCTGGCGTTCCCGGACGCCGCCGGTAGGACCATCTTCATCGGACAAGTGGAGCTCCAACCATGATGCGCGTCAACGCCAAGTTATCGCACCGCATACGGCTATCAGCGGCGCAAGAAGGGGCGGTCGAGCCCGAGTTAGGCCTACCGCTCTTTTCGCGGCTTGCGCGCTTCGTGCTGGTCGGCGGGACATGCGCGGCGCTCCAGTTGCTGGTGTTCGCCGGGGTGGTGCGCCTCGGTGCCGAGCCACATCTCGCCAACACCGGGGCCTTCCTGCTCTCGACACAGGTGAACTTCTTCCTGAGTGCGGCGATCACCTGGCGCGACCGGATGGCGCTCACGGGCGGGCGAACCGCCGTCGGGCTTCGGCTCGCCACGTACAACACGATGGCGCTCGGCACGCTGCTCCTCAATCAACTCGCTTTCGCGCTAGCGGTTATCCACTTCCCCGCGCTCCTCGCGAGCGGCGTCGGGATCGCGGCCTCGGCGGTCGCGAATTATCTGCTGAGCCGTTCGCTCATCTTCAGGGACGTGTCGGAGCGTATCAACGCATGAACACGCCGGAGCGATCCACATGTGACGCTGCGACAGCGGAAAGAATTGGAGGAAAACCGATGAAGACATCACGCCGACGTTCGATCGAGGCGCTGCCCTATCCCGAGGTCACGGTCGCGATCGTTATCCCCGTGTACAACGAAGAGGCGGCGTTGCCGATGGGCATCGCCACCCTCTCGGCCTATCTTGAGCGGTACTGCCCGTACAACTGGCATGTGACGATCGCCAACAACGCGTCAACGGACAATACGTTGGCCGTGGCGCAGGATCTCGCCGCCGCCGACTCGCACGTCTCCGTCCTCCACCTCGATCGGAAGGGACGGGGGCGGGCATTGAAGGCCGCCTGGCTGGCCTCGGAGGCCGATATCCTCGCCTATATGGATGTGGATCTCTCCACGAATCTCCAGTCGTTCCTGCCGCTGATCGCCCCGCTGGCGACCGGGCACAGCGACGTGGCGATCGGCTCGCGCCTGCTGAAGGGGGCGGTGGTCACGCGGCAGTGGAAGCGCGAGCTTATCTCGCGCTCGTACAACCTCCTGATCAAGCTGTTCTGTCGAAATGCGTTCTCGGATGCCCAGTGCGGCTTCAAGGCGATTAAGCGGAGTGTCGCCCGCGAGCTACTCCCCGCGATCGAGAATAACGAGTGGTTCTTCGACACCGAGCTCTTGCTGCTCGCCGAGGAGCGCGGGTTGCGGGTCTACGAGGTGCCGGTCGACTGGATCGAGGACCTCGACAGTCGCGTCAAGATCGTCTCCACCGCCACCGAGGACATCAAAGGGCTGCTCCGCGTCCGTAGCCAGATCTTGCGACGAGCGCGCGCGCGGCGTGGCTATCTCGCTGGCTCCGTCGCGGGCGATTAGCTCTAGCGGGAAAGGAATGAAGCCAATGTTGGGACACTCCAAACTGACCGCTGCTACCACCTCGACCCTCCTGTGCGGGGCCGCAATCCTTGCGCTGTTGGTGGTTGCCCGCCCTACCCAACTCGCTCTCCTCGATCCCGGCATGGGCGGGAGTGGTGCCTCGCCAGATCTCGCGGCGACGCCGGATCGCGGCTGCCACGATCGGCAACTGGGCGTGGCGACAGCTTTCAATCTCTTCCTCCTCGGCGATCTCGAGCAGCGCGGCTCGGATACCGAGGGGCGCGTCGCCGTGGGCGGAAAGGCCACCCTCACCGACTACAGCGTTGGTGCCGCATTACCGCCCGGAACTCTTGACGAGACGCTCATCGTTGGAGGGGCACTGACCATCCAACATGGCGCTATCGCCACCGGCGACGCGGTTTCCGGGGAGTCGGCGACGCTCGAGAATATCTCTTTCGCGCCGAACTCGGGCTATCGCCGCGCCCTGCCGCTCGATTTCGTCGACGCCGCCCGGAGCCTGCGGAATATCTCCACCGCCTACGGCTCGGTGCCGCCCTCGGGGACCACACGCTTGGAGTACAGTCGGCTTCTCCTGGAGGGCACCGCCAGCGACCTGAATGTCTTCACCGTACGCGCCGCCGATCTGGCGGCGGCAAGCACCATCGCCGTGCGCGTTCCTGCCGGTTCGACCGTGCTGGTGAATGTCAGCGGGGAGGACGTCTCGCTCGAGAATCTCGGTTTCGACCTTGCTGGTCTCGGTGCTGACAAGATTCTCTACAACTTCCCCGTCGCGAGACGGCTGTTGCTGCGGGGAATCGGCATCCAGGGCAGTATACTCGCGCCGTGGGCCAGCATCGATTTCCAGAACGGTGCCATCAAGGGGACGCTGATCGGGACATCGCTCACCGGTCCTGGACAGATGAATCAGCTGGCCTTCTCCGGGTGTATCGCGTCCAACCTCACGCGTTAGCGTCGCCAGACACCCGCCAAGTACGCAGGTTCCGAGCCGGTTCTTCGTCGCTCCTCTTCATGGGAAATCATCGTGTGGTTGGGGCTTTCTATTCGATCGCCCGAAGCATACAGAGGGGGGTTCCGTGACTCGTGCGTCGTTCCCCAAGTATGGGGCATATAGGAAGGTGCGTGCGTACAAGGTCGCGAACTGCGTTTGTGCCTGTGCCTGGCTCCTTATCTGCACCGCATCTGAGGAACGACGCCTAGCCGACAAGTAACTAAACGAGCGTGCGGTGTCCTGATTATCTGCCTGTTGCTGCCGCTAACCGGCATCGGCAGGTCGCTGCTCCGCCCGCCCGTGGGGAGTGCCGCCGCCTTACCGACAGGTTTTTACGAGGAGACGGTCACCGCCGCATCGGCGTATCGGATGACGGCGCTTGCGTTCCTCGCCGATGGGCGGATCCCGATCGCCGCGAAGTCGGGTGTGATGCGTGTCTATCGGAATGGGGCGCTGCTCGTGGTACCCCTTCTGGATATCCATGAGCGGGTCAACCAGTATGAGGACCGTGGCCTCCTCGGCATCGCCGTCGACCCGGCGTTCGACATGTGTTCGACCACAAACAGCGCTCCCTCATCAGGTTGGGCAGCGAGGTAAGGGACATAGGGGCTGGAAAGGTAGGGGCAGCGATGGCACAGACGATACGCACGGCGGTGATCCCGGCGGCGGGGCAGGGGACGCGCTTCCTACCGGCGACCAAGGCGCTCCCGAAGGAGATGCTGCCGGTAGCGGGTAAGCCGGTGATCCAGTACGTGGTCGAGGACGCGGTCAGCGCCGGGGTCGAAGACGTCATCCTGGTGACCGGGTGGCACAAGCGAACGTTGGAGGACCACTTCGACGAGCCGTTCGAGTTGATCGCACGGCTACGCGCGGTGGGCAAGCGGGCGGAGGCGGAAGAGGTGCGGCGCATCGCGCACCTGGCGAACTTCGTCTACGTCAGGCAGAAGGGCCACCCGGGCAACGCCACGCCGATCCTGAACGCCAAGCACCTGCTGCGGGACGAGCCGTTCCTCTACCTCTTCGGCGACGACTTCTTCGCGGGGACACCGACGCGCGCCCAGCAATTGGTGACGGCGTTCGCGGAGTTCGACGCGCCAATCCTGGCGGCGATCCGCACCGATCACCGTGAGGATACCCTGAAGTACGGCTTCGTCGGCGGCGAGGAGGTACGTCCGGGGGTGGTGCGGGTCCGGGAGATCGTCGAGAAACCGGGGCCGGGCCGGGCACCGTCCGACCTCGCGATCGTCTCCGGGTACGTGCTCACCCCGACCTTCGTCCGCTTCATGGAAGGCGTGACGCCGGTCGCCGATCGGGAGTTGGTGTACGTCGAGGGACTGGCGCGGATGATCGCGGCGGGGTTCCCGGTGTACGCGACGGAGATCCGGGGAAACCGCTACTACGATTGCGGCAACAAGTACGAATACTTGAAGGCGAATATCGAGATCGCGCTGATCGAAGGGGAATACGCCGGGGAGCTGCGCGAGTACCTGCGCGGTCTGGTCGGGGGCGGGGCGGCCGATCCTACCCTCAGCGTCCCCGCATTATAGGTGTCGGTTGTCGGCTCTCCGACGGAGCTGGTGAATCGGGGGCGACTCCGCGCGTGTGACAATGATCCCTTCCCGGCACGCGACGAGTCCACCGCGCACCGCGTGTGCTAGCGGGAGAGGTGCTGGACCAGGATCGGCACGTACCGTGCGGAAACGGCATCCGGCGTGAGCGCGGTGGCTCAGGCTGCCTCCCGGTAGTAGTCGTGGAGCAGACCGCCGAGCCGGTCGCGGCGGCGCACCGGCCCGTCCCGCACGGGCGCAGGGAGTGCAACCGGGCAGCGTTGCTCAAGGCCCTGGTGTGGCCGGGCGTGGTTGTAGTAGGCGACGTACTCGGCGAGCACGCGCCGCAGGTGCGCCTCGCTGGCGATGAGGAGGTGGTCGAGGCACTCCCCGCGCACCGCGCGGACCCAGCGCTCCGCGTACGCGTTGGCATTCGGCGCGCGGTAGGGCGTGCGCACGATCGCGATCCCCTCGGCGGCGAACACCGTGTCGAAAGCCGCCGGGAATTTGGCGTCGCGATCGTGGATGAGGAACCGGGGCGACGTACCCTCGTCCTGGAGGGTCCAGCTGAGGTTGCGCGCCTGCTGCGTGACCCAGGCGGCGGTTGGGTGGGCCGTGCACCCGGCGAGGTGCACCCGGCGCGTGCCGATCTCAAGAAAGAAGAGCACATGCAGTGTTTTGAGGAACAGCGTCTCGACAGTGAAGAAGTCGCAGGCCAGCACCGCATCGCGGTGCTGCGCGAGGAACTGTTGCCAGCTCGTGGCGCGCGGGCTGTGGCGCGGGGCCGGCGGCACCTGCCGCCGTTTCAGCACGTCCCGGATTGTCGAGCGGCCGAGCGCGTGGCCGAGCTTGGTCAGCTCCCCCTGGAGTCGGCCGTAGCCCCAGCGCGGGTTCTCCGCGGCCAGCCGCAGGAGCAGCTGTCCTGGCTCCCGTCGCCATCCGGCCCGAATCCTTAGTGCTGCGTTTCAGGAATAGTTGTCGGGTTACGAACCCGTCCCGCCGCAGCGATGGCGACCCTTCCCTACAAGGGAGGGTCACGATGACCCCGGCCAACCCGGCAACTATTCTTGAAACACA
>JAABUN010005508.1_pt1 | contig 15632 bp, 15 predicted proteins | sample 5559311 | NCBI WGS metagenome assembly JAABUN01 (sample SAMN10711877, study PRJNA513370) | rock metagenome | isolation source: Antarctica rocks | place: Antarctica: Victoria Land, Siegfried Peak sud
AAGGCGCAGAACGACGGCCCGTTGGAGCGATCAGGTCTGGATCTGCCAGGCTGGATCCGGCGAGCGCGCGAACGATTCCTCGAGGCATACCGGACGGGGCTCCGCGAGGAACGGATCTGGATGGACCTGGATCCGGACCTGCTGCGCGCCTTCGAGATCGACAAGGAGCTCGCCGAGTTCGTGTACGCGGCGACCTACCTGCCGACCTGGCTGTACGCCCCGACCGAGGAACTCCGCGGCCTGTTCGAGGATGCGGTATCGTAGCGACTGGTTCGAGCGACTTGCATAGATTTGGGTAGATTTCATGCCGCGCTGTTCCCGCCCGACTCGTGACGATCCGCACTGGCTTGGCCTCGGCGAGGCCAGCCGGCTGCTGGGCGTGTCCACCGCGACGGTCCGCCGCTGGGCGGATTCGGGCCGGCTCAAGCCGTTCACCACGCCCGGTGGCCACCGTCGGTTCAGTCGGGCGTCCCTGGAACGGCTGCTGCCGGCCGACCGCAGTCGTCGCCCGGATCTGGCCACCGGCGGACTGACCCAGACCCGGCTGACCCGGGCGTACAAGCGCGACGTTCCGGCTCGCATCGAGCAGCCCGCCTGGCTCGCCAGCCTGGCCGGCGTCGACCGCTCGGCGTTCCGTGACCTTGGCCGACGACTGGCCTGGGCCCTCGTCGCACATCTTGACGCGGACGAACCCGACGCCCGGGCGGCCCGACTGGCCGAGGCGACCGCCCTGGCCGCCGACTATGGCCGGCGCGGTGCGGAACTGGGCCTTGCGATGAGCGACGTGGTCGAGGGGTTCCTCGCCTTCCGTCGACCGTTCCTGGGCGAGATGGGCTCCGTCGCGCGGCGACGCGGGTTCGATGGCGACGAGGTCCGAACGCTCCATGAGGACGCGGATCGCGCGTTGGACCGCCTGCTCGTGGCGACGATGTCCGGCCATAGCCTGCGAGTGGGAGCCCGGCGTCCTCGTCAAGTGCCAGGCACGACCCAGGCGCGCCTGGACCCCGCTGTCGATTGAAGTCCAAGTCGCCGGACTCGATCCTCGTCCTGAGCGCCGCTGCGCCCGCCGTGGACGCCGAGGCTCGCTCGGCTCTGGAATCTATGGCCCTCGCCGCCGCCGAGCGGGCAGACGGGATCTCGCTCGCGACGTGCCATCGCGTGGAGCTGATCGCCGCGGACGCCCTGGCCGTGCCCGACGACGTCCAGGACGCGTTCGAGCGTTCAGGCGCTCGCTCGCTCTGGGGTGACGCGGCGATCGACCACGTGATCGCCCTCGCGCTCGGGCTGGAGTCCGCCGCGCTGGCCGAGGACCAGGTCCTGCACCAACTGCGCCAGGCGGTCGCATCGTGGCAGGTCCGCACGGATGGTCGGTCTCTGGTGACGCTCGACCGCCTCCTCCGCCACGCGCTCAGAGCCGGCCGGGTGGGTCGGTCGTGGCGGCCGGCTCGAGCGGCTTCGCTGGCTGATCTCGCGCTGGATCGGATCGAGGCCATCGCCGGCCCGCTGACCGGTCGTCGGTCGCTGATCGTGGGGGCCGGTCGGATGGGCGCCCTGGTCACGGCGGCGGCCGCCGAGCGCGGGGCTCGGATCGCGGTCGCATCGCCGTCGATGGACCACGCTACCCGGCTGAGCCTGCTCCATGGTGCCGAGGTCTGGGCACTCGACCCAGGGACCCAGGCGCTGGCCGACGTCGACAGCATCCTCATCGCCCTGTCCGGTCCATGGCGCGTCGCGCGCGCGACCCTCCGCGCGCTACCGGAGACAGCCGTCGTGGTCGACCTGTCCATGCCGCCGGCGCTCGACCGGGTCATCGCGGCCGAGATGGGCGAACGGTCCATCGATATCGATGACCTTGCCCGATCGACAGGCGCGCCGTCGGAGCTTCTGTCCGGCATGACGCCATCCATCGATCGCTATCGGGCGCGACTGCACGGCCTGCTGGCCGAAACCCGCCAGGCATTCCTTGCCGACGTCGCCGCAAGGGACGAGGCCGAGGCAGCCGGCCGACTGGCCGAGCGGGTCGAATCGATGCGCCGGACGAGTGTGGCGGCCTTTTTGCGCGACCGACCGGAACTTGGGCCCGCGACCCAGGCCGTGATGGACGACCTTACTCGAGACCTGTCCGCGCGCCTGTTCCGCGCGCCGCTGGAGCGTCTCGCGCGCGATCCGGACGGTCGACGGCGCGAGGCACTCGACGAGCTGTTCGGACCGTGACCGTGGTGTGGTCCGCGGCTGGACCGGTCCGGCTTGGGACACGCGGCAGCGCGCTGGCCCGGATCCAGGCCGAGATCGTCGCGGATGCCCTCCGCAGCGTGGGCGCGCGCGTCCAGATCGAGATTCTCGTGACCGACGGCGATCGTCGCGCCGCGGATACGGCCTGGGGCGAGGGAGCGTTCGTCACCGCGATCGAGGAGGCGCTGCTGGACGGCCGGATCGACCTCGCGGTGCACAGTGCGAAGGACGTCCCGACCGACGAGGACCCGCGGCTGACGATCGGGGCCTTCATGGCGCGGTCCGATCCGCGCGACGTGGTCGTGCTGCCGGACGGTCGGCGGCTGGAGCGGTTGGACGACCTGCCGTTCGGCGCACGGGTGGGCACGGACAGTCCGCGACGGACCGCGTTCCTGCGCGCCGCGCGGCCGGACCTGCGCGTGCATCCGCTGCATGGCAATGTCGATACGCGACTGCGGCGGCTGGACGACGGGGAGACTGACGCCCTGGTCCTGGCGGCCGCGGGTCTCATGCGACTGGGCCGGGAGCACCGGATCAGCCTCGTCCTTTCGCCCGAGGTCGTGCCGCCTGCGCCGGGGCAGGGGGCCCTCGCGGTCCAGGTCCGGGCCGATGACGCGGCCACGCTCGGGGTGGTGACACGCCTTGATGACGCGGCCACGCGCCGGGCGGTCCTTGCGGAACGGGACGTGCTTGCGGCGACGGGCGGTGGCTGCCGGGCGCCGCTCGGTGCCCTCGGCGAGGTGCACGATGGTCGGCTCTCCCTGCTGGCGGGCTTTGCCCGGCCGGATGGGAGCGTGGCCGGGGTCGTGTCACGGGCGGCTCTTCCCTCCGCTCCGGACGATCCGGGCGCTCGAGGCCCCCAGGGCGACCAGCGGCTCATCGCCGATCTGCTTGACGCGCTGGCCTCTGCGGCCGCGGACGCAGCGTCCAGCGTGGGGTCGCCGTCCGTCGTCGTGACCCGTACCAGGGACCAGGCGGCCGCGACGATGCTCGCCCTCGTGGATCGTGGCTTCGCACCCGTGTCGGTCCCGACCATCGCCGTGGTGCCGACCCCGCCAGAAGGTCTGCGGGCTGCCCTGGCCGGCCGCGATCCACGGTGGGACTGGGTCGTCGTCACCAGCGCGAACGCGGTCAACGCGCTCTCGGCTGCGGCCGCGGCCGGCGGCGACGGTCGGACCCTCGCGGCGTTGTTCGATGCGGGCGGGATGGCGCCTCGCTGGGCGGCCGTCGGTCGAGCCACGGAGCGCGCCCTCCGCGGTGCCGGGATCACGGCCGCCTTCCGTCCGGCGCGCGCGACCGGTGCGGCACTGGCCGACTCGATCCCGATGGTCGCCGGGGATCGGATCCTGCTGCCCCGGGGCGACCTCGCGGACGACTCCCTCCCGTCTCGCCTTGAGGCCCGCGGTGCGTCCGTCGACTCGGTCATCGCCTATCGGACGATCGAGGCGCCGCCGTCTTCACGATCGGCCCTCGCCGTCGCCGCTCGATCCACGCCGTGCGCCGTCGTCGTCACGAGCGGCTCGACCATCCGGGGCTGGCTCGGCCTGATCGCCGACGGATCGCAGGCGTCGGGGCACGACGCTGCGGCCCTGGCCTCACTCCGCCGACTTCCGGTCATCGCGATCGGACCCGAGACGGCCCGAGAGGCCGTGGCCCTCGGGTGCATGGTCGCCGGGCAAGCCGCCAGCCCCGCCCCGGCCGCTATCGCCGAAGCCGTCGCCGATGCCTTCAGCCGCGATTTCGCCCGACTCCAGGAGACCCGATGATCCATCCCCCCGACCTGGCCACGTCCATCGCGCGGCCCACGCAACGTCCCCGTCGTCTTCGTCGAAGTCCCGCCGTCCGAGCGCTGGTCCGCGAGACCCGGCTCGATCCCGCCGCGTTCGTCGCCCCGCTTTTCGTTCGCTCCGGCATCGGGATCCGTGAGCCGATCGGCCCGCTGCCGGGCGTCGACCGACTGTCACCGGACGAACTCGAGCGCGAGGCGACGGAGCTCGCCCGGCTGGGCGTCGGTGGCGTGCTCCTGTTCGGCCTGCCCGACACGAAGGATCCGGACGGAGGCGGGGCAGACGCCGACGACGGGATCGTCCAGGAGAGCCTGCGGCGGCTCCGCGCGCTGGACCTGCCGCTCGTGCTCATCGCCGACACGTGCCTGTGCGAATACACGGACCATGGGCACTGCGGTCCGCTCCGAGCGGACGGCTCCGTGGATAACGACCGGGCGCTCGAGCGCCTGGCGATGACGGCGGTCAGCCAGGCGCGGGCCGGCGCGGACATCGTGGCGCCGAGCGCGATGATGGACGGTCAGGTCGCCGCGATCCGCGCTGCCCTGGATGCCGAGGGCCTCAACGAGACGGCGATCATGGCCTACGCCGCCAAGACCGCCTCGGCGTTCTACGGCCCGTTCCGCGAGGCGGCCGGCAGCACGCCGGCGTTCGGGGACCGGCGCGGCTACCAGATGGACCCGGCCAACGGTCGAGAGGCGCTGCGCGAGATGGCGCTGGACGTGGCGGAGGGTGCGGACCTGCTGCTGGTCAAGCCGGGGCTGCCCTGCCTGGACCACATCGTCGCGGCCCGCGCCCGGTTCGATCTACCGATCGCGGCGTACCAGGTCAGCGGCGAGTACGCGATGATCGCCGCCGCCGACGAGCGCGGCTGGATCGATGGGCGCCGGGTCATGACCGAATCGATCACGGCGCTCGCGCGCGCCGGCGCGGACATCGTGATCACCTACGCCGCCGCCGATCTCGCCCGCTGGATCGTCGAGGACCGCGCGACCGTGGGGGCGGGCGAATGACTGTGGAAGGATCGATCTTCGTCCAGGCCGTTGCGCTCGGTCTCGATCCGGCGTGGCGCCGACTGCCGCCTGCGGAACGTGCGGCCGATGCGCAGGCGTTCCTCGACGCCGAAGACCGGACGTCGGCCGATGGCGTTCGCACCCTGACCTACTCATCGATCGGGCTGGAACGGGGGGTAGACCTCCTCCTGCTGCGGCTGGCACCGGAACTTGACCTGCTCGAAAGCGCCGGCGCGCGACTCGCCCGCAGCGGTCTCGGGCGCTGGCTGTCCGTGCGCGACAGCCTGCTGGGACGGATCGCGGCCTCGCAGTACGTGACGAAGCCGACGGACCAGGAGCGGTCCGTCCTGGACGGCGTCCCCAAGCGCTACCTGATCGTCTACCCGTTCACCAAGTCGACCGACTGGTACCTCCTCAGCCGCGAGGCGCGCCAGGGCGTGATGAACGAGCACATGCGTGTGGGGCATGGCTACCCGACGGTGCGCCAGTTGCTGGCCTACTCGTTCGGCCTCGACGACGGCGACTTCCTGGTGGCCTATGACACCGACGACCTCGCGGTGTTCGGCGATCTCGTGCGTGAGCTGCGCAGCACGGAGAGCCGGCGGTCCACGGTCAACGATCGACCGATCCTGATCGGTGTCCGACACGATCTGGCGGACTTCGTGGAACTGCTCGACGGGCCGGGCACGTGACGGCGGCGACCCGATCGCCCCAGGCCGACCTCCGCCGCCGCGCCCAGGACCTCTTCCCGGGCGGAGTCAACAGCCCGGTCCGAGCATTCCGGGCGGTCGGTGGTGAGCCGGTCATCCTGGCCTCGGGTTCGGGCGCGCGCGTGCGCGACGTCGACGGCCGTGAGTATCTCGACTACATCGGCGGCTGGGGACCGGCCATCCTTGGTCACGGGCATCCGGCCGTCGTGGACGCGATCCGGAACGCGGCGCTGGACGGGTTCGCCCTCGGCGCGACCGGCCCGCTGGAGATCGAGCTGGCGGAGCGGATCCGGGCGCGGATGCCGTCCATGGACCGGCTTCGCTTCACCTCGTCGGGGACCGAGGCCGTCATGAGCGCCATCCGCCTCGCTCGCGCGGCGACCGGCCGAGACCTCATCGTCAAGTTCGGTGGTGGGTATCACGGCCACAGCGATGGCCTGCTGGCCGATGCGGGCTCGGGTCTGGCCACCTACGGCATCCCGGGGAGTGCCGGGGTCCCGGCCGCGGCCGCGGCGACGACGGTCGTGCTCCCGTACAACGACCGGGCCGCCGCTCGCTTCGCATTCGACGCGCATGCCGGGCGGATCGCCGCGGTCATCGTGGAGCCCGTGGCCGCAAACGTTGGCGTCATCGCCCCGGTGCCGGGCTTCCTGGAGGATCTCCGCGAGCTGGCCCACGCCGATCGCGCGCTGCTCATCTTCGACGAGGTCATCACCGGCTTTCGCGTGGCCCCGGGTGGTGCCCAGGCGCGCTTCGGCGTCCGGCCCGACCTGACGACCCTGGGCAAGATCATCGGCGGCGGGATGCCCATCGGCGCGTATGGGGGTCGGGCGGATCTGATGGCGCTGATCGCCCCGTCCGGACCGGTCTACCAGGCGGGCACGCTGTCCGGCCATGCGCTGTCCATGGCGGCCGGGATCGCCACGCTGGACGCCCTTGACGTGGACGCCTACGACGCGCTCGAAGACGCGTCCGCGCGACTTGAGGCCGGCCTCGCCGATGCAGCCGCCTCGGCCGGCCGCACGGTCGCGATCGCGCGGGTCGGGTCGCTGCTGACGGTCTCGTTCCGCGAACGTGCCCCGATCAACGGGGAGGAGGCGCTGACCTCGGATCGTGACGCGTTCGCGCGGTTCTTCCGGGCGATGCTGGCGGAGAACGTACTCCTGCCGCCGTCGCCGTTCGAGGCGTGGTTCGTTTCGCTCGCCCATGGCGACATCGAGATCGAGGAGACCGTCGCGGCCGCACGCCGGACGTTCGCCGCATGACCGATCGCGCCGAACGCCTCCTGCGCGCGTGCCGACGGGAGCCCGTCGATCGAACGCCCGTCTGGTTCATGCGCCAGGCCGGCCGGTCCCTCCCGGAATACCGCCGCATTCGCGAACGCGCCCGACTGACCGACATCGTGGCCGACGCCGCCCTTTGCGCCGAGGTCAGTCTCCAGCCCGTGACCCGCCTCGGAGTCGATGCGGCGATCGTCTTCGCCGACATCACGACGCCGCTGCCGGGCATCGGGGTCGCGGTCGACCTCGTCGACCGGGTCGGGCCCGTCATCGCCGACCCGATCCGCCAGGCGTCGGACCTCGACCGATTCCGGCCGTTCGACGCGCAGGCCTCGGTCGGTCCGCTGCTCGAAGCGATCAGGCTCATCCGGCACGCATCGCCGGTCCCGGTGATCGGGTTTGCCGGCGCGCCGTTCACGCTGGCGGCGTATCTCGTGGAGGGACGCTCGCCGCGCGACCTGGAGCGGACGAAGGCGCTCATGCATGAGGAACCTGCGGTCTGGGATCGCCTGCTGGGGCGGATCGTGGACATGGACCTGGCCTATCTCACGGCGCAGGCGGAGGCCGGCGCGCAGGTCCTCCAGGTGTTCGACTCGTGGGTCGGCCAGCTTTCGCCGTTCGACTACCGTTCCTCCGTCCTGCCCCACGTGCGGCGGCTGTTCCAGGGCCTCGCGGCGCTGGGCCTGCCCACGATCCACTTCGGGACCGGGGCCGCCGGCCTGCTGGCGCTGATGGCCGAGGCCGGGGGAGACGTCGTCGGCCTGGACTGGCGGATCGCCCTGTCCGAGGGCTGGGCGAAGGTCCCGGGTCGCGCCGTGCAGGGCAACCTGGACCCACAGGCCGTGCTCGGGTCGTGGGCCGAGACCGAGCGCCAGGCGCGCTGGGTGCTGGACGAGGCCGGAGGCCGGCCGGGCCACATCTTCAACCTGGGCCATGGCGTGCTGCCGCCGACCGACCCGGACCAGCTCCGCCGGCTGGTGGACCTCGTCCACGAGACGACCGAGCGGAGCGTGGCGCCGGCGCCGAAGGGATCCGTCGGGTGACCGGTGCCGAACGGCTGATGGCCGCCTGTCGCGGGCAGTCGGTGGATGCCACGCCGGTCTGGTTCATGCGCCAGTCGGGCGGTTCGCTGCCGGCATACCTGGCGATGCGTGAGCACCATTCCGTGCTGGAGATCGCGCGGTCACCGGAGTTGTGCGCCGAGGTGACGGTCGGCGCCGCCGAGGCGCTCGGCACGGATGGCGCGGTCCTGTTCGCCGACATCATGCTGCCGGTCGAGGCGATGGGCGTCGCCCTCACCTTGACCGCCACCGGACCCGTGATCGAGCGACCGATCCGCACTGCGGCCGACGTCGCCGCACTTCGGCCGATCGATCCGGTGGCGAATCTCGGGTTCGTGCTGGACGCGATCCGGCTGGCTCGCCAGGCGCTGGAGGGACGCGCCGCGCTCATCGGCCTTGCCGGCGGGCCGTTCACGGTGGCGGCGTACCTCATCGAAGGCGGCCCATCGCGCGATCAGATGGCCGCGCGCCGACTGGCCCTCGCGCAGCCCGAACTGTGGACAGCGCTCATGGATCGGCTGACCGGGGCGACCGTCGCGTACGTGACCGCCCAGATCGGGGCCGGCGCCCAGGTCATCCAGCTGTTCGACTCGTGGGCGGGCAACCTGGCCGCGGCCGACTACGACCGGCTCGTCGCGCCGTGGTCCATGCGCATCCTGGACGCGGTTCGGGCGACCGGGGCTCCGGTCATCCACTACGCGGCGAATGGGGCCAATCTTCTCGAACGTTTGGCCGTCGGCGCGGACGTCGTCTCGGTGGATGCGGCGCAGTCGCTAGCCGGGGCGCGATCCCGGCTTGGTCATCAGCAGCCGGTCCAGGGCAACCTGGATCCCGCCCGGCTGCTCGCCGGCTGGTCGCCGATCGCGGACGGCGTGGAGACCGTCCTGCGCGGCAACGGCGGCCGCCCGGGCCACATCTTCAACACGGGCCACGCGGTGCCGCGCGAGACGCCGACGGCGTGCCTGCGCGACGTGGTCGATCTCGTCCACCAACGAACCGCCCGGATCGGAGTGCCTGCGTGACCGTCCCTGCCGCCGCCCGGGCTGGCGTCCTGCTCATGACCTACGGCTCGCCGTCGTCGCTCGACGATGTCGGTCGCTACCTGACCGCGGTCCGGGGAGGTCGAGCGCCGGACGAGGACCTGCTGGCCGAATTCCGGCGGCGCTACGAGGTCATCGGTGGTTCGCCGCTCATCGAGCGGACGATCGAGCAGGCTGCCGCCCTGGAGCGACGGCTTGGGGCGGGCCACCTCGTCCGCGCAGCGATGCGCTTCTCGGAGCCGTCCATCGAGACGGCCCTGGCCGAGCTCGCGGCACATGGCGTCCGGGAGGCCGTGGCGATCATCCTCTCGCCGCAGTACTCACCGTTGCTGATGGGCGGCTACCAGCGGGCGGTGGACTCGGCGGTCACGGCCCTCGGGGAGGCGGCACCCAGGGTGACGGTGGCCGGGGCATGGGGCGAGGAGCCCGCCTTCGTCGAGGCGATGGCCGACCGCATCCTGGATGGGCTGGCTCGGCTCGACTCGGCCGAGGCGGACGGCGACGGCGCCGCGCCCCCGAGCGGAGGGGCACGGTCCGGCCTGCCGACGCCCGTGCTCCTGACCGCGCACAGCCTGCCTCGCCGCGTGGCCGACAGTGAGCCCGAGTACATCGCGCAGCTGCGGGCGAGTGCGGAGTCGATCGCCTCGACGGCCGGCCTTTTGCCCGAACGCTGGACCTTCTGCTGGCAGAGCGCCGGTCACGAGCCAGGAGAGTGGATGAGCCCGGACTTCGCGGACCTGATGCCGGTCCTGCGTCACCGTGGCCACGACCGGGTCCTGGTCGCCCCGATCCAGTTCCTGTCCGACCATCTCGAGGTCCTCTACGACGTGGACATCGGTGCCCGCGAGCAGGCGGAGCGTGCCGAGCTCGCGTTCCAGCGGACGACCTCGCTGAATGTTCATCCGCGGTTCATCGAGGCGCTGGCGTCGGTGGTGGGTCGAACGACGACCGTCACCGTCTGAGCCGCGTCGCCCGCCTACGCCCGACGTTCACCCAAGTGGCAGGCGGGCGCGCATCGGATCTGCCGGGTGGCGTTCGATGAGGCCGTCGCCGGCCATCGACTCGAGCGCGTGCAGGATGGCGTCTGGGCCGTGTTGTCCGAGTGGCGGATCAACCGCGATCCATCCCTCGTCGGTCGCTTCGCGCAAACGGTCGAGCAGTCGGCCGCGGAGCCAGCGAGTCGTCGATGGAAAGGGGAGTCCGCGGGTCGTGCGGATCCGTCGCCGCCCCGACGGAGATCCCGTCGGGGCCCCCGGTTCGACTGCGGCACCGGGGGTGAGCGCTGGCTCAACGGCGTAGCGGCACCACGGCTGCACCGGGCAGGCCGCGCAATCGGGCCGGGCCGGTCGGCAGATCATCGCCCCGACGTCCATCAGGGCGTGGGTCCAGTCGCCCGGCCGATCGCCCGGGACGGCATCGTCGGCGATCGCCTGGAGTTCGCGCGGCGCGAGTTCCGAAATGCCGCCGACCACGCGGCCAAGGACGCGCCGCACGTTCGTATCGACAGCCCCGACCCGGCGCCCGAAGGCGAGCGCGGCGACGGCCCGCGCGGTATACGGACCCACGCCGGGGAGTGCCTCGAGGGCACAAAGGTCATCGGGCACGGTCCCGTCATGCCTCGCCACGATCTCTCGCGCGGCCCGTTGCAGGTTGATCGCCCGTCGGTTGTAGCCGAGGCCTCGCCACTCGCGAAGGACATCCGCTGGAGAGGCTTCAGCGAGGGCGTTCACGGTCGGGAACCGCGCCATGAACGTCCCCCAGCGCTCCGAGGCTCGCGCGATCTGCGTCTGCTGGGCCATCGTCTCGGACACCAGGATGGCGTAGGGATCGTGGACCGCACGGAAGGGGAAGGCGCGCCCGGTCGCGTCGAACCAGTCGAGGAGGGCGTCGCGCGCCTCGGCAGGCAATAAGGGGACCGTCACGGCTTGAGGATAGCGGGCATCGGCGCCCGACCCGCGTAGCCCGACCCGCGTAGCCCGACCCGCGTAGCCCGACCCGCGTCGCGCGACGTTCCGCCAGCGTCACGTCCGCTACGCTTGCACGGCCATGACGTCCACCTCCACATCTTCCGGCAGCCACGCGTCGCAGACAGGCCCGGGGGCGGACGGGGACGTGCCGCTGCCCGCCAACGATCCGACGATCTTCGAGCTCGATCTTCGCGGGCTGCGCAACCGATGGGCGGCCACGGCCTCCCTGCCGGCGATCGGTGGGGAGGCGATGTCCGGGGCGGACCGCCGAGCCCAGGCGCTCGGCGTCAGCGAGGAACGGCTGATGGAGCACGCAGGGACCGCCGTCGCAGCGGCCGTTCGCGCCCTGGCCGTCGACACCGACCGCTGGGGCCACGGACCGATCGTCATCCTGTGCGGCCCGGGCAACAACGGCGGCGACGGGTTCGTCGCGGCCCGGCGCCTGGCCCTGGCGGGTGCCGAGGTCGTCGTCGCGGTCATCGCCACGGAGGCGCGGCCGCGCAACCCCACGGCGGCACGGAACTGGGATCGGATCGCGCGCGACATCGGCATCGCCAAGGTCCATGCCCCGGTCGCGCGCGACGTGGCCGTCTTCGGTCAGGGCATCGAGCGCGCTTCGGTCGTCGTCGATGCGCTGCTCGGAAGCAGCATTCGCGGACCGCTTCGCGAGCCGATCCGTTCCGCGGTGGCGCTCATCGATCGGGCGCGCGACATCGGCATCCCGGTCGTCGCGGTCGATACGCCAACGGCGGTCGACCTGTCCAGCGGCGAGCCCTCGGACCCGGCGGTCCAGGCCGACCTGACCGTCACGTTCCACCGGCCCAAGGTCGGCCTTGCGACCCGACGCGGTGCGGCGCACGCCGGCAAGATCCTCGTCGCCCCGATCGGCATCCCGCCCGAGGCCGATCGTGGCTGACCGTGCCTGATGTCGCCCGCCAGCCCGGCTGGAGCGAGGTCGTGCTCGTCGCCGCGGCCATCGTCGCGGTCGTGCTGGGTGCCGCCGTCCTGACCAGCCTCCTGCCGACGGGCATCCAGCAGTGGATCTTCCATGGCCCGGTCCTGATCGCTGTTCTGATCCTGGGCACGGGCTGGCTGCTGTGGCGGATCTCACGAGCCCATCCGGTCGACGACGACCGCCGGTGACCGCCGCTCGTGATCCGCTCCAGCGTCGGGCCGCGGACCTCGCGGAGCTCGGCCGCACCTCCTGGGACCTCGTCATCGTCGGTGGCGGGATCGTCGGCGCGGGTGCGTTGCTGGATGCCGTGTCGCGCGGCCTGCGTGTCGCGCTCGTCGAGCAGGACGACATCGCTGCCGGAACCTCGTCGCGTTCATCCCGGCTCATCCACGGCGGCCTGCGCTACCTGGAGCAGTTCCATCTCGGCCTGGTCCGCGAGGCGCTGGCCGAGCGGGGCCGGCTCCTGCGACTCGCCCCGCACCTGGTGACCCTGGAGCCGCTCCTCTTTCCGGTCTACGGGTTGCCGTTCCTGACAAAGCCGTTCTACGACGTCGGGCTCACGCTGTACGACCTCCTCGGGGCGCGGCACGACGGTGGCTGGCACCGGCGACTCTCCGTCGAGGAGACGCTGGCGATCGCGCCGCCCCTGCGGCGCGCCGGGTTGCGGGGCGGCCTGCTGTACCACGACGGGATGGAGGACGACGCCCGATTCACCCTGGCCGTTGCCCGTACCGCGCTCGAGGCGGACAGCGCAGCGATCGCTCTCACCCGGGTGCGCGCGACCGGGCTGGGCACGGAGCAGGGCTCAGGCAGGCTCAGCGCCCTGCACGCCGAGGACCTCCTGACGGGGGCTGCCCTGAAGATCCAGACCCGGGCCGTGGTGGATGCCACGGGCATCTGGGCGGCAGACCCCGCCCACCCATTCACAAGCAGCTCGCTGCGCGTGCTACCCAGCCGCGGCGCCCACCTCGTCGTGCGGCGCGAACGGATCCCGGCAAGCACCGGGCTGACGATCCGGGTGCCCGGCAAGGTCGTGTTCCTCGTGCCCTGGCCGGATCACTGGCTCATCGGCACGACGGACGCGCCGTTCGATGGCCCGCCGGGGCATCCGGCCGCAGCCGGCTTCGAAGTCGATGCCCTGCTGGACACGGTCAACGCCACGCTCGATGTCGGCCTGACGCGAGCCGACGTGGTCGGCACGTACGCGGGGCTTCGGCCGCTCATCGCGCCGTCGAGCGGTTCGACCGTCAAGGCGTCGCGCGAGCATCGCGTCACGGTCGAGGCCAACGGCGTCGTGCGCATCGCCGGTGGCAAGTACACGACCTACCGGGTGATGGCGAGCGACGTCATCGACGCCGTTCTCGGCCCGGCCGAAGCTCGACGCCGCCCGAGCGCGACCGCGGAGCGCCGCCTGCATGGTGCGGCCGACCGACCGGCGCTGGACCGGATCGCGGCCGAACTCGAGACCGTGGCCGCCGTCAGCGCCATCCATCCGGAAGCCGCCGCTCGACTGGTCGCGCGTCACGGCACCGACGCGCCCGCCATCGTGGCCCTCGGCGGGGAGCTCGACCTGATTCGAGCGCTCGTTCCCGGTCGGTCGTTCCTCGAGGCGGAGGTCGCCTGGGCGGTCCAGCGGGAGTTCGCACTGTCGCTTGACGACGTCCTGTCGCGACGACTCCGACTGACCTCGTCGCTACCCGACCGAGGGGCGGGGATCGCCCCACGGGTCGCGGAGATCATGGGCGCGATCCTGGGCTGGGGCGACGCGCGCCGGAAGCTCGCGAGCGACGCGTTCCTGGATGCTGCGTCCCGCGAGTACGGGGTGGCACCGGCGGTCTGAGCCCTCGACCTTACCGTCATCGCTCCGTCATCGACGCGGGGCACCATCGCCGCGATGTTCTCGATCGGTGATTCCGCCAACGATGTGGCGGCCGCCCTCTACGAGGCGCGTGTGCCAGTGGCGATCGCGTCCTTGGTGGCGTTCGTGGGTCTCGCGATCGTGGCGCGGCAGCTTGGCTGGATGGCTGCGGCGCACCGGCACCCACGCCGCACTGGGACGATCGTTGCCCTGTTCCTCGTGGTGGCTCTGCCGGTCGGCTGGTACCTCGGGTCGCCGATCTTCGTGCGGACGTCGCTGGTCGAGGCGGCTCCTGTGGGGGCGATCCCGGCCGCAGCCCCGACGCCGACGTCGACTGCATCGACATCGACGTTATCTGCGACCGCGGCGCGCGCGTCCGCTTTGCCCGCTTCGGCGACGCCGCGGCCGACCTCGTCTCCAGGTTCGACACCGGGGACGGCCTCGCCGCCGGCTCCTCCAGCCACCGCCGGACCGCGCGCGCCGACCGTCACGGCCGTCGGGCGATTCCGGGGTACCGACGACTTCCACTTCGGCTTCGGGACGGCATCGATCATCGAAGTCGAGCCTGGGCGCTACCACCTTCGCCTCGAGGACTTCTCGGTGCGCAATGGGCCGGACCTGTACGTCTACCTGTCACCGAAGGCCGACGGCTACACCAGCGATGCGCTGGAGCTCGGGAAGCTCAAGGCGACGGACGGATCTTTCGGGTACGACCTTCCGCCGGGCACGGATCCGAGCAGCTTCCGAAGCGCGATCATCTGGTGCAAGCAGTTCAGCCAGCTGTTCGCGACAGCGCCATTCACGAGCTCCTGACACCCGTCGCGGATCGAAAGACGGGGCTATGCAACCCTCTTGCGAGCGCGTACCATCCCGCTGGAAGACGCCACGGAAGCGTCCGTGGCCACAGCCCAGGTCGACGCAACTCGGACTCCTCTCACGGCTGACGCGAGAAACCCGACGGGATCGCGCCGGCTAGCGAGAGGAGTTTCGGTTTCGTGTACAACGACAAGGATCTGACCTGCGCGGACTGCGGGCAGGAGTTCGTCTTCACAGCGTCCGAGCAGGACTTCTTCAGCCAGCGCGGCTTCACCGAGCCGCGACGTTGCCCATCCTGCCGAGCCAGCCGCAAGGCCTCCCGGAATTCCGAGAGCGGCGGTAGCTCGTCCGGTGGGTACAGCGCCGGGGGCGGGTATTCAGCCGGTGGTTCCGGGGGCGACTACGGCGGTGGCGGTGGCGGTGGCGGCGGTGGCGGTTACCGCGATCGCGGGCCCCGCGAGATGTTCGCCGCGACCTGCTCCTCGTGCGGCAAGGAGGCCCAGGTTCCCTTCAAGCCGACCAGCGGGAAGCCCGTCTACTGCTCCGACTGCTTCCGCAGCCAGCGCGGCTGACCCGGCCCACTCGACGCGGGCCCACCCAGGCCCGCGGAACGCACCAGGAATCCAACCCGGGTCGTCAGCCGACCCGGGTCGTTCGATTCCCGGCAGCCGGTGCGAGACGTCGGCCTGACCCCTTCGCGCCCATGAAGCGGGCCAGCGCGCCCGCCCGACGATGGACTCCGAGCGGCCCGACCTCCGACCCGCGGACATGAGTTCGTGATCTGCGTCGATTCCGCTGGGACCGAACGATTCGGACCTACAGAGATCCGAACGGCCTTCTCGCGCTTCCGGTGGGGGCTGTGCGCCCTTGTCTGACCGTAGGTTTCCGCCAGATGCTCAACGTGGCCACTCCTTAG
>JAABUN010005509.1_pt1 | contig 15630 bp, 14 predicted proteins | sample 5559311 | NCBI WGS metagenome assembly JAABUN01 (sample SAMN10711877, study PRJNA513370) | rock metagenome | isolation source: Antarctica rocks | place: Antarctica: Victoria Land, Siegfried Peak sud
GCCGTTGCGCAACGCGGTTTCCCCGGCTTGGGCGAGCAGGGCGTCGGGAACGTCGGCCAGGTCGTCGCTGTCCGGGGGGCAGTCGGCCGGGCGAGGCTGCGAGTCTTCGCCCACCGACGTGACGGTTCGCGTGCCCGCCGTATCGTCGGCGGTTTCGGTCGCGGAAAAGGGCGCTTCCCACAAAACCAGGCCGTCCACCAGGTCAACGAGGCGCAAACTGCCGGTAATTTCGACGGTGTGCTCGGCCCGCACGGTCTGCTTCCAGGCGATTTCGCGGTTGCGGCAGCGGTCGGCATAGCGGTCCGCCTCATCCTGCCAGCGCGGAAGCGTTTCGTTGTAATACGCGTCGCGGGCGTCGCGGTATTCGCGGTCCGTTTTCGTGCCGACCACCTTTTTGAGCAGCGCGTCGGATACGGCCCGCATGACCGCGTCGTTTTCCTTGCCGGGCACGTTCAGGGCGTACTTGAGGCGCGACGGCTCCAGCGGGCGGCGCGGAGGCCGACCCATCGGGGGCGTCAAACGCTCCTGATGGGCTTCATAGCGGTTGGACGCGCGCGCGTTCGTTACCTCGACGATCAGCAGGGCGTCGGCGGCGGCCAGTTGGCGAACGCGGGCGCGGTCCCCGGCGCGCGTGATGCCCGCCTGATCGAGCGCGATTTCCGCCAAAACCTGCGACAGCCCGGCCCGCTCCAACACCTCGAAAGCGTCCAGCGAACGCACCTCGCGGGCCGCGACGCTCGCCAGGCGGCGGCCGAGTTCCGGCCCGCCGGTCCCGTTTTTTACGCTTGCCACGGCGATGCGCCGCACCTGCCGCAGATCGCGCGCGCTTGCGACGACCGTCAGGGTTTCGCTGACCGCGAACGGATCGGGCAGCCGCCGCAATGCGTCGGCGAGCAGATCGGCGTTGGGCGCGGACACGACGATGCGCGCGCGGCCGTTCGCTTTGCGCTCGCGCCACAAGGCGGTGTCGCCCGGCGCGACGGTTTGGGCGCGAAGAATGGCGGCGGCCGTTTCGGGCAGCGGAGCGGAACGATCCACGAGCCAGATTTCGTCGGCGGCGTCCCGATGCGCGCTTGCGTCCGCGTACCGCTCGCCGGCAAGCAGGTGCGGCAGCAGAAAAGGAACGCCGGCCGCGACGTAGTCTTCGGCCACGCGAACGGCGCGCGAGGAGCCGAACGGCACGACGGCGAGGGAGCGGACGCTTTTGCGCTGCGGCGCGCGCGGCAGATCGTTTCTGCCGCGAAAGTCCCGCACGGCTTGCCGCAGCCACGCGCCGTCGGGCGCGCTCAGGGTCAGGTCGTAGCCGGCTCCCCGGCCGGCGCGGGGCGCTGCCTGCGTCCACACCTCGTTTGGCTCCGCCCGGCAGGTTTCGGGAACGCACCGCGCATCGTCGCCGTCCAGCAGCCGTTCGCGGTTGATGAGGAAAACAAGGGAAAAACGCTCGCCGCGCCGCGTCGGGGTCGGCAAACGTTCCCAGTCGGCGAGCGACAAAACGCGCCGCTCCCGGACGTTCACGCCCGCTAACAGTTCGTCGGCCAGGGCCTCGTCGTCGTTGGTCACGACGTACACGACCGCCCGGTCGAAGATTTTGAGGACGCTGCCCGTGCGTTGCTTTTCACGCGCGCTTGACGGAGCAGCGGCGCGCGCGGCGGGGAGGCGGGGACTGAAAAAAGCGACCGCCGCCGTGGCAAAAGCGACGGCGGCGAACGTAATCGGCAGCCGGGAACGACGAAAAACAACCACGGACCGCATCGCTTGCGCACTCCTCGCTTCAGCCCCCATGCCAAGCAAGGAAGGGGGCTTTTCGGTCCCTTATTTTACACGACTACTGCCCCTACAGCCGAACCGGGTCCACGAGGAAAATAACGGCCGTTCGCGGCAGAAAACCGTCGCGGTTGTTCGCGGCCAGGATGCGGTCGGCGTCTTCGAGCGAGATCACCGGGTTGAAGCGGAACTTGTCGGCAACGCGCACGGCCCGCACGATCAGCGGGTGCGACCCCGCCCGCGAACCATGAAGCGCCTGACGCATCGTGCGCGGGTAGCCGACGATGCCCGTTTCAATCGCGTAGTCGGGGCTGACGTGAACGGTCCCGTACACCTCGCGCCCGGTCGTGTCGTAGAGTTTCGGACTCATCACGGCCGAAACATGGAGGCCCCGGCAGTCCACGATCACGGAGGTAAACGGGCCGGGGTCCGTCGCCGGCGTCAAACCCGGCTCCGCGCCGTTTGGCAGCGGCAAAAGGGGCGCGCGGGGCAGCCGGAGCGGAACCGCCGGCTGCGACGGCCCGACGAAGGTCGAATCGTTGTTATCGTCCCTGTGGCCGCGCTCCTGGTTGCGGTTCGCGCGGTCGCCGAGCACTTCGGGCAGGACCACGGCGGCGACCGATTCCTTACCGTACAAAGGCAACTCGACCGTCACGACTGCGGTGCCGTCGCGCTGCCAGCCTTCGCTGACGATGCGCGGCGAGTCGAGCAGGGCCTCGATCCGCGTTTTCACCTCGTCGCTTTCCAGTACGTAGTTCTTGACGCGCGTGTTTGCCGTCACCTGAACCGACGAAACGGCCATCGCAAGGGTGCGAAGGGCGTCGGCGATGGCCGCGCCGCGTGCCATCAATCGGGCCTGGGCCGGGGTGTTGGCGCGCGGCGAGGGCGCTCCGTAGCCGGTCGCGCGAACCGTTCCCGTGTTGTAGTTGACGCGGCCCCGGCCGTTTGCGACCGTGTCCACGAGCGGGTCCGTGTCGGGCGCGGCGGCGGTGGGCGGAGAACCGGCGAAGGCGGGTTGAACCGGGGCAAGGCAGGCAGCGACCATGCCCACGATCACAAACGACGAGGCAGCGGCGGAGGCGGAGCGAAACAGAAAGCGCATCGGGGTTTCCTCAGGGTGAAAAAAAGCGGAATACGAGGAAGACGAAAGAAACGGGGCGACGTGGGCCGCGCCCGAAAACCGACCCGTCTGACTCCCGCCCGCGTCCCCGTCTTCAAACCGGGCGCGCGGCGGCCGGTGAAAGGAAATCACGTCCCTGTCCGCCAATTAAAGGCCGGAAAGCGAACCCCTTATTTCATGGAACTCCCCTCGTTTTTGCGCCGGCTCAAGGGCCGCCTGGAAGCCCCCGAACGCGGCGCGGCAACCGCCACGGTGACGCTGCGTGACTTTCTCGTCATCACCCATGCCGTGCCCGAAGCGCGCGCGCGTCCGCACGTTCCCGCCGGCCTGCCGCTCGACACGCGGCCGGACCCCGAAACGGGCGAACCGCTCGCCTTTTTGCAAACCACCTGTTTCTTCAACGACAACCTTCATTGGTCGCCGCTGGGCGAGCGGGGGGCGGGTTTGTCGTACCATCAAAGCACCTACCGCGTTCTCGTCAAACGGGGCGAGCGGCGCGGCGCGTTCTTTTTGCGAACCTATGTGGGCACGTCGGAAAGTTTCGCGGCCCAGCGGGCCATCGCGCGCGAGGTGGATTATGCCCCCTTCGCCGTCCACGTTGCCGGGGACCCGGTCCAGGCGCGCTACGATGCCTACACCGTGCGGGCTATCGGCGAACGCGGCCAAACCGCGCTCGACGTTCGCGCGGGAACGGTTCCGGTCGCGCCCCTTTTCACCGACCCGGACGATGAGGCGTTTTTCCTGACCCAGCGCGAGGAGGGCTATTTTTACGCGGCTACGGGCCGCGTGGGCCTGATGCCCGTCGAGCACGCCCCGATGCATCCGGCCCGCGCCGCCGAACTCGTCGCGGCCCGGCTGACGCTGTGGACGGACGATCTGGGCGTGCTGGAAAAGGACGATCTGCTGCGGCCCGCGTCCGTTTTGATCCAGCCCTCCGTCGTCTTCACCACGTTCCCGCCCCGTCCCGTGTCGCTCTGAGTTTTCCCTTGCGAGCGCCAAGCCGGCGTGGTATATCCTTTCACGTCGCAGGACATGGCCGCGAAAAAGCGCGGGTCGTTAGCTCAGTTGGCAGAGCAGCGGACTCTTAATCCGCGTGTCATAGGTTCGACCCCTATACGACCCACCAAATAAAAGGGACGGTAAGCATTCTGCTTACCGTCCCTTTTTCGTTTCGGAATAGTTAGCCCGCGTAGATCACGCGCAGGGATTCTTCCAGCGTGGTCATGCCGAGCAAGATTTTTTCCATCGCGTGGAGAGCGGTAGAGGAAACCCACCAGCAAGGAGCGTATGAGAATGGTTCGGATAAACTGTTTCAAAGTAGCCTCAGCAATGGCTATGTGTCTGTCCAGCGGAATGCTTTTGAGTGCATGCGGCGGCTCGGCTAGGAGCCTTGGACCGCAAGCCACTACCAGAAGTGCTACCGGTACGGGTAGCGAAGTTGCTCTTACTTTGACTTCTTCTCAGTCCATTTCAGCGGCGGAATTTGACAGTTTCGCACGCAGGACAGATTCCGACAACCCGGCCTCTGTGGTTGGTAACCAGTTCCAGTTCACAGATGACAATGGTCAGCCGATTGATCCGTATGCCGATCCTCCCGTGGTGACGGTTATCAACTGGGATTAACTCACTCCTGAGCCAACCTACAGTGATGGAGCGTGAGGGCACAAAAAAAGGAGTGGAAGCAAATCCACTCCTTTTTTTGTTAAGGTGCCTGCCCATTCTACACTCACTTATCCCGCGTAAATCACGCGCAGGCTTTCTTCCAGCGTGGTCATGCCCAGCAGGATTTTTTCCATCGCGTCTTCCTTGAGGCTGCGCATTCCGACCTCGATAGCGGCCTCGCGGATCGCGTAGGCGGACCCGTGGGCGAGGATCAGTTCGCGCACTTTATCCGTGACCGGCATGAGTTCGTAGCAGCCGACGCGGCCTTTGTAGCCCGTGCCCTTGCACGTTTCGCAGCCCCGGCCCCGGTAAAACGTGACCTTGGACGTGTCCATGGCGTCCAGGTTCATGCCCAGACGCTTGATGGCGTCCTTGGGCGGCTCGTAGGGCTGCTTGCATTTTTCGCAGACTTTGCGCAGCAGCCGCTGGGCGAGCACGCCGATTGTCGCGGATGCGATCAAAAACGGCTCCACGCCCATGTCCATCAAACGCGCGACCGCGCCGGGCGCGTCGTTGGTGTGCAGCGTGGACAAAACGAGGTGCCCGGTGAGCGCGGCCTCGATAGCGATCATGCTGGTTTCCTGGTCGCGCATTTCACCCACCATGATGATGTCCGGGTCCTGGCGCAGCATGGTTCGCAGGCCCGCCGCGAACGTCATGCCGGCCTTGACGTTGACGCCCACCTGCGTGATGCCGCTCAGTTCGTACTCGACCGGGTCCTCGATGGTCAGGATATTCTTCTCACCACTGTTGACTTTGCTCAGAACCGAGTACAGCGTGGTGGACTTGCCGCTTCCCGTCGGGCCGGTCACAAGAATGATGCCGTAGGTGCGCAAAATCATGCTTTCAAACATTTCGAACGTGTGCGGCAGCAGGCCGAGTTTGTGCAGGCCAACGCTGATGTTCGACTTGTCCAGCACGCGCATCACGATCTTTTCGCCGAAGATGGCCGGCAGCGTGGAGACGCGGAAGTCGAAGGGGCGGTTCTCGATCACGGCGGAGATGCGGCCGTCCTGCGGGGCGCGTTTTTCGGCAATGTCCATCTCGGCCATGATCTTGATGCGCGAGGTCAGGCTCGCCTGCGCCTTTTTGGGAACGATCAGGCCGTCCTGCAAAATGCCGTCAATGCGGTAGCGCACTTTCAAGCAATCCTTGGCCGGCTCGATGTGGATGTCGGAGCAGTTTTCCGCGATGCCGCGCGAAATGATCATGTTGGCGAGGCGCACGACCGGCGCCTCTTCGCTCAACTCCTTGAGCTCCTGAATGCTCATCTCGTCGTCGGGGCGGCCGTTTTCCAGCGTCACGCCGTCGTCGAAGTCGCGCAGAACGCCCTCCACGGCATCCGCGCTCGTCCCGGCTTTGTAAGATGCGCCGATGGCGAGGATGATGTCCTCTTCGGTCGCAATCACCGGCTCCACATCCTTGCCCGTGATGAGACGAATCTCGTCAATGGCGAAAATGTCGAGCGGGTTCTTCATCGCCAGCGTCAGCCGGTTCCCGTCCAGCGCGACAGCGATTACCTTGTAGCGCCGGGCGAGTTCCTGGGAGACGAGAGAAGCGATTTCAGGCGCGGGCGGCTGAGAGGCCAGGTCCACAAAGGGAACGCCCCACTGATCGCCCAGCGCGCGCACGCGGTCGCATTCGGTAATCAGGTTCATGCCGACCAGCACGTCGCCGATCTGCTCCTGCGCGCCTAACTGGCGCTGCTTGTCGAGCGCGGCCTGAAGTTGGCCTTCGCTGACAAGCCCGGAGCGCACGAAGATTTCGCCTAACTGCTGTCCTTGCATACGATTAGTCGGGGGGTTCCTGAGGCGGTACGGGGTAGCAAACGGGCGGGAGCGCGCGGCGGCCCCGGTTTGCGCGAGGGTCGCTTCCCGTACAATTGTCGGCAGGCCGGGCAAGGTTTTCCAGCGCGGGAACGAGGTGAAAGCGGCGGCGGGCCGAAGTCGGGCGAAAACTAAGTTCTTCCGCCCGAAAAAAGCGGCGTGGCAGGTTGCCACGCCGCTTTTTTTTATTGTGTCCGGCACGTTTGTTGCGGCATAAGCAATCGTTACCTATCCGCTCCCGACAAGGGCAAACCGGCCGCGAGGCCGGGACGCAAAGCCACGGGCCTTGAACACGAACGTTCAAGGCGGCCGGGCTGCCGAACGAGCGATGACGGAGCCGGAATTTCCGGTTTTCCCCTCGTCGGGCGGGATGAACGCGAGCGCACGCGCGCCTCACCCTGATTACGCACGAGGGAGAATTCAGTGATTTTTGTATCTCGCGGTCGCCGCATCCCGATGCGTTCTTCCGCCGCCGCTGCCCGCGTCCTTTGCGCCGCGGCTTCCGTTGCCGCCCTGACCGGCGCGCGGGCGACGGCCGCCGCGCCGCCGCTCCGCGCCGGATGGTCGAGCGTCATCGTCCAGATCAACGACAGCCACGGCGGCGGCGAAATGACCGCGCGGCGCGAAGCCGGGCTTCGCGCCCTGGGCGGTTACGTGTACCGGCGGCTGCCTTTGATCCACGCGGCCGGCGTTCGCGTGCCGGCTAAAAACGCCGCCCGGCTTGCCGTTCTGCCCTGGGTCGCCCACGTTTCCCCCGACCGGGGCGTCAAAAAGAGCGACGAGTTCACGGTCGAGCACAGCGGCGCGGATGTCGCCTTCGGGCAGCAAAGCCTGACCGGAAGCGGCGTGACCGTGGCCGTTCTGGACAGCGGCGTGCGGCGCGGCCATCCCGATTTCGGCGTGCCCGGCACGAAAAACACGCGCGTGATCGCCGAAGCGAACTTCGTGCCCCTGTCGCGCACCGCCGACGACGCTTGCGGCCACGGCACGCACGTCGCGGGCATTATCGCCGGCAACGGCCAGGCGTCGTCGGGGAGCGATTGCTTCCGCACGTTTTACGGCGTCGCCCGCCGGGCCAATCTGGTCAACGTGCGCGTGCTGGACGGCGAGGGCAGGGGCGACGTGTCGGCCGTAATCGCCGGCCTTCAGTGGGTCGTTAACAATCGGTCCGCCTACAAAATCCGCGTCGTGAACCTGAGTTTGGGCCACCCGGTCGGCGAATCGTACCAAACGGACCCGCTGTGCCAGGCGGTCGAGGCCGCCTACCGATCCGGCATCGTGGTCGTGTGCGCGGCCGGCAACACGGGCCGTGTTCGCACCGATTCCTTGTCGGACCGGGACAACGAGGGCTGGGGCGCGGCCTACGGCAGCATCCAGTCGCCGGCCAACGACCCGTACGTTCTTACGGTCGGCGCGATGAAATCCAGCGGCGGCAGCGGCAAGGCATCCGACAGAATCGCCACCTATTCGTCGCGCGGCCCGTCCCGGCTTGATTTCATCGTCAAGCCCGACCTGGTCGCGCCTGGCAATCAGGTAATCGCCCCGCTCGCCAACAACAGTTACCTGGAAGGCGCGAACGGCGGCGGCAACGTCATCACGCAGGGCGTGTACAGCACGCGGCTTTCCAGCAAGGACTCGAACAAGTACTTCCGGCTGTCGGGCACCAGCATGGCCGCTCCGGTCGTGTCCGGGGCAGTCGCGCTTTTGCTGCAAAAAGACCCCACGCTTTTGCCCGACACGATCAAGGCACGCCTGATGCTGTCGGCCGACAAGCGGGCGTACCCCAACGGGATGGGCGACGCCTGCACGTTCGGCGCGGGCAGCCTGAACATCCCTGCCGCGCTCGCCAATCGCGTTGTCGCCACGCGCCCCGCGCTCAGCCCCGCTTTGTACCAGGACAATCAGGGCAACGTGGACGTGCGCATGGACCGGGTGATCTGGGGTGAAAGCGGTTTGTGGGGAACGCAAACGGACGGCCTGCACGTCCTTTGGGGCGAAAGCGTCGTTTGGGGCGAAAACACCCTTTTGAACAGCAACGTCCTTTGGGGCGAAAACGTCTGGTCGGACCGGGTGATCCGGGGCGAAACAAGCAGCGCGGTTGACCTGACATCGACGGCCATCCAGGGCGACAATTGACCATCGCTCGAAAGCGAAAGGGCTTGGCCGGAGAATTTCCCGGCCAAGCCTTTTCGCTGGCTATCGTTGCGGTATTAAAGCATGGCCCCAAGCGGGAACACGAACCGCGGAGCAAATCAAGGAGAACATCAATGGTCGCCCAGCGCCAGCACAAAACGTTCGTCACGCCGGAAGAATATTTCGAGCGCGAGCGCGCCGCCGAGTTCAAGAGTGAATACCTCGACGGCGAGGTGTTCGCCATGGCGGGGGGCAGCCCCAAGCATAGCGCCCTTATCTTCAACATCAACGCGATTCTCGGTCCGCAACTGCGCGGCGGGCCGTGCCGGGGCTTTTCCAGTGACACCAAGGTCGGGGCGGACGCCTCTGGCCTGTACTCGTATCCCGACCTGTCCGTGGCGAGCGGCGAGCCGCAATTCATCGGCGGGCGTCAAGACGTGCTCGCCAACCCCGTTCTCATCGTCGAAGTCCTGTCCCCGTCCACGGAGTTGTTTGGTCGGGGCAAAAAGTTTGCGCGTTACCAGCAGATCGCAAGCCTGACCGACTACCTTCTCGTCGCGCAGGACGAGGCGCGCATCGAGCACTTCGCGCGCCAGCCGGACGGCCGCTGGCTGCTGACGACGGCGGCGGGTCTCGACGCCGCTCTGACTCTCGACACGCTCGGCGTCACGCTGCCGCTCGCCGAGGCGTACGACCGGATCGCTTTTTCCGCGCCGCCGACGCGAGACACGGCTCCGCCGACAGGATGAATCTCGTTATTCGCCCGCTGGAAGCGCGCGACGTTGCGCCGATTGCCGCCGCGTTTGCCGCGCTTGGCTGGGACAAGCCCGCGTCTCAATACGAGCGCTACCTGCAAGACCAGAAAGCGGGGCGGCGGGTCGTGCCGGCGGCGTTCGTGGACGACGCTTTTGCGGGCTACCTGACCGTTGTTTGGGAATCCGGCTACCCGCCCTTCCGAGAAGCGAACATCCCGGAAATTCAAGACCTCAACGTGCTGCCGCCGTTGCGGAGAAAGGGCGTCGGAACGCGCCTAATGGACGCGGCCGAGCGGCGTATCGCCGCGCGGGGTTTTCCTATCGTGGGGATCGGCGTGGGCATGACGCCGGACTACGGCGCGGCGCAGCGATTGTACGTGCAGCGCGGCTACGTTCCCGACGGGCGCGGCTTGATGAGCGAAGACTGCTTCGTTCAGCACGGCGACGTGGTGCGCGTGGATGACGGTCTGATCCTGCACCTGACGAAAAATCTCGCCCGCTGACCCCGCGCGCACGTTACTTTTTGTCGGCCGGCACGAGGGCGAGGAATTGGCGCAGGGCGTCATCCCACGCGGGCAGATCGTCCATGCCGCGCATTTCAAGGGCCAAGCGACGCAGCGGAGTGGCGCGGGGCCGCTTGGTCGGCGGGCGGTACTTTTCCTCGAATTCGGCCAGCGTGGTCGGCACGACGGGTGTCGTCAAACCCGCCCCGGCAATCACGGCCTGGGCGAACTCATACAGTGAGCACGAGCCGGCCGAGCAGACGTGGTAGGTGCCGGGCAGCGGGTCCTCGATCAGGTCAATGAGTTTGCGCGACAGGTCCTTCGTATGCGTCGGGCACACGATCTGATCGGACACGAACGAGAGTTCGGGGCGCGTTTTGGCCGCGTTCAGGATGACGTAGGGCAAGTTTTTGCCGCTGACGCCGTACAGCCAGGCGGTGCGCGCGATGACGTGGCGGGCGGGCAGCGTTTGGCGCACCAGGCGCTCGCCGGCCTCCTTGCTCGCGCCGTAGTGACCGAGCGGATTGGGGGCGTCGAACTCGGTGTAGAACGTGCCTTTTTCGCCGTCGAACACGAAATCGGTGGACACGTGCGCCATCCAAGTGTTCGTGTCGTTACAGGCGGCGGCAACGTTCCACGAGCCGAGTGCGTTGACCTTGTAGGCCGCGTCCGGGTTCTTTTCGGCCCCGTCCACATCCGTCCACGCGGCGCAGTGAATGACCGCGTCGGGGCGATGAGCAGCGAGCGCGGCCCGCACCGCGCGCGTGTCGGTGATGTCGAGCGGCACGAACGGCGCGCGCACGTCGGTGGCGATGACCGCGTGGCCGCGAACGGACAAATCCGCGCACAAATCGGTGCCGAGCATCCCGCCCGCTCCGGTAACAAGAACTTTCATGGCTTCGAGTATAGCCACCACGAGCGCGACACGTCAAACGGAAAAGTGGTTTGACGCTCGTTCGCCCCGGTGCTACCATGAGCGAACCATGCTGGACATCCGACGAATCCGAAGCGAACCCGAAGCCGTGCGCGCCGCCCTCCAAAAACGCGGAGCCGGCGACGAGAACGCCATTGACGAAATCCTGCGCCTCGACGCCGAACGCCGCGCGGCCCTGACCGAACTCGAAGCCATCAAGGCCGAGCAGAACAAGATCGGCCCGCAAATCGCCCAGCGCAAAAAGGCCGGCGAGGACGCCGCTGACCTGCTCGCTCGCTCGACCGACCTGAAGACGCGGATCAAGGAGCGTGAGGAGGCCGTGCGGAGCCTGGATGAGCGCCAGGAAAACTTGCTCCTCAAACTGCCCAACACCCCCGACGCCAGCGTCCACGCGGGCGGCGAAGACGACGCGATCATTCTGCGCCCCACGTCCTACGAGCCACGCGCCTTTTCCTTTACGCCGAAGCCGCACTGGGATTTGTGCGCCTTGCTTGGCCTCGTTGACTTCGAGCGCGGCGCGAAACTGGCCGGGGCCGGCTTCGTCGTCTACACCGGGCCGGGCGCGCGCCTGGAACGCGCGCTGATCGCGCTCATGCTCGATTTGCACACGATCCGGCACGGCTATGAGGAAGTCGGGCTGCCGTTCGTGTTGTCGCGCGAATCCGTGACCGCGTCGGGCCACATCGTCAAGTTCGGGCCGGAGATGTACCACGACGCCGAATCCGACGTGTTTTTCCTGCCGACGGCCGAACCCGCCCTCGTTAACCTGCACCGGGGCGACCTGATGGAGCCAGATGTTTTGCCGCTTCGGTACGTTGCCTGCACGCCCTGCTGGCGGCGCGAGGCGGGCGCGGCCGGCAAGGACACGCGCGGCTTGCAGCGCGTTCACCAGTTCGACAAGGTGGAGATTTTCCGCTACGTCGCTCCCGAAACCTCTGGTCACGCGCTCGAAGAGATGACGACCGAGGCGTGCGCCGTGCTCGATCTGCTCCACCTGCCGTACCGCATCGTCAAACTGGCGGCCGGCGACATCGCGTTCGGGGCGGCCATCACCTACGACGTGGAGGTCTGGTCGCCGGGCGTCGCTCGGTGGCTGGAAGTCTCGTCGGCTTCCAACTGCACCGACTTCCAGGCGCGGCGCGCGAACATCCGGTTCCGGCGCGAAACGGGCGCGAAGCCCGAATTCCCGCACCTGCTGAACGCATCCGGTCTGGCCCTGCCGCGCGTGGTCGCCGCGTTTTTGGAAACACACCAGCAGGAAGACGGCAGCGTCACGCTCCCCGACGCCGTGCGCCCCTACCTGGGCGGCCAGGAGCGTTTGACGCTGGCCGGAGTATAAAACATGGTCGCCCTCGCCCGCCGCCGCTTTACCGCCCAGGAGTATCTCGCCCTGGAGCGCACCGCCGATCACAAAAGCGAACTCATCAACGGCGAAATCTACGCGATGGCCGGCGCGAGTTTCGCCCACAGGCGCATCGCGCTGAACGTCGCCACGGCCCTGAACCGCCAAACGGCGAACACGCCCTGCCAGACGGTGGGGAGCGACACGCGCGTTGAAATCGCGCCGACCGGCGCGTTCGTTTACCCGGACGTAACCGTCGTTTGCGGCGAGCCGGCATTCCGCGAAGGCGCGCGTCCGGACACGCTGACCAACCCGACCTTGATTGTCGAGGTGCTGAGCGAATCCACCGAGGCGTTCGACCGGGGCGAAAAGTTCGCGCATTATCAGCGGCTGGAATCGCTTCAGGAGTACGTACTGGTGTCGCAAACCGGACCGCGCGTGGAGCGATTCGCGCGGCAGCCGGACGGCCAATGGCTGCTGGGCACAGCGGCGGGATTGGACACCGGCATTCATCTCACGTCTGTGGTCTGCGGCCTCGCGCTGTCCGAAATCTACGACCGGATCACGTTCGCCCCTGCCCCGGCCGGGTAAAGGGGAGCGGGCGGGCACATGAAGCGTTCGCCCAAACGAAACAGGAGCGAACAAGTAAAATTATGCCAACCGTGCTGGACATCATGGCGAAAAGCCCGGCCCGCTGCACGCCCGAAACGAGCCTTCCCGAAGTGGCCCGCCTGATGGTGGACTACGACTGCGGCGCGATCCCGGTCGTGCAAAGCCAGGACGCGCCCAAGCCCATCGGCATCGTGACCGACCGCGACATTGTGGTGCGGTTGGTGGCCGAGGGAAAGTGCCCGCTGGAAGCGACCGCCCGCGACGCGATGAGCGACGCGCCCGTAACCGTTCGGCCCGACGCGAGCATCGAGGACGTGGCCCGCCTGATGGAGGAAAACCAGGTGCGCCGCATCCTCGTGGCCGACGAGAACGGCGCGCTGCTCGGCATCGTCAGCCAGGCGGACATCGCGTTGAACGCATCACCCGAAGAGACTGCCGAGGTCGTGCGGGAGGTTTCCGAAGAGGACAAGGACGAGCGGATGCCGCTCGGCGGAGACTATTCCGGGTAGGCACGAAACTGAACCGTCGGACGCAAAAAAAGCCGCCGATTTTCATCGGCGGCTTTTCTTGTTGCTCGTACCGGTCACGAGTGGCCTTTTTCGGCTTCCTCTTCTTCTTCGTCAGTGGTCTCGACTTCTTCGCGCTCGTCGTCTTCCATCGAGTAGCCGAGTTTGTTCTTTTGCTCCAACTCGTCGGGTGTCAGTTCGTCGCCGGGCGGCTGAGGCGCGGCCTCGGTCGGGGTGTTGGTGGTGTCGTCCGCCATGTCGCTTCGTGTCCTTTTTGCTTGTTTTACCCGGTGCGCTCGTAGGCGTCCGGGGGCAGGGCGTTGTGCAGGGTGGGCACGATGGTGGTTTGCAGAGCACGGTGGACATCCAGGGGACGAGTGGCCGTGTCCGCCTCGCTCACGTCCTCGCGCAGGGCGACCGAGGACGGCAACAGGGCGCGGGCGTCGGCCAGCAGCTGGTTGAACGCGCCGATCTGCGCAGGCGTCAGAACCGCGCTCGTGCTCACGCCGCCCGTCAGTTTCTCCATCTGAGTCTGAAGGTCGGCCGCGATGCGATACAGCGACGGCAGGCGCAGCCGAACCTCGTCCGAGGAAAGCGGATCGGCGAACGGGCTGCCGCTCGCGGCGGCGGTGTTGATCGGGGTTGCCATGAAAATCGTCTCCTTGAAGCGTGCGCTGCCGGGTTCATACCCAAGAGTTCGCGCGACGCGAGGTTTTACAGCGGCTTGAGGACGATGTTGCGATAATACACCTCGGCTCCCTCGGACTGGAAGACGATCTTGCCCTTGATGAGGGCCGGGCCGCTGCCGTCGCGGGTCTGGGAAACGCCCGTGGCGACGTTGACGATCTTGCCGTTGACGATGTTGGTGACGGTCGCAGCGTCGCAAACGACCTCGACCAGGTTCCACTCGCCGTGCGGCTTTTCGCGGTCCTCGGTGCGAACGGAGCGGCCCGCTTCTCGTTTGCCGTTCACCACGCCCGACACGCCGCCGATGTAGAAAAAGTCGCCGAAGTCGCGCTCCTGAATCTGGCACTCGATGCTTTTGATCCACACCATGTCCGGTCCGATGCAGTGCAGCAGCACGCCCGAATCGCGCTGAGTCGTCGGGGCGTCGCGCGGCGGCCACTTTTTTTCGCCCCACTTCACCTCAAAGGAGAGGCGGTAGCCGGCGTATTCGCGGGCGGTCGAAAAATAGCCGAACTCCTTGCCCAGAACGTGGATGACGCCGTTTTCGACCGTGAAGATGCCTTCGGGGTCGTTGTTGACGCCTTTGGAGGGCAAAAAGGTGTAGAAGCCGGAAAAGTCGCGGCCGTTGAACAGACGGATGTCGCGCACGGGTCGGATGGGGCGCTGCGTGGTCGGGGCAGGCGCGCTTGCCCCGGTCGGCACGACGCGCGCGCCGGCGGGATTGGCCGGAGGAGTCTGGGCACGCCCCGGCCCGGCGGCGAGCAGCAGTGCGGCAAAGGCGACAACGGCTGCGTTGACTTTGGCAGTGGCGGTGATGGTCATCGGAAGAGCCTCACGAAAAACGTTTGGGATGCTATCCCATTTCGCGGGCGCGGTGCGTTTGTCCTGCCGTCGCGCCATGTGGGCGCGGTTTGGCACGCGCGACGCGCAGGTAGAAACCGACCGGGGCGCGGCGGCGGCGGCCTTCACCACGAAAGGACACCATGGCGGACAAACTCAAGGTACTCGTGACCGGCATCGGGGGGCGCATCGGGCGGCACGTAATCGGGCCGCTGCGCGAGGCGTACGATCTCGTCACGCTCGACAAATCACCCGTGCCGTTCGCGCCCGAAACGATCGTGGCCGATTTGCAGGACGCGGACGCTTTGACAAAGGCGATGGCGGGCGTGGACGTTGTTCTGCACCTCGCGGCCACGTCCGACGAGGCCCCGTTTTTGGAACAACTCGTGCCGAACAACGTGGTCGGCCTGTACAACGTGTTCCAGGCCGCGCAGGAGGCGGGCGTGCGGCGCATCGTGTTCGCCTCGACCGTGCAGACGGTGGGCAAGTACCCGCACGAACACGGCACCATCTTGACCTCCGACCTGCCCCGGCCCAACACGATGTACGGCGCGACGAAAGTCTTCGGCGAGGCGCTGGGCCGCTACTGGCACGACAACAAAGGCATGGAGTTCGTCGCCATCCGCATCGGCTGGTTCCTGGCCTACGACGATCCGAACTTAGCCAAACGCGGCGGCGGTAACATCTGGCTTTCGCCGCGCGACGCCGCCGGCATCTTCCGCGCGGCCATCGAAAAACCCGGCGTCGGCTACGCGCTCGTTTTCGGCACGTCCAAAAACCCGGTTGAGCGCCTCAGCCTCACCCCGGCCCGCGAACTGCTGGATTGGGAGCCGTCGGACAGCTTGGGGAGTGCCTAAACGATAGAGGGTAGGAATTGTGCCAGTCCGATGTTCGTCTGCTTGAGTTTAGGCTTGTCCTGCCAGAACAGGCACCGACGGTTGTAGCA
>JAABUN010005511.1_pt1 | contig 15622 bp, 14 predicted proteins | sample 5559311 | NCBI WGS metagenome assembly JAABUN01 (sample SAMN10711877, study PRJNA513370) | rock metagenome | isolation source: Antarctica rocks | place: Antarctica: Victoria Land, Siegfried Peak sud
TCATCCCCGCAGGGGATGAAAGAATGGAGAGAAAGACGCGCTTCGCACGTCTCTACGGGGTTTTGGATGGACGGATAGACCTTTTCAAACTGATTTTTAGGACTTCAACGTCGCGTCTCGCCGTTTTCCCCGCCCGCTGCATTCCCGATTTCGCGCGCGATGGCGCTTTGAGCCGCAATCCACACTCCCATGCCGAAAAGCAGTTGAAAAGCGCAAAAAAGCGTTGTGGAACGGGCGAAATCTCCGCGACCATCGCCGGCGCTCACGAGCGCGATGATCGGATGAGTCGCGCCTAAAATGGTGTTGGCCACGCGCGGGCCGAAATTGCTGAGAACAAAAGGCGAAAGCAGCAGATAGGTCGTCAAAATTCCCAGCACCTGGCCCGATGCGCGCGAGGTGCGCGGCGCTTTTCTGCCGATCCACAAACCGATGAGCGTGTAATTCCACGCCGTTGCGAGCCAGATCGCCAGGCACGCCGCGACATCAAAGCGCGTGACGAGGCTGCGCGCGGCGCTATCGGCGTTCCAGGCCACGCACGGCAACAGTAGCGGCCACACCGGGAGCGAAAACAGCGCGCAGGTGAGAACTGAAGCGCCGACTTTGCCACGCACGATTTCGCCCGCCGAAAGCAGCGAAAGGCGCACGCCTTCCCAGGTGCCGCCTTCGCGTTCGCGCGAGACGCCGTTGCTGCCCATCAGCGCCGCCGCCATCATCGTCACGATGAGGCCGGTGAAACACAACCCCCACCAGATCCATTCCCGATACATCGGCTCGAAAAAGGCCCAGTAGAGCGTGCGCGCGTAAAAACCGGCGACCAGAATCCCCAGCATCACTTCGGCGACGATGACGGCGAGCGGCGGTTGGCGGAGGCGGAATTTGGCGCGCACTTCGCGGTCGAGAACCGGATTGGCGAAGCGCAAGCGGCTGAAAAAAGGGATTTCGCCGTGTGTCGAGGGCGATTTGGCGGCGCTTTGGGCCGGTTTTTTCTGGATGAAGGGCGCTTCCTGAAGCGGACGGCGCGCGTAGAAGGTCGCGGCCCACAGAAAAAACAGCGTCAGCGCCAGCAAAAAACCGAGGCAGATGCCGGTGTGTTGGATTGGCAAATCGCCGGAGATTTCCACGGCGCGCAAAACCGGGTTGGTGCGGCCCAGAAACGTCCAAAACACGTTGGTTTTCAAACCGAGGAAACCGCCTACCAAGGCAAAAGGCACTTCGCCCGCCGTCACCGCGCCATAGATCGAGGCGCAAAAACCGATGAAAATCAGGCCGTTGGCGGTGCGAAGCGCGGTTGCAGCGCGCGGACTCCACGCCGAAGTCGCAATGCCAATCGCCGCGCCGCACATCGCGCAGGCGGCTTGAAGAATCGCCATCAAAAAGAATTGGCGCAGCGTGACGCCGCCGAGCAGCAAAAAAACCAGCGCGAATAAAGGCAGCGTCACCAGCGCCAGAATGAAGGCGAAAAGCAAAGCGGAAAGCCATTTTCCCAGCACGATGGCGCGCGGCGTGAGCGGCGAAAGCAAAAGTGAGTCGAACCAGCCGCGCTCGCGTTCATAGGCGATGCTGGCACTGGTCAGAGCGGGCGAAACGAGTAGCCAGCCAAGCGTTTGCAGCCACGAAAGCTGCGTGAAAACGGTGCGTCCCGTCACCCCGACGCGGCGCGCAGTCGAAGCGTCCAAAAGGGCGACTTGAGCGTAGAGAAGCGCGAAAAACAGCGACAACGCGACGGCGAGCAGCAAAATCAGGCCAAAAGCGCGGCCATCGCGGAAGCGCGCGCGGATTTCGCGCCAAAGCAGGGGATTGGGACTCATCATGCGTCAGGTGAACGGATGCTTTGCTTGCGGTTTTGCCGGGTCTCTTAAGAGGCCCGGCAAAACTTCGGTTCTCTATAGGGTGTTAGCAACTGGGCCGTGTTTGCCCGGCGACCGCAAAACCGTAGAGACGTGCGGAGCGCGTCTGCCTCTTTTCCCCATCATTCCCAAGGGGAATGAAAGACGCGCTTCGCACGTCTCTACGAGTTCCTCACACGCTCTAAACTTCCGTTTTGCGTAAACGCCGCCACACCTGCCACAGCAAAACCGTCGTCAAAAGCGCGTTGAAGGCCAGATTCAAGGCCACGATTTTCATTGTCGTCCCGGAATCGAAGGGCGTGCGGCTGAAAAGGTTGCCGATGGAAATAAATGGGTGATAGGAGTTCCAAACCGCTTCGAAAGGAAGCCAGATCGACTGATAATTGCCAAAGGGTGCGCCGTAATTTTGGTAGGGAGCCGCTGCGGGGAAAAAGTAGCGCGCCGCGCTGATTTTGATGCCGAGAATTTCGTCCAGACTGGGCAGCGCGACCAAAGCGACCAAAAGTGTGGCCAAAGTCCAACTCGTCGCGGCGGCGGAGTGCGGCGCGCGGCTCGAAACGTAAAAACCCCACGCGCTGACGCTCGACAGGCTGGCGACGACGATGAAAAGCGCGCTCATCGCCTCGAAAGGCACGCATAGAGGCAGCAAAATCCAGCCGGGCACGCTCCAATAAGCGAACGTAATGAGGGGCGAAAGCCACTTCGAACGCACGATTTCCCAGGGCGAAAGCAGCGAAAGGTGCAAACCTTCCCACGTTCCCGCTTCGCGCTCGCGCACCAGGGCGCCGCTGCTCATCACGCCGACCGCGAGCGCGCCAAAGCCCCACAGAGCGAGCATCAAAGTCAGTCCGGCGTTGCTGCGAGAAACTTTGTCGAGCGCATTGAACGCGACGAAAAGCCAGAATCCGACCGCGACCACGAAAGTCGCAAAGCGGAGCAGCGAAACCAAAGTTCCGCTCTGGCGCAATCGAAACCGCCCACGCACTTCGCGCGAAAGCAGCGGATCTTTGAAACGCACGAACTTTTCGACCGGCACTTCATAAAGCAGCGCACCGGCGACTTTTTGACCCGCGCGCTCGGTTTCGCGGCGGAGTTGACGCTCTTTCTTGGCGGCATTGAGTTCGTCGCGCCAGGTGCGGATGCGCTTGTTGCCCTGACTCCAATTCATGTCGGGTAGCGGTTTGGAGGCTTTGCGCGTCGCGGCCCAGATCAAAAGCAGCGACGAAATCAGTTGGAAAACCAGGCCAAAAGTGAGCGCGTCGGGCGTTGAAATCGTCGTCAAGCCGCCAAAACGCGGCGCGAAATCATCGGGTGAAAGCAACAGCCACAGCAGCGCGACCGGATGGGAGAATGTGACGAGAGAATTGAGTCCAATCGGAAACCAGAGAAAATTGACTGCGGTGGGAAACCAAATCAATTGCTGGGCATAGAAAAATGCCACCACGCTCCACAGCACGACGCCGAAAAATGCGGCGCCCAGCGCGCTGGAACCGCGATAGGAGCGCGCCGAGCAAAACAGGCCAAACGCGGCGGTTGTGAGCGCGCCCATACCGATAAGGAGGCCGGACATGGCGATATCGAAGGGCGAAACGCCGCCCAGAAGCGCGGCGATGCCATAAATCGGCAAAACCGCGACTTGCAAGAGCAGCAAAAAACACAGCGCGGCGCCGAGTCTGCCCCAGATTTGCGCGCGCACCTGAAACGGACTGAGCCAGAGGCTTTCCAGCAAACCCTGCTCGCGCTCTTTGGCCAGACCCGTCGCGGTCAGCGCGGGCGCGATCAAAAGCCAGGCGAGCAGGTTGCCCAGCGCCAGAAAGCGAAACAGTTCGCGCCCGGTGCGATTTTCGGATTGCCGGTTGAGGTTGGAGCCGTAAACGCCGGAATAATCGACGAGACTCGTCGCGCTGGCATAAATGAAAGTCGCGGCGAGGCAAAGCAGAGCGCACACGCCAAACAGCAGCCAAAAGGAGCGCTTATCGCGGAAACGCGCGCGGATTTCCCGGCTCAGAATCGGATTCACAGAGGGAATTATCGGAGATTCGTGAGGTTATCGCGTTGAACCCCACCCTAACCCTCCCCACAAGTGGAGAGGGAACCGGTCATAAAGTCGCTTCCTGAAACTTGCACTGAGCGCAATAATGATCGGTTCCCTCTCCACTTGTGGGGAGGGTTAGGGTGGGGTTCAACGCGATAACCTCACAATTCCTAAGCGTAAACCCGACCCAAAACCGCCAGAATCTCCGCCAGAAACGCTTCGAAATCAACCGGCGGCGCTTGCCCCAGCTTCGCCGCCAGGCGCCCACACAGCGCGCGTCCGAGCCGCTGGCGCGCCGCCGGCGGCAAGGTTTCGCGGCGCGCCATGTAATCGCGCGCCAGTTCGTAATCCTCGCGCGTCAAACGCCGACTCAAAGCCGCGGCTTCGGCATCGAAAAGCGGCGCGTTTTCGATTTGCAACTCTTCGTCTTCGATAAAAGCGCCCGCGCCGCTATTTTGGCCGGGAACCGTTGTCGCCGCGCTGAGAAACGCCTCGACCGCCTCGTTGATGGAAAGCGGTTTTCGCTGTTTTTGGTTCTTGTTTTCGCGGATGACGATGGTGCCCGCCACCAAATCGCCGAGGCGCTGATTGAGCGGATTGAGCAGTGAGGTGAGCGCGCCCGCGCCGTAAACCGGCGGCAGAAAATCGACGATTCTCACCGCGTTGCGCGCCAGCGCCGCCGTCACGTTGAGCGGCAAGCCGTTCGCCAGCATCACGCGCAAACCGAAAAAGCGTTTGCCGGGCGTTTGACCGTCCCACAACCACTCGAACACGAAATAATAGCCGAAATAAAGCGCGAACGTCGCCAGAAAATAAAACGCGATCAGGCTCGATTGCAACCAATCCGGCAGCGTATCGAATGCTACCAAATAGCTGTTGATGCCGAGCGCCGCCAGCAAAAACAGGATGTAGACCAACGTCTGATAGAACGTGTCGAGCGCGAGGGCCGCGAAGCGCGAGCCAAGCCCCGCCGTTTCGAGCGAAAACGACACGTTTTCGGCGGAGAGAATCGCCAGATCTTCGTCCCAGTAAGAGCGCATGATCTCCAATCTTACATCGCCCGCAAATAATCCAGAATCAAACGCACGCCAAACCCGGTCGCGCCATATTTGGTCAGGTGCTTCTCTTTTTTGACCAGCGACACCGTGGCGATGTCGAGATGCGCCCACGGCGTGCCGTCGGCGACGAACTCTTCGAGGAAAACCGCCGCCACAATCGACCCGGCATAGCGGTCGCCGCTGATGTTTTTGAGGTCGGAAATCGAGCCTTTCATCGCGTCGCGGTATTCTTCCCACAGCGGCAAGCGCCACACTCGCTCGCCGACGTTTTCGCCCGCTTGCACCAACTGCGCGCACAGTGGGTTGTCGTTGGAAAAGAGTCCGGCGGCTTCCTGTCCAAGCGCCACGCCAATCGCGCCGGTGAGTGTCGCAAAATCGATGATGCACGCGGGCTTTTGTTCGCACGCATAGGTCAGCGCGTCGGCCAAAATCAGCCGACCTTCGGCGTCGGTATTGAGAACTTCGATGGTTTTTCCATTGCGCGCCGTCACGATGTCGCCCGGACGCTGCGCGCGGCCCGAAACCATGTTTTCCGCGCTCGGAATCAAGGCCAGAACCCGTTTTTTGACGGCCAAATCGCCCAGCGCGCTCATCACGCCAAGCACCAGAGCGGCGCCCGCCATGTCGTCTTTCATGTCCTCCATCGAAGTCGAAGGCTTGAGCGAATAGCCGCCGGTATCGAAGCTCATGCCCTTGCCAACCAGGGCAATCGGCGCGTCATTTTCGGTTCCTTGAGGCACGTATTCGAGAACGATGAAGCGCGGCGGCATCTCGCTGCCCATGCCGACGGCGTAAAGCGCGCCCATTTTCTCGTCCAAAATCCGTTTTTCGTCCCAAACTTCGACGCGAAGTCCCTTTTCGGATGCGATTTCGCGCGCCGCTTGCGCGATGCTTTCCGGCGTTTTGAGGTTGGATGGCTGATTGACGAGCGCGCGGCAGCGCAGATTGGCGGATGTGGAAATCGCGGCGAAATCGACGCCGCTTTGCGCGCCTTCGAGGTCGGATTCGGCCAAAATCACGGCGTTTTCGACGGGCGGATTCTTCTCGCCGGTTTTGAAATCATCGAAGCTGTGCGCGCCGAGTTGCAAACCTTCGGCGGCGGCGATGGCGCTTTCGCGCGTGGCGATGCCTTCGAAATCGGGCAAAACGAAGGCGACTTCGATTTTCTTGAGAGCGCGGGCGGCGGCGACCGCTTTGGCCGCCGCGCGGCGCAAAACGGCGAGCGAAAACTTGTCTTTGGCGCCGATTCCAAGCAGCAAAACGCGTTTGGCGGCGCTTTGGGGCGTGTAAAGCAGGCGCGATTCGCCGGCTTTGGCCTTGAATCCGTCGCCATCGCGGATTTCGGCGAGCAAGCCGTTTAAATTGTCGTTCAATTCGGCGGCGACGCCGCTGAGTTCATCGGCAAAGAGCGGCAAAATCAGCAGCGGAATCTCAAATTCGAGCGGCGCGGCGGCGGAGACGGTGATTTTCATAAGTTGCAAGAGATTTTAAGCGGATTGGCGGCGAAATGTGGGCGAAACACGCGGCAGATTTCAGGTCGAGGCCTCGCCGCCAGCGCGAAAACGGGCGCGGTAATTCGAGGCCGAAGTGCCATAAGTCGCGCGAAAGCGCCGCGCGAAAAGGTTGGGATCGTCCCAGCCGACGCGCGCGCCGATCTGCGCGATGGGAAGCTCGGTTTGCAAGAGTAGTTGCGCGGCGCGTTCGGCGCGCAAACGATGAAGCCACGCAATCGGTGCCAGACCGGTCGCGCTTTTGAAAACGCGCGCCAGATAACCGGGCGCGAGGTGAAGTTGGCGCGCCAAAAGTTCGAGTGTCCAGGCACGATGCGGCTCGTTTTCGAGCAGTTTCATCGCCGCCACAGCTGCAAAATGCTGTTTCTTCTCGCTCGCCTGACGATGCGAGGTGTCGAAATGGCGCGATAAGCCTTCCAAAAACAGCAAAAGCTGCGCGACGCGGCCCAGTTCGGTCGCCGCGCCGTGCAAAACGTCCCAACTTTCCAAAAAACCCTGCGCGGCACCACTTTCGAGGTGAAAGGCGATGATGCCGCGCCGTTCGAGGGCGAGCGGGCCGTCGAAAAAGAGGTGATTGGCACCCGCGTCGTGGCGCAGTGCGGCCAAATCGCGCTCCAAAAGCGCGCCGCCAAAGCAGCAGTTGCGAACTTCGAGATCGCGGCAGTCGCGGTAGGCGTGCCACGCGCCGGGCGCCAAAATCCAGCCGTCGCCGCGCGCCGCGCTTTGTTCGCCACGCGCGCTGACATGAATGCCCGCGCCGCCCGCGATAAAGGCGATTTCAAAGAAATCGTGGTCGTGCGGCAGGGTCGGGGCATCCAAAACGTGGCGCGAAGTGTGAATCGGGCCTTGCGGCGCCGCGAAAATGCGGCTGGCTTTGTAGCGCAGGTTGGGCGAGTCGGGCATCGGCAAGAAAGTGCGAATCGTGCTATCAAATTTGGGCTTTTAGTCTAACGGCGAGGCGCCAAATCGCGGGAAAATCAACCTCATCTCAGGAGAATTCTTATGATTGCCACCGCTTCCAGCACCACCGAACCCACAACCGTGGAAAATTTGACGCCCGAACAGATCGAGTCCTACCGCCGCGACGGTTTCGTGCGCGTTTCCGGCATCTTGTCGCCCGAAGAAATCGCGCGTTTTCGCGCCGCCGCGACCGAGTATTCGCAAGGCGGCAACACGCTCAGCGACCGCCCGGTGTTTCAGCAGATGGTCAACGTCTGGGCGCAGGATGAAACGCTCCGCGCGCTGACGATGCACCCCCATGTCGCGCAAATCGCCGAAAAGCTCGCGGGCGTGCCGCTGCGTTTGTGGCACGACCAGATCCTCATCAAAAAGCCGCACAACGCTGCCGCGACCGAGTTTCATCAAGACCAACCTTACTGGCCGCACGCCAATTCGCAGCATCCCATCACCTGCTGGATCGCGCTCGTTGATGTGCCGGTCGAACGCGGCTGCATGACCTTCATTCCCGGCTCGCAGGAGCGCACCGATTTGCGCGCGCAGAACCTGCAAGACGCCAATTCGTTCTTCTCGATTTGCCCGGAAATGGCGTGGGAAGAGCGCGTCACGGTGCCGCTCAAAGCGGGCGATTGCACCTTCCATCATGGCCGCTGCGCGCACATGGCGATGCCCAATTCGACCGACGAAGCGCGCCTGGCGCACGCGATCATTTTCATCGACGCCGAGACGACTTTTACCGGCGAACCTCACGTCGTAACGCAGAAATTGGGATTGGTGGAAGGCGAGATGATGGAACACGAGATGTTTCCACGCGCCGCCGATTTTCGTTAAACGTCGGGCTGAAGAATTCGCTCGAATAAATTCGGCGCTGTTCGGCCTTTGGCCAACTTTCGACCTGCGTCGAAACCAAACTGCCGTGTGTCCGCGCAGGCGGACAGTTGGCTTTAGCCGAACAGCGCCGAATTTATTCGAGCGACTTATGCAAAGCCCCTTGGAATTCAACGTGTAACGCGCAACTGATCGGAAATGTTAAAACCGGGCGCATTTTTGCGCGCGATGGCGCTCGCTAACTGTTTTTGCGCCTCGCTTTTGACCGTGCCGCGCAGAATCAGCGAGTTTTGACCCAGGCCAACAACGTTAATGCGGGCACTTTTCAACGCAGGATTGGCACCCAGGGCCGCTCTGGTCGAAGGCACTTTCAAAGCGGCATTCCCATTTGTCGCAGCGCGCGGCGCAGGCAAAACCGTCATTTTTTGTGGCGCGGCTTCATTTCCAACGCCTTCCAAAATGCCCGCGCCCGCCAATTTTTGCACGGCGGCAAAAGCCCAGTGGTCACGCGGCACATCGCGGAAAAAGGGTGCGGATTCGGGCGCGCTTTGGACGGGAATTTGGGGCGCGGGCGCGTTTTGCGCGTGCGCGGCGCCGGAAACGGCGAGAAGGGACAAAAGCAGACGGGTTTTCATGGTTCGAAGTTAGACGGCGCCGTTAAAGCTCGGTGCGCTCGTCGATTGTCAAGATTTCCGGCCCGTCGCTCAAAACCGCGACCGTGTGTTCGTAATGCGCCGAGAGTTGGCCGTCCGCCGTCACATACGTCCACTTATCAGCCAGACATTTGACTTTGGCGCTGCCTTCGTTGACCATCGGCTCGATGGCAATCGTCATTCCGGGGCGCAGTTTGGGGCCGGTGCCGGCTTTGCCGAAGTTGGGGACGTTGGGGTCTTCGTGCATGGTGCGCCCGACGCCGTGGCCGACCAGTTCGCGCACGATGGAATAGCCGTGACTTTCGACGTGATTTTGAATCGTCGCCGAAATATCGCCGACCGTGTTGCCAACGACGGCTTTTTCGATGCCTTTATACAGCGCTTCGCGCGTGATTCGCATCAAACGTTCGGCGCGCGCGCTCGGCGTTCCGATGGCGAAAGTGCCCGCCGTGTCGCCGATGAAGCCGCCCAGCAAAACTCCGACATCGAGCGCGACGATATCGCCTTGATGGAACGGATTGTAGGTCGGAATGCCGTGAACGATGGCTTCGTTGGTCGAAACCGTAATCGCGCAGGGATAAGCCGGGCCGCCCGCTTTTTTGCCTAAAAACGGGCTGCGCGCGCCGATTTGATCGAGAAATTTTCGCGCGAGCGCATCGAGTTCGCGGCCCGTGCAACCGGCCTGGGCCGCTTCGCCGAGCGTGTTGAGCAATCGCTGCGCGGCGCGCCCGCTTTTCCGCATCGATTTCAGGTCATTTTTCGACTTGATGATAATCGCCACGCGCGCTCAGTTCCTCCCTCGAAACGCCGCGCGCGGACGCATCTGAAACGCGCCGAAATTGCCGCCGCCTTGTAAACCGCCTTGCCCGCCATTGACGCCGCCAACGCCACCGCCAAAACCGGTGTTTTGACCGCCTTGGAAACCGCCATTTTGACCGCCGCCATTGCCCAAACCGCCGCCACCGTTATTTCCACCGCCAAAAGCGCCGGGGCTGACGAACAACTCGGTGGGAACGGTGCTGCCGCCAAATAATCGCGCGACGCCGCCCGAATAGATGTGGCGCACGATGATGGGACTGAGGTCGCGCTTGCCGTCGCGGTTGGTTTGCGCCAGCAAAATGTTGTAAGCGTCGATGGAAATGAGGTTTTCCACGCCTTCGGGCAGCGGAAAAGTCGCGCCGCCATTGTTGCCGCCATTATTGTTGCGGTTGCCGTTGTTGTTGCGGTTTCCGCCGTTGTTATTGCGACCGTTGCCGCGATTTTGCGCCTGGGCACTGACACCCAGCGCCAAAAGCGCGGCGCCGACCAAAAAGAGAGAGGTTTTCATAGTTGCTTTGACAAAGTGTAATGTGCCGGGTTGTTGTAAGAGTTGGCGCCAGAGTTTGGAGAACGCGAAGCGTCAGCGAGTGAGGCCGCGCAGTTTCTTGGTTTTACTGAAAAGCCATTCAAATTGCAGCGTCTCACTCGCTGACGCTTCGCGTTCTCCAAACTCTCAATTCTTCACTCCGGCATCAAAACGAAATCCAAACCGCGTTTGCGCGCGGCTTTGACGATGGCGGGAATCGCTTGCGGCGTGCCGGTGCCGCCGTCGTGGAGCAGCAAAATATCGCCCGCTTTGAGGTTGGCTTTGACGCCATCGGCGATTTTCCAGGCCGGCGGACACGTCCAATCGCCGACGTTGTTGCTCCACCACGCGAGCGTGAAATCGCGGCGATACAAATAATCCATCACATCCCGATCCAAACCGCCGCCCGGAGGCCGAAACAGGCGGGTTTGGGTTTTGATTCCGGCCTCTTTGCCGACGCGTTCGATCTCCTCGAAACAGGCGTCGATGTGCTGGGGAAATTCCAGAGCCGACACGGTTGTCAGGTTGTGGTGCGGCTGCGAATGGTTGCCGAGGCGGTGGCCTTCGCTCACGATGCGGTGCGCGAGTTCGGGATAAAGCTTCAAACCTTCGCCCACGCAGAAAAAGGTCGCTTTGACATCGGCGCGGCGCAAGGAAGCCAGCAAAAGCGGCGTCGTCAACGGATGCGGAGCATCGTCGATGGTGAGCGAAACGCCCGGCGAATCGGCGGGCAAAATCTCCTCGTGACGCAGAAAAAGCATCGGCGCCGGCGGTCGCCACGCATAATAGAGCGCGCCACAGCCCAGCGAGAGCGCGAAAAAGAGCAGCCAATGCCACCACTTCGGCTTGTTTTCGACCGGTTCGAGAAACGGATTTTGGAAAATGTCGGGACTCATGGCGAGGACTTGTGGGGCGTTGCCGGTGTTGTGAAAGGCTTCGCTACGGCTTTGGGAGGCAGGGTCGGCGTCTGGGAAGGTTTCGCCGGAATTTTGATCAGTGGTGTTGCTGTGGGCCATGGTTTTCTCGGCGGTGTGGGCCGTTTCGCGGGAATTTTGAAGGGAATCGCGGGCGTTATAACCGGGGTTGGCGAAGGTTTCGGTGCAGCTTTCGGCGAAGGTTTCGGCGAAGGTTTCGGCGCGGGCGTGACGGAGACGGGCAAGATTCTCTGGTTGACGTAAAGGCGCGAGCGAGCGCGCAACCAACTGCCGCCATCGAGTCGAGGATCGTTGGCCCAAAGCGGCTTTGGGACGCGCAAATTCTGGCGCGCGACCGAGGCGGTGAAAACCGGCACTTCATCGCCCGCGAAATGCACCTCGCTGCCGTCGATTTGCGCGCCATCGCCGCGCAGAATCGCGGTGACATCGACGTTTTGCAGCAGAGAATCGCTCTGAAACGCGATTTTGACCAGGCGCGCCGCGACATGGGCGGTTTGGCGGCGCAGATCGGGCACCTTCTGGGCGATTTCAAAGCGAATCGCGGCGCAGCGATAGGTCGTGTTCCCGGCTTTGACGGGCGCGACTTCGACATCGAGCAAGTGAAACGGGCGCGCGCGCGGCGCGAGTTTGCCGCGCAAAAACTTCTCGACGACGGGCAAAAACAGGTGAGAACGTTTGGAAAGCGCGAGTTCTTCGGCGCTGGGCGTCTCTGGCGGGGCGCCCGAAGTGTCGGGCGCGATTTCGGCGATGCCTTCGCCTTCGCCAATGGCGACACGGGCGGCGCGCGTGGCTTTACGCGGCACTTCGGGCGAGTCGCCATTGGCGGCGGTTGCGGTCGAACTCCATAACAGCGGCAGTTTGGCGGCAAAGCGCGGCGTTTGGGCGAAAGAAACGTAGCTGGCGCCCAGAGAAAGCGCGACGACGGCGCTGGAAATCGCCCAATCGCGCAGCGGAGCGCGCTCGAAAGGATGCTCCGCGGTGCAAAGCGCGCCAAAAGCGGCACAAAGTCCGCTTCCCAACAGCGCGCCGACCGCGACATCGGCCAGAAAGTTGGTGCCGCAATAGAGGCGCGTCAGGGCCAGCAAAACGGTCAGCAAAGCGCCCGCGATGCCCCATTTGCGATTCGAAAACGCCATTCCAGTCGCCAGAATCGCGGCGATGGCGACCTCGTAACAAGGAAACGAGTTGTCCTGCGGCTCGACGACGAGCCAGTGAATGCGCCGCGTCATAAACGGGCGCGGCGAAAGCGTGCCGAGATGCCACGACACGGCGAAAAATTCGATGGCGATGCCGATCAGCGCCACAAAAAGCAGCGCCAGCACCACAGCGAGCGCAATGCGGGCTTTGGCAGCGTTCGACTCGCGCGAAACGAGCAGCAGCTGGCCAAAAAACAGTGCCGCAAGCAACGGCACTGCGCCGACATAGAAAAAACGCGCGCTCTGGTCGAGGAAGGGCAAACGACCGGCGAGGTCGTTGAGGAAAAGGAAAAATTGCACGCCAGAAGGGAATCCACAAGGGGGAATCGGGGCAAGTATAAAAGAGCGACGATTTTTGGGAGTTGGACTGTGCGTTTGTCCTCGCTTCGCTGCGGCCCTCACCCGTCTCGCTGAGGCTCGCCACCCTCTCCCGCAAGCGGGAGAAGGATTTTGGTGTCTCGCCAACCCAAAAGTTGGTGGCTATCAGAAATTAGCAGGAAACGCGGCTCCCCAAAATCCTTCTCCCGCTTGCGGGAGAGGGTGGCCGAGTTCCGCGAGGCCGGGTGAGGGCCGCAGCGAAGCGAGGACAAACGCACAGTCCAACCCGCAAAACCCGCGTTGAAATCGCCTGTCATACTGCCGCGCGCTCGCCCGATTCCCAGCTTATGCCTTCATTCCTTGCCCTCGGCGCCCTTTTCGGCGTGGCGATATTGGCGTTTTTTCCAGATGGCGCTTTATTGCCCGCTACGGCGCGATTGTCCGAAAAAAGCGCGCTGCTTTTCCTCGCGGCGACGTTTCTCATCGCGCTTTACCCGCGCTTGCAGCGCCGACTTTTGGAAAACCGCGACGCCGCGACTTTTCTGCTCCTCAGCGCGTTTTTCGTGCTGTTTCACCTCGCCGACCGCGCCGGGCCGCGCGAAGGCTTTGCTTTGCGTTTGACCGCGCTTCCCGATGACGCTTTCGCGGTTTCCTATGCGCTGCGTCTCGCGGTTTTGGGCGCGATTGCAAGTTTTCCGGCGTGGACAAAGGGCGGCGGCCCGCAAAAATCGATGTGGACGGCGCTGGCTTTGATTTTTGTTCTCGGCATCGGCAGTTTTTGGCTGTTGGCGCGCTTTTATCCGGTCGGCGCGACCGAAACTCTCGATCCCACGCCTTTAGCGACGCTGTTTTTGCAGGTTCTGGGATATGGCGCCATCGCCGCGCTGTGCCGCGCCGTCACAAGTTCCGAGCGCGCCACACGCCTCCTTTTTCGCGCGATGCCGCTGGTTTTGCTCGCGGTGTGGGCGAAAATGCAGTTCGTCGCTGTGCCGATTGCGGCGGAGGATGCGGAATGAAAAAGGTTTTGCAATGGCTCGACGGCGCGGGTTTGTGCGCGCTGATTTTGGCGATGTGCAGTCAGGTCGATGTGCGCCGCGTCGGGCGCGACACGCTCGCCGAAGGTTTGGGATATGCGACCAAAACGCTGTCCGTTGCGCTCAGTGACGTGGTTTTTCTGCTCGTCACGCTGTTTTTCGTGGCGCGCGTGATTCAAATGCGCGCCGCAAAACGCTTGTGGTGGCCGCCGCTGCCCTGTTTCGCGCTGATTTTCGCGCTGGTTTTGTCGGCGCTGCATTCGGGTTCGGTGATGGGCGCCATCGCCGCTTCGATTGGCGAAAACGGTTTCGGGCCGCGCGCGTTTTTGACCAAAGAAAGCAAAGAAGCGCTCGCCGAAATCGCGCAGTGGAGCGCCTATTTTTTGGTCGCGCCGTGGGTGTTCGTCAATCTGCTCCACGACCGGCGCGACGAGGCACAGTTCATCTCGCGGCGCGCTCTATCGCTCGGCGCGTTCACTTTTGCGGTCATGGCGTCGGGAATCGCGGCGCTGGCGCAGTTGCAAGCCTTTAAAGAGAGCGCGCCGCGCGGTTTTTTCGGCTCCGCGCACGTTTACGGCGCGTTTTTGGCGCTCGCCGTCCCGCTTTTGCTCGAAAGCGAATCGAACGATGCGCGCGCGCAGATCCGAAGTTGGATGCTTTCGATTGCGTTGGTTTTCATCGCGTTGTGGACGAACATTTCGCCGTATGCATTGTTGGCGGCGGGAATCGGTCTAATTTTCGCGGCTCTATCGCGGCGCGGCGGCGTCAAAATTCGCGCGTTTCGACTCGCCCTCATCGCGGCGCTGGCGATTACAAGTCTCGGTTTGTGGCGTTTACCGGAATCTTTGCAACCCTACCGAAAAAGCGAGACCGCGCTGAGTTCGCCCACGCAAAAAGTCAAAAAGCAGTTCGTCGAGTGGCAGGCCGCGCTCGGCTGGAGCGTGCCGCGCGACCGCGCGTTTGCGACCGGTTTTGGGCCGGGCAATTATCAGCTCAACATCGGCCCGCTTTACAACTCGCTGCCCAACGAGGAGAAAATGCCGCCCGATTCCAATAATTTGTATCTGGTGCAGGGCGTTTCGATTGGAATTTTGGGTTTAGGCGCACTGTTGTGGGTTTTGGCGCACTTTTGGACGACGGCGTGGAATGCGGCAAAGCGATTTCCAAATGATTGGCTCGGCGCGGGCGTGGTCGGCGCGCTGTCGAGTTGGATGGTTGTGAACGCGTTTCACGCGCTCGTCGTCCGAGGCGCCGGACTGGTTCTGGCGTTTCTTTTCGCTCTGGCGATTGTCGCATCGCGCGGCGAGCGCAACGATTCGGAAAATCAGACCGTCGAAAACTCACCATGAAAATCTCTCATTTCGTCTTATCGGGCGCATTCGTCGCGCTTCTCGCTCCGGCGAGCTTCGCCGCCAACGCCAAAGTCTGTTTCGAGGCCGAAAACCCGCTCAAAATCGAGTCGCCGCTCAAAAAAGTGGGCAATAAAACCGACGTTTCCGGCACTGGTTACCTCGAAATCCCCTGGGATCAGAACAAAACCAAAGGCATCGGCTCGGCGACCTACAAATTCAACGTCAAAACCGCGGGGACTTACTACGTCTGGGCGCGCACTTTCTGGGCGAACGGCTGCGGCAACTCGATTGAGGCCAAAGTCAACGGCGGCGCCGACAAAATATTGGGCGAAGACGGCACTTACGACGCGTGGCACTGGGTCGGCGGCAAAGCGCGAGTCGCGCTCAAAGCCGGGCCGAACACGCTCACGCTGCACAACCGCGAAACCGGTGTGCGCGTCGATCAGTTTTTCCTGTGTCAAGACGGCGATTACACGCCGGTTGGAACGCGCAAAGTGACGAATTGATTATTGGCCACAAAAGGTTTGTAGTAGCGCCGCGAGGCGCGTTTGGG
>JAABUN010005512.1_pt1 | contig 15619 bp, 13 predicted proteins | sample 5559311 | NCBI WGS metagenome assembly JAABUN01 (sample SAMN10711877, study PRJNA513370) | rock metagenome | isolation source: Antarctica rocks | place: Antarctica: Victoria Land, Siegfried Peak sud
AGCGGCGAGGAGCTCATCGACGCGGCGGCCGGGCGGGGGGCGTTCCACCTACCTCCGCCCGTCGCGATCGCTCGCCGCTTGATCGACGACTGGCTCTCGGTGCGCTGACCTCGCAAAGCATCGAGGAATCTCAAGGGAGTCGGGTTCCGGCCGAAAACCGTCACATGCCCGATTTACTCACCGCCGAGGCATCGCTCATCGACTTCCCGGCGAGCCCGGTGCTCGATTGCCTCTCCGATGGCATCATCGCCACGGACACGGGTGATGAACCCGTGATCGTCTACGCCAACCAGGCGGCCTGCGACATCACGGGCTACGACGCCGACGAGCTGGTCGGCCACAGCCCCAAGGTGCTGCAGGGCCCCGCCACCGACCGCGGCGTGATGCGTCAACTTCGCGAGGATCTCGCGGCCGGCTTGCCGTTCAGCGGCCAGACGACCAACTACCGCAAGGACGGCACGCCGTTCGTGATGGAGTGGTCGATCTCGACGCTCGCTGACCCGGACGGCGAACCGGCGTTCTTCGTCGCCGTCCAGCGCGATGCGACCTTCCCGGCCCGCCGGCTGCTCGAAGCCCAGACGGAGGCGCGAACCGATCCGCTGACCGGGCTGCCCAATCGTTCTCACATCGACCAGGTCCTCGACGGAGGCGGGTGGCTGAGCACGCGCGCCCGCTCGACGGTCGTCGTCGACATCGACCACTTCAAGACGCTCAACGACAGTCACGGGCATCTGGTGGGGGATGAAGTGCTTCGACTCTTCGCGACCCGCCTGTCGGCGACCGTGCGCAACGGCGATCTCGTCGCACGATGGGGCGGCGAGGAGTTCTGCGTCCTCATGCTCGGTGATGGCGATGACGCGGTCGTCCTTGCCCGGCGCATCGTGGCGGCGATCGCCGAGGCGCCGTTCGCCACCTCGGCCGGCGACCTCGCGGTGACCGCGTCGGCCGGCAGCGCGACGATCGCCGACGGCCGCCTGAGCGCCCTGGAGCTCCTGGGTGCCGCGGACGGTGCGATGTACGCGGCCAAGCGGTCTGGCCGCAACCGTGCGGCACACGCCTGACCCCGCGTCTCAGAGCCCGGGAATACCGCCCCCGGCGAACTTCTTGATCAGGTCCTGAGGCTCGAGGCCGAACTTCGAGAGCAGGCCCGAGTCGCGCTGCGGGTCCACTTGGTCGGGCAGCTCCTGCTCGGCCTGACCGGCCTGGTCGCCCTTACCCTGGTCCTTCAACATCTCGAGGATCTTGTCCTTGGGGATCTCCATGCCCCGGCGACTACCCCGGGGCGCCGGTGATCAGACGCGTCCAGCGTCGACCGCGGCAGCTTCGGCGGCCTCGAGCTGACGTTCCACGAGGTCGAGCCCCGCGTCCCAGAAGCCCGGGTCGGCGAGGTCGATGCCGACGATGGCGCCGAGCTCCTCGGGCGAGCGCGAGCCTCCCGCCGAAAGCAGCTCGAGGTAGGCGGGGACGAAGCTCTCCCCTTCGGCTTCGTAGCGTCCGTAGACCGACAGAGCGAGCAGCTGGCCGTACGCGTAGGCGTAGACGTACCCCGGCACGTTGAGGAAGTGGGGGACGTAGGACCACCACGACTCGTAGCCTTCCGTCACCTCCACGGCGTCGCCCAGCATCTCCTCCTGGCTCTCGCGCCACAGGGATCCGAAGCGGCCGACCGAGAGCTCGCCGGCCTCGCGGCGCTCGGTGTGCACCGCATGCTCGAAGCGGTTCATCGCGATCTGACGGAAGACGGTGGCGATCGATCCCTCGATCGACTCGGCGAGCAGCCCGAGCCGCGAGGCCGGACTGGGCGCCTGCTCGAGCAGGCGCCCGAAGACCAGCGTCTCGCCGAACACGGACGCCGTCTCGGCCAGCGTGAGTGGCGTTCCCTGGTGGAAGACCCCCTGGCTCCCGCCCAGCGCCGCGTGGACGCCGTGCCCGAGCTCGTGGGCCAGCGTGAGGACGTCGCGCCGGCGCGACGTCCAGTTGAGCATCACGTAGGGGTGGACGGACGGCACCGTGTAGGCGCAGAAGGCGCCACCACGCTTGGCCGGGCGGACCGGCGCGTCGATCCACTCATCGTCGAAGAAGCGTCGCGTGAGGTCGCCGAGCCGGCCCGAGAAGGCGCCGTAGGAATCGACCACCATCTCGCGAGCGTCCGCCCAGCTGATCGACTCGTCCGACTCGGTCACGGATGCCATGCGGTCGTAGTCGGCCAGGCGCTCGATTCCGAGCAGCCGCGCCTTGAGCCGGTACCAGCGGCGGGCGATCTCGTACCGGCCGCGGACGGCCTCGATGAGGGCTTCGACGGACTCGTCGGACGCCTCGTTGGCCAGGTTGCGGCCTTGCAGCCAGTGGTCGTGGTGGCGCAGGCGGTCGTCCACCATCTTGTCGGCGAGCAGCGTGTTGAAGATGAAGGCGCGGGTCCGAAGGCCGGGCTCGAGCGCGACGGTGACCCGCTCGGCGGCGTGGCGGCGCACCTCGTGCTCGGGCGAGAAGAGGCGGGAGAGCGCCTCCTCGAACGGCGTGGGCTCCGGCTCGCCCAGATCGACCGTGATCGCGGACGTCTGCTCGGCAAACAGGCGGCCCCAGGCGCTCGACCCGCTCAGGGCCTTCTCGGCGAGGATCTTCTCCTCGGGCTCTGACAGTAGGTGCGGGCGGTAGCGGCGGCTCGAGCGAAGGTGATGCCGGCAGAAGTCGAGTCCTTCGGTGCTCAGAAGCTCATCGGCGGCGTCGTCGTCGAGTGCGGCCCACTCGAGCTCGAAGAAGATCAGCTTCGTCTCGACCGCGGTTCCGCGCTCCTGCACCTTGGCGAGACGGGCTCCGCGCGCCGGATCGCTCGTGTCCGTGGAGAACTCGAGCATCGCGAAGGAGCCGACCCGGCCGGCCAGTTCCTGGAGCTCTCCCAGCTCACGCATGGCTTCGACGAGCGCAGGACCGTCGAGCTCGGCGACCCGGCCGGCGTGCCGCTCGGCGAAGGCGTCCGCTCGGCGCTGAGCGTCGTCGAGCATAGAATCGACCGCGGCCTCGCCCGTGCCGTCGAGCAGCGGCGCGAGGTCCCAGGCGACGGACTCGACGTCGGGGTCGGCGATCTCGGACACGGCGGTCAGTCTGGCAGCTCGCCCGTGGCCGCCTGCGCCCTCATGCCGTCGAGCACGATGGACAGGTGGCGGCGCCAGGACTCGTTGCAGGCATGCGGTTTGTTGGTCGCGGCGCCCACGCCGCACATGATCATCGGGATGTCATCCGTGCAGACATCGGTGCGCAGCACGCCGGCCTCCTGCGCCCGCCGGATGAGCTCGGCGACCGTGAAGTGCAGGCGCCGGAGGTGCGATGACGCCTCCTCGACCGTCGGAGTCACCGCGAGCGCTTCGGTGAGCCCCCGATTGGAGGCGAGGATCTCGGCGCCGTACCAGAGGACGCCGGCGAATGCCTCCCATGGATCCTCGGCCTCGAGGGCGCGGTCCGCCGCATCGCCGATCCGCTCGAACGAGTCGGCCACCAGGGCGGCGATCAGCCCTTCCTTGGTCGGGAAGTGCCGGTAGACCGTCCCCACGCCAACCTCGGCGGCACGGGCGATCTCGTCCATCTGCGCCTCGTGGCCGTGATCGGCGAACACCCGGCGCGCAGCATCGAGGACGCGCGCACGGTTGCGGCGGGCGTCAGCTCGCAGCGGCCGGACGCAGACCGGAACCTCCCGGGGGACAGCGGTGCCCATGTCCTAAATGTAGGGCTTGACAAGCGGAACGTCAATTCCGTATCGTGCCCGGGAGGCAACCGGAACGATGCGTCCGTTTAACATTCACTTTGACTCGAAGGGAAGCGCCCGTGGCAACCACAGACTCTAAGACCGACAAGCGGTGGACCGCTCTGATCCTCCTTGCGGCGGCGCAGTTCGTCGTGGTCCTCGACGCCTCGATCGTCAACGTCGCCCTTCCGTCGATCGGTCGGGATCTCGAGTTCTCGCAAGAGAATCTGGCGTGGGTGATCAACGCCTACACGCTGGTCTTCGGTGGATTCCTCCTCCTGGGCGGCCGGCTGGCCGACCTCCTCGGTCGCCGTCGCATGTTCATGAGTGGACTCGTCCTCTTCGGCGTGGCGTCGCTGCTCGGCGGATTGGCGCAGACCGAAGGCCAGCTCATCGCCTTCCGCGCGCTGCAGGGCCTCGGCGCCGCACTGATCTCCCCGGCTGCTCTCTCCATTGTCACGACGCTCTTCGCCGACGGCGCGGAGCGCAACAAGGCGCTCGGCGTCTGGGGCGCGGTGGCGGGCGCGGGCGGTGCCGCCGGCGTGCTGCTCGGAGGCATCCTCACCGACGCTCTCGGATGGGAATGGGTGCTCTTCGTCAATACCCCGATCACCCTCGTGGCTGCCCTGCTCGTTCCGCGACTCATTGCGGAAAGCCGTTCCGACTCGAGTTCCAAGACCTTTGACGTCGCAGGCGCGGTGTCCGTCACGGCCGGCCTCTCCCTCCTCGTGTACACGCTGGTGGACGCCAACAACGCGGGTTGGGCCTCGACCCAGACGCTCGGCCTGCTCGCGCTGACCGCGGCTCTGCTGGCGATCTTCGTGGTGGTCGAGCGGCGCTCGACAGCGCCGCTGGTGCCCTTCGGCATCTTCCGTCTCAGGACGCTGCGCGGGGCGAACGTCGTCGGGCTGCTCATCGGCATGTCGCTGTTCTCGATGTTCTTCTTCCTCTCGCTCTACATGCAGCAGGTGCTTGGGTATGCGCCGCTGAAGACCGGCTTCGCCTACCTCCCGCTGGCGCTCACGATCATCGTCTCGGCGGGTGTGGCCTCGCAGCTCGTGACCCGCGTGGGCTTCAAGCCCGTCCTGGTCGCTGGTCTGCTCTTCATCGCCGTAGGACTTCTCTGGTTCTCGCGGGTGTCTGTCGACGGGAGCTACCTGGGCGACGTCCTGTTCGCCTCGCTGCTGGCGGCCGTCGGGCTCGGCTTTGCCTTCGTGCCGGTGACGATCGCGGCGGTGACCGGGGTGAGCAACCAGGAAGCCGGGCTGGCGTCGGGGCTCATCAACACCTCCCAGCAGATCGGAGGAGCTCTCGGCCTCGCGATCCTCTCGGCGGTCGCCACGAGCGTGAGCGGCGAAGTCCGCCTGCTGCCCCGCAGCGAGCAGGCTGCAGCGCTGACCGACGGGTTCCAGAGCGCCTTCCTGGTGGGTGCGGGCTTCGCGATCCTGGGTGCCATCCTCGCCGCGACCCTGATCTCGGGCCGCGACTCGCGCGCCCACGTCTCCGCCGTGGATTCCGGAGACGCGGAGGCTGCCGTGCCGGTTGCGGCGTAGCGTCTGACACCGCTCGGGGGCAGGCGTCAAGCTGACGTGGCCCATGCTTGCCGAGCGGTTCACCGCGCAGCTTCTGTCAGGTCCGCCCGCCACCCATCCGGCCGCCGCGGCGACGCGGCTGCTGGCGGTGCAGGCTCAGGATCTGCGTGGGATGTGCCTGGCGATCCGTGCGCGGACCGAGAACGTCTCCGCCGCGGACGTCGACCGGGCCCTGTCGGCCGAGCGCTCCCTCGTGGTGACCTGGCTGAACCGCGGAACGCTGCACCTCGTCGGCCGCGAGGACTATCCCTGGCTGCACGCGTTGACCGCCCCGCGCTGGGTGACGGGCAACGCCCGTCGCCTTTCTGAGGAGGGGCTCTCGGCCGGTGCGGCGGATCGCGGCGTCGCCTTGATCGAACGTTCGCTGGCGGACGCCGGGCCGCTCACACGGAGCCAGCTGCGCGAGCGGCTCGACGGGGCGGGCGTCCGCACCAGAGGTCAGGCCCTCATCGCCCTCCTCGCGCTCGTCTGCCTGCGCGGACTGGCGGTGCGCGGGCCGATGGCCGGCCAGGAGCAGGCGTACGTGCTCGTGCGCGACTGGCTTCAGGGCGTGCCCGACCGCATCGACCGCGACGCCGCCCTCGCCGAGCTCGCCCGCCGGTATCTGGCAGGCCACGGTCCCGCCGGCGACCGCGACCTCGCGAGGTGGTCCGGGCTCCCCCTGCGCGACGCGCGCGCCGGACTGGGGGCGATCGCGGTGGAGTTGGTCGAGCGCGACGACGGCCTCCTCGACCTGGCCGGGCGTTCGGCGGCCGCCGAAGACTGGTCGCGGCCTCGTCTTCTCGGCGCCTACGAGCCGGTTCTGCTGGGCTGGACCTCGCGCGTGCAACTGCTTGCTCCACACGAGGCGGCGGTGGTCTCGGGCGGCATCTTCCGCCCGTTCGCACTGGTCCGCGGACGCGCCACAGGTATCTGGGGCATGTCGGGCGGGGCGGTGGAGCTCAAGCCATTCGGCCGGCTGGACCCGGCGGACGCCGCGGCGCTCGAGGTCGACGCGGCCGACGTCGTGCGCTATCTGGACGCCCAACCGCCACCCGGTGGACCCAGACGATGAGCAGCCCCTGCAGCGGGAGCCGGAGCCAGAGCAGGCTCTCGGGGACGTGCGGGTAGCGCTCGGGGTTCAGCGCCATGTCCACGTTGGCCGGAAAGATCGCGAGCAGGGTGGCGATCAGCCACCAGCCGCCCGGCCTCGCGGTCCTATCGATCAGCACGGCGGCGCCTCCGGCCAACTCAGCCACACCGGAGGCGTAGACGAGCTCGGTATGGGCCGGAATCCAGTCCGGCATGATCGCCTCGTACATCTGCGGCCGGATGAAGTGCAGGCTTCCGGCCAGGAGGAAGACGGCACCGAGGAGGCCCCTGCCGCGGGTCGGCATCAGCGGCTCGGGAGGAAGAGTCGGACGTTGCGGTCGCCGCGTACGCCCTGATGCCCTTGCGGGCGTCCGCCCTGGGCGTCGAGGAAGGCGAGCTCGCGCGCGACTCCCGCCATCCCGCGGCCCTCCTGCTCGACCATCCACGTCTCGAGCACCCGGCCGCCACCCGGGGTCTCTGACAGGCGCAGCATCCGTCCCTGCTGGGGGAAGTCCGCGAGCGCGGAGGTCTCGATGACCCAGTAGCCGCCTGCCGCGGTGACGTGCGGGCGCACGCGGTTTCGGTGCACGTTGCCGGCGACGTTGGCGACCACGGCCGGGCTGGCCGCGAGCGCCGCCACCGCCGCGCCGCCGCCGTCCGAGCTCTCGAGCCGGTTGTGCGAGAAGACGATGACCTCGCGGCTGCCGGCCGCCGCGAGCTGCTCGGAGAGCCAGTCGACTTGAGCGGCGGAGACGATTCCGCGCGCCCCGCCCCTCCGGTTGACCGTGTCGAGCACGATGCCGCGGACCCTCTGCCCGACGTCGAAGACGTAGTCGAGCCGCTCGGGTGACCGCAGGTCACGGCCCCGCCCGAGCAGACCGACGAGCTCGTCGTTCACGAGTGCTCGCCGCTGCGGATCGGCCGGGACGCTGATCGCCGCCCCGGGAATCCCCGCGTCCAGGAGCCGCTCGACCGCCGCAGAGGAGTCCTCCTTCTCCGAGAGGCGGAATTCGGGATCGAGCGAGGTGACCAGTCGGGCGCCCGTGGCGACGGAGTCCGTCCGCGCCGAGCGCTCGAGCTCCCCCTGTCGCAGCAGGTCGTGGTTGCCGAGTGCCGGGTACCACGGAGCGCGCAGACCCGTCGAGACGAACGGGCGCTGAGCGGCGGCCAGGAGCCCCGGGTGGCGGGGCGCGTCCTGATCCGGGCGGTAGTAGAACGGGTCGGGGCTCGAGCTCTGCTGGACTCCGTCATAGCCCGGCGCACCCGTGTCGGGCCGGACGGTTCCACCGTCGAGAACCGCGCGCGCCTGTGCGAGCTCGTTCGCCTGCGCGTTGTCGATGATGTCGCCCGTGACGACCACCGCCTGTGGGCGCTCGCGGTTCAAGGTCTGGACGGCTCCCGCGAGGACCTGGGTGCTGAGCGACTCCTGCGGCCGGAAGGTCGATCTGAACGAGCCGCCGAAGCGGTCGAGGAACGGCACGCGGCCCGGGGACTCCTCGTCGCGCACGTGGGTGTCGGTCAGTTGCCCGATCGTCGCGAGCGTCCGTCCCCGGGCCGCGGGCGGTGCCAGGTCGTCGCGATCGAGCAGGGGCTCCGCCGGACCGGGACGCAGGGCGCCGTCGCCATCGGGATCTGCGAGCGTCGCGCGCAGGGTGGACCCCGCCGGGCCGCCTCCGAGGCCGACCACCTCTGCGTCACCGCAGGAGGTGATCCCAAGCCCGAGCGCAAGACCGACGAGCCCGTGGACGAGTCGTCTCATCACTCTCCCCGGAGACCCAGGACGACGGGCTCGCGCAGCACGCGGCGGGCCACGAGCGCGGTCGCCAGCGCCGCCAGCGCCGCCAGCCCTCCGGTCATGGCCAGCACCTGGCCCGCGCCGGGCGCAAGTGCGAGCGCGGCGTACCCGGCGGCGAGTCGGGCGACGAGCGGCCCGAGGACCCAGCGTTCGAGCAGGATGCCGATGACCGCCGCCGGGATCGCCACCGCCGCAGCGGCGCCCGCCACGACAGCGGCGACGCTCAGGCGGTCGCCACCACAGGCCCTCAGCAGCGCGACGGCGCTCCTCCGCTCGCGCGCAGTCACCGCGAGCGCTTGCACGAGCGCGTACAGGCAGACGAGGCCGACCGCGAGCCCCACGCCTCGCAGGACCGTTGCGAGCACGCCGAGAAACGCGCGGCTGTCGGGCGCCGCTCCTGCAACGCTCGTAGGCGGCGCTCCCAGCTCTGTGAGCGCGGCTTCGACTCCCACCTTGTCGGCCCCGGGGTCAAGGCGGACAGCGACGCTCGGGCTCAGCGACGGATCTGCCGCCAGCAGGCGATCGGGTCTCACATAGGCCATCCTGCCCTCGTTCTCGAGCGCCCGAACGACGCCGACCACCCGGAAGCGTGCCTCGGCCCCGCCGGCGAGCCCGACGGAGAGGGTGGAGCCGGGCCTCAGTCCGAGCACCTCGGCCAGGCCGAGCCCGACTTCCGCCTCACGTGCGCCGCGAAGCCTGCGGCCCTCGGCCAGCGGCGGCGCTTCGAAGGTCGTGTGGTCACCGGGATAGGCCAACAGCTTCAGGGGTTCGCCGAGCCGGTAGGCGTCGGCCGCCGCGACCGAGTAGCGCACCTGGGCCGCGGCCACGCCGGGAACACCGCGGATATCGCCGAGGCGTGAGGCGTCGGCTTCCACGGTGAGCTGATAGCGCTTGCCGAGCGCTCCGGGGTCGTCACGCAGCCGGACGAGCAGGGAGGCCAGGGCGAGCATGAGCAGAACGATCCCCGCGCAGACCGCGATGGTCGCCACGGAAGCCGCCCAGCGAGCGCGGGCGGCCAGGGCGAAGCGGACGCCGAGGGCGAAGAGCCCGGAGCCCCGGCCGCCGGTCGGCCCGGAGCGTGGCGTGAGGTCGCCTCCGCGCAGGATCTCCGCGGGGGGACGGCGCGCAGCCCTCCAGGCCGGCCACGTGGACGAGGCGACGACCAGCGCGACGATGGCCACCAGCGAGCCACCCAGCGGCCAGAGCAGCGCGCTGCCCGGCGGCAGCTCGTTGAGCGTGGCCAGAAGCTCTGCGGAGGGGCCGGCGACCACCAGTGCTCCGAGGGCTAGGCCGGCGACGGCGGCCGGCACGGCGACGAGCGCTGCCTCCACACCCTGCACCACGGCGATCTGCCCGGGGGCGTAGCCGAGGGCGCGCTGAACGCCGATGGCGGGAAGCCGCCGCTGGACGTCGGAGTGCGCGGTGGCCGCCAGCATCGTGCCGGAAGCGACCAGGGCGACGAGCGAGAAGGCCACCAGCAGCGCGATCACCACTCCGGCGGCCTGGTCGAGGAGCACCTTCACGCCCTCGCGGGTGATGAAGGACAGCTCGCCGATGCCGAAGGACACCGTCCTGGCCTGGGCGAGGGTGATGTCGGCCCGCGATGGGTCGTTGAGCCAGAGCAGCGCCAGGTTCGGGTGGTAGTCGCGCGGCCGGTCGCTCGGGTCGAACGTCTGCGGCGAGACGTAGACACGTGCCGCCTTGGCGAGGGGAAAGGCGACGTTGTCGGGCGAGACTGCGACGCCCACCACTTCGAGCGGGAAGCCGCGTCCGAGCCTCAGCGTGTCACCCACATCGAGATTCCACTCCCGCGCCAGCCCCCGCTCGATCACCGCTTCGTACTGACGGCCGGCAAGGTCGGATCCGTCCACGATCGCGTAGCCGCGCCGGCCGCCGAGCACGACCTGCAGCGCACCGGAGCGCGTGCGGTTCCCGCCGGCGCTGAGCGGCGCCCGGTTGAACTCGGTCCGATACGAGCGGCTCTGCAGGTTGGGCAGCGCGCGCACCCGCTCGTCGACCGTGGAGCGGCGCTCGTTGGCGAAGCGGGCGATGACGTCGGGCAGGTCGGCCTTCTCGGCCGAGCGCTCGAAGCCGGTACCCAGCCCGTAGCCGACCGTGACCGCGGTACCGACCACCAGGGACGCCGCGATCACGCCGACGGCGGCCAGCAGTGCGCGCCCGCGGCGGGCCCGCAACCCGGCCAGGGCGGTGTGGAGGACCGCCGTCAAGACGCGGCGGAGGCGGCCAGGGCCCCGGCTACGAGCTGCCCCTCCTGGAGGCGCAGCACCCGGTCGGCGATCTCGGTGGCCGCCGCGTCGTGGGTCACCATCACGACGGCTCGACCTTCGTCGGCGCCAGAGCGAAGCAGTTCGAGGACCTCCGCACCGGCGTGGGCGTCGAGGTTGCCCGTCGGCTCGTCGGCGAGCAGCACCGCCGGATCGTTCACCAGCGCCCGGGCGATGGCGAACCGCTGCTGCTCCCCGCCTGAGAGCTGTGACGGAAGAGAGCCGGCGACGGGTCGCAGGCCGAGCCGGTCGACCAGCTCACGCCCGCGAGCCGGTGCATCTGGATGGGCGCCGCGCACTCGTCCCGCCAGCAGCACGTTGGCCTCGCCGCCGAGCTCGGGCAGCAGGTGGAAGAACTGGAACACGAAGCCGATACTGCGGCAGCGAAGGGCGCTGAGCTCGCGCTCGCTCGCCCCGTCCACGCGGACGCCGGCCACCTCGATGGCTCCGGCTTCTGCACGGTCGAGTCCGCCGAGCAGGTGCAGGAGGGTCGACTTGCCGGTCCCCGACCGCCCGAGTACCGCGACCACCTCGCCCCTGGCCACGTCGAGGTCGACGCCGTCGAGGACCCGGCGCGCGGCCCGGTCGGCGCCGAAGGTCTTGACCAGCCCGCGAGCGGTGACCACCACGGCGCTGAGGCTACGACGGCGCGCTCAAGCTCGCGTAAGCAGACGCGGGCTCGTCGTCACCCGCGCACTGGAGGAATTCGGTCACCTGCGGGCCGGGCATCGGCCTGGCGAGGCCGAAGCCCTGCGCGTACTCACAGCCGTGAGCCGTGAGCCAGCGTCGTTGCACCTCGGTCTCAACCCCCTCGGCCACCGTGCGCAACTTGAGCGCCTTGGCGAGCGCCAGCGTGGCCTCGACCACGGCCGGGGCCGAGGGATCCTCGTCGACACCGTGCAGAAGCGCCCGATCGATCTTGAGCACAGTGAACGGAAGGTGGCGCAGGCGCGTCAGGGAAGAATGGCCCGCCCCGAAGTCGTCGATCGCGAGCTGGACGCCGAGGTCCGCGAGCTGGGCGAACACGACGCCGGTCTGCGAGATGTCCTCCATCGCCACCGATTCGGTGACCTCGGCCATGACCTTTCGCGGATCCACCCCGTTGCGAGCGAAGGTCTCTGCGAGCTCGAGCGCGTAGCCCTTGCGTCGCAGCTGGACAGGAGAGACATTGAAGCCGAGCGTGAGCTCGTAACCGAGATCGTCCCAGGCCCGGAGCTGACGGCAGGCGGCGTCCGCCACCCAGGCCCCGATCTCGACGATCCGTCCCGTCTCTTCAGCTGCGGGGATGAAGTCAGCCGGAAGCAGCAGCCCGCGCTCCGGATCCTCCCAGCGGATGAGCGCCTCCATGCCCGCGAGGCGGCCATCGTGCAGGGCGAGGATAGGCTGGAAGTGCAGGACGAACTCCTGGTTGGCCAGCGCCCGGCGCAGGCGGGCGCCCATGGTCAGCCGCCCACGTGGGTCCGGAGCCCCCGGCGCATACATGGCATGGATCCCCCGGCCCGAGCGCTTGGCCTGATACATGGCGATGTCGGCGTTTCGCAGCAGCTCGCCGAAGGAGCCGCCATCCCGCGGGTAGAGGCTCACACCGATGGTGGCACCGAGCTGGAACTCGAGGCCGCTGACGTGGAACGGGGCTTCGAAGGCGGCGATCGCCCTCCGTGCGGCGGCCTCGCTCGCCTGGTGGGCGTCGGCGCCGAGATCGTCGAGGAACAGCAGGAACTCGTCCCCGCCCTGCCGGGAGAGGAGATCTCCATCCCGGGTGACGCCGGCGAGCCGCTCCGCGGCTTCGCGCAGTATCTGATCGCCCGCCTCGTGCCCCAGGCTGTCGTTGACCGTCTTGAAGTCGTCGAGATCGATGTAGAGCAGGGCGGCGGCGCGTCCGCCGGCGTCGGCCCGTGAGAGCGCGTCGGCGAGCCCCGCCTCGAGGCCGGCGCGGTTCGTGAGCCCCGTGAGCTGATCGTGGTAGGCGAGGTGGGCGATGCGCTGCTCGCTGCGGCGCCGCTCCGTCACGTCGAGAGTAACCCCCACGACGTCGGTCACCGCGCCGTCGGAAGCGAAGATCGGGCGGTAGTGGGTCTCGAAGCGGGCGTCGCCGTGCTCGGTGACCGACGTGAAGCTCTGTCCGCGCAACGCTCGATGAAGATCTTCCTGAGCCTCCGGGGCGTCTGCGTAGAGATCGAAGATCGAGCTGCCGACCGCCTCGTCCGGCTCGAGTCCGAGGCTCTTGAGCCCGGTGCCCTGGGACAGGGTGACGAGGCCCGTCGCGTCGAACGCGAAGAGGATCATCGGCGCGGCGTTCACAATGGCCTGGATGCGGATCTCGGCGGCGTCCAGGGCGTGCTCGGCGCTCAAGTCGCGCAGGAACCCGATGAAGCGGACCGCCCCGTCCACTTCGGTGCGGGTCACCGTCAGCTCGATCGGCACCTCGGTGCCGTCCGCGCACAGCGCCGGAAGCCTGAGCCGTTGATCGAGGACGCGCGACACACCCGAAGTCACGTTGCGGGCGACCGCGGCGACGTGGGCGGCGCGATAGGCGTGTGGGACCAGGAGATCGTGGAGTGGACAGCCGATCGCCGCGTCCCGGGTATGGCCGAAGAGCAGCTCGGCGGCGGGGTTGAACTCGACGATCGTCCCACTCGGATCCATGACGACGATGGCGTCCAGCGCCGACTCCACGATGGCGCCCATCCGGACTCGGTCCGCGTCCGAGTCACGAGTCGCCAGTCGCAGCGCGATCTGCGTCGTGGCCAGTGCGGCCAGGTCCTCGAGGAAGGTCACGTCCAGCCGGGTCCACGGCCGGTGTGGACTCCGCGAGGCCGAGAGCAACCCGAGCACGGGACCATCCGGGTGGCGCACGGGCACCGCGGCGGCGTCCTCGACCACCAGGGCCACCCCAGCCTCGACCACTTTTCGGCTCAGACCCTGCGGCGTCGCAACGGGCTGGGACCCACCAGCGGTCGAAAGGCGGTACTCATGGTCCGCGTCGACCAGCGTCAAGGTCGCCGTGACCGCGCCGAGCACCCGAGCGGCAAGCCGGGTGAGGCGATCGAAGGACTCCTCGCCGGCATGGTCGAGCAGGCCGGTCGCCCGGAGGAGACTTAGGCGGCGAGGATCGGTGAGCGGCGGGGTCATCAGGGGACTCCACCGTTCATCGGCTCCTGGGGCCCGAAGGTTGAACGGATCTCCGGTCCTGCGGGCGTGCGCGCCCTACCGGCTGGGGTTAGGCTCCAGTTCGAGCGCGCAGGAGTTGATGCAGTAGCGCTTGCCGCCCGCGTCACGCGGCCCGTCGTCGAACACGTGCCCCAGATGGCCTCCGCAGGCCTTGCAGACGACTTCTGTGCGCGTCATGAACAGAGACTTGTCCTTCCGCGTCTCGACGTTCTCCGCCACCATCGGGTCGGTGAAGCTGGGCCAGCCCGTGCCGGAGTCGAACTTCGTGTCGGACGAGAAGAGCTCGGCGCCGCAGCCCGCGCAGCGGTAGATCCCGTCCTCCTTCGCGTTCCAGTAGGAACCCGTGAACGGGCGTTCGGTCCCGTGCTTGCGCAGGACGTCGTACTGCTCGGGAGTGAGCTGCTCGCGCCACTCCGCGTCGGACTTCTCTATCTGAGTGCTCATGCCACTGAGGATAGGCCGTGGGGGCCGAATGACCAGCTTCCTCAGGCGACCGTCAGAGCCTGTTCACCGGCCGGCTCGGGCAACCCGGTAGCGTGCCGCGTTCGAGTCTTCGATGGCCTCTGAGAGGTCACCCGCCGGGAGGCGCAGAGCGAATGCAGATCGGCTTCATCGGGTTGGGCAAGATGGGCGGCAACATGGTCCACCGGATCCAGCGCGACTCCGAACACGAGTGCATCGCCTTTGACCGCAAGGCCGCTTCCGTGGAGGCCGCGGAGTCCCACGGCGCCACGGGTGCCGGATCGCTGGAGGAGCTCGTCGGCAAGCTGGACGCTCCGCGCACGGTGTGGGTGATGGTCCCGGCCGGTGAGCCGACGGAGAGCACCGTGCTCGAGCTGGCAGACCGGCTGGACTCGGGCGACCTGATCGTCGACGGTGGCAACTCGAACTTCCACGACGACATCCGCCGCGGCGCGGAGCTCGCCGACCGCGGCCTGCACTACGTCGACGTGGGCACGAGCGGTGGCGTCTGGGGCCTTGAGACGGGCTACTGCATGATGGTCGGTGGCCCCCCGGAGGGCGTCGAGCGCCTGACGCCGATACTGGACGTCCTCGCCCCGCCTGACGGGTGGCGCCACTTCGGCGCCGCGGGCGCCGGGCACTACGTCAAGATGGTGCACAACGGCGTGGAGTACGGGCTCATGCAGGCCTACGCCGAGGGCTTCGAGCTGATGCACAAGTCGCCGTTCGACATTGACCTGCAGGAGGTCGCCGGGCTCTGGAATCGCGGCTCGGTGGTCCGGTCCTGGTTGTGTGAGCTCGCCGAGCGTGCCTTCGCAGCCGAGGGCAACGATCTCGAGGCGATCGTCGGTCACGTGTCCGATTCCGGCGAGGGGCGCTGGACCGTCTTTGACGGGATCGACCGGGACGTCCCGACGCCGGTGATCACGGCGGCGCTCTACGCGCGCTTCTACTCTCGCGGCGCCGGTGACTACACGAACCGGATGCTGGCCGCGCTGCGCAACCAGTTCGGCGGCCATGACGTCGAGCGCGCGGCGGGGGGTGGATAGTTGGCCATCATGGAACCCAAACAGGCAGACGAGGAGCCGAACCCGCTGACGGAGGGCCTCGAGCGCTTTCCGGTTCCTCCGACCAGCCTGGTGATCTTCGGAGCGAGCGGCGACCTCTCACGGCGCAAGCTCCTGCCCGCGGTCTACAACCTCGCGCACGAGGGCTCGCTGCCCGAGCGCTTCAACCTGATCGGGGTCTCGCGTCGCGAGCAGTCAGACGACGGCTTCCGCCAGGCCGCGCGCGAGTCGATCGAGCAGTTCTCCCGCCGCACTCCTGACCCGCAGGTCCTCGACGGTCTGCTCGGCCGCCTGCGCTACGTATCGGTTCCCTTCGACGACACCGCGGCCTACACCCGGCTCGGCGAGACCCTCCGCGCCCTCGACGAGGAGGCCGGACAGCCGCTCAACCGCGCGTACTACCTCTCGACCGCGCCGGAGTTCTTCGGGGTGATCAC
>JAABUN010005513.1_pt1 | contig 15613 bp, 13 predicted proteins | sample 5559311 | NCBI WGS metagenome assembly JAABUN01 (sample SAMN10711877, study PRJNA513370) | rock metagenome | isolation source: Antarctica rocks | place: Antarctica: Victoria Land, Siegfried Peak sud
ACGGCGGCCACAGCCCGCTCGCGGAGATCGACGGAATGGCGGGTGCCCATCGCCGGATCTTGCCATAGCGGCAGAACTTGCGCACGCGGCTCTAGTCGTTCACCAACGGCAAAAACCGGTTATGAACCGCCTCTTCGGTGCGTAACCGTCAGTCGAACGCCCGGTGTTGCCAGATGCTCGAAAACGAGCCTGCGGCGGCACCGGTCGTTTTGTTTGAGTGGACTATGCTGGCCGAGGTCACCTCGACCGGGGGCACAAACACCGTCCCGGCCTGTTTCGACTAGCCGAGCTGGCTCCAGTCCCACGGGTCGGCATTTCTACCGCATGGTCTCGCCGAGCAGGGTCGCCAGCAGGCCAATAGCGGCCTCGGTACTGCAGCCAGACGGGTCGAGGCGCGGGTTGAGCTCGGTCCAGTCGACCGAGTGAATCGGTCCATTCCAGGCGCACAGGCGCCGCAACGCCTGCGACGCCTCCCGATAGATCAGGCCTCCGGGCACCGCGGTACCCGTGCCAGGGAGCATCGCGGGGTCGAGCACGTCGACATCGAACGACAGGTGCACCGCGTCGACATCGCGCCGGGTGAGGTAGTCGAGGGCCGCATCGAGCCCCGGCAGCAACCCCGCGTCGGTCCATTCCTCCATCGTCAGCATCCAGATGCCTCGCTCGGCGATGACGGTCCGCTCGCCGGGGTCGATGTCGCGGGCGCCGAGCAGGCAGACATCGGCCGGATCGACTGGCGGGCCGAGCTCACCGAGACCGGGAACACCGAACCCGAGGGGCGCCACCAGCGCCATCCCATGGAGATGACCGCTCGGACTCGTCTCCGGGGTGTTGAGATCGGGGTGGGTATCAATCCAGAGCACCCCGAGCCGGCCCGGCGCCGCCGCCCGCGCCGCTCCGGCGATGCTCCCGGCCGCAACCGCATGATCGCCACCGAGAGTCAGAGCGAGCATCCCACCGGCAATCGCTGAGAAGACCGCTCCGGCGGTTTCCCGGCAGGCCGCCGCGACCTCTGGCAGAAACGCCAGGGTCCGCGCGTCGATGCGCGCCTCAGCATTGTCCGGCTCACTCACCGCGACGGTCGCCCCCGGCTCCAAGCGTGCTATCAGCTCGGAACGCCGTCCGCGATGCCACCGTTCCCGCAGACCCGCGTCCAGCGCCGCGGGCGCCAGATCGGCGCCGCGCCGCTCGGCCCCGAGCCAGAGGGGCACGCCAATCGGCCGCACCGGCGCCCCGGTCAACCAGTTGACCGCCGTCGCCGTCGTCAGTTCGATCGTCACCACGCTTCCCCTTTGACACCGGGCACCATCGCCCCTGAACGCATCTTCGCCACACCGCGACAACACCTCTCTATGCCGCTCCTCGGGGAACGGGGAGCGGGCGGAAGCTTCTTCCTTGAACCCTGAGGAGCGAGCCGGAAGCTGCCCTACATCTCGTTTGGCGCGGCGATCCCGAGCAGCGCCAGCCCGTTGGCGAGCGCACGCCGGGATGCAGCGACCAGCGCCAGGCGAGCGGTGCGGGTTGGCTCGGCCGACTGCAGGACCGGGCAGGCGTGATAGAAATCGTTGAAGCGCTTGGCCAGCTCATAGACATAGGCGGCGATCAACAGCGGCCGATCTTCCGCCGCCGAGCGCTGCACCTCATCGGGGAGCGCGGCGATCTGCTGCAGCAAGCTCAACTCTTCGGGCGCAAGCTCACCGAAGTTCAAGGCTGCCAGCTTGGCGGTGAGCGATTCGTCCGTCTCCTCAGCTCGCTCCAGAATCCGGCAGGCGCGGGCATGAGCATATTGAATGTATGGCGCGGCGTGCCCCTCGAAGGAAAGCGCCTCGTCCAGATCGAAGGTGACGACCTTGTTGTTATCCCGCGAGAGCATCGCGTACTTCAGCGACCCAATGCCGACATCGCGCGCAACCCGCTCCTTAAACTCCGGGGCGAGTTCCGGGTTCTTCTCCTCAATGACCTCCCGCGCGCGCGCCAGCACCGCATCGCGGACATCCTCGTAGACCGGCACGTTGCCTTTGCGGGAGGAGATGATCCCGTCCGGGAGGGTGACGAACTCGTAGCCGACGTGGTGGGTCCGCGCCGCCTGCTCAAATCCCCACAGCTCAAGGATCTTGACGATCTGCTGGAAGTAGAGTGACTGCCGGACATCGACGACCCAGAGCGCCCGGTCGACCGCATACTGCTCGAACTTCCGCCTGGTCAGCGCCAGGTCCTTGGTCGAGTAGAGCGAGGTGCCATCGGACCGAAGGATCGGCATCGTGCGATAGGTTGGTTGTTCTAACCCGAGCTTCTCGTCGATCTTGACGACCGGTAGGCCGTCGCTGATCTCGGCGATGCCCCGATCGAGGAGCTCACGCACCATCGCGCGGCCCTCCTCCTCGACCTCACTCTCGAACATCCAGACATCGAGCTCCACATCGAGCTCGGCGAAGATGCGCTGCAGGTCGACCATGCTCCAACCTCGCGTCTCTTCCCAGAGCTGGACGAAGTCAGGATCCTTCCGCTCCCACCGCTGAAAGGTCTCCTTGATCTCATCGCGCCAGGTTGGAACCTGCGGCCACCAGTCCTCCATGTGCTCGGCAAGCGATTCCCAGCGCGCTAACCGCTCCTCCGCGGTCATGGTCGGCTCCGGCTGGCCCTCGACCGGGACGTATGGCTTTGGGTTAGCAACCTCGTCCCGGAGCTGTTCGCCGACGATCGGCCAGAACTTCGGGATCACATCCTCCTCGCGCAGCAGCTCTTCCTTGATCGGTTGGGCGTGGGTCATCCGGCCGAGCAGGTAGGCAATATCCTCCCCCTCGGTATTCTTTCGCCAGAGATATTTCAGCAGGCGATCGATCGTGGCGACCAGGTCGATATCCTCGGTCGCCAGGAGCTGCAGGAACTCCAGCGCATCATCCCGGAAGGAGAGCCGGGCATCCGACTCGGCATACACCTCGCCAAGCCAGCGGCCGCGGGCGGAGACGTCGGCGGGCTCATCGCCGAGATGGAATCGCTCGTAACACCAGAGGCAGCGGATCACGTGCCGCCCGATGTCGCCGATATAGGTAGTGGGGATCGTCTGGTGTCCAGCCGCCTTCACGATGCGATTGATCGCCACGCCAAGGCACATGTTCCGCATGTGCCCGACGTGCGCCGGCTTGTGGGTATTGAGCTGCGAATGCTCCACCATGACGACATCGGCTTTGGGCGCACCGGCGCCGTAGGCGGCTCCGCGTCCCAGCACTTCCCCGATCAGCCGTGATGCCACCGCGTTCGCGTCGAAATAGATATTGATGTAGCCGTTGACCGCCTCGACCCGATCAAAGCCGTTGGTCCCGGTCGTCGCGGGCGTCCCCGGCGCCCGACCGGCACCGGAGCGCATTCGCCCGGCGATCGCCTCGGCCAGCTCGTGGGCACGGTCCTGGACCGTCTCGGCGGCCCGCCGTTTCGCCTCTTTCTTCGACAGTCCTTCGAGGGCTCCGGCCGCTTCGAGCTCCCGCGTCACGACCTCACTGGCCAGCGCGTAGCAGACGGACGAGGCAGCGCCCCAGGTTCCGACGAACGGGATGGCCCGCAGCTCCATCGGCCGCGCGGCGAACCCAAGCTCCGCGAGCGCCGTGTCGATCGCCGCCACCGCGAGCTGTTCTTCCCGCTGGATGATCCCGTCCCCGTCGCTCATCACGCTTGATCCTATCCTCTCGTCATTATTCTCGACGTGGAACAAGCCCCCGTTCGGGAGCTTGAGCCGCGCATCTCATCGCCTGTGGACCGGCAACCGCTCGTTCATGCGCCCCACTACTGGACGGGTCGATCATTGGTCTGATGGCCCTACTCCTCGACCGCCTCCATGGTGTCGTCGATCGCGCCACCACCCGGTTGGAGGAGCCAGGCCGCTCCGGTCAGGAGCAGTACCAGGCCGACGATGGCGCCCAGCAGCTGTTTCCAGCCGAGCCCATCGCCACCGCCACTCAGTTGCAACTGGTCAGCGAAGATAGAGACCACCAGGAGCAAGCCGCCGAGTACAAGAAGCGCGACCGCTAACAAGCGGCTTGATGACAGGGATGCATGAGCGGGCGGGCGTGCCATCACGGGGGCCTCCCTCGAGAAACACCGCGGGCCACGAGCCGGAATTGACGATAACCCGCGCGTCAGGTATCTCGCCGACCCGAACGGGCATCCTCCGGTACGTGAGAATCGCCGGTCATCACCGCGATGTCTGCGGCGCATTCCGGCGTGCGGTTTGAGGCGATCGAACGTGCTTGATTATAGCATGGGGACCGGTCAATCTTGATCTCTTTTGCGTCGGTGGCACTCCATGTGCGGCCCGCGCCACCGTTGTCGTGCCGCCGTGCCCAACCCGGCCAGGGCGAGGCTTGACCGCATCCGACCGCTCCGGTATACGTTCCACAACATCGCATGGCCTGGCGAGGAGCGTTGTGGGGGCGTCCCCGCTGGGATGAGGGACTGAGGGAGGCGGCATGGACGAGCGGGCGCTAGTGCCGGACGCGATTCCGGCGGCAACGAGCAGGCGTCACGCCCGAGGACGGCGCGGAGCATCGCTCCTCGCGCTCGGCGTCGCTGGCCTGCTGGTCCTGACCGCCTGTGGCGGCGACCAGCCCTACTCCACGACGAGCCCGCAGTCCGATGTCGCCGGTGATATCCAGTGGCTTTATAAGATCATCTTCTGGGCCGCCCTGGTCGTCTTCATCGGGGTCCAGGCCGCGATCGTCTACACCGCGCTCCGTTTCAAGCGACGCGGTGAGAATGAGGATCGCCCCGAGCAGATCCATGGCAACAAACGCCTCGAGCTCGCCTGGACGTTGATCCCGGCGATCGTGCTGCTCGTGATCTTTATCCCCACGGCGCAGATCATCTACAAACATGCCGATGCCGCCCAGGAGGCGGATATCACGATCGACGCCTACGGCAACCAGTGGTGGTGGGAGTTTCACTACCCCGATCAGTACGGCAAGGCGGTCACGGCCAACGAGATCCGGTTGCCCCTCGGCAAGGAAGTGGTCTTCAACCTTCGCTCGAACAACGTCATCCACTCCTTCTGGGTCCCGCAGCTGAGCGGCAAGATGGATGTCATCCCCGGACACAACAACCGGCTCTCCTTTAAGGCCAACAAGGTTGGAGAGTACTGGGGCGAGTGCGCCGAGTTCTGCGGTACGGCCCACGCCTGGATGCGGTTCCGGGTGATCGTCGAGCCAGAGGAGCAGTTCAACGCCTGGGTCCAGGCCTGGCATCAGCCACCCGCCTACGACGCCACCCCGAGCACCGGCGATGTCGCTGAAGCGCCCGCCTCCTTCGCGGTCTGTACCGCCTGTCACAACGTCACCGGGACGAATGCTAAGAATGGGCAGCAAGGGATCGAGGCAAATCCCCTCGGAATCAGCCACGCGCCCGACCTGACCCTTTTTGCCTGTCGCGACACGATCGGCGCCGGCGTGCTGGCCAACAACCGGGCCAACCTCGCCACCTGGCTCAAAGAGACGAAAGAGGTCAAACCCGGCACCTACATGCCAAACTATTACAAGGGTGGGCAGATCAACGATCAACAAGTCGATGAGATCGTCGACTATCTCTCGTCGCTGACGCCTCCGGGCGGCTGTCCGAAGGATCCGCCGATCGGCGGCGAGATCCCCAACAACGGGATTGGCGACGAGGGGAGCAATGCGGTGCTCCCAGCGGCGACGCCGGGCACGACCAAGTAGCGACCGGACGGTAGTATTCTCGCCTCAGGATAGAGCGGACGCGGGTACCGGCCGCGCCAACGTTACGGGCCACGGGAACTAAGGAGCGGAGCAGCGAATGGCTACGATCGCCTATCCCCAGACACAACCGATCGCGCGGCCAGCGGTCAAGAAGACCTCCGGGCTCTGGAGCTGGCTGACCACCGTCGATCACAAGCGGATCGGGATTCTCTATGGAGCGTCCGCGATTTTCTTCTTTCTGGTCGGCGGTCTCGAAGCGCTGATCCTGCGGACGCAGCTCGCCCACCCCGAGAATGGGCTCGTCAGCAACCAGACCTATAACGAGCTCTTCACGATGCATGGCACCAGCATGATCTTCCTCGCGATCATGCCGCTCAGCGCCGCCTTCTTCAACTTCATCGTGCCGCTCCAGATCGGCGCGCGCGATGTGGCCTTCCCCCGGCTCAATGCCTTTAGCTACTGGACCTTCCTCGCGGGCGGCATCATTCTCAACGTCTCCTGGCTGGCCAACGCCGCACCGAACCAGGGGTGGTACGGCTACGCCCCGCTGACGACCAGATTGTTCAGCCAGGGACACAACGTCGATTACTGGGCGCTCGGCATCCAGGTCCTCGGTATCGCCTCGCTGGCGGCGTCATTCAACTTCATCGTCACCATCCTGAACATGCGCGCACCCGGCATGACGATGATGCGGATGCCGATGTTCACCTGGGCGACCTTTATCACCTCGGTCCTGATCGCGATGGCCTTCCCGGCGATCACGATCGCGCTGGCGCTGCTGAGCCTGGATCGTTTCGTCGGCACCCACTTCTTCGCCGCCTACAACCTGACGGGTGGGCAACTGGTCCCGACCGGTGGCGACCCGCTGCTCTGGCAGCATCTCTTCTGGGTCTTCGGGCACCCCGAGGTCTACATCCTGATCCTGCCGGCCTTCGGGATCGTCTCGGACATCATCCCGACCTTCTCCCGCAAGCCGCTCTTCGGCTACGCGGTGATGGTCTACGCGGTCGCCGCGATCGCGTTTCTGGGTTTCGGCGTCTGGGTTCACCACATGTTCACGACCGGGCTCGGGCCCACACCGAACGCGGTCTTCTCCGGCAGTACGATGCTGATCGCGATCCCGACCGGTGTCAAAATCCTGAACTGGACGGCGACGATGTGGGGAGGATCGATCAAGTTCACGACGCCAATGCTCTTTGCCGTCGGTCTCCTGTCGCAGTTCACCATCGGCGGTCTCTCCGGTGTGATGCACGCCGTGGTCCCCGTCGACACGCAGCACAACGACTCCTATTTCGTCGTCGCCCACTTCCACTACGTCCTCTTCGGCGGCAGCATCTTCGCGCTCTTCGGCGGCCTCTATTACTGGTGGCCAAAGATCACCGGTCGGATGCTCGACGAGCGTCTCGGCAAGGTGCATTTCTGGATGCAGTTCGCGGGCTTCAACCTCACCTTTTTCCCGATGCACTTCCTCGGTCTGCAAGGGATGCCCCGTCGCTATGCCTCGTATGAGGCGTCGAGTGGCTGGTGGTTCTGGAACGTGGTGGTGACCTTTGGCTCGTATCTGATCGGTGCCTCCATCCTGGTCTTCCTCATCAACGTGGCTCGCTCCTTGAAGGATGGGAAGATCGCCGGCGAGAACCCCTGGGATGCACCGACGCTGGAATGGTCGATCCCATCGCCGCCGCCGGTCTACAACTTCCGGGAAGTTCCGATCGTCCGTCACCGCGATCCGCTCTGGATCGAGAAGTACGGCGTGGAAGCGCATGGTGACGAGCAGGAGCTGGACGTGACCATCGCGGGCATCAGCCTGGGAAGCTCCGAGGTGCCGGATGAAGCGCCGATGGAGCAGGCCGAGCGGCGACTCGCCGCGGACGACGAGCATGACATTCACCTGCCGAACCCGTCGTACTACCCGCTGATGTGCGGGATCGGACTCTTGCTGGCGGCGATGGGTCTGCTGATGAACAACCCCGATATCAACATCGCTCGCCTGTCGCTGCCATCGGTGACCGTCGCGGGACTGCTCGTGCTGGTGACGGGTGTGTATGGGTGGTCGTTCGAGCCAGCTGGCTAATGGGCATGGGATACGGCGACGGTCTGTTACCCCGGGCGGACCGTGGAGATCGGCCAGTGACTGAGTGTGAGATCGTGGGACCGAAGGGAGCGGGCGCGTGGCGACGGTAATTGAAACCCCTGTCGTTCAGGGGGCCGGGCACGGGCATGAGGCGGGGCATGGCCACGGCGATCATCCACCAACCAGTACCGGTCTGGACCATCGCAAGCTGCTGATGTGGGTCTTTCTGGCCTCCGACACGATGTTCTTCGGATCGCTGATCGCGACCTACATGAACTATCGTGGCCGCGCCGAGTCGATCGGCACCGGGCCCTTCCCGCACGAGATTCTCGATATTCCCTACACCTCGATCTCCGCGTTCGTTCTCTTGATGAGCAGCCTGACGATGGTGCTGGCGCTGGCGGCCGTCCAGAAGGGCGACCAGCGCGGATTGCGCGTCTGGCTGCTGGCGACGGCGCTGCTTGGCTCGATCTTCCTCGGTGGTCAGTATTTCGAGTTCACCGCGTTCTTCCATGAGGGTCTCTCGCTTCAGCGCAACATGTTCGGAGCGTCCTTCTTTACGCTGACCGGGTTCCACGGCGCCCACGTAACCCTCGGGGTGGTCTGGTTGCTGACGCTCTTCTTTCTGTCGCTGCGGGGTGGCGTCAAACAGGAAGACTCGCTCGATATCGAGATCGCCGGACTCTACTGGCACTTCGTCGACATCGTCTGGATCGTGATCTTCACCCTGGTGTATCTGATCCCGTACGAGGATGTCGGCGAGACCGCCAAAGAAGCGCCGCAGGCGATGCTGCATATGATTCCCTTGGCACTGCATCACGCGGGCACGCTGGTCAGTTTCTAACGGAACACGTGTCGACTGACGCTGGAGACTCCAGCGAGACCGCGGCAGACGCGACGCGGAGGAGAGCATGGCAACACGGGACGCGATCTTTGAGGGTGGGCATCGTGAGTCGGGGGCGGGTCTGCCTGGCACCAAGCCGGGGACGGACCATGACGTCGACCATCATGAGGAACACCCGGGGGAACGACTGTACGTCAACGTTGCCCTGATACTGACGACGGTCACGGCGATCGAGGTCGCCATCTACTACATCCACGCCCTGAAGGGCATCCTCGTGCCGGCGCTGATCGTGCTCTCCGTCTTTAAGTTCATCGCCGTCGTCGGCTATTTCATGCACCTTAAGATGGACGATCTCCGCTTTCGCTGGCTCTTCCTGGCGGGGCTGATCATTACGGTCTCGGTCATCCTGGCGCTGATGGCCATGCTCTGGACCCACGGCTACTACACCGGCGTCGACAAGCCAGCGTAGGGCCACCGACGATGCCAGCCATGCTGGTGCGGGCGCATTGCCATGCTATCGCGGGTGGTGGCCAGGTTAGATTCCACACGATCCCGGGATGGAGAGCCAGCGTCAGCTCATAACGTTCGCTTCACGCGGTCGACGCTCGCTCTCCAGAAAGCACCTCGATGACCATTCCGCTTCTCTTCCCCGTCACGCTTCCCCTCGCCCATATGGGCGGGTCAGATCCTCAAGGCTGGCTGTGGAGTGATTGGTCGCTGGAGCCAACCGTGGCACTCGGCGCCCTGGCGCTTGCCGCGGGGTATCTGTATCTCACCGGGCCCCGCAATCGGCGATCCTCGGGGCAGGCGGAGCGGCCGGTCACGACCGCTCAACGCACCGCCTTTCTCGGTGGCCTCCTGACGCTGTTTGTGGCTCTGGCTCCGCCGCTCGACGATTGGGCCGATCACTATCTGCTATCGGCGCATATGGTCCAGCACCTGCTGTTGACGCTGGCCGTTCCGCCCCTGCTGCTACTTGGGGCCCCGGCCTGGCTTCTGGCGCCGCTGCATCGAGGCGCGCTCGTCGATCGGGTGGGACGTTTCCTGACCCAGCCCGTTGTCGCCTTCCTCCTCTTCAATGCTGTGTTCATTCTCTGGCACATGCCGGTGCTCTACGACGCGGCCCTCCGGAACGAGGGCATCCATGTGGCGGAGCATCTGCTCTTTCTCGGCACCGCCGTGCTTGCCTGGTGGCCAGTCGTCGGGCCGCAGCCTGGCTGGCCCCGCCTCTCAGCCCCGCTGCAATGCCTCTACTACGCCGCCCAAACGATTCCTGGCGGCATCGTCGGCGCGTTCATTACCCTGGCCGATCCCGGGCTCTACCAGCCCTATGCCGCGGCCCGTCGCATCTTCAGGATCGATCTGGCCACCGATCAGGAGATCGCCGGGCTGCTGATGTGGGTCGTGACGTCAACGATCTACCTGGTGCTGATCACGATCATCTTCTTTCGGTGGGCCGGGCGCGAAGACGCCGCCGAGCGTTCCACGATCGCCCCGCGACGCCAGACCGCCCCTCGCGGCTAAAGCCTCACCGCGACGCCATGCCGGATGCCGGTCGATTGCGGGTCTACGTGGCCACCTGCCGCGATGGAAACGGCGATTAGGGCGCCGGGGGCACTGACACCGTGCGCTCGATGCCAACCGCGCGATGGGTGGTGGGGGCTACGGAAATCTCGCCAGGGTGTATGGCGCCGCATCTCTCTCCGGCTTCGGCCGTCAGGCCCACCACACTGCCCTGTCATTCTGCCTCCCTCACCACTCTGTCAATCCGAGCCGTGTCGAGGAACGTCTCTCCGCCTCACCACGCGGCGATGGGATCCAACGCCGAGCCATACGATCGAATCGCATCACCATGAGCGCCTGGTACTGGCGTTGACTGCTACGACGGATCGAGTGCCGAAAGGAGATCCTCGCCGTCGCTTGGAGTGACCGAGCGGAGGTCAGGAACCTGCGTGGCCGGAGGCGGAGAGATTTCACGACAAGCTCGGAATGACAGAGGGGGCTTCGGTCTACGAGCGGGAACCGCGGTAGTGGGCGGCGTATCATCATGGCCTGGTCGCGACACGTCTGGTCGATGGCCCGGCCGCGAGATGTCTGGTCGGTGTCGGGTCTGGTTCTGCCGCCGCCGTCTCCCTCGTTACAGCACATTCAGGGGGTGGCCGGTATACTCAACGACACCGTCGGCGACTATCATGCCGCCGCTCGCCGATATCGCATCTGATGCGAGGCGCCCGACCGATGAGCGATCACCCTCCCCGCCCGCGACGCCCGGTTCAGCAAACCGACCCCGATGACATCGGGTCGGCCTGGACGTTTGTCTGGATCCTGGTTGCCTTCAAGGTGATTACGATTGGTCTGATCTTCTATCACCTACGGACCTTCGAGAACGGGCTTTTTCTCGGGGCGATGACGTGGTACTGGTTCGTGGTCATCGGGGCGATGGTGGCCGGTCCGCTCATCTTCCGGTATCGCCTGCTGCGCGTTCGATCACGCCGACAGCAGCTGCAGCGCGCCGAGTGGATGGTTCAGGATGAGCCGATCACGATCCCCTGAGGGGGCGAGCGCCTGCGAGCGCGCATGGGTGCTCGTTCATCTTCCCCGATCGGGATAGAGACGGTATACAATCTCCGCACGGATCGGTGGACGCTCGCGGGCGTCACTGTCCGCCCGGTTGACGGTGCGCCCTCTGCTCCGGCGGTCACGGGTGGATAGCGTGGAACGGAGAACGCGGAGGAGCGCCCATGGCAGCGATGACGACGAAGGTCCGGCGGCGACTGCTCACACCGGCGATGGTCCCGATTGGCGTCGCGATTGCGGTCGCGATCCTGATCATCGGGGTCGGTGAATCGCTACTTGGCTTTGTTGACGCCAATGCGACCTCCGAGCTGGCGCGTCCGGAGCTGTACTTCGCGCTTGGCCTGGCCGTGCTGATCATTGGCGGCGGCGCCTTCATCGCGACACGCCCGCGCGGCAGCCTTGGTGTCCTGGACCGGGAGGTTCTGCTCGGGGAGCGTCCATTTTTCGCCCCCGAGCCACCACCGGTCGACGTGGCGGCCCGACGCGGCGCGATTGGCACGCTCGCCGACGCGCGCGAAGGCGACATGATCTACGCACAAAATGGACCACTCGCCCGGCTGATCGGTGTCCTACCTGGCGAGGAAGATTTCGGCCGGCGCCGGCGCGGGTTCCTCTATGCCCACGGGGTGTATGGCGCCAGCGACGAGCTGTGGATTCCGGTTGAGGCGATCCTCGCGGTCCACCCCGAGACCCACTCGATCTTCCTGGCGATCAAAGGCGACGAGACCGAGCACTTTGGCTGGAGCCGCGCTCCCCAGAGCTTCCGCCGCGCCACCCACCAGAGCCATTTCCCGAGCGCCCACTAGAGGATCGGGCGATTCGGCCCGGACCGACATCATCTGACGTGGACACCCGTCCAGCGACGGCAGCGTCCGGCGGCGGCATGACTATCGCGTCCAATGACTGATCTTGCCCTGACTGGCGGCAGGAGTCGGTCGCCACGTTACGAGTCGGATCCATGGCCTATCTCCTTCAATGCCCCTCGCTCACCGCCCGTCCGGGCAATGTGACCGTGCTTCGCCCGAGCACCGCGCTCAACGTCCCGATGCCGTTCATCGTCGGCACCGGTCGCTGCGGCACGACACTGCTCCGGTTGATGCTCGACGCCCACCCCGACCTCGCCATCCCACCGGAGACCCATTTCATCCCCGACGTCGTGCGACGCTGCACCGGGGCATACGACCCACACGCCGCCTTTCTGGCCGCGCTACAGGAGAACCCGACCTGGCCCGATTTCGGTCTCGGCGCACACGATCTTCACGAGGCGATTGCTGACCTCGCCCCGTTCGACACCGGCAATGCCCTTCGCCGCTTCTATCAGTTGTATGCCGAGCGTCGTGGGAAGCCACGCTGGGGGGATAAGACGCCGGGGTACGCCGCCGCGATGCGCCTGGTCCACGAGCATCTCCCGGAAGCGCGCTTCATTCACCTGATCCGCGACGGGCGAGATGTCGCGCTCTCCTATCGTGATGTCTGGTTTGGACCCACGTCGGTGCCCGAAGCCGCCGCCTGGTGGCTGGCGCGAATCGACGTTGCGCGGACCGAGGCTACCGGGCTGCCGGCGGGTCACTATCTTGAGGTGCGGTACGAGGACCTGGTGCTACGCCCAGAAGCGGTCCTCCAGGAGATTTGCGGCTTCCTGCATCTGCCGTGGGATCCGGCGATGCTCAGCTACCACGTGCGTGCTCGGCATCGCCTCGCCGAGCTGGAGCGAGATGCCCAGACCTGGGATGGCAAACCACTCCGGGCGGCGGACCGGCTGGCCATCCACGAGCGCGTCAGCGAGCCTCCCAACGCCGACCGGGTCGGCCGGTGGCGACGAGAGATGTCGCGTCCGGACCAAATGGTGTTCGAGCAGCACGCGGGGAACATGCTCCGCGAGCTTGGCTACGAGGTCGGGTGATCGTCCGGGAACCCGTTTGGACGTTGGGAAGGATCGGCGGGGCGGTCATCGCATCGCGGGGCGGTGCTGTCACGCGCCAGCGGGCAGACGCCGCTGTCCGCGCGGTCTGCCCTGATCGGTCGCCGCCGCGACTCGATCCGTGTGCCAGGCGCCACGGCGCGATCAGGGACGAGGGACGACGGCGTGCCAACGGTCACGACGCGGTTGGGCAACCAGGGCGGATGGCGCGCGAACGGCGACAGCGCGGCAGGGGATGAGGGACGCTTGGCATGTGCCCCTACCGCCAGGCGTGGCGTGGGAGGTGTCCGAGAATGGAGCCGGTTGTGTGCGGGGCGATTCCACGACCCGACGCGTGAGCACGGCAGGTGGTATGGCCAGGACCACCATCCCCCTATCGTTGGGGCGCACGGCGTGCACCCAGCTAGCGGGTCGGGGAGTCGCCGCGCACCAGTGAGCGGATCATCAGCGCCACTGCGGTAGGGGCGCATGGCATGCGCCCGAGTGCTCGACCGCGATGGAGCGGGTAGGGCACGGTAGCGGGTGAGCAGCCTGGGCCGTAGGGCGCTGCTTGCTGCGCCCGCTGGCTGGTGGGAGACTCCTCGACAGGCCCGGAATGACAGGGGGGAGGGTGGGTGCTGCCGGCCATCTATCACCGGTGGGTCATCCCTGGCGCACCGGCAGGAAGGGAGGCCGCTCGGCGGGGACGTACCTATCGCGCTGCCAGGATCGCGGCCCTGACTCAGGTGGGATCCGCGAACCGTATCGACGGACCTGTCCTGCCTTGTTGGAGACGGGTCGTACGCGGTAGCCTCTCTCTACCCGCGTCAACACGATGAACCTCTCGTCCGTTATGCGCGCGATGGCCCCGCGAAAGGACCGAGCGATGTGCCGTCGTTTTCTCGTGCTCCTGGTCGCCCTCGTGCTCATTGCCCCGCCAATCGCGGTTGGCGGCAATCGACCGGTGAGCGCCGCTGGCGGCGTCCCGCTCTTTCAACCCTCCGATCGGTTGGATTCGCCGGTCCGTGGCACGGCGGCCCGGGCAGAGTGGTTCGCGGGTCACTATGGTGCGAAACGCGGGAGCGATGTTGCGCTCTATATCAATGAGGTCTACCGGCTCGCGCCGATGGTCGGGCTCAACCCCGCCATCATCATTGCCCAATCGGCGCTGGAAACCGATACCTGGCGCACGGTCTACTGGAGCGATCACCTGAATCCCGCGGGGATCGGCGTCACGTACAGCGGCTCGCCATCGTACACCTGGAACAACGGCATCGATGCCGCGCGCGGCCACCTGGTCCACTTCTATCTCTATGCCGTCGGTGAGGTGCGCTCAGGTAACGTCCTGTACCCCTACAAATCACTCGATCCTCGCTACAACGCCGCCGTCTCGGCGGGCTATGCGGGGATCGCGGATACGATCAATGATCTGACCGGGCGCTGGGCGACCGATCCCAACTATGCCCCGAAGATCGCCGGCCGGGGCAACGACATCTTCATCCGTCATCGCCTCCTCGGCACGGGGCACACCTCGAACTCCAGCAGCGCGACTCTCGCCGACGACGCCAGTGGCGCGACCGCCTGGGTGACGATCACGAGCACGCTTCCTGACGCGGCTTTCATGTGGGTTGACCTGGGAGAGGTTCGCTCGATCGGCACGATCCGCTGGCTCTTCAAAGAGACGGGCTATGCCGATCTGATGCGGGTCCAGGTCTCCACCGACCGCGCCACCTGGACGACGATCGGCCGGTACGGCAACGCGCCAGCGCTCCAATGGCAGGGTGTCGCCTACCAGACCTCGGCGCGCTACGTTCGCTTCCGCTTCAGCAACCCGAACCGCGATCCGAAACTTGGCTCGCTGGCCGAGGTGCAGGTCTGGCCACCAACCGCTCCCGCCCTGGCGGTGACCAACACCAGCGCCGCGGCCGCGGCCGATGCGCCGGTCACGGGATCATCGAGCGGCGATAGAACGCCGACCCCGGCGCCCGGGACATCACCAACCGCGACGATGACGCCATCATCGGAACCAACCGGCGAAGGAGTCACGTCTGAACCGGTGACGGCGACAGAGGAGCCGCTGCTCCCGCCAACCTCTCCTCGCCGCGCCCGTGAACGACAAGGCACCCCGGCAGCCGGGTAGCCAGGCGATGGGTATCGGAACGAGATGTCGCTGCTCAGCATCGCCGCCGGCTGCTGGAACGCTCCAACATCCGCAGGCACCGCCGCGCCGTGCATCGCTCGTCAACGTCGCTCCGGCCGATCTGGCACCGGTGGGACTAACCCAGGACCGGCGCAAGGAGACGCTGCGGCGAGAGCGATGACGTTAGGGAATTCCCTCGCGTTGGTTGGGAGTCAGTGACGTTTCGGGCACTCGCCGGGTGGCCATCGACCCGAGCCGGGATGTCCATCGCCGGCGGGCAGAAGACAGGCGCGTTCCTCCCAGGTCGCCGGTCGAGTGTCATCCAGCACCTGCGAGGGCGCACCTGATCGACCGGTGACTTGCGTCACGATGTCGC